>Ga0272441_10003565_pt1 | contig 29459 bp, 37 predicted proteins | sample SSMProp6N_FD_193582 | JGI IMG/M metagenome (GOLD analysis project Ga0272441, IMG submission 193582) | Marine sediment archaeal communities from Little Sippewissett salt marsh, Falmouth, MA, United States - SSM-Prop-6N | ecosystem: Environmental > Aquatic > Marine > Wetlands > Sediment ... | reverse complement strand
GCGAGGAGATGATGGTCAGCCATCCGACCTGTGGTCCGGGTGTTTTTGTGGTCGGCACTGCTGTACTCACCGGTGTGGGAGTTACGGTTGTGGGCACCGTCGTAGGCACAGGAGTGGAAACAGTAGTGGAAACAGTCGTCGGCACCGCCGTAGGCATAGGAGTGGGAACGGTGGTTGCAACTGTCGTGGCGACCGTCGTAGGCACAGGAGTTGAAACAGTAGTTGAAACAGTCGTGGGTACCGTCGTAGGCACGGGAGTGGGAACGGTGGTCGCAGCCGTTTCTGTATCAGCTGCTGCTACGGGAATGAACAGCATCGCAACAAAGAGGACAGATATAAGGAATGCAGTAATTTTCATAGATATACCTCTTATTATTCTATTTATAGCGTTTAATAGTCTCTTTAAAAGATATGGAGGCTACATGCGGACGAGAGACGGGAATCAGAGCTGTTTTACCTCTGCATGAATTCGCCGGTGATATAGGAACCATCAGAACCGTCATCCCCGGTCACCATGCGGCAGATACCGCAAAGACCTGTGAACACAACAGAAAAACGCGAAAAAAATAGAAAAGAAGAATTATTCCTTCAGACCGGCGATTGCCGCATCCACGATCGCACCAAGCTCCTCGATGCCCCACACCTCGGAGTTGATAACAAGGTCGTAGACCGTGAGATCATTGATATCAATATTGTAATATTTTTGGTATCTGCCGGCCTCACAGTCCTCACGTTCAATCGTGAGTTCAACTGCTGTCTGCGGGTCGATCTCTTCCCGATCAGAGATGCGCACAGACCGGCACTCAACAGATGCCGCCACCCAGATGCGGATATCCGCTGTATCAATCATATGCCCCGCAAGGCGCCCCTCTATGATGATATCATCGCGTGCCTCGCCAATCTCCTTTTGGCGGGCGTCAATCATCCGGTCAACGGATTCATCAACTTCTGCAAGTCGCCCGAATTCGGCGAGCTCCATATTGCGCTCAGCGGCAAGTCCCCGAAAGACCTCCCCTGCTGATATCAGACTGAACTGATGTTTCTTTACCAGATATTTGGCAAGTGATGTCGTCCCGCTGCCCGGCGGACCGCTCACTGTAATCCGCATCAGAGTCCTCCGATATTCAGGGCCTTACGGATCACCTGCGAAAGACAGATGGAACAGATCATATACCAGAGAATCCATGCAGGAAGGAATAATGCAATCTGATTGAGCCCCACTTCTCCCAGATACGGGAACGTAATTGTCGGCAGTGCCGAAATCGTTCCGGCATCAAATGCCTCCTGCAGATTCGAAATGGTCCAGAGCATCCAGATAAAGATAGGAACCGTCACAATCAGGATCCATCCCATCGGCTTAAACTGCTCCTGCGACATCTGCATCTGCTCTTCCATCATCCGTGCACGCTTGTCATTGAGCTTCTTGAGTTTCTTCTCGTCACCCGCAAGCTGTGCTTCGCGATAGATCTTCTGGAATTCCTTCATCTTCGCCTGACCAGCCTGCATCTTCTCGTAATCTATGGTATACTTCTGGAGAAGGGATGAATAGCATCCCGTAATTGATGCAAGGATCAGGATCAAAATGACCCAGAGTTGTGGATCTGCGGTTACACCAATGGCTGTTGCCATCGGTCCAAAGATAAAATTCGCTGCATATCCGATGGTGTCACGAACAGGGGGGATGGAATATGCCCCCATCGCAATCAGCATGACAATGAAAAAGGAGGTCATGCCACCCATGGCCTTCTTTCCTGCCGATTTGCCGGTTGTTGCGATACGCCTCACCTCAGAATCTCTTTGAGTTCTTCAACAGATTTGTCGAGCAGGTTATCTGCATTGACGACGATTTTGACCGTGCATCCGGTCAGCATCGCGTACGATGCCGCCATTGCACGGTTAAACTGCTGGTGCTCGCAGAGAGCACGGTATCCTTCTGCATCACGGACACGGGTTTCATCACCCATCCGCCGCATCAGGATCTGGTCCTCATCGGTCTCGACAAGGATGACAATATCAGGCATCAGTTCCTTGAGCACCCACTCGGGAAGGCCCGCCAGGTATCCCTTCGGGGTCTTCACCGTACAGTGGGTGTCAATGATGACATTACCTTCGGTCTTCGCGATGAACTGAGCGGCATTGCGCTGCAGTTCACGCTGCTGTGCCTGTTCGAGTTTGCGCATCTCGTCACGGTCCTCTACAAGACCCTGACCGGATGCCACATCAAACATGCAGGACCCGAAATTGATATCCTGGTACTCCACACCCTCTGCTGCGAGTTCAGTTATTGCCTGGTTGATGACCGTCGTCTTGCCGACGCCGGGCACCCCGGTTATGACTACTTTTTTACCCATTCTTCACTTCACTCCTTTCCGAAGAACCCGCGCATGAACGGGTACATCTCCATGATCTGTTCGCTTGCAATCTCCTCATACAGGCGGTATACAATACTGACTGTCAGCAGAAGACCGGTTCCTCCGACCATTCCGATGACACCGAAGTAGTTTGCAATCACACTGAGGAGACCGACAAAGACACCACCAATGACTGTTACACGCGGAATGTAGCGGTCCAGGTACTTGACAAGAACCTGTTCTGATCTCCGGTATCCGGGGATTGACATTCCGCTCATCTGGATCTGCCGTGCCACATGGGACGAGTCCAGACCTGCCGTCTTCACCCAGAACAGAGCGAAGATTGCACCACCAACGACCATCACGAAGAGATCCATACCCATCCTGATGACAATCTCCCAGATCGGGTGACCGACATCATAGGCCCACCACATCCAGTCAGACGGACCGTTGATGGGTGCAAGGAAATACATGATACCGTTCAGCGGGGTGTTGCCCTGATACGCTCCGAGGAATGTGATCCCAAGATTGTTCAGGAACAGACCAAGCATCTGAATGTTTGCCTGCAGCACACGGACAAGAATCATCGGCAGCACACTCGCATAGATGAGTTTTACCGGGAACCGCCCGCGGGCACCACGCACAGATGCATGGGCAAGCGGGATCTCAATCCGTGTCGACTCCACATAGACAATCACGAGGAAGATTGCGACCGTTGTCACAAGCGCAAGCATATCTGTGCCGAAATATTCCAGGAACGGTGCACCGTCCATAACGACGGCAAACAACCGCGGGAAGAACCCGACAGGGTATGCATCCTGCACCGCGTTCCAGTTCAGGAACCCGTTGACAAGACCCTGGGAAACACCAGCGACAATAAAGAGACCGACACCGGAGCCGACCCCCCATTTGGTCACGACCTCATCCATAAAGAAGATCAGTACCCCTCCGATACAGATCTGCAGGAATACAAGGAACGTGACAGCACCAAGGTTTCCGCCAAATAATGCATTTGCAACGACCGGGTCCGGGGACAGGAATCCACCTATCACATTCGGAATTGCCTCAAGCACGATCATGACAAATATCAGGAGCTTCTGTAAGCCCATGTACATGACCTGTCCGCGTGCATCGCTGGTATCCAGATCCAGCAGGTCAGCACCCTTGAGGAGCTGAAGCACAATGGATGCAGTGACAATCGGTCCGATACCCAGATGGGCAATGGAACCACTCGCACCCGCAAGAAGGGCACGATAGAATGAGAATATATCCTGTGAATTCGGATCAAGCCCAAATACCGGAATATTGGTCAGTACAAAATACAAAATCAGAATAGCAGCAGTCCAGATTAATTTGTTTTTAAAATGGACATGCCCTTCCGGACTTCTCACTGCAGGCATCGCTGCCAACAGCGGTTCTAATCGATCCAGCGTCGCTCCCATAGTACAATTCACCAGAAAAAAAGAGAATCAGGCGTCCAGTGCCTGGCCGCCGTTCTCTTCAATCTTTTGTCGGGCTCTGTCAGTAAATGACACAGCAGAGATGTTCATCTTCTTGGTAACTTGTCCGCCCCCAAGTATTTTATCAATACCGATTTGTCCTGCATCAATGACGATGGTGTCACCATCCATCTCTGCGTTCCCGGCTGCCACAAGAGCATCAGCCATCTGGTCAATATCCCCGATATCAACAGCATCCACAGCGGACGGGTTCTTGTTCACGAACCCGTGCTTTCCGTTGTGAACCTTGTTATTGACGAGGAAATGGGAGAACCGGTGGTCACGGTGACCAGCCCGGCCTCTGCCACCACGGTTTCCTGCACCACGACGGTTCTTGTGTGTACCGCCGCCGCATGTCCGTGATCCGCGATATTTTGAGCGTTTATTTACTGGCATCTGTTTCACCGCATCCTGTAGAGAAGTGCATTAATGTCACTTCCATAGTTTCCGAGTGCACCGCCCTGCTGGTAGGTCCGCTTAATGGACTTGAATCCCTTGCGCGGTGGGTGAAGACGAAGAACCGGTTTGAGTTCCGGCACATCCTTAATGGACGCTTCGCCTGCACAGAGTGCGGCTGCAAACGCATTGATGTCCTCGAATGTTGAGTTCTCCTTCACATACGCATCGGTCAGACGTTCGTTTCCGGTCAGTCTGCCACGGGTAGAGAGGACAGTTCCGAGTATTTCAGGGTCTGCTTCGCCGTATGCCACGTAGTCCTTTACCTTCCGGATCATTCCGAGATACTCGGGGGTGTCCGGAATCAGGACACAGTGGTTGATGTGGTGAAGACGGAGCATCTTCAGGGTGTCTTTGATTTCCTTACGGCAATTCACGACACCACGTACCTGCACTACCACATACATTACTCAATCACTCCTGTCCGGATGAGATTCGAGTTCTTCAGTGCATCGAAGGTTGCCTTTGCAAAGTTGATAGTGGTCCGGGTCTGGCCGGATGATGACGTCCAGATATCGGTGATACCTGCAAGTTCAAGGACCTTCTTTCCGATGTCACCGGTAACAAGACCAATGCCCTGGGGTGCCGGGATCAGTGTGATGGTCACACTGCCGGACTTGCCCTGAACACGCATCGGAATGGAGTGTGCTTCGCCGCAGCCGCATTCCCAGCTACCGCATCCGCGCTTCACGTTGATGATGCCGATCTTCGCCTGTGCAATTGCCTTCTTGATGGCATTACCGACCTGCGCATCCTTTGCCTGTCCGTATCCGATGTAGCCGTCACGGTTTCCCACAACGACAACAGCACGGAACTTGACACGCCGGCCACTGTCGGTCATTCTCTGCACCATATTGATGTCGAGCACTTCGTCTTCGAGGTCTGGAAGGAAATAATCGACAATCCCTGGTTCTTTAATGGGTCTGCCGATGTCAAGCACTTCCTTGAGGCTTGTAAACTCGCCGGCAGCAACCCGTTTTCCAAGGCCTGTTATAGGAACCCATTCTTCCTGTTCATAGGCCATTTTAGTTCAGCTCCTTCATGATTGCTTCTGCTGCCTGTTCCACATTGGCAACAAGATCTGCTGCACGCTCAGGTGCATATGCTGCAATGTGTGCGCCGCGTACCCTGTCCTCATCCGGGAGAATCGACTCACCGTGCGGGACGTCAAGGCCTGCATCAACAGCGCCCTTCAGTGCACCAAACACCTTTCCTCCGGGAGTTGCACGGGTCAGACCAATGTCGAGGATTGCCTCGCCGTAGCCTGCATTCTGTGCACGCACCGCAAAGAGCATGCCGGTGAGATATGCTGCGGGAGTGTTCCCGGCAGCACCGGCAAACCCGAATTTCTCCAGTTCACTTGAGTATGCCGCAACAAGTGTCCGGTCACCCTCAAGTTCAGCTGCGACCAGCTGAATGATGATCTGCCGGTTGGTCTTGCGTACGACCATACGCGGTTTCTCGGAGAGGAGAAGCCGCATCCGGGCGTAATAATCTGTTTTGCCCTCGTGTCTCCTTTTGAACGGGACAAAATATCGTGGTCCGGTTGCCATTAGTTCATCCTCCCCTGAATCTGCTCAAGCTGTGCTTTCATATGTGCCACACTGCGGAACTGTCCGCCCGCTGCTTTCCGGTACATCTTCCGATACATGGTAGCATCGATACTGCCGGTTTCACGCATGTCACGGAGTTCACGGCGGATTGCGCGGATCTTCTTGATCCACAACCGCTTGGACGGCGTCCGTGCATTGGAAGCTCCTTTCCTGCGTCCGTGTCCCTTACAGTGACCATACGAGCGCTTTGCGGTAAGTGCACGTGCACGGCCACGGCTCACGCCTTTTACCGGCTTTGCACGGATTGCACCCTCTTCAATGAGGCCGCGGATATCCTCGCGTGAGATGGCATTTTCAATGTCATCCTCACGTTCGCTGTCCATCCAGACACGGTGTACACCGCACTTTAAGACAGCTGCTGCGATACGACGCTGGTTTTTCAGGTCACTCATCTGAAGCCACCTCTTCCTCAACGTCTTCAACGTCTTCAACGTCTTCTTCCACATCTTCAGGCTCTTCTGCTGCAGCCTTCTTGGATGCGTCCTTCAGGTTGAACACCTTAAGACCGAGCTCAAGGGCCTTCTCCTGGATTGCTTCGCGCTTCCGGTTTCCAACGGTTGCTGCAACACGGACTGCCTGGGTTTCAGGGTTCAGCCCGACAAGGTCTGCAGGTGCGAATACGAGGACTTCCTCATACCCACTGGGGTGGAATCCACGAACAGCGGAAGGAGCTCCGTAGCCAGGTCTCGGAAGAGGACCCTTTGCGCGGATCTGTTTACGCTTTTTACTCTGAAGACCACGTGGGCGTCTCCATACGTCATCCAGTTTCTTCTTCTGGTGAATACACTGGCGCTTAAAGGTTGCCCGCTTTCCATTGCGTGCACGGATAAGTCTCATCTTTTCGTCAGCCATCTTGTATCACGCCTTCTCAATGATGTATATTCCATCCTGGAACACACGGGGATCACGGTTGCGCACATGCGTAGCCCGCTCAATCCTGGCAGCTGTGGTGCCCACGAGTTCTTTGTCGATACCTGATACGGTGACCTCGTCGCTACCGGTTTTAACGGTAACTCCCTCTGAAATCCGTGCAACACGGGGCTGCCTCTCGCCAAGGAAATTGACGATCTCAAGAGCTGTGTCAGTCTTCTTGAGCTGGATTGGGAAGTGACTGTAGACCACTTTCATCTTATATTCATACCCTTCGGAAACCCCGACACACATGTTGCGTGCAAGGGATGCATAGGTTCCGACCATTGCAGAAATTTTCTTCCTGGTCGATGCAGTTGAAGCAGTAAAGACAGACCCGTCACAGGTGATGTCAATACCAGGGTAGCGCATGTCCCGGGTGAGTTTTCCCTTTGGCCCCTCAACAACGAAGGCAGTACCTTCCATTCTTGCGGTGACACCCTCGGGAATCTCAATAGTACGTTCACTCAGCATTTGTACCACCTTTAGTAAACATACCCGAGCAGTTCTCCGCCGACGCCTGCCTGTCTTGCCTGCTCATGGGATAACACGCCTTTGGACGTGGAGATGAGCAGAAGACCAAAGTTCTTCGCCGGAAGATACTGTGTCTCCCATTCTTCAAGCTCTGCAAACTTCACGGAAAATCGCGGTGAGATAACGCCGCACTTGTTGATGTTTCCGTTCAGTTTCACATTGAACTGGCCGCCACGGCCATCGTCAATGAGTTCAAATTCTGCAATATATCCCTTCTCTTTCATAATGCCGAGCATTGCGCCGAGAAGCCTGCTTGCCGGTTCAACGATACAGCTCGTCTTACCAACATCGGAGGCGTTCTTGATGGTGCTCATTGCATCTGCAATCGGATTTAATCGTGCCATAACCCTTCAGCCTCCTAGTTCATCTTTTTAAAGCCGATTTTTGCGGCATTTTCCCGGAAGCACTGACGGCAGAGCATAATATTGTACCGGCGGACAAGCCCCTGCTTTCTTCCGCACATCTGGCACTCATTTGCACCACGGCCGAATTTCTTTGGGGATTCGCCGGATTTCGTATTTTCTGCCATTAGTATACCTCCACATTGAATGCTTCACTCATGTACGCCACAGCGTCTTCCTTTGTGACACGCTGCTTTGTCGGGAGCTTTCTCTTCTGAATTGACCTGCGCGCAATACGGATTCCCTTGCGCTCAAGAACAACGGTAACGTCCATACCATAGATACCGATCATTGGATCGTAGCTCTGGCCGGGGAAGTCCGTGTGTTCCTCAATACCGAATGAGAAGTTGCCTGTTGCATCGAACTGGGATGCTGCGAGGGTCTTTTCTACAATGTCAAGTGCAGTACGGACAAATTCCTCTGCACGGGCACCACGGAGGGTGACACGGCATCCGGTTGGCTGTCCCTTCCGGACACCAAATGCAGGCTGAGTCCGCTTTGCATAGGCACGAATCGGAGACTGTCCGGTGATTGCTGAGACGATGTTTTCCGCCTTCACCAGTTTATCACCGGCTTCGCCGACGGCCATGTGGACGACGACCTTGTCAACATAGAGTCCCTGCATTGGGTTCACTGTTCAATCCCCCATTCGCTGATGACAGGCTCCTCGCGCCCGATCATGAAGACATAGTCCTCAATCGTCTCGAAGACCTCACCGGTGCTGTCCTCTTTGAGGGTGACACGGTTCGGGATGCTGCCTGCAATGACATCTATGGTGGTGATCTTCCCGGTCTTTCCGGAGTGACGTCCACCGATGACCATCGCGGTGTTGCCTTCTGCAAACGCAAAGTGGTCAGTTACTTCAAATTTATTCTCCGGCTTCAGGGAGAGGACGATGGAGTCCTTTGGTTTGTAGTCCTGGGTGTCGACGAGAAGGTTTGCACCGTAGCGGAGATTCAGCTGAATTTTTCCGCCCTTAACGATGGTCTTGTCTGCAATCTTGCACAGACGGCTCTCAGCGGCCTCTGCTGTGATTGGGATTGAGACGATATCGCCGCGTCCTGCACGAAGAATCCGGAAGTACTTGTCCACAGACGGAAGAGCGATGATATCAAAGACACCGACACCCATCTTGGGGTCAGTGCAGACAGCACCGTTGACGAGCACTGCACGGCTCTTGAGGATACGCTTGACCTCTTTCATCGTGAGTGCAATTTCCATGTGGTCACGCAGCCATACTGCAATAGGCATGGCGCTTGCATTGTGGGGACCTGCTGCGGTCTTGGTCACAAATGTGTTCGTCTTCTTGGCAATACGCCATGAACCCGGACTGTTGAGCCTCTTTAAGTGGTTCGACATTATTTCTTCGCCTCCAGCTTCTCCTCACGGCGTTTGTCTTTCAGATTCAGTTTCACGATGCAGACATTGGATGCTGCAACCGGGCGCGGAACCTCGGTTCCGTCTGCACGGGTGGATGCAACACCGTGAACAATGACACGGGAATTCTCGAGGTCGACAATATCGACAACGCCTTCTTCGCCTGCGAAGTCGCCCCGGGTGACACGGACGGTGTCACCGGTGACAACACGCACGCTGCGGCGGCTGTACTGCTCCCGGAGTTCTGTTGAAAGCGGAGCGTTCAGGAAACGACCCCTCGCATGAAGGGGTGCATTGTAGCGGAATTTGCGCTGTTTGCGCGGCTGTTTGCTTGCAATACGTACCATATTTCCTTCACCTCAGACGATAATCGTCGCCATGGAACCGATCTTTGGGAACCGCTCTGCCACTTCACGTGCGACAGGGCCTTTGATCTCTGTTCCCTTGGGTTCTCCGCGTTCGTTCGTCACTACCATTGCGTTGTCCTCAAATGACAGACGAAGGCCGGACACTCTCCGGATCTCTTTCTTCTGTCTGATGACGACTGCCTTCACGAGCTTCTTACGCATGTCGGGAGTGCCTTTCTTGACCGTGACCGTTCCCATATCGCCAAGACCCAGTTTGGGCTGACGGCGGCGTACGCCGTGGTAACGGTCGACAGAAACGATCTCCACCTGCCGTGCACCGGTGTTGTCGGCGCAGGTAAGGCGGCTGCCGGTTGAGATTGCACGGGGTGTACGCGATTGTTTCGCTTTCATTCCGTCATCACCTCAACGACAACAAATTTCTTGGTCTTTGAGAGCGGGCGGCATTCGGCAATCTTTACCATGTCGCCTACTCTGATATCGATGCAGGGGGGATGATGTGCATGAATTTTTGAACTGCGTTTTTCGTAACGCTTGTATTTCTTCACATAATGCAGATAGTCACGGGAGACTACTACTGATCCCTGCATCCGGTCACTCACGACCTTACCGGTAATCACCTGGCCGCGCACCGGTAAAGTGCCGTGAAATGGACAGTTCACGTCATCACATTCCTTTTCCGGAATGGGGACGTTCAATCCTGTGTTTTTAGCCATTATTTACCTCAGTTTCTGATTCGCATGCTGATTCTTCTTTCAGGCTTCATAACCAGCACCGACCCATCAACCCTTACCAGGGTATCATCGGGAAGGCGCAGGTCAAAGGTTGCATATTTCTTTGCAACCCTGAGGGTGCGATCACCCGCACAGATCTCAATCATCTGCTGCGTCTCCCCGCAGATAATGCCGGAAATACCGGTCTGTGCGGGGTTTCGTGAGGCATGCACCTTCACCGGAAGACCGATGAGTTCATGCCGGCAGACGTTTTCTGCGGTGATCATGCTATCCCTTATGTATGCCTGAAGAGAGAATCAGGCGTTGCGGCGCTTGTTCTGCTCAGTGCTGATCCGGGCGATTGTTCTCCGGATTTCACGGATGCGTCCCGGGTTTTCCGGTGCGCCTCCTGCACTCACTTTTCCGTTATTCTCAACCAGTTCAAGCCTGAGCTTTGCAAGCTGCTCCTGGAGTTCCACATCACTGAAGTCAGCGACTTCTGCTGCACGAAAGATTGCCATTATCAGAACTCCTCCTGTACGGGGACATCCTCTGCATTCTCAAGTTCTGCATCAATCTCTGCGCCAATGACATCCTCATCGATATCCTCACCTTCGTATACCGGCTCTTCAGGAACCTCGGGCTGAGGTTCGAGAACTTCAAAGGTATCGGGGAGACGTGCGCCCGGCGGGATGATCTTGACCTGGACACCGATGGTGCCGAGTTTCTTCACTGCAAGGGCAAACCCGTGCTCGACGATGGTCTCGGACGGTTCACCACAGTGTTTGACGTATCCTTCGGTGAACTTCTGGACACGGGAACGTGCACCGGTAAGTTTTCCGGAGAGAACGACTTCACAGCCGAGTGCGCCGGATTCCATTACACGACGGAGAACACTGTTCCCTGCCTTGCGGAAATACCAGCCGCGCTCAAGTGAGTTTGCAAGCCTCTCTGCCATAATCTGGGCATTGAAACTGGGCTCATCCACCTGCTGGACTTCAATCTGCGGTGACTCGATACCGTAGTCGTTCTGGAGGTCAGCGGTGAGCTGACGCACCACTTTACCACCCTTTCCGATGACGATACCAGGCTTTTCAGCAAAGATGGTGATCTGGGTACCGAGTGGGGTCCTGATAATCTCCATGCCGCCGTAGCCTGCACGTTTCAGTTCTCTTGTGAGGAAGTTCTCCACACGTGCTGCGCGAATTCCATCCTCTACAAATCTCCTTTCGACTCCCATATTCAGGCCTCCTTCACTGCAATCTCGATGTTGACAGACTCTGCGTATTTCGGTGTTGCACGCCCCATTGCACGAGGGAAGATTCCCTTCATTCTGCGGCCGCGACTTGCAGAGATGTGCGTAATCACGAGATTTTCGGTATCAAGACCGATGTATTCTGCATTCTTCTCAACGGAACGGATCAGTTTGAGGAAATACCCGGATGCCTTGACAGGATACCGACCGGCATCCCAGCCTTTCAGACCACGCTTGTGTGCAACATCTCTGTTGAACCGGCGGAAGGGCACTGCACGCTTCAGTGCAACAACGTCCTCAAGGTATGCAATCGCATCCCCTGTCTTCATTCCTCTGACCTCACGGGCAATCTCAATAGAGTGCTTGGGGGAAATCGGAAGCTCGTTTGCTTTTGCACGGGCCGAGTCTGCCTCTGGCTTAAATGAATATGCTGTTCTTGCCATTTCCATCACTTCAGGGGTACGAATTTACTCGACCGTGTTGCACCAATACCGGCACTGCCGTGGCTCACGCGATGGCGGGTAAGTGCAAACTCGCCCAGGTAGTGGAAGACAGCCTCAGGCTGAAGCTCCACCGGCACGAAGTCCTTTCCATCGTGGATCTCGATTGTCTTTCCGATCATCTCAGGGAGAATGATCATATCACGGAGGTGAGTCCGGATACGTTCCTTGTCTTCCCGGATTTCCCGGAGCAGTTTCTCATGCCCCGGAGAGAGACCCCGGTTTACCCGGCGGCGAATCCGTGACGGCATCAGGGGCAGGAGTTCGCTCATGCCCATCTGCTGCAGGTCCTCAATTTTGTAGCCGTGGTAGGTGAATTCCTCTTTCCGCCGCGGCAACCTTCTCTGTGTCTTTTTTGCCATATCTGATCACTCCCGCCTATTTCCTTCCGGTCCTCTTCGGGGCGATATGTCCAACTTTCCGTCCTGGTGATGCACCACGGGAAACACTCTTTGGTCTGCCCACGTGCTGGTGTCCACCGCCACCGAACGGGTGGTCGATGACATTCATACAGACAGCCTTTGAGCGAGGCCACTTCTGTGCCTGTGATTTCATCTTGTGGTACTTCTTTCCTGCCTTGACAAACGGCTTCTCACCGCGTCCGCCACCGGCAACAATGCCGACGGTTGCACGGCAGTCTGCATTGAACCACTTGTGACTGCCGGAGGGCATCTTGATACCGACACGACCCTCGTCCTTGCCGATAACCTGTGCCTGCACACCGGATGCGCGAATGAACTTGCCGCCGTCGTTTGGACGTGCCTCGACATTACATACGTAGGCACCGACAGGGATTGACCCCAGAGGCAGCGTGTTTCCGTTCTTTACCTGTGCGTCAGGACCCCATGCGACCCTGTCACCAATGCCCACACCTTCAGTGACGAGCATGAACATCTTCTTTTTGCCGTCATCAAGCTCGATCTTGGCAATCGGGGTGTGCCGTGCCGGGTCGTGCTCGATGTCGATCACAACACCGCCAACGGTCTCACGGATGCTGCCGGGGTGCTTGAGTTCAGCCTTGTACTTGTGTGACGGTGCACGGTATGTCGGGCCACCACGGCCACGGTTCTGGGATATAATGCGTTTACCCATCTACACCACCTCAGAGGATTCCCAGCCGTGAAAGTATCTCTTCACCGGCTTTGTCGTCAACAAATGTGACGGTGGCTTTCTTCTGGCCTTTCATGGTCATCATGGTTGTAACAGATGTGACTTCGTGGTCAAACATCTCCTCGACTGAGCGTGCAATTCCCTTCTTGTCGGCCTTCCGGTCAACGATGAACTGAAGTTTGCCGTCAGTGTCGAGCATCATGGATGCCTTTTCTGAGACATACGGAGTTTTAATTGCCATATCAGATCATCTCCAGTTTCTTCAGTGCACCGGCAGTCCAGACGGTCAGACGACCTGCATGTGTACCGGGTGCGAGAAGTTCTGCGTTCAGTGCGTCGACAGAGACTGCGTCCACACCAGCAAGGTTTGCTGCGGCACGCAGGGGTGCTTCACTCGTGACGATGAGCAGACTCTTGCGCTGCTTGTACCGGCGGCCACGGGTCTTGCCACGGCCTGCGCGCACCTTTTTGCTTGCTGCGGAGCGCTCCACATCGGAGTATACACCGGCAACGGAGAGTGCTGCGACAACGTCCTTTGCGGTGGTGAGTCCCTCAAATGCGTCATCAAAGACGACCGGGACGCTACCTTCGTAGAGATGTCCGCGTGCGGAGATCAGTTCCTCGTTCATAGTTGCTGCAATTGCAGACCGGATGGCGAGGCGCTTTTCCTGTTTGTTTATTTTGCGGACGAGCTTCTTCTCCACTTTCGGAGGGTGAGCGACGCGTCCACCGACTGCCTGTGGGATCCGTGCTGCACGGGACCCGTTCTTCAGGCGCGGCAGCTGAGCAACACCACGACCACTTCCCCAGGAGACAGCAGAGGTGTTTAACCCTGCACGCGGGGCGGTGCCGTGTGGCTGGTAGCGCTCGCTCTGGAGTGCAAGAACAGCGTTTTTAATAAGGTCCGGGCGGTAGCTTTCTTCAAAGACTGCAGGAAGCTCGATCTCTCCTGCTGAACCGCCATCAATTGTTGTAATCTGTGCCTTCATTTCGGTTCACCCCTGTTTGCTGGCAACGCTCACATACTGGATTGCCGGTGCGCGCTCGACGTGTACGCTCTGCCTGACTGCAGGCCGCATTCTGATCAGACGCTTGCATGGACCAGGGACGGAGCCTTTGATTGCAACATATCTGCCCCTGACGAGACCATAGTTGGTAAATCCGCCTGCGGGGTTAATCTCCTCACCGGATTCGCCGATCTTTAAGAGGCGCTTGTTGAACTCAGTACGCTGCTGGTATCCCATCTGACCCATCTGGGGGACCTGCCACCTGACGTGGTGCGGGAACCAGGGACCGAGGTTACCGATGTGACGCTTCTTGCCACCGCGGGAGTGCTTGCCACTGCGGGTCTGAATACCCCAGCGCTTTACAGGGCCGTTTGTTCCCTTTCCGGTGGTAATTGCAGTAACATCGAGGTACTGACCTGTTTTCAGAATCGTGTCGATCTCGACTTCATTGCCGAAGAGGGAGATTGCATACTCAATGCGCTCCTCAATGCTGCCGCCTGCAACACGCATCTCCATGATGTCCCCGGTCTTCTTAGGAACACCGGTAAGGACAGCCGGCTGGGTCTTTGTGATGGCGAATACTTCCGTCACCTTGCCGGATGCTGCTGCTTCGCGCACTCTCTCGATGCCTTCTTCGGACCAGGCTTCTGCGTATGCACGCTTGCCGTAGGTATCCTTTGTGTACAGGCGGATGCCGGTCACAACCATCGCCGGAATTTCAACGATGGTAACAGGAACCATGATGTCCTTGCCCTCGGTAGGGCTTTTGTTGTGGTCATCGACCATGACCATGTGAGTCATGCCAACTTTGTAACCGGCAAAACCCTGCAACACCGGTTCCCCGTCATGCTGAGGCCAGGAATGGTATTTTGGCACCTGGCTTTTCGCACGCTTGCGGGGACTGTATGCAAGTGAACCTCTGCGAGGTCTGTGTATCTCGGACATTGCTTAATCAATCCTTATTCTTGGTTTTCAGTTGATGCTTCATTCTCCAGGCGGACAGATGCCGCTTTCGAGAATGTCTCCGAGGAATGAATTGGTTTTCAACTCAGGTATGAGCTGACGCCGAGGTCTGATGGGCCGATGTCGACATGCCTGAACCTGCAGTACGGATTAAGTAACACCTTCATCCGCCACGACAATTCAGGCACCGGGGCCCTTCACATATCTGAAAGATTCTTCCGATGTGTTTCGGAAAGACTCATTCTCTCAAATTGATCCTGACAGTTCCCGTTTCCGCGCGCGCCATTCGGGGCGCCGGATTTGGGCTCGTTCCACAAAACGTCCACCCATACGGATCCATCAGATCCTACGTCTTTCACCTGGTGTGTGTAACACAACCATATCCCGGTACCCTCCCCTGCAGCATGCTACAGGGAAAGTCACCATATAGTGATGTTCCGATGGAGACGATGCCGGGAGCACCTGCCTCCACATAATGGACCACCATATATGTTTCCTAAATATTTCTGTAAAAAGGTAATAAAGGTATTGAAAAAAAGGATCCCTCTACGGGAGGAATTCACCCAAAACAGAGCTCGCCATCTTCGTTGATATAAACCTCAACATCCTCGCGCACAAACCGCCCCTTAAACCGGCCCGGGTTTGCCTCCTTCAGGCGATTGATGAGATTGATCGAATCATACCGTACTTTAATCCTCAATTTCTCTGCTTCCCCATAGATCTCACCGACGGCATCAAAGAGATCAGTCCCTGTCTTAATGGTGCAGAGATGGGTGGCATCAAGCGTATAGAGAAATTCAAGCGTCTCTTTCGCTTTCTCAATATTCTCGTATGCAGCTTTTTCAATGGTGCATACATTTGCCTTGGACGTATGGATGATGTCTGCAATCTGCTGCTGCGTCAGGCCCTGTTTCCGGTACCTGAGCACCTCTTTCTGACGACCAGTAAGGAGACCCTGTTTCATTAACATCAATATCTATTCCAATAACTTAAACATTTTTCCTTAACCATCCGGAGAGGTCCCTCCTGCACGAAGGAATTCACAATATTTATTACCGAACATTCTGATAGTAGAATGTTCTCAAATTTGAGAGGTTTAGTTATGGTAGTTAAAGTTGGAGTTGCAAAACTGGGCAACATCGCAAGCGGTGTTATGGTCGAGCTTCTGCTCGACGAGCGTGCAGACCGTGAAGACATGCAGACCTTCATGGCAACAAGCGGAACAAAACTCGAAGTCGAGGATGTCGACCGTGTGGTCAGCAACCTTATCGCATACAAGCCGGACTTCGCAATCGTTGTTTCACCAAACGGTGTCCTCCCTGGGCCCACCGGTGCACGTGAAGCACTGAAAGAAGCAGGCATCCCTGTTGTCGTCATCACCGACGACGTCACCACCAAGAAAGAATGGGCAGACCTCAAGGAGAGCGACTTCGGATACATCATCCAGAAGGCAGACTCCATGATTGGTGCACGCCGTGAATTCCTCGACCCGACAGAGATGTCCGACTACAACGGCAACCTCGTCAAGGTCCTCACCGTCACCGGTGCATTCCGCAAGATGCAGATCGCACTCGATGCAGTCATCGACCAGGTCAAGGCAGGCAAGGCAGGCGCAGACCTCGAACTCCCAAAGATCGTCATGACCGCAGACAAGGCAGTCAAGGACGAATTCACCAACCCATATGCATACGCAAAGGCACGTGCAGCATTTGAGATTGCAGCAGCAGTCGCAATGGTCAACGTCAAGGGTTGCTTCATGACCAAGGGATTCGAGAACTACGTCCCAATCGTTGCATCCGCTCACGAAATGATGCGCTCCGCAATGATTCTCTGTGAAGAGGCACGTGAGATCGAGAAAGGCTGTGACGGCGTCGTTCGTATGCCACACAAGAAAGACGGCACAATCGTCTCCAAGACCACCCTCATCTCCAAGCCGGAGTAAAACCCTAATACTTTTTTTTCACGGATTCATTCAGCACCCGCACACGACAGAGCCGCAGGCATCAATATTCTACCGTGTCATGCAGGATGCAGAATCCGGCAATACGCCTACCCGTTGCCGGCGCATGTTCCCGCCCCCGACCATACAGCAGGAAATGGACAGCCCGGAATAAATTGCAGAATCAACACGCCAGAACAGAGCAGAGAGCAACAGCACGCATACAAAAGAGACATACCCCCACCTTTTCCCACCTGCTCCCGCCCCTTCGCTCAAACTCATTTTCAGTGCAGAAAAGCACGGACATCTTCCGGCAGGGTAAGCACCACAGGCTCAAGGTGCATGCGCTCCATAAACGCCGAATCACTCATTGCCGCAGGTCCCGGATTTATCCGCGCAATCAGGGAGCAGAATGCGCGGAACCCCTCATCCGGCCTGCCTGACGCATCACAGACAAGCGCCATATTATACGCAAAATGACCTGCACGCCGGTAGAGGGAGAGCACCCGCCCGATACCTTCGGCAAGAAGACCGCACCATGGCTCGAGTTCATCTATCGTTCGTATTGGGAGATAGGCACGCACCTCCTTCTCCCCGAGGGGGACAGCGTGCGCAACAAACGGCAGTTCATCACCAAAGAGGTGCCGGGGACCGCCCATCTCCTGCTCCAGAAGGCAGTCCCGGTAGCGCGTACCCGTTTTGCGGATGAAGTCAGCCGAACGTGAAATCGCCATACCTGCATGAACAGTCGGCGCGGCATCTGCAATACCCTGCATATGCGGGTGCAGCATACTCGCGCCTGCTGACGGCAGAGCATTCCAGTTGCAGGAAACATACCCCTCTTCGCCCGAGAGGGCTGAAATCTGCCCATAGAGAGCATCCTCGATCTGCCCCACAGTAACCTCGGGGGGTGCATGTGCCGCAGTAATCACCGTCACCACATGCCTCTTGGCAAACGGATAGAGATTCGGAAAGGTGACACTCTCCCCGAACGTGATGCGCGTCCCGTCAGAGAAGACCGGCGTCTCGGAATGCACCCTCTCCGGGCAGAAGACACAGGGCACACCATCGTCCGGGACAAACGCACGGGGAGGATCAATACCCCGCTGGGTCCTGTCAGGCGCGATACGGCACCGCAGACCGGTCAGGAGGTCCCTGCGGTACTGAAACGTGCCGGCATCAGTCCGATATTCCTCAATCTGAAAGAAAGAATCCATTGTATGCTCAGGCGCCCAGCAACGGAGGAGACGGCCATACCGACATACAGTCGGTCGTTTTCATCCCGAAGAGTGATACCACTCCCGCAAGACAGGGCATATTCGTTAAAACGACAAAAGAAAAGAAAATGGTTTGGATATTGATCCGCCGATCTCAGATTAACTTTCCGAGGAGACGGATAGAGTTGGTCATGTCGGGGCCGAGTGGAGATCCGAAGATGATCTGGGTAACACCAGCTGCAGTAAGATCTTCGCACTTCTGCTGAACCATGTCAGGGGTACCTGCAATGGTGAATGCGTCAATCTCTGCGTCACCAACGAGGCCGCCGACTGCACCGAAGTCAAAGCGTGCGAGTGCATCTTTGATCTTGCCGACATTGTCCATGTCAAGTCCATGGCGCTCCAGAATGGGTGGCGGTGAACCTGCTGCGATGAATGCAGCAACGATCTTTGCTGCGTTGCGTGCCTTCTTCTCGCTCTGGTCGATGGACATTGCGGTGTATGCACCGACGTCGAATTTCTTGAATTTCTTCTCGTCGACTGCGTCACATGCGCCTTTGATCAGAGGGATTGCAATCTCGAAGTCCTTCGGGTTGGATGCGTTGATCAGTGCACCCTCTCCGATCTCACCGGCAAGTGCGAGCATCTTGGGGCCCTGTGCACCGATGTAGGTTGGGATCTGCTTCTTCTTTGCTGGCAGAGTCACACCGGTGAGCTTTGCACCATCATAGTCAAAGAATTCCATGTCGCCGGTCTTCTTGACTTCCTCTCCGGCACAGAGAGCCTTAATCTGCTGGACACCTTCCTTCAGACGTGCAACTGGCTTTACCGGGTCAATTGCAAGCTTTGGGAGTGTGGACAGGTCGCCAGGTCCGATACCAAGGACAGCGCGGCCTTCGGAAATTTCGTTCAGTGTGCACATGAAGGAAGCAATTGCTGCCGGTGTGTCAGTGAACGTGTTCATGATACCCGGGCCCATCTTCAGGGAGTCCGTTGCCTCAGCGATTGCGGCAAGGGTCGGGTAGCAGTGACGGTTGTTGTAGTGATTCGTAATCCAGGCAAAGTCAATATCTTTCTGCTCTGCAAGTTTACAGTAGTTTACCACCTGCTTTACGGTGATATTTCCTGGCACAAATTCGATACCATAACTCATAGGTCTTTCACCTCAACTTCATATAACACACCGAGATTAATATACGTTATCATTTAATGAGACTATTTGAGACCAATTTCAGCGTTCCCCAGATCAAAAGCAAATATTCCGGTTTTAATTTAGTTCTGACCGGCGGATTTTGGTTAATTTGAAACCGGCATCCACAGATTTTATTATTATCTGAACGTAACATACACAGAAGGAGTACACTGGTACCATCGGGTATGCACCATAGCAGACAATATACCCGGAGCAGTGTACCATATATGGAGTTATAATGAGAATTCTTGCAATCGGGCTCGGCGGGGCGGGCACGCGGATTGTTGATCTTCTATATAATCACGACATGAAAAGCAGAGTGGGGTGCGTTTCAGCGATTGCTGTGGATATGGATGGAAACAGCATTCGACAACTCTCACACATTCCGGATAATGCACGAATGCATTTCCCTGCAATCGATCCTGAGATTCATTTTGATGTGGAATCAACCATCAACGTTGAAGAGGTGATGACCCTCATCCAGAAGATGGACACCTTTGAAATCGACTCAATTATGATCTTTGCAGGCCTTGGAGGCAGTGTGATCGATGCCATCCCCCAGCTTGCAGAAGAACTGCGTAAATCCTATATTGAACCGATATTCGGAGTCTGTGTGCTTCCGATGCGCAGCGAGGGAAAGAAACGCTCCTCAAAGGCGGCAGATGATCTCGAACGGGCCAACAGTGTCCTTGACGCAGTGATACTCTTCGATAATGAGACCTGGCATGAACGCCTGAAAGCGGAGTATGACCAGTACAGTGTGGCAGAAGACTCAGCCATCAGCACATACCGGCGCAGGGTATTCCCGAGCAATCCGCGTGACATGTACACCATTCTAAACGAGAAGATTGCCCGTCAGATAGGTCTTCTTCTCCGCGCGGGCGAATTCAGTGAAACAGGGGTGGAAGCAGCGGAGATTGTCCTGGATGCAGGGGAAGTCCTCAACACTCTGAAGGGGAACGGTCTTGTTTCAATTGGATATGCAACAGAACCCTTACAGAGCTCATTTCGTGACCGGTTTAACCAGTGGCGGTCAGACACCTACTTCTCAGAGACATCCCATAAACGGGCAACACGCATTGTAACGCTTGCAAAACGCGCTGTCTATGAGGAAATCTCTGTGCCCTGCGACATCACCAGTGCCGACAAAGCGCTCGTCCTCATCGCAGGGCCTTCACAGGAACTGTCCATGAAAGGATTTCAGACGGTACGCAAATGGATCGACCGGAGCATATCCGGCCTTGAGATGCGTTCCGGCGACTATCCGGTGATGAACACCCGGTTTGTGGGCATCATTATTGTCCTCTCAGGAATCAATAACATCCCCCGTGTCACCGAGCTTCGTCAAATCCGTCGCGAATATGAATATGAACAGGAACACGCGGTTGAGACAGCGATTTGCGCTTCGGAAGAGGATAATTTGCCGGATGACGGAGACGAAAGGAAAGAGGCGCAGACCGCCATTTCCGATCAGCCGGACGATGCTACTGCCCCTGAGGAGTTTGAAGATGAAGGGGATGCCCTTGACATCACCGATCTCTTTGAAGACGAGTCTTCCGTCATCGAATTCATGCAGGAACGGGAATACGAAGACAGTTCCTGCAGCGATTCTTTCAACGTACAGGAAGACGATGACCATTCCCACGATAGCAAGTATCCACCATCAGAGGACAGGCAATCAGAGGACAGGGCCGAACCACCGGCAGAATCAGACAGGGAGGTGACCATGGCAGAAAAATGGAACAACCAGATGCCAAACGACGAAATGCTCACCCTCACAGGTGTAGCGCGCCGTGAGAACCAGAATGAAATAATCCGGGATGACACGATATCGATAGGAATAACATCGGAAAAAAAAACCACGGATGAAAAGCTCATACTTCCGGGACGCGAGGAGAGAACAGTAGCCGATATGACACGGATGACTGACGGAGGAGGGGGAAAAGCTCCAAAGAACTCCTCATTCGGCATGAAAAATATCCCCGGATCAGACAATAAAAACCCCCGTGACAACGCCCTTGTCGGTGAAACATTACACTTCGGAAAGCAGGAAAAACGTCCGAATGATTCTTCTTTTGGCGGAAATGGCGTGAAAGTTTCATTTGTCAAAGGACCGAACGAATCCGCATATATGGGACGGTCGTTCTCGGTTACGTCTGCACCAAAGGCGAACGACAGTGCACTCATGGGGAAGCAGATCTCGGTGAAATCATCCGGCATACGACCGAACGACACTACACTCACCGGAGGGAAAGTCTCCGTGAAGTCTTCAGGAGTACGGCCGAATGACAGTGCGCTTACCGGCAGTTCAGTCCGTCTGTCGCGTGGCCCGCCAAAAACAAAAGAGATCCTCAACGGCGATGTGAAGATGTCTGCACGGGTACCGACGCCAAAGGATGATCTGCTCTCCCGTGCAGAACGGCGGATGCAAAAGACACGGGAAGACACCAAAGAACCGGAATCAAAATCCCCATATCAAAAGGGAACCATTTCAGGCGGGTACGAAAAGAAGAAAGAACCGGAAGAGGAGGACGCGGATGACGACCTCTTCTGGATCAAATAGAATTATCGGCAGGAAACAGCACCATTACTGTCCTGATACCGCCCCCCATATTCCCGGTTTCCTGCTTTTACTTCATGCATGATGATCTGTACCACGCGCTCACCTGCAGAGAGAGTGACGTCTTCGGGTCCAAAATTAACCAGACAGAGAGTCAGTTGTCCCCGGAAACCCGGGTCGACGAAACCCCCGCCAATAAGGACACCGCGCCTGCCAAATGACGAGCGACACATGAGGGTCGCCGCCACATCAGCCGGAAGTTCAACCCGCTCCAGAGATGCAACGAGGGTGCACTCCCCTTTCTTTAAGAGATAGTCTTCTGCGGAGCGCAGGTCATAGGACGCAGGCTGTTGAGATTCTTTGCTATAGGGTGTGATTACGAGGTTTTCTGCCGCTATTCGTTCACAGATGTCTGTCTCTGAGAGAATCATTGTATAGAGATTATTGTTGTAAGGGAAAAACTGCTCTTATCACTGCCACAAACTATGGAAGCATGATGGAGGGGAGCAGGAAAGAATAAAATGAAGCCACCGTATCGGTAGTATCCAGAATGATTATCTTCCTGTATCACGAATAAGATGGGTGGATCCATAGGGTAGAGGATATCCTCTTGGGCTTCGAACCCAAGGACGCGGGTTCGATTCCCGCTGGATCCGTTTGTAATTTGTCCTTTTTTATCGATCATTCCAGGAGAATATAATTTTTCATCTGCGAGCCAATGGTAATCGGACTTAATGTCACAGCGATTGAATCAGGCGTATCCATTGCAGTGGCCCACACCCTCAGTTTATATTCACCCGGGGGGAAGTCAGCCACATAGAGTTTCCGGTAATGGCTCTGTGTGCTGTTGGACGCACCATCTTTTTCCCTGCCAAAATTGACCCATACCCCGTCATCCACATTCTGGTAAAACAGAGACTGGTTGGCTGTGAACGCACCGGAATAGTTCAGGTTCCACTGTATCGTCAGGTCATTTTTAATCTCACATCCATTTTCAGCTTCAACACATTTCAGGTCCCAGACCTCCAGTTCGGTGAAGTTGATACCGGTGGCATTCAGGTCAGGCACTGCGGTAATATAGGTCTTTGGCAGAGCAAGAGAATCTGTACCGTTATTAAACGAGATCAGAGAACCATTGCCAAAGAGATTTATGTTGCCCGCTTTCGAGACATTCAGCCGGAATGTTGCCTGCCAGGTCTGCCCAAGGCGGATGGTACCAATATCACCGGAGTCAAAGGTCAGGCAACGGGTAGCCGCCCAGTCATCAGTCTGATTGAGCGTCATGGGGCCAATGAAATAGGGAGGCACTCCAGAACCAGAGCTATTCCAGCCTTTTACAAGAGTGGACACGCCATCCACATATTCATACGCCAATATCCGGTTACTTCCGATATTCTGGTATGGTACATTGTTCACCTCAATCCTGTCAAATTTCACATTCATCGCAGTGTTAACTCCCGCCTCGGTCTTCAGTTCACCTGCAATGCTCGTGTAAATAGTTGCCAGCTGACTGGCATTGGGTGCATAATAATATTTGCCACCGGTACTTTCTGCAAGCGTCTGAAGAGTTTCTTTCCCTTCACCTGAAATTCCATCTTTAAACGCAATGGAATAAATTGTCACATTATTGCTCGCAGCATACACGCTCAGGTTTTGTTCAGCAGGTGAAAGGTCTGGGATTGTGGTATAATCTTCAGTGATTGAACCAAAGGAATAACCCGTATAACTATTTCTCCGGGCAAGTGGATCCCCGTACCAATTATAATCGCCGTCTGAAAGGAGAACGACTGCCTGAACCGCACCTTCACGTCCGTGTTCAATATTCTCTCGTAATGCCAGATACAGCCCCTGTCGCATCGAGGTCCACCCGTACGCCTTCAGTGCATCAATCGCATCTTCTACCTCACTGTGATTCGAAGTGAACGGAAGGTCCAGCGTGGCATCGCTCCCAAACGAGGTCAGTCCAACCTGGTCCCTCTCCTCTGTCATCTGTCCGTTAAAGATCTTCAGTGCACTTTTTAGTGAGTCTATCCTCGTGGTCCCGGATTCATTAGTTCCCATACTACCAGAGCGGTCTGCACAGAGCATCACATCAATCGGATCGGGATACAGTGCCCATCCATCCCCAATCAGACGGACCGTTACATCCACCGGACGACCCACCTCAACGGTTGTCGGGTCGACTGCGGTTTCCACCCGCAGATAAGGATAGTTCTTCCACTCAAGATCAATGGTTCTCTTCTTTGCACCCCATACAGCCTCAACCGTGCAGGACTCTGAAGCGGTCTCACTATAATTCAGATTATCACTATCCGTCTCAAAGGCACCAGGAGTGAAGTTCACAGTGGCAACCCCGTCCGCATTGGTATATGCCTCCAGCGCTTCAAGAGTGGGTTCTGCGATTTGATGGATTGAATAGTCAGAGCGCGGCAGAATATTGAACGTCACCTTTTCTGCGGGGACCCCGTTTCCGTTCTCATCCATCACCTTCGCAATGATAGCCGAACCTCCCGCACCTGCCACATCAGCAGATGGCATTGACTGTGGATTTGCTGTCAGAAGCATCTCTTCAGGGGAGGTGTTGGTGAAACGCACCTCCTGGTCGACTGAAACGGAAGCATTCTCCATCGCCATTGCATGAATCGTGAATATGCCGGTGGTATCAAAAGGACCGAACGTAATCATAATTTGTCCGGCACTATTCGTCCGCTGAGTGAACACATCCGAACTGATAGTATCCATGAACTGCACTGTCTGATTTCCCGATGGATTGCCATACCGGTCAAAGAGATGATATGTCAGATAAAATCTGGACTGACCATCTGCCGGAAGGTAGGGCGGATTGCCCACGTTCGGAACAACGGACACGGATATTGCATGCGGTTTTGCATCCGCGAGGCCCGTCACGGTCAACCACGTATCATCGGCATATGCCGGTGGGATGACATGTATCAGATACTTTGGGCCCGCCTCAGTACCCAGCTTAAATGTCGCAAGGACTGTTCCGTCTGCATTAACAGGAACCATCACAGCATCCGCATCATAGCCGGTGCAGTCATACAGTCCCGAACCGGCATATCGCGTTGTTTCAAATGTGACACATTCCTGTGTGCTGCCGGTTGCATCCTCATAGAGGCTTGTGACCGTATTGCCGTATGCATCCTCCATTGTCATGGTGATGTTCATCACTGTCCCAATGGTAACCTCACTATCAAATACAATGCTCCGGATATTCATTGGTGCACCGTGATCAATCGGTTGTGATACCGTGCGGTAATAGTCATACCCAGTCCCGTTTACTGAATAATTGACATGCACACCGATCGTTGCATTTCCTGCCCGATTCGCTGATGCAGAGAAAATCCCATCATAATATGACAGATTCCCGATATAATCCCCTGTGACGCTGCCATAGACACCCCCGTCGCCGGATGTAAATCTGACTGAATGGATATCAACTGTCGTGTTGCCGGTATAGCAAACCCGAATGGTAGAACAAACACCACTCCCCGCAACAAGCCACCCATTTTCATCGTGCAAATCTTCCGCGTCGCCATCATCAATATGATGCGTGATTGAAACATCCGTATCTATGATAGGTCCTGCAGATACCACCACCGGCAGCACACCAATAAATACTAATGCTACCACCAGCAGAACCCCTGTTGGATTCCTCATATTTACCCCCCAATAATTATGTTTTACACATGACCACTGGCCCCCCCAGCCAGTCATCATATTTAGTGTTGCGTATACTTATTCGAAATATTTAATAGTTAGCACCCGGGCGAAGACAGAAATGATCGACACACCTGCATGGGAGATGAGACGTGTTTTTCGCTGTGATCTCATATTTTCGGAAAGATAAAACACCCATACAGTATGAGTTGAAATATGAGTACAAACAGGCAATGACGCACCATAGTGAGTGCCTGCCTGTAATAAGGAAGGAATATCTCACCAGTGACAGATAATGTCCTGATAATAAACAGATGAATATTCATTCCATTTGGGGAGGAAATATTTTCCACCCCACGACTGACACACCATTTTCACACGGACGTTATTCCAGAAGGATATAATTGCGTCCACTGGTGCCAATCTCAATATCGTACGGTGCCTCAATAATGGAGTCCGGTGTGTCTATTGCCATGCCATGCACCCGGAGTCTGTATGTGCCAGGTGGGAAATCTGCGACATAGAGTTGACGGGTCTGGGCAAGTTCATTCACCGGTTCTGTGACACATACTTCACAGAATTTCGTCCAGATGCCATCACCCACCTTCTGGTAATAGAGGTCCTGAGTGGCAGTGTACATCCCTGAATAGTTCAGGTTCCAGTTCATTGTCAAATAGTTTTCAATAACACTCCCTTCCTCTTTTTCAGAGCAGGTCAGGTCATACACCTCCAGACCGGTGAAGTTGATGCCGGTGGCGTTGAGGTTGTCTACGGCCGTGACGTATGTATTCGGCAGCGACAATGAATCCTCCCCATTGTTGAAGATGATCGATGAGCCCTCACCAAAGATATTGATGTTGCCGGATTTTGAGACATTCAGCCGGAATGCTGCCTGCCAGGTCTGTCCGAGATGGATGGTGCCTATCTCACTCGTTGGGAAGTTCAGGCTCTGATTTTGTGCCCAGTCATCCCTCTGGTCAAGTGTCAGAGGTCCCATAACATTGGGAGATTCTTCCGTCCCGGGAGGCGAAACGGTGGTATTCCAACTTTTCACGAGAGTCGACACACCATTCTCGTATTCATACTCCAGGATCGGATCATCGGGGTCGTTTACCCGGGATACATTGTTCAGTTCAATATCGGTGAAAACCACATCCATTGATGTGTCAACACCTGCCTCCGTTTTGAGTTCGCCTGCGATTTCGGTGTAAATCGCTGCAAGGTCATCGCCAGACGGTGCGTAGTAGTACGAACCACCCGTGCTCTCGGCAAGGGTGCGCAATGTCGATATGCCGCCACTCGATAGGCCATCTCCAAACGCGATGGAATAGATGGTCACGTTATGATTGGCAGCGTAGACACTCATATTCTGTTCTGCGGAGGGGATGGATGTGAAACGGTAGTAATTGTGCGTAAGTGTGCCATAATCATCCGGATCATAATATGTTGATCCAGTACCACGGGCAAGAGGGTCGCCATAATAGTTGTAATCACCATCCGATAGGAGGATGACCGCCTGCACAGCATCCGAACGTCCGTTGTCGATGATCTGTTTGACTGCATAATACAGACCGCCACGCATAGGCGTACCAGACATTGGCACCAACTGGTTCACGGTCTGATTGACAGTGCTCCGGTTCAGCGTGAGCGGGAGGTCGATAGTGGCATAATTGCTATAGTACTTTCCATTGCCGGGATAATGATCATTGATGTATGAATAGTAATAATCCCATGTATTATCGATCCCAACCCAGTATCGATATTGATAATTATGGATGTTTGCCGTGCCCTTTCTTCCAAATGACGTGAGCCCGACCGCATCCCTACCATCCGTCATCTCCGTGTTGAAGACCTTGAGAGCATCCATCAGGGAGACCATCCGGTCTGGATAATCCTTGAGCATACTCCCTGACCGGTCAACACAGAGCATCACATCTATCGGATCGGGGTAGAGAGCCCATCCATCCCCAATCAGCCGTATTGTCACCTCTACCGGATCTCCGACCTCAACCGTTTCCGGCTCAACAGCAGTCTCCACGCGGAGATATGGGAAATTCTTCCATTCCAGGTCAATATTCTTCGATACTACACTCCATGTGGCCTGTACCACACATGATTCTGATGCCGTCTCATTGTACTGGCCATTCCCCGGGTCAAGGATAAATCTCCCCGGTGTAAACTTCATGATTGCAACCCCATCCACATTGGTCGTGGCGGTTGCTTGAGTAACACCGATGGTCTCATCCAGATATGGATCAGAAATATGCGCCTCAAGCCATGAATCAGGGAGGATTATTGAAAACTGCACCTCTTCACCAGGGACACCATTGCCACTTTCATCAATTACTTTGGCACGTAAACTGGCCGTAAATCCATCTGCCACTTCAGCAGACGGCATCGACTGTGGATTTGCCGTCAGCACCATATCCTGAGGGGATGTATTCGTGAAACGAAGCTCCTGATCTATAGTAACAGAGGAATTTTCGATCGCCTCCGCCCGGATATTGTATGTGCCAACACTATCAAACGGGCCAAAGGTGAACATAATCTGCCCATCACTGTTTGTTTTCTGGGTAAAATCATCTCCAATAACAGAATCATTGAAATGGACAGTCTGGTTTGCCGACGGATTGCCATACTTGTCAATCAGGAAATAGGTCAGATAAAATTTGGTTTCACCATCTGCCGGAACATATGGCGGAGTATCTGTATTCGGATCAACAGAGACCATGATTTCATATGGTTCCCCATCTGCAAGCGCAGTAATCGTCAACCATGTGTCACTTAGTGCTGCATCCGGCACGATATGAAGCAGATATTTGGGTCCGGCTTCCGTTCCCACCTTAAAAGAGGCAACAACAGAGCCTTCGGCATTGACCGGCACACAGACTAAGTCCGCATCATATCCACTACCATCATAGAATCCTGAACCGGCATATGATGTCGTCGAGAAGGTCACTGCCTCCGGAGTGACCCCGGCAGCATTTTCATAGCAGTCTGTGACAATATTACCGTACGCGTCCTCCAGCACCATGGCAATATCCATTATTTCATTCAGGGTGACTTCACTATCAAACGTGATATTCCGGATTGCCATCGGCGTGTTATGATCGATCGGCTGATGCACAGTCTGATAGTAATCATATCCGGTGTCATCTGCTGTGTAGTTTATGTGGACCTGTATCGGTGCCATCCCTGCCTTGTTCTTTGACGCACAAAATGTTGTTTCATAGGGGCTGCCCGTGACGCGACCTGTCGTCACATCACCATACACATCCTTCTCAACCGATGTAAACTCAACATAATTGATACTAGCAGGCGTAGCGGTGCAGGTCACCTGTATCCTCGAAGGGATGCCACTCCCTGCAACGAGCCAGCCATTTTCATCATGCAAATCTGCAGAATTTCCGTCATTAATTATGAAATCAATAGACACATCTGCGTCTGTTATTGTATCTGCCGATATTGCCACAGGAATGACGCACATCATGAGCCCTATGGATAGCAGAACCCTCAAGGAATTCTTCATACTTAACCCCCCTATCACCGAATATCCAGCAGTTTACCAGATACTCAGTGTATCGTATCACGGGAATGTTTTTTTCCAGCCTATTTAAACCTTGGTAAAATTATTAAAACGGAAATGATTGTGCCCATCATCACAATGAGCGGGTTTTTGGCGGACGTTTCCCTCGTTTTTTCAGGGAATAGGTGCCGCGTTTCAGATAGAAGACAGCTACCACCAGAATAACAGCAATAATTATGACGAAATATATAGGATTGAATGCCGGATTCATCTCAATATCAAACGTTATTTCTG
>Ga0272441_10003563_pt1 | contig 29478 bp, 23 predicted proteins | sample SSMProp6N_FD_193582 | JGI IMG/M metagenome (GOLD analysis project Ga0272441, IMG submission 193582) | Marine sediment archaeal communities from Little Sippewissett salt marsh, Falmouth, MA, United States - SSM-Prop-6N | ecosystem: Environmental > Aquatic > Marine > Wetlands > Sediment ... | reverse complement strand
GCTCTCGCCTCCGGCTCGGGTCGCAAAACACGCGGGCATGCGGTTCGCTCCCTGCCGGTCGCTCTCCCAAATTACCGAAACATGAAGTTAGATTGAAATGGTAACTTCGCTTGCCCGCGAGACGTTATATTCAATTGCGAGTCCTACTATTGTTGTTGAAAAAGTTTATAAATAGAATTTTAATACTTGGAGATGAAAAATATGAAGAACAAAGATATTAATACTCAACCAATTCAACCATATAAATCCAATGAACTTATTTTTGTAGTAAGTTCGATTATTTTCAATTTAGCGGTTAGTGGGGTATATATCTCTTCGAAAATTGATTCTTCTGTTCTTTTAAAAATCTTTGGTGGAATTGTTGTTTTGTTGATTATTCCTTTTTCTATTTCTCTGGTTGGATATATAAAAGTAAAAGCGAGAAAAAAGATTATAGTTTCCCATATTCTAATCCTCCTTTATCTCCTTTTAGAAGTCTTGTTAGATTATATTTTAAAAATACCATTCAGAGAAATATTAGTCATTCACATTCCATATATTATGGTGTTTTATGCTGCCGCTTTTAGTATGATCGGTGTTTCTCGCACTATCAGTAAAAAAGTGGAGTTGCTGGTTATAGCAACATTCTTAATATTGATTGGATGCTTGATTTACAATCTTAGTTAAAATGCTTTATTGTTTCTTTTATGGTTTTTAGTAATTGAGGCGTAGAACTCGCAACTCTGAAATTTCCCTTTGGGACGTTGTACAAAATTTCATCCCTACGGGGAGTATAACACGCGGCTATCTGGCTCCGGAGGTTGCACCCCCTCCTACCCAAATCCTCGCTTCGCTCGGACTTCAGATAGCCGCGAAACGTTAGCCAAAATCCCAAATTCTCCTTCCCTGCGGAAGGTAAACCTGAACCACCTACACGGGCTTGGCTTCGTTTAACGAAACACCGGGAAACCCGGATACGGGGTTGCTACGCAACCGGGCATAACACACATTAAACGGCTCGCTGACGCTCGACCCAAATTTTCAATAACCACGTGAGGGGGAGTTCCAAGATACAAATAAATAACAACGATCCTATCTGTGATGCAATGGAATTTTGATGTCATGAAAAGAAGAATAAACAGAAGCACAGTTGTTTTGATGCCGTTGAGGAAGAGGATAGAATAAAGCATGGAGGTAATTGAGAATGCCCCGCTCAATAACAATTCAGATCAATCCCATCGTTTTCAGGTGGCTCAGGGAAAGCTCCGGCTGGACGATCGAGGATGTCAGCAAGAGGCTGAAGACCAGCGAGGATGTCATCAACTCCATCGAATCCGGCAAGAGAGATCCAACGTTGACGCAACTAAAGGAGCTGAGCAAGGCCTACAAGCGACCCATAGCGGCATTCTTCCTTACAGATCCGAAGCCTGAAAAACCGAAGCCAAAGGATTATCGAATGCTTCCTCAAAAAAAGGATGTGTTCGATAAAAAGACCATACTGGTTCTTAGAAAGGCCCGGATGCTCCAGGAGATCAGCCGAGAACTTTCTAAAAACATCAATTATGAGACCAAGCCCTCGATAAAAAAGGCAAAGATCACCGATGATCCCCTGACTCAGGCAGACAAATACAGGATGGAATTTGAATTCACCATAAAAAAGCAGATAAAGTTCAAAACATCGTATGAGACGTTCAATTATCTCCGTGATAGAATGGAAGATATGAACATACTTGTTTTCCAGGACTCGATGCCGGTGGAGGACGCCAGGGGATTTGCACTCCCGGATGAAAACCCCAATGTGATCGTTCTAAGTTCCAAAGATTCCATCGAGGCCCGAATATTTTCTCTAATGCACGAGTTCGCACATGTCATACTGGGCGAGCCTGCAATAGATTTTCCGGATTTTACCAATCCGTACCAGAACAGGATCGAGTCCTGGTGCAATCAATTTTCATCGAATTTCCTTCTATCCGAGGTTATGGCAAAATCCATTTTCGAAACCAACAAGGATACTTTAACGGGAACACAGACATTGAATAGGATGTCCAGGAAATACAAGGTGAGCAAAGGGATGTTGTTGTACAACATGTTCAAACACGACTTCATTTCTGAATCGGAATATAAGGATGTGCTTGACCGATACAAACCACAGGAACCTGAAGTCCTGGATGAAGATGAGGAAGAAGATGAGGGAAAAAAGCAATCGGGAGGCATTCCTGCTGATGTCAAGTGTCTTTCGATGGTCGGTAATAAATTCGTATCATTGGTAGCCAACAATTACGACAGTAATCACATCACATATACAGACGCCCTGAATTATCTGTCGATCAAATCCAAGAATTTCGATAAAGTTCTTGCGAAGGCGGGCAAATGACCGAGAACTACTACATTATCGATACATCCTCACTGGTGGAATTGAACAAACACAATCCAATGGATGTGTATCAAAGCGTTTGGAAACAGATAGAACAGTTGATCAAGAACGGCAGATTGCTCGCCCCAAAGGAAGTGTTTCATGAGATAGGTCGCATCGATGACCAACTAAATGAATGGTCAAAAACCCAAGATAAATTGTTTGTCGAACCCACACAGAAACAGATCGATCTTGTTAAAGAGATACTTCAAAAATATCCCTCTTTGATAGATATTGACAGGCAATACGATGCGGACCCATGGGTCATTGCGCTTACAATAGAACTTGCAACCGATCCACAAAAAACGTTGATAAAAGTAAAACGGATAGTGGTCACAGAAGAAAAAATACGTGGCAAGAGAGTAAGGATCCCATTCGTCTGCAACGTTTACAAAATTGAATCCCTTGACATAATTGGTATGTTTAGAGAAGAAGGCTGGAAGTTTTGAATACGTAACTCCCCCTCGTGAAACGTAAACGGTTATTGAAAACTACGCCAAACCGTGGTGGTTATCAAACTTCCTGAAAAGCAGGGCTGTCTCTCCTTCCGGGACCCGAGCATTGCGCTGGAAACGGATGATTGCACAACGGGGGGATTGTGATGTCAAAAAGAAACAAACTCCCCGACAACGAGATAGCCATCTACCAGACGTCGGATGGAGGCGTCAATATCGAAGTCATCTATGCAAATGAGAACATCCGGCTGTCGCAAAAAAGGATGGCGGAGCTGTTCGGATGCACTGCGGACAATATCTCCCTGCACCTTAAAAACATCCACAAGGAGGGGGAACTCGACGAGAAGGCAACTGCCGAGGATTTCTCGGTAGTTCAGACAGAGGGGGAACGGCGGGTGACCCGGACGGTGAAGTGTTATTCTCTGGAGGCCATCATCGCCGTGGGTTATCGTGTGAATTCTGAGCGTGGCACACGGTTTCGTCAATGGGCGATAACGATCCTGCAGAAATACATTCACAAGGGTTTTTCCATCGACAACGACCGTTTCAAGTACGATGGGTTTAGCTTTGCATAGGTTGATAATTGATGATCTCATCTATCCTTTAGTTTAAGGGTTGATTCATGCAAGATGACAAGGAGACAGCGTTAACAAAATCCATTCAATTGCTTAAACTGGGGAGGTTCCAATTTCTCGGGGCGGGATTCATCCTATTTTCAATGGGATCTCTTTTTGCCAATCACCAAGGGTCATCTTTTTCTCTTTTTGATTTTGTCTATGGATATTCTATCTATTTTTGCGCCCATCTCTCTGTATCATACAGCAATGATTATTTTGATCAATCTGCGGATGTCAATACCCAATCAACCATGTTCACCGGGGGCAGTGGCGTTCTGCAAAAGAACCCGGAGCTGGCGCCATTGGCGAAAACCATAGCTCTCACTCTCCTATCATTATCCCTGATACTTACAGCGATTGGAATAGCATTTTTTCACCTTCCAGCAATTCTAATTCCAATAGTTGGGGCGGGCAACTTTTTAGGATGGTTCTACACCGCCCCTCCTATCAAACTGGCATATCGAGGTCTGGGAGAAATCTCTACTATTTTTACCATCGGCATTCTCAGCCCGGCCATGGGATTTTGCATAATGACCGGAACACTGAACCTGGATTTCCTCATCTTCTTCACGCCCCTCCTCCCAATTGGCCTGTTTTTCATGCTCAATGTCCAACTTCCTGATCGTGTGGGTGATCTGCATAGCGGAAAGAAAACGCTTGTTGTACGAATCGGCGGACATCGTTCTTTCATGCTGGTAGGGGCCTGTGCAATTGCAACTGCCTTGCTATATCTGATCTATGCCATTATCGATCCATACCAATCAATCAGTTTTTGGGCGATTGCTGGCCTGTCACTGGTTTTTGTTGTACCGGGATCGATCAGTGCATTCTTCCACCCAAATGATTGGAATGAAGTTACCCGATATGTATCGATCAATCTGGCCACATTGGTTCTATTCATGTTACTTTCAGCTGGTTTACTTTTTTTGCCTCTTCTCCACGCTTAGTTTTAATCTAGCCTCATCCTGTAAGGCTCGACCCACAACGGATATAATCTCCGTTAAAGGAAAAATCGTGGGTTAGACTGTTTTCAGGGCATTGATTGTAAATTTTCCGACCCATATCACAACGACCCCCCTCCCTTGTTGCACAGGACGCATCCCAAGTTCATCCGCCCTGCTCACAAGTTTTTTGAGGATCGGTCTCTTTACTGCCATTGCCAATTAACAGAAAGTGATAGTTATGGATAACGCCGTCATGATGATAATTTTATATGCATATATTGGCGGTTTCCCGATAATTGCGGGTGGATTGCTTTCCAGTTTTTTACAATCAAAGAATATTAAATTAAAGACAGAAATAAATCACTGGTTTATTGCATTTGCAGGAGGGGCATTAATATCTGCAATAGCATTTGCCTTGGTCCCTAAAGGTATAATTGCACTCTCCGTTGTTGAATTGGTGGTAATATTCTTAAGCGGAACATTTACGTTCATGATCATAGACATTCTTATTTCCAGAATCGGAGGATCCCTTAGCATAGTAATATCAATGATAATGGATTTTCTCCCCGAGGCTTTGGCATTGGGGGCAACTTTCGCGCTTAGCCATAGCTTTGGACTCATGCTGGCCATTTTTATCGGTTTACAGAATTTGCCTGAAGGATTTGGTTCTTATATGGAACTGACCAAACGATTAAACAGAAGATCAACATTGCTTTTGATGTTCGGATTGACTTTTATTGGACCGATTGCCGCCCTTTCAGGTTATTTTTTCCTAAGCGACAGCCCAACTGTTGTCAATATCATCATGCTATATGCAGGCGGAGGGATAATGTATCTGGTCTTTCAGGATATTGCCCCGTTATCAAAAGGAGCGGATGAATGGATACCTGCCTCTGGTGCAAGTATTGGGTTTGCACTTGGAATGATTGGTGAAAAATTATTACTTTAAGTGCCCCTCCGAATGATCATGATCCAATAACCACTCGTGAATCTTTACATAAACAGGACTTCTACGGCTTCCAGCTCTTCGCACGCATCGATGAAAACAAAGGATTCCCTGTCAGCCGTTTGAAAAACTATGGAAACCCGACGATCTTAAAATCAATGAAGATCCACCGCGGTCGTTCCATTTGACATGGTCGGCAAGATATGAAGGAATATCGAGGATCAATTGAAACGAGAGGCGTTCAATGCAGAGGTTGAAATTTCCTAACGACACCGTCTCTTGGCGTGTCACCGATATCTGTCCACAATGCGCCATGGAACCTGATAAACCTTAAATAGTAAGGTTTACTTTATAATTGTCAACTAAATTTGCGGAACGATAGCATGAACACCTCAATTGCCCGATCGCGCAAAACAGCCGGTATCATATTCTTACTGATAATCATGGTCTGCTCATCGATGATGACCGAACTTTCCATCAACACGGCAAACGGCCAAGACCGTGGACAGGCGGAAAACCGGACCGGCCGGGTCGATGTCCTGATATCCTTCGGTGAGGACGACCACCACTGGACCGCCGTGGACCTGACCGTCAACACATCGGCGGTGAACGTGACGGAAGCGGCCTGCGGGTTTTTCGGGTATGATCTCATCGCGACCTGGAACGGCACCGACGCATCGGTGATCTCCATAAACGGAATATCCAACTCATCCGACTGGTCCCGATATTGGATGATGTGGCTGTGGAACTCCACCTGTGATATCTGGGATGCAACCGAAAAGAACGGGACCAATATCCCCCTGGATGCCAACGACACCATTGCCTGGACCTTCGGCAACATCTCGTCTTCGGCTCCCGAGCCCACACCCTGGATACGCCAGCCCGTGGATGTGGAGGTCCTCTTCGACATGGGCAGCGGAACCTACCACTGGTCCCAGGCTGTATCCGACCTGGAGAAGATGGACGGTCTCAATGTCACCGTCCGGGCAGCCGACGCCCTGGGCCTGGAGATCGAATACACCCTTGGCGACTACGGAGCCTTCGTGGACTCCATCGGAGGACTGGAGAACGCCCCGGACTGGAGCAGATACTGGATGCTATACACCTGGAACGGAACATCAGGCGGCTGGGAATCCTCACAGATGGGGATATCCTCATTGACGCTGGAGTCTGGTGACACCATCGCCTGGAAGTACCAGTCCTGGGAAGAACCCTCGCCCCATGCAACCCCTGAAGAGAGGCACCCGCTGGTGGTGGATATCCTGTTCTACATGGGCAACGGGACCGTGATCTGTGCAGACGGCGTGGGATCGGGGGGCACCACGGACGCCCTCAACCTGTCCGCCGATGCGGCCGCCAGGGCCGGTCTGGAATTCGATTTCACCCTGGGCCAGTACGGCGCTTTCATAAACTCCATAGGCGGTGTGGCCAATGACATGGACCGTGGCCACTACTGGATGCTCTACGTCTGGAACGCCTCGGGCCAGAACTGGGAGACTTCAATGGTCGGGGCCTCCGAACTGATGCTAAAATCAGGCGGATCCGTTGCCTGGATATACGGATACTATCTGGACCCCCTACCTGCCATCACCCCAACTTCACCCTCGCTTGATATCCAGCCCCCCGTGCTTTCGAAGGCGAACGTCACCTATCTTGGCAATTCCACATATGATTTTTCAGTGTCCGCGGAATACAGCGGAACCGGACTTCACGTTTTCGTGGTAGTTGACGGGACCAGGCACAACCTCACCGCGGGTGCACGGTCGGCCACTGTGTATTCGGCCCGGGTTTCGGGGATATCCGACAACTACACGTACTACTTCGGAACGGATGTCCGTCCATCGACAGAATCCACCGCTCCCCTTGCCGGCGCTCCCGTTGCCAGGGACTTTTTCAACGATTCCGCACAAGAACGGATGAATATCGTGGAAGTGACAGATATCGGTCCGTTCCTGTCCAGGGACTCCAATCCCGTCCCGTCCGCCACGGTCACACTGGCCGGAGATGACATCCTTAGCGTGGATACCAACGACCGGGGGGTGGCGGTCTTCCAGTCACCCATCCCGGCCGGGTCCTACACCTGCACGGTGAGCTACAACGAAACCACCCTGATCACCATCACGAACCTCACCCTGACCACCGACGGGACCGTTACCTTCAACGGAGAGTCGGTACCACCGAAGGCCAACAAGGATCTGAGCGATATCCTGGGTGAAGGCGCGGTCGATGATGACGAAGCCGATGACGATGGCATCGACGACGACAATACCGACGATGATACGGCCGATGACGATGACACCGACGATGATGATACGACCAATGACGATGAGGACGGGGAGGAGGACGGGGATGATCCGAATTCCGAATTCACCGTTGTGGGGATCATGGCCGTATTGGTCGTTTTGGCGATCATCATATTCTTCGTTGTGAGGAGGGGCGGTGATGGGAAGGTGGGAGAAACGGAGGATCGAGCCGAGGAGGAAGAGAAAAACACAAAAGAACAGAAATAGGATACGATCGTCCAAGGGTTGTGCAGATGATATCCCATGGGTCAGTTGGAGGCAAGGCCGCGTTTTGCCTGACAGTTGCAACCCTGCTCGTTGCCGTCCACCTTGCAGGATGCCTGGGCGGAGACGAATCCGGCGATACCGGCCCTGCTGATTTGGCCGACGACGTCGATGGGACCGGAAACGGCACCGGACCCGATGGAACCGAAGATCTCACAGAACCCCAGTCCACCGGTGATATCACAGATCACCCAAACGGCCCCACCTCGCCCCAGTCCACCGGCAACAACACGGTACCGGGGGATGATCCGATCGGCGGTAACAACTCAAATATCGAACCCCTTCCTTTGCCAAGAGCGCTTGAACTGGGACCCGGCGAGCTGGAAAGACTGACCATCTTCAACATTACATGGAGCCGGTATGACGTCTTCACATCCGGAGGCGGAGAGACCGGCTGCTGTTTTCTGGATGGGAACGTTCTGGTGGTATCCAGGAACGGCGGGTTCGGGACCCATGAGGCAAAGATACTGCAGTTCAGGTTCTTCTATCCGGACGGATCGATCGTTACATTCAACCGCAGCGCCAACATCGATGCAGGAGAGGAACCGTTCTACGGCTCCTATGCCCTGGCCTCCGGTCCCAGGTTCGATGGCCCTGCAAAACGGATGATACTGTCCAACGGGTTCTACTGTGACGGCGATCCGATGAATCCCGAGAGCACCTACGGCAGATCATCCAACTGGCAATACGACGAAAGGTACAAGCACGGGAATGTCCACGGCTGGAGCAGCTTTTCCCTCATCGGCAAGGACATGGACCTGAGCGGTGGGTTCGATGAACAGGACGTGCTGGGGCCCAACAACATAACCTTTTCCGTGGCCTACGGTAACGTGCCGGAAGGGCACACACTGTCCCTTGGAAGGTTCCAGGAAACCGCCGAAACTCACGACCTGGCAGGGATCGGGGCCACCTGGCCAAGCATAGCAGGGGGTACGGACCTAAACCCGATAGTGGTAACCTGGATGAGCGACGACGGCGGCGTGGAGATGCTGGTTGCCCATTCCTATTGAACCGATCGGGAACTCCAAACCCGGATCCCGCTCACACCCTTCCCAGGACCTCCACGTGAAGGTGCCTTCCCCTCTTGACCTTGACTTCCACTCCGTATACCTGGGATATGTTGCTTTCCGTGATCACACTATCCGGCCCGCCCATGGAATGGATCGCCCCGTCTTTTAATATCAACATTCGGTCCGAGTATCTTGCGGCCAGGTCCAGATCGTGAAAGACACCTATCACGGTGACACCATCTTCAACGTTCATCTCCTTTGTCAGATCCATGAGTTCCAGTGAATAATGGATATCCAGGTTCTTGGTGGGCTCGTCGAGCAGGAGCACTTTCGGTTCCTGGACCAGGGCCTGGGAGACCATGACCCGCTGTTTCTCTCCTCCAGACAGTTGGTTGAGTATCTTGTCCCTCATCTTCCAGACCCGTGTCCTCTTCATCACATCCTGAATTATCCCGAAGTGTTTTGGCGATGCGAAACCGAAACGTTTCATGTGAGGGTAACGGCCCATGGACACCACTTCCTCCACGGTGAAATCGAAGGCAAAAGAGGTTTCCTGGGATACGGTGGCAATGGTTTGGGCAAGCTTGCGTCTTGGGATCGAAACCGAGTCCCTGCCGTCGATGAACACCCTGTTCTGTGGAACGTCAACCGTCCTCTCGAGACATCGCAGGAGGGTCGTCTTCCCCGAACCGTTGGGACCGAGTATCCCGAAGAACTCACCGCTTCTGATCTTAAGCGACACGTCCCGGAGCACCGGCATTTCCCTTTCATAGGAGAAGCTCAAATCCTTGACCTCGATCAACGCCTCCACCTCCGCTTGACGGATATGAGGTAAATGAAGAACATTCCTCCCACGACCCCGGTCACGATCCCCACGGGTATCTGATAAGGCCTGATGATCGTCCGGGCGAAGAGGTCGCAGAAAACAAGGAACGCGCCCCCGCACAGAACGGAACCGGGCAGGAGCCACCTGTGATCCGGGCCCAGAAACACCCTGACAACGTGGGGGATGATCAACCCCACAAATCCTATGATCCCGCAAAAGGGTATGGTCACGGAAGCGATCAGTGTGGACAGGCCCAGGATCAAAAACTTGCTCGTCTCCACTTCCACGCCCAGCCGTTTTGCCGAGTCCTCTCCGGAACTGAACGCGTTGAGGTCCCTGCCAAACAGCATCAGGATCGCCGAGCATATGGACGTTACGGCCACCACCACGGCCACCTCGGCCCAGGTCAGGTTCGAGCAGGAACCCAGCAGGGAGATTATGACCACCTTGGGATTGTCAATGAAGAAATATGCAAGTATCTGGGTTATGGATGTTAGAAACGCGGAGAGGGCGATCCCCGCAAGAAGAAGATGGGAGATGGAGACCTTCCCCCCCGTGCGGGAAAGGAAATAGGCCAAAAAGACCGTTACGAGCGATATGGAGAAGGTGAGCAGGATGATAAGGGCCCTGGAGACGAAGATGCTCTGGATATCCACGGTTATTATGCTTCCGAGAACGTATCCAAAGGCCCCCCCTGCCGAAATGCCGATGATGTAGGGGTCCACAAGCGGGTTCTGGAAAAGACCCTGCAGCGAGGCACCGGACACGGCCAGCCCGCCCCCGACGAACAGGGCTGTCAGGACCACGGGAAGACGGTAGTTTATCACTATCTTCTCGTACTTGTAGGGAACCTGGAAATCCACCCCTGGCAGCCTGTTTAGCAGGCTCTTCAAAATGGCCGATACCGGCAGGTCCTCGGGCCCGATCAGGATGGAAAGTACCACCGCCACAAGCAGAAGGACCGAAGCGGACATGAAGAAGAGCCGTCTTCTGCCAATGATACTCATCCGTCACCTCCGTATTCCCGTATTATCCCGGCAATGTACTCCAGCCCGTCCACCAGCCTTGGACCCGGTCTTTCCACCAAATCCGCGTTAATGTTGTAAACATCCCCGTTGCGCACCGCCCTGATCGAACCCAGCCTTTCATCGTTCATCATGGCCTCCTTGGACCCGTTCCACCACCTGTCACTGCTGGAAGTGATTATTATGTCCGGGTCCTTGAGGATGACCGTTTCCATGGAAATCTGGAGGTATATCCCTGTGCTGTCTTCAATGAGCGGCTCTCCACCCGCCCTGTCTATGAGATCGCCGGACACTGTGTTTCTGCTACCCACCCACGGATTGTCAGTGCCGTCATAATGGTTGACGTAAAGGACGGTTGGCCTGTCCGTTTGGGTTTCGGAGCTGCGCTCCACCGCCCGGATACGGTCCTCCAGGGTATCTATCCTATCGGAAGTTTTGGAATAGACACCTGTGATATTGGACAGCACCCGAAGCTGGGTCGTCACGTTTTCAACGTTGTGGGGATAGAGCTGGTAGGTGGTTATGTCCGCATCCACCAACCGCTTGAAGTAGGTCCCGGACATGTCCAGCGTCCTGTCCATGACGACCAGATCGGGTTCTACCATCAACAGGGTCTCGGTGTTGAGCACCCCCAGAGAAGATACAATTTCCTTTGTTTCGGCGGCGGGGGGGAAATCGCTTGCAGCGTCCACACCCACTATCCGGTCCTCGAGACCCAAAAAAAATAGCATCTCGGTGATCGAGGGTGCAAGGGACACCAGCCGCCGGGGAGTGCCCGCGATCTCCACGGTGTTTCCCGCCTCATCTATGAAGGTTCGGACCTCACCGACCTTATCCGGGGAATCTATGCAGCCTGCCAGGGAAAGCGCAAGGAGAAGAAAAACCGACAGAACGGATATGCAGGGCCACCCATACTTCAAACGTCCACCTGCCGCATGGTAAAAGAAAGGATTATTTTTTCCAACTAAACTTTAATTGACAACGTGGAGTATCATATAAAACTTCTTGATAATCTTTTTAGCACCCAAGGGGATAGCACCCCCGTGAACCCTCTCCGGTCCAAGAGCCGCCTGACGAAGACCCTACTGCTCATGGAGGTCGTAAGCGAACGTCACTCCACCCTCAAGACCATAGCCGGCAACCTGGACATCACGAGCCAGGCCGTATCTGATTATTTCCACCAGATGAAGAAAGAAGGCTACATGGCAAACGAGGACGGATTCTACACGGCAACCAACGAGGGAGTGCTCTTTTTGCAAAACAACCTGCTGGATATCAAATCCTTCGTGGACGAGAGGCTTTCCACCCTGTCCATAATCCGATCGACCAACGCAATTGCAGAAAACCGTATAAGAAAGGGAGAACGGGTATATCTCTTCATGAAACAGGGGCTGCTGTTTGCCACCAGTGGAAGTAAGACAACCTCATCCGGAGTTGCCGCGACCGACTGTCCCAAGGACGGGGTCCTGGTGGTGGAACAGCTGGAAGGTATCGTTGAGATGGACCCCGGCAAGCTTTCCCTCATCAGCCTTCCCGAGAAAACCGGCGGGATCGGTAAAAGAGATCTCCAGAAGCATCTAGATACCCATTGCCGGGTTGCGGCCCTCGACCTCGATGCAGTGGCCCTGCTTCGTGAAAAGAAGATCGACTGTCATTACGAGTTTGCGACCCTACCAGTTCTCCGGGACAGCCTGCAGCGCGGGATAAGCATAACCTGCCTGGGCAGGCAGAAAAACATACATGATCTTGAAGAGGACATAACCGAGCATAACAAGAGGTCCAACTACAAAATTGAGACCAAAAGCAAAAGGATATAGTCTGCACCCGGAACATGGGAAAACCGCCACCTGCCGCCCGTGCTGCACACGACACATTGTTCCGTCTGTATTTTTATACGATGAACGAACAATTCGGTCTGGGGCTTACCATGAAGATCGGAATCATCGTATATTCCCAGACCGGGAACACCCTCTCCGTTGCCAAGAATATCCAGAAACGTCTAAACACCAAGGGGCACACCGTGTCCCTGGAGCGGATAGAGACCGTTGAACAGCCCGGGAAGAACCCGTCCCTGCAACCGCTCAAGAACACACCGGACCCCACAAGATACGACGCTGTGATCTTCGGCTCCCCGGTCCATGCGTTCTCCCTGTGCAGGGCAACCCGGGCCTACATGGACCAGCTCCCTTCCATGAAAGGAAAGAAAACAGCGGTCTACGTCACCAAGGGTCTCAAATCCAAATGGACAGGCGGCAACAAGGCGATAAGGATCATGAAGAAGGGATGCGAAGCACGGGGCGCGGAGGTCCTGGGGACCGGAATGGTCTTCTGGAAGGACGGTTACCGTGAACAATCCATAAAGGAAGTGGTTGACCGGATGGCCTCCCTTTTTTGAGGGGTGGACTGATAATCAAAGATCGGGCAGTCACCTCGGTTGATCGGGCGATCAATTCTTCAAATGCACCTTGAGCTTCTTCAGATTCAGCTGGGCCTTGGGGTTTGTGGGATCGATCTCCAGCGCCCGGTTGAAGGCGTCCCGGGCCACTTCATACTCCTTTTTGAAATAGGCTATCTTCCCCTTCATGATATGAACATATATGTTCTCCGGATCGGTCTGCTGGATCGTGTTTAGAATTTCCAAGGCCTCCTGGAAATCCTCCTTTTCATAGGCCAAGCTGGCGTCCCGTATCAAGGAGGCCACATCAACAGATTCCTCCGACCCTTCAACTTCTGAGGGTTCTTCTTCCTCAACATCCTCGGAAGCCGTGTCGGGACCATCGGCAACCGATCCGTCTCCGAGCGCATCTTCCATATCTTCTCCAGGGGTTTTTGGCAGGTCGCTGTCTCCGGAGGTACCTGGCATGTCAACGGGTATCTCGCTCAGATCGTCATCCATCCGTTCCGATTCATCACCATCGTCAGGGGAATCATCCGACGAGACGGCTGGCGGCTCTTCGGCATCACCCTCGGATTTTTCCTCATCGCCAGCGTCACCATCGGCATGACCGTCATCCCCCTCGTCACCCTCGGCATGACCGTCATCCCCCTCGTCACCCTCGGCATGACCGTCATCCCCCTCGTCACCCTCGGCATGATCGTCATCCCCCTCGTCACCCTCGGCATGATCCTCATCCTCCTCGTCACCCTCGGCATGATCCTCATCCCCTTCGTCACCCTCGGCATGACCGTCATCCCCCTCGTCACCCTCGGCATGATCCTCATCCCCCTCGTCACCATCGGCATGATCGTCATCCCCCTCGTCACCATCGGCATGATCGTCATCCCCCTCGTCACCATCGGCATGACCCTCATTGATGATCTTGGCAAGGATCTCATTTTTCCTCCTGAGCTCTTCTTCCAGTTCGGATATTCGGTTCTTGAGATAGGTTTTCTCAACGATCATCACCTTTTCTTTTTGCTCCAGGGCCTTCCGCTCACGTTTCAGCACGGAATCTGTTTCTTCTTTGATCTTCTTGATGGCCTCCACCTCTCGATCGAAATCCTCTGATCCCTCTCCCTGCTCCATCATCTCCATGAGTTCGTTTTGAAGCTCGGAAAGGACCTCATCCTTGCCCCTGAGTTCCTCATTGAGCTGTTCCTTTTCCTCTTGCATCTGGTCCCTAACGGATTCCAGATCGGACACCCTTTTCTCCCATTCTGCATTTTTCCGTTCCTTCCACATCTCAAGGTCGTTTTCAAGCCTGGAGGAGTAAACCGATTCCCATTCTTCGTGTTGATTTTTAACGATCTTCTCGTGCTCTTCTATGGAAATGGTCTCCCCGTCAGGTGGGGAGGCAACGGTCTCCCCGTCAGGTGGGGAGGCAACGGTCTCCCCGTCAGGTGGGGAGCCAACGGTCTCCCCAGACGGTTTGGAGCTTTGGTCTTCCTCCTTGGAGATGTCCTCTTTCATCTTAGAAAGAGTATTTTGGTACGCCTCCTCCATGTCCTCCCTCTCCTCGTTGAATAGGGCCTCCAGCAGGGTGCGGTGTTCCATCACCTTCTTGAGGAACCTCTCTTCCACGTCATCTTTCAGCTGTTCCCACCGTTCCTCGAACCTTTCACGGTATATCTCCTCAACCTTCGCCAGGATACCCTCGTCGATGGTCGGGTCATCTTTTTTTTCCTTTAGGTCGCTGTGTTTTGTCATGTCTCCACCGCGTCATTTTCCACCTTTGCGCTTGAGCATGTCCCTGCACTCCTCCAGATACTCCCGGGCCTCCATATGGTCCGGGTCCACTTCAAGCAACCGCTCAAACCATTCGGTTGCATTTTTAATATCCCCCGCCTCGAAATACGAGTAAGCCTTGTTGAAATGGGGAAGGGAATAATCGGGGACGAGTTCGATCGCCATGTCATAACATTTCATCGCCTCATCGAAATTGTCCAGCTTGCGCCAGACAAAGCCCATATCGTTCCAGGCCGACGCGTGGTTCGGCTGGAGTTCCACCACCCTGAAAAGACCGCCAAGCGCGCCGTCCCAGTCCCCCATCTTGGCCAGGTTCCGGGCGCTGGCCAACAGCTCCTGAGCATCCTCAGTGTTCTTGGGAAGTTCGGGGGTTTTGGCATCGGTTGCTGTTGCCTTAGCCCTCTTCTTCTTTTTCTTCTTGGCGGACTTTGACTTTCTGGACTTTTCCCTCCCGTCGGATGTTCCTTCACCGGACCTCCGGGGATGACGCTTTTTCGGAGGCCTGCCGACGGGTCTTTTGGGTCCGGCGGGTACCTCTTCCGGCGCCGGGAGGTCGCCCCTGCCAGGTTGTTCGGATACCGGGAGCTGGACGCCCTGGTCTTCACCGCGTTCAGGGCCTTCCCGAACGGCATCGCCCCGGGGGGCTGGTGATTCGGATGGGTCGATGTCTTCCGGGGATGGGACCGCCTCTGGATGGGAATCCTCCGGGGGCATGACCGCCTCTGGATCAATGTATTCCAGGGATGGTGCATCATCCGGTCCTACCCTGTCCGTAGATGGTGCATCATCCGGTCCTACCCTGTCCGTAGATGGTGCATCATCCGGTCCTACCCTGTCCGCAGATGGTGCATCATCCGGATGGGACAGATCGGTTGACGGTTCCACCGGCATCTGCCGATCGTCGCCCTCAATCTCTTTCAGGGCATCTCCCAGTTCGGCCTTCAAATCCAGCTGGAACATGGCCCTTGAAGGGGGCCTGCGATACCCGGTGTCGGGTTTGACAGCTGCCTTTTCCGCAGCCTTTCCGGGTGTTTGACCCACGGGCGCCAACGTGACGCTCCCCGACAGGATATCTTCGTGAAGTTTGGCCAGGTCATCTTCAAACCCTCTGGCGTGGGGGGCCAAGACATCGCCCACGGCAAGAAAATCCTCGGCAGGCATATCCCAACGCCTGCGGTTGAAGCTTTTTGGCCGTGATGGGGAAAACTTGGACATGTCACCGTCCATGGCAGGTGAAGGTGTTTTTCAGGTTATCTTTTTTTTCGATCGGTTGAAAGTGTTTTGTTGCCATAGCCGGGTTTTTACACCATCCTGCTCCACATCCTGCCCCATCGAATCTTTTTATACGTTAGAGTCGATTCCCTCAAAGGTGATACCATGAGGCACGGGCCTTCCACCGCGTTAATAGTTATCGTGACACTGCTGATCGCACCGGTCCTTCTGACCACGGGTGAAGCCCCGCAGCAGAGGGACCAGCAACTGGAGTTCATCTCCATGGATGTTACAGGGAACGTCTTCTCATCTGTGGGATCCCTGGCCCTGGGAGTGGAGACCAATTTCGTGGTGTCCCTGAAGAACACCGGCGATGAGACCCTGGAGGACCTGGACGTGGAGATAGAGGTGCTAAACGACCAGGACGGGATCGTGAAGGCGGAGTCCGAATCCATATCCTCCATCGAAGCGGACCAGGTGATCCAAAAGGAGGTCCGCATTCGCTGGACCCCCAGCGAGGAAGGCGAATTTTGGGCCAGGGCCAGCCTGTCGGGAATGGACAACCCACCGGAGGACCTGATACTGCCCCTGCCCGTGAAAAACCTCATGGACCTTTCCGTGGAGATAGTCTCCCCCGCCGGAGACCTGTGGAACCTGGGCCAGCCCCTGGAGGTGGACGTCGCCCTTCAAAACGTGGGCAATCTGGAAACCACCTCGGTCTTCAACGTAAACGCCCGGGTGGTGGGCGAGGGTAACTATTCTGAGGACCTTTACAAGACCATTGACAAGGGGTTTGAGGCCGGGGAGACCTTCACCATATCCTTCACCTGGCTTGACCTGATCGAACCCGGTAACTACACCCTTTCGGTGAACCATACCTACGAGTTCGATGAAGAAGATGGCAACGATTCGGTGGAAAGGACGATCACCCTGGGAGAGAACCTGGTTGATGCCACCATATCCGGCCGGTGCACAACACCCGCCGGCCCGGCGTCCTGGGCCACGGTCAAGGCCAACGGGACCGGGTTTATTACGGTGGCCGATGAGGTGGGTTACTATCAACTGAACGTGTGGCCCTTTGAAGATTACAATCTTGCAGCGGAGCTGTACGGGTATGACCCGGTCTTCGTAAACAACGTGGAGGTGGATGAAGGAGATGTGGACTGCGTGAACTTCACCTTCACCGAAAAACTCCCCACAGGCAACCTTTCCGGGTGGGTGGTGCTGGAAGGGCAGGGCAACCTCACCAACGTGACCGTGGAGGTACAGGGCACCCCCCTGAGCGCCCGGTGCAACGAAAGCGGTTTCTACCGTATATCCGGCATAGTGGAATCCGAGGTGGAAGTGGTGGCCTCCATGCCCGGCCGGGAAGGCGCCTCCACCACCGCAACCGTCGTTGCCGGAAGGGAGACCGAAAACGTCAACCTGACCCTGACAGGGTCCCGGGATACCATCACCGTCAACATACCCACAGTGAACGGGCTGGTAAGCACCACGGAGAACGCCCTGGACATATCCTTCGGACCCGACGTGGACCCCACCACGGTGAATTCCGGCACGATCACCCTGGAATCGGAGGACGGGGAGGCAATGTACATCAACGTCCTCCACCGGGAAGGAAACAACTACACCCTGGAGCTGACCGAACAGCTGGAACCGGACACCAATTACACCCTCGCGCTGGGCACTGGTATCCTGAGCACCGATGGGAACCCCGTCTTCACCCAGGACCATCTGGTGGCTTTCAGGACATCCGGGCCGGAGAGCATCATCCCCCAGGTGGTGGACTACAGCCCCAAAACGACCGCTTCTCCCGTGGATTCCATAACCATCACCTTCACCACCCCCATGGACCCTGCCAGCGTGGAGGACAACCTGGTATTCGACCCCACCCTCAACCACTGGCCACCTGCCTGGTCCAACGGGGAGACCATGATATCCATAACACCCTATGACCCCCTGGAACCGGGAGAGTACACGGTAAGCCTTTACGGTGACGCCCTGTCATCTGAAGGTGTTTCCATGGGCTCACCTTTCAGTTGGACCTTCAGGGTTCCATCGGACAGCACCTCCTACACCGGGCAGGTGGTCTACGAGGCAGGCAAGGGCATACCCAACGTGCAAGTGACCCTTACCTCCGTTGATGACCCGTCACGGACGTATGAGGCCACCACCGATGACCAGGGAAGGTACAGTTTCCCGGACGTGGCCGTGGGCACCTACATCATCAAAATCGAGAAGGCCAACTTCGTATCCCACAGCGAGACGGTGATCATCGACGAGAACTCCTACTCTCACCCCAACGTCCTGCTGGAGCCTTCCCGGATAGGAGATGTGGAAAATGATGAAGATGACGAAGCACGCCTTGACGGTGCCACCCTGTACCTGCTGGTCCTGATACTCATCATAATCGTCCTGGCGGTTATCCTGCTGATGACCCGTACCAGGGGCACCGAAGAAGAGGAGGAACCGGACCGGGGTAGGTATTACGGAGCAGGCGGACGTTCCCGGGATGGAGAACGGAGGGGCTGGGACGACGGCAGCGGCCAGGGATGGGGAGACGAGTGGGGCGAGGGATTCGAGTGCCCCAACTGCGGTTACGGTGTCACTGATGCCGATGAGTTCTGCCCGGACTGCGGCGCAGAGTTCATTCCCAACGAGTTCTCCTGTCCCCAGTGCGGCGAGTCCATCGAGCCCGACACGGAGGTGTGCCCCAACTGCTCCTACGAATTCACCCTGGAAGAGGGGGATGCCCAGGAGATGGGCATAACCGACTACGACGTTTACGACACCCCGGAACCAATGGGTCCGGACAGCTACGACATATTCCAGGACCCGCCGGAGCTGCCCATGCCGTCGGAAGAGGAACCCTTTACGGACCCTGATGAATGAAGGATAATTTTCCAGATTCCGCCCGGAAGTGATCACGTTACCCGGGTGCAGGGTATGAAGGGTATGAAGGGTATGAAGGGTGTGCAGGGTGTGCTGGGTATGAAGGGTGTGCAGGGTGTGCTGGGTGTGCGGGGTGTGCTGGGTATGCCGGGGGTGCTGGGTGTGCAGGGGGTGCTGGGTGTGCAGGGGGTGCTGGGTGTGCAGGGGGTGCTGGGTGTGCAGGGGGTGCTGGGGGTACCGATTCAGTCCAGATCGCCGTAGTCGTCGTAGAGGTCCTCGTAATCATCCTCGTCGTCATCATCGCCCCCGGTCTGCCATTTCTCCGAGAGCTCGTTGACGTCCAGGAACGCGTTGAGCACCTTGCGATCCCGCTCCTTCCCCCGAAACTCGCGGATGTAAAGCGAGGTACCCCGGGCCTGGGCCTTGAAGGTGGCGCTGAGGGTGGGACCCCGAAATATCAGGAAATGGGTACCGGGTCCCATCCTGTGGCGCAGCGACCGGTGAATGAAGGTGTGAAGCCGATCATCCGGCGTTAGAACGAAGGACGCGGTGAACCGGACATTTCCCAACAGCTCCCGGGCGCTGGTCGTTGTCCACATGAGGGTGTTCCTGTCACGGTGGAAGAACCCCTTCACCACCTCGCCCCTTCGCTCCAGCTCCACCAGTATGCTGCGGATATCCCGGTCATCGAACATGGGCCTGAGCACGTCTTTGAGGTTCTTGACGGACGCTATGCCGAAGGATCCCAGGTGACGCTGCACCACCCTCAACCTGGCCTCTTCAACCGAAATGTCCGGCGGGTCCGGTATCTTGCGAAGCCGGTTGCCGTACTCCTTTATTACGAACAGCTTCTCTATGAGGTCCTTGCGCACCCTGTCGAAATCGTAGGGATCGAGATTGAGCCTCTCCGCCAGGTTCTTGGTGGGTAGCGAGTGATTATCCGGCAGCCTGTCCAGGATGTACCGTTCCAGTTCATCGGGCTCGTCACCCCGGGCCCTGTGGTAAAGCACCACGTCATCCCAGGCGCAGGTCAGGGTGGTGTCCCCCAGCATCTTGCCGATGATGAGATCGTTGTTGCGGGCAAAGTCCCTAATTCCGTAAAACTTGCTCGTCACCCGAAGACGCACCTCGAAGTCGGAACGGATGCCCATCATGGACGTGACCAGATCGTTGGCATTGTCCAGATGGGTCTTGGGATGGACGTGCTGACTGTGAAGTATGACGCCCATGATATCCGCGTCGGAATAGGTCCCCGGGTCCACGTCTCCCCGGATAAAACTGTGTTCCTTCTTCCGGTACCCCCGCTCATCCAGGGCCCGCACCAGTTCCCGGGACAACTCGTCGGGGGGCTTGTCGTTCACCTTAAGTATCCGGGTGACCCGAAACCCCCTCGGTTCGGTATAATCCATCAACCGGCCCAGAACGTCCAGGGCGTCCCTGACCCTCGATTGAAGGAACCACAGGTCCCTGACCTCCACGTGGCCCGAGCGGATATCGGCATGAAGCGCCCCTATGAGTACCCCGTCCCGCAGCATCACGTGGGTGGGTATCCCGCCGAAGAGCACCCTGGCCCTGGTGGAATACCTCTGGGTGAACGGGTCGGTTGCCGGGAACAGGTCCAGCCGGCTCCTGGCAGGTCTGAAGGATGACATGGCCTCCACCGCATCCTTCACGGTCAACAACTCGATGGGGGCCTCGCCCACCTGGATCACCGTGGTGATCAGGTCCCTTGATTTGAGGTCTTCCACCACCGGGAACACCTCCTCCAGGGGCATGTCAAGAAGCTCTCCCACCCGGTTGATGTGCATGGGACCGTGGGACCGCACCGTCTTGAGCACCAGCTGGTGAAATGCGTCGTCGGGGATGTTGTCCGGCCGCAGCAGGGCGTACCTCACCCGGCGGCCCTCGCCGTCGTCCAGGTCCACCCACCGGTGGATGAACAGGTTCCGTTCCAGGCTGTCGATGGAGTCCATCAACCTGGTTCGGGTCACCGGCAATCGTTTGAATATGTCGGTCCGGGCCATGTTGCCGATACGTCCCAGCTCCTCCAGGACGCGCCGGCCTATCACGTCGGGTTCAGACCGTCTTCTGCTGCCCACCCAGAGCGCCAGGTCGTCCCGGTGGATGAAGGATGGACGCCCGCCAAGGAACCTGCCCTTTATGACCATTCCGAATCGCTGCAGATCGTGCCACTCATCCTCGCTGAATTCACCCAGCCGGTAGAACAGGTCCTCTTCAGACGGCAGCGGCGCCATGTCACGTATGTACTCCTTCAGGTTCTCCCGGTGATGGCACTCGGTGTGGTGCCGGAAGGATCGGACCCGGGTCTCTGACACCAGCCTGCTCCTGTCATCCTTCCCCTCCTCCAGGGCCATCAGGTCCCGGAGCATCATGTACTGCCGCTGTCCCTCCGGGGGACGGAAACTGCCGCTGGTGAGCTTTCCGCGGATCACCAGTTCCTGGAGCATGGTGGATATCCAGTCCTCTTCCACGCCCAGTATACCCGCCAGGGTACCGGCGCTGGCCGGACCGTCCCACTCCAACAGACGCAGGGTGATATTCTGAAGCGCGCTCTCGTAGGGCGGGTAAGGTGGAGGGGGAACCGCCTGCCAGCTTCCCGCCAGATCGGCGGGTCCGCCGCAGATTGCCAGGTTGTTTTGCATATCCTGCTGCAGACGCGCGATCACATCGCCTTCCAGTTTCTGGTCGGGCTCCCGGTCCGCCACCTCCGGCGGCAGCCGGTAACCGTCCCGGTCCTGGTAGGTCCCGTGGGTAGCCCAGGAGAGAAAATCGTCCAGGTATCTACCATGGACCACCACCTCCCCGTCCAGCCACATTCTACAGCAGGCGCCCCGAACGCCCAGATCGTCGAGAAGTCTTTTGGCCAGGGACGAATCCCCCACCACCTCGGCGGCCATGGGGGGGGTCACAAAGCCCCGACCGTCCAGGATCATGTCCAGCCGTTCCTCGGGAGGCACCTTGGAGAGGCCGCGATCGAAATGGGACGCTATCTCATCGTGGGTGAAGGCCGGCTTGGCCAGCTCGCTTTGGGACAGTATCCTGGATAGGGTCTTGCGATCCAGCTCGTGGATCAGGGTCTGCCTCTGGGGCATGAGGGACAGCTCGAAAATCCCGTTGAGCACGGCGCCGTGGGCAAAGGGGGTGACCGCCTGGCTGAAGGGCATGATGGTCACGGAAAGCCTGCCGGACCGGATATCCTCCAATACCCCGGCAGAGGTTTCCATGTCAAGATGGTCTTCCATGATCTCCCTGAATACCTCCTGGGTCACGAAGAACCCCTTGACCCTGCCGAAGCGTTCCATGAGTATCCTGGTACGGTTGAAGAGCTGGCGGGTGGAAGCCGGAGACCCGCCGGACTGGCGCAGCACCAGCAGGCTGCGCTGGGCTGCCTCCTTGAAACGCTGCCGAAACAGCACAGTGTCCTTGATAGATTCCTGGACCAGTTCGGTGAACCGCTTTACGTCCAGGGGACGGATCACGTCGTCCATGGGGGTGGTGGGAGGCAGATCGATCACTATGTGATCATCGGTGGTGGAGAACCGGATATCCCGGCCGCACCGCTCCATCAGGTCCCGGACCCATCCCCTGGCCAAAGCCTCGTTGGCCCTGGACCCCAAAGAAAGATGAACTATGGCGTGGCGGACCCCGTGCCCGTCGGTGTAACCCTCCACCAGCATGTTGTTTTGAGAGGGTATCTCCGGTTGGATGGACATCTGGTCGCTGAAATAGCCGTGGACCGTGTCCGCGGCCATGTCATCGAGACCGAACTCCTCTTGCAACCATTCAATGACCGAGTTCCGATCGTTATGTGACACCCTGCGGGCCACCTGGTCCCGAAACCACCCGACCTCCCTGGACAGCACCAGGCTCCGGGGCAGCATCTCACCGGTCCAGGACGGCACCGTGGGACGCTTCCCCCACACCTCCCGAACGAACACCGTGGAATCCTCGAACTTCATGAACTCGTAGGTCTTCCCGCCCAGAAGGAACACAGCGCCGGGGTGAAGGTTCTCGACGAACCTCTCGGATAGGTTCCCCAGGTACTGGTCGGTTGCAAAGGAACGGACCCCGAAACTCCCCTCCTGAACGATCATCCCGGCGTTCATGAAATAAAGGGGGCGGACACCCCGTTTGATCCCGAAACTGCTTTTCTTTGGATCGTACCAAAGCTTGCCGTAGACCCCTATCTCCGTGAGCGATTCCCTGCCGGAGAGGGACTGGAGCACCGATTCCATGTCCTTTTTCCTCAAGTTGTAGAACGGATAGGACCTGCGAAGGGTCCTCAGAGCGTCCTTGAGCGACCAGCGCCGTTCCAGACTCATGCCCACCAGCGACTGGGCCAGCACGTCCATGGGGTTGTGGACCATCTCCACCGGGTCGAGTATGCCCTTGCGGGCGGCGTGGACCAGCACCGCGCACTCCACCAGGTCGTCCCGGTCGGTGGCGATCAACCGCCCCTTGCTCACGGCCATGTGGGAATGGCCCGCCCGGCCCACCCGCTGCAGGAACTTGGAGATAGACCGGGGAGAGCCCATCTGGACCACCAGGTCCACGGACCCTATGTCTATGCCCAGCTCCAGGGAAGTGGAGGTGATGACCGCGTCCAGTTTTCCGGCCCGCAGCGCCTCCTCCGTCTCCATTCGTATCTCCCTGCTGAGGCTGCCGTGGTGGACGCCTATGCGTTTGAGACCCCTGGCCTCCAGCTGGCGGTGGGTGGTCTCGGCACCGGCGCGGGTGTTGCAGAAAACAATGGTCGTGCTGTGTTTCTTTATGAGGTTTATTAGGAGATCGGTGACCTTCTCGTTGATCTCCTCCTGGGTCTTGGCGTTGAGGTCCAGGGCGGGGCACAGGATCTTCAGGTCCAGGTCCTTGGAGGACTGTATCTCCACCGTCTCCACGGGCCTTTCCCTGCCATTGCCCGACCGGCCGCCCAGAAACGATGATACCTCCTTTACAGGCGACAGGGTGGCGGACAGTCCCACCCGAACGAACTCCCTGCGCCCCACCAGGTCCTGCAGACGTTCCAAGGACACGGCCAGGTGACTGCCCCGCTTGGAGGAACACATCTCGTGTATCTCGTCCACGATGACCCATCTGACCTTGGTGAGGTTCTGGCTGAAACGGGTGGTGGAGAGTACGATGGACAGGGTCTCCGGGGTGGTAATGAGGATGTGAGGGGCCTTCTTGGACATCTTCTGACGCTGGTAGAGCGACGTGTCGCCGCTGCGGACGTTCACCCGGATATCCGGCAGGGGATCCCCCTGTTTTTTTGCCAGATCGCCGATCTCCTTGAGGGGCACCTTGAGGTTCTTTTCAATATCGTTGGCCAGGGCCCGCAGGGGAGATATGTAAACGCAGTACACCCGGTTCTCCAGTCTGTCCTCCTTGCCCAGCTTGATCAGCTCGTCCATTATGCTCAAAAAGGCGGTCAGGGTCTTTCCCGATCCCGTGGGAGAAGTGATGAGGGTGGAACGTCCCTTCTTTATCAGGGGCAGCGCCCGGGCCTGGGGAGGGGTAAAATCCGTGAACTTGCCACCGAACCACTGGGCAACGGTGGGATCGAACAGGGAGAGCAGCCCTTCCATGGACCCTTCACTATCTATAGTTCCATTCCCTCGGGATTTGGACATTTAAAATCCGGTAATAATGGGTTAGAGTATATATGTATATTGGGGATTTCTGGTCAAACCGCCTTTAGCTGTCCAATGATTTGAAAATAGTTAAATGGTCCCGGACGGCTTTCCCTGGACCGGCAGGTTAGGGGAGATATCATGCAGGACCCGTCCCACAGCGCACTTTTGATAGTGGATTTTCAGGAAAAACTGTTCAAGGCCACCGGCTCGTCCGGGAAGGTGATTGACAGGCTGGCCATCCTGGCCCAATGCGCATCCGACCTGGGTGCCGCCTGCTGCTGCACCGAGCATTACCCCAAAGGGCTGGGGCCCACCGTAAGGCCCCTCCGGGAGGCCCTGGACAGCGCCCGGCGGTTCGAGAAGACCTCCTTCGACTGTTTCGGCGAGAAGGGGTTTGCCCAACTGCTCCGGGGACTGCACCGGCGACACCTGCTGGTGGGCGGCATCGAGACCCACATCTGCGTGGAACAGACAGTCAGCTCCGCCCTGAAACGGGGCTACTCCGTTTCGGTGCTGGCCGACGGCTGTCTCTCCATCGATCCCGTGGAGAAGGGGTTCGCCCTGGCCAGAATGGAAAAGACAGGAATCGAGGTGATCACCGTGGAATCCATGGTGTACAGGTGGCTTGGCAACTCAAGAAACGCCCATTTCAGGAAATATCAATCGGAGCTCATGGACCTGAACCGGAGTTGAGGAGGTTTTTCGTTCGATGCCGCCGTCTCCCGGCATGTGCTCCCCGGGTCCTCGAGGTTTATCGGTCCTCCCCTGACTGTTGTTGCAAATGATAGTGACATGCCGGTGCTACCGGGCCTTTGTATCCAGGAGCATCATCATCATCTCCAGGGCCTCCTCCACCGCCTGTCCCTGCACCATCTCCCGATCACCGTCAAAGTTGAAACCGGCCACCCGGGACCCGCTGTGAGATCCCACGGCAATGAACACCCGGCCCACGGGCTTTTCGGGGCTTCCGCCGCCCGGACCGGCAACACCGGTTATGGCAATGCCCAGATCGGACCCTGTCCGCTCCAAAAGACCCGATAGCATTTCCCTGGCGGTGTTCTCCGAGACCGCACCGTGGGAGTTGAGGGTGTCCTCCCTCACGTTCAAAAGATCCCGTTTGAGCCGGTTGGAATAGCATATCACCCCTCCCAGGAAGACATCCGAGCTTCCCTCCACGGAAGTGATCCGGCCTCCCAGCAGGCCGCCGGTGCAGGATTCCGCCACCGCCAGGGTCATGCCTTTGCGTTTCAGCCTTTCCAGCAGGGCTCCTTCACTGGTCATCCACTGCACCTTTTTCGGTTTTTGTTATGGACTGGAGCCGCTTAACACCGTCGATCACACCGATTATATCCACCACCTCCGGCGGCACCAGGTCCTCCCAGAAATCCCCGTCGGCCATCCTCTTGCGGATCTCCGTTCCGGAGTAATCGGACCTCTTCACCGGTGTCGGTTCGTTTATCTCGTATCCCCGTTCCCCGAACAGGGTCGCTGTCAGCGGGTTGCGGGTGACAACGCCGTTGAAGGGCGGACAGTAGGATTCCACATGGGCCACCCAAACCGCGTACCGGTTTATGTCCGGGACAGGTACTATGGAATAGTTCTCTATATCACCGGCCTCCAAAGACGCCTGTATCATGTGGTAGCGTTCCCCGGCGGTGAAGGGGTTGCGTGGGGTGTGGCTCTCGTTGGCGGAACCTATGGCAATGATAACCTCGTCCTGCTGCCTCGATACCCCCCGGATCACCTGGAGGTGACCGTTGTGGAAGGGCTGGAACCTGCCGATCATCAGGGCTCTCATGGAATACCGGACGGCAAATACGCTGCTGGGGTTACTTTAAATTTTGGTCCGGGGACCCGGATTGGCGGGTGGCCAGCGCTCTGGCCGGCCCGTTCAACGCCTGCGGGTAACCGATATCCTGCCTGCCTTCATCTGAACGGACAGGGCCGCCGCTATGAAAGCTATGGCCAGTATCATGAACATCGGGTCAAAGCCCGGTGTCGAGAACCCTCGTTGACGCACCGTCAGGAAATATTCATTGGGGAGGGATATCTTATTTAAAGTGATAGCCTGTTCCGATTGAACCCGAACCCTGAACTGGGTGGGTTCGTTTATCCACATATGCCACTCCTGCGGGGTGTTGACGGTGACCACCAGGGATGCCTCCTTGGACTCCTCGATCTCCACATCGTACTGCTGGAGCGTTACCACCCATCCCTTGTCGGAGAGGGACTTCAACTCCGGTATCTCCAGGCGGTACTTGTCATCGCCGTTCCCGTCGTTCTTGATGTGGATGGTGAAAGCTGTCTGGTCACCGGGGCTGATCTCCTTGTAGGGCTTGTCGGCGGAGACCACGAACCTGTAGAACTGGTTGATCTGCACCGTGAAGGTGGTCTCTGGAATTAACTTTGAGAGCAAGCCCGGGAAGGCCACAGCCCTTCCGGTGATGGTAACCATGTCAGCGACCTTGTAGGATGTCTTGGGCGGCACGGTCACCGTTGCCGTGAATGCCCCGGTTCCCTTATTGTTGCTTTCGGGCTTGATGGGGATAGTTGACGGGGATATGGTCACGGGCCATCCCATGCCGGAGCTTCCGGTAAGGGAAACGATGACCACCTGAACGTTGGTCCCGGCCCCCGTGACAGCGACATCAACAATACCGCTCACGGACACGACACCGTGCTTTCCGGGCTCCACATCGGCGTACACCACGTTGGTGGAAAGAACGATCGAACCCTGAACCTGTTCGGCCTCGGCCTCCTCGACGGGGCTGAATCCCCCGGGGAATGCAAACATAGTGCCGAAGAACATTGCTACTACCAGTATCGATAAGACGGTCAATTTTCCCATGACCCCACCTCAAGCTACTCGCAAATAGATGGTGGACCTATTTATGCTTTTTCTACCCTGGGCCAGATGGGAACCCATACTGACGCCCGAAAGCGTCACCTGGAGGCACCCGGCATGGTACCTGTTACACTATCTCCTCCGGAAAAGGACGCCCCTTCTGGACCTGGATCCCACGGCAGCCATGGGTATGCCAACAGCGAAGGCCAAGAGCATGAGCACCGGCTCGAACCCCGGGGTCGAAAAACCCCTCTGACGAATGGTCAGATAGTAATCCTTGGGAGGGGACTGCTCGCCCACCGACTGGGCCTGTTCCGAGTAGACCCTAACGGCAAACTGGGTGGGTTCGTTCATCCATAGGTGCCACTCCTGGGGGGTGTTGACGGTTACCACCAGGGAGGCTTCTTTTCCCTCCTCGACCTCCACCTCGTACTGCTGAAGGGAGAGGACCCACCCCTTTTCGGCGAGCCGGGCCTGGTCGGGGACCTCCAGGCGGTACTTGTCATCCCCGTTTCCGTCGTTTTTTATATGGAAGGTAAAGGCACTCTGATCGCCGGGTGTGATCTCCTTGTAGGGCTTGTCCGCAGCAAGGGTGAAACGGTAGAACTGTTTCACGTACACGGTGAAGGTGGATGGTTCGATCTGAGTGGACAGAACACCCGGGAAGGCCACAGCCCTTCCGGTGATGGTCACCGTATCCATTGTCTTGTAAGAGGTCTTTGGTGGCACGGTCACGCTGGCGGTGAAGGGTGCCTGGACTTTACCGCTGCTGTCGGGTTTGACTGTTATGGACGATGGACTGATGGTCACGGGCCATCCCATGCTGGACGATCCCTGGAGGGACAGGGTCACCACCTGAACCTTTTCACCGAGACCTGTTGTCGTCACATCTATAATACCATTTACGGATCCCACCCCGTGAGTGCCCGGTTCCACTGTAACCTTCACATTGGGATCCGGCAACGTAACAGTGGCGATCTTCTGAAGCGCATCAGCATCCATCATCGGGGACATGCCGCCGCCGGGCGCCAGTAGACCAAGCAGTAAAAACCCCAACAATGCACACACAACAGGGGACATTGACATCTTTCGGTTAACCGGTGACACCTTACGGAGGGGGAACCTGTTCCCCCTTCCTTCATTTCCGGGGCCATTTGACATTTTTTCTCACCAACCTATGGTTAACCGTTGGCCCCGGAGGCTATTAAGGGGGAGGAGCATATCTACGTGATTTTATACCAGATGGACCGAATTATACCCGATTTCAGCCCATGATTAATTATCCCAATATGACCATTGTTCAACCGTGGGAAGAAAACGAACCATATCACTGACAGTCCTAAACAGGATACTGCTTCACCTGGACCGGTTCTCCCGGTACAAAACAGAGTACGTGGTCCCCCTGGACGTTACCCAGGAAGGCATATCGAACCACCTGAAGGTAAGGCAGAACCATGTTTCCCGGGCCCTCAAAAAACTGAGAGACCAGGGCCTGGCTTATCACCGCAGCGCTCACGTTGCTGGCATCGAAAGAAGACGCAGGGTGTACTTCACAACCACCAGGGGACAGGCGTCGGTAAAACGGCAGTGGGAACGGATCCGCAACCAACAGGTAACCCTCAAAACCCGGACGGGAGAGATACGGGAGGTCATGTTCCGGGAGTTGCGGGGTGCAATGACATCCCAGAGCACCGACAACGAGCTTCTTTGGGAGATCCTGGAATGGGGCGGTATCAAGGACGGCAGGGATCTTCGGGATGGTACGGAGGATGCGGGTGTGGGAGACAGGGGAAAGGGGAACTTGGGAAAGGGGAACTTGGGAAAGGGGAACTTGGGAAAGGGGAACTTGGGAAAGGGGAACTTGGGAAAGGGGAACTTGGGAAAGGGGGACTTGGGAAAGGGGGACT
>Ga0272441_10003562_pt1 | contig 29488 bp, 24 predicted proteins | sample SSMProp6N_FD_193582 | JGI IMG/M metagenome (GOLD analysis project Ga0272441, IMG submission 193582) | Marine sediment archaeal communities from Little Sippewissett salt marsh, Falmouth, MA, United States - SSM-Prop-6N | ecosystem: Environmental > Aquatic > Marine > Wetlands > Sediment ... | reverse complement strand
ACGGGAGGTCCTTAATGGACAAGGGCCGCGAGGTCCTTTCCTTCCCCCACCTGCACAAAGGTTTATTAACCACCTCACCCTAATTAATATATTTTGTCAAAGAACAAACACAAGGAAGATACAAGGGGCGGGTTTTACGCCCGCCCTCGTCGATGGTGCCGGTAATAACGACCGGGACGGCGCAAGACCGTCCCCTACGGAGGTCATCTGGCAACCCGCGCCATCCCTCGGTTCCGGCGTTTACCTCGTCCGCGCGCGCTTCGACAGGCTCAGCGACCGAGGCGACGAATCGGTATCTAAACGCGTCGTGTATTTAAAGTAAAATTGTTGCTAACCGGAGCGAATCCGCGGAGCGGTTGAGCACAAACATCTCGGGCATTGCCCGCCGGAGCGAATCCGCGGAGCGGTTGAGCACAAACATCTCGGGCATTGCCCGCCGGAGCGAATCCGCAGAGCGGTTGAGCACATCCGGCAGCGGCCCTGCCGCTAATAGCCTCTATTATTGCGTCCCGGGTCGAGAGCGAGGATTCGTTATCGTATTATGAAATATATTATTCTATTTTAGAAAGCTTATTATTTATTTTAGAAGGTTCTTCATCATTTTAAGAACGCTATTATTTCTATGATGAAAGCTCATTATTTATTTTAGAATATTCATAATCCTATTTTGAATACTCATAATTTATTTTAGAATGCTTATATTATTATTATAAATCCTAAAAATAAAAAAAGAAACTTTCTAAAAATATTTCCTTGCTTCTTAAAACGATTATCCTTATACTAATTAAAAAGGAGAGAATATGCTAATTCATAATAAGTTTTCAAAAGATAATGATAATGAAAGATTTGAAAGATTATCTCTTGTTGCAAACAATATTGATAATCATAAAATTGAGTTGGGTATTCCCGACGATAAAGTCGAATGGGCAAAAAACTCTGCGGCCTTGTGGTCGGACGCTCGGGTCGTAGCGGGTGTAGAAAAGGCCGAAGGTCACGGCGGCTATTCGATGCTTCGCGCGGCGGAGGTCAAGGCGGCGAAGTTCTATTGCAAAGCGAAGGCGCTGCTGAAGGCCATTCTCAAGGACCTAGGCGACTCGGAGGAGCTTATCGAGGAGTATAACTTGAAAGGCTCCTCGCCACGCGGCTATAAGAAGCTGATTGCGGCTATCGATGTCTGGAAAGGCACGCATGACCGGCTCGTTTCCGAGGGCGACGACCGCGTTGTCCCCGACGTCGTTATCGCAAAGTTGGTCGAACATCGCGCGCGGATGGACGAGCTGTGGCACAAGGCAATCGACGAGAAAACCGAGGCCCGCGAGGCGCGTCGCGCAAAAAAAGAGCTGTTTGATCGCGACACGAGAATGCTTCAGTATCTGTTCGCGCTCTGCAAGCTGCATTGGGGCGCTCAGGACAGCACGCTCACGCTGCTGGGTTTCGTCACGAAATCGGGCATCTGGACAAAAAAGAAAGAGGAGGAGGAATGACTCCGTCAATATTCGCGTTAATCGGTGTTGTTGGGATTGGGTATTTTGCTGCCTGGTTAGTTAGGGTGGGAACCTGGAAATCGCGCAAGGAAATGCCGCCGCGCGCGACGCTGTGGTTCCCGGTTTATGTCGGCCTCGCATTCGTCGCTGTGGATGTTTACAGCTTCACGATTTTCCCGAACGGCACTCCGATAATCGGACTCGCGATTGCTATGTTGCTTGCGCATGTTTTCCTTTTCCTTGGCACGATTGTTCAGGCGGCGAAACTCGGCAAACATCGCTGCCCGCAGTGCGGGCGTTGGATGGAAATCGAGGTCGAAACTCCCGATACCGATTTCGACGAAGCCAGTATAATAATCACGAAAAAGCATTGTGCTTACTGCGGTTTTGAGGATACGAAATCGAAAAAGAGCATGGAGGGAGTCGGGCACGCGGCCTCTTTGCAGAGCCTTTATGTCACAACCGGAAAAAGCGACGAAAGCGCGAGCGAGGAGGACGCGAAAAAGGAGGAGGAGGGGGCGGAATGAGATATGCGGTGATTGCGTTGAGCTTGCTTTTTGTGGCGATAGCTTACGGCTTTTTGCCGGAATTCGAATATAGCCTAACGGTGCTTTCTATCGATAGCGCAGACACATCCGAGACAATTCTCACTTTTGGATTAAACGATAGAGGAACGGATTTATATGATAGCGGGTATGACACGCCTCAATTATTGCTTCCAGGAATTTCGAGAGCGTATTTTCCTATTTTCGATTCTTCACATCCTGAGGTTCCTGCGCTTTCGACCGATATTCGAGGGACGGATTATTCGATACATTACTGGACAATCGATGTTTTCGAGCCGGGTTCCGAATTAGTTTTATGTTGGGACTATCATTCGCTGCCACACGATACGTTAGGATTTTTAGAATTCGCGGTCGTCGATAGCGGGACTTATCCTTCATCCGCAGTCTATGGACCTATGTGTATATATAGTTCTACAAATTTCGACGCGGGAGAAGTGGTCTATATTAGATCATTGCCCGGTGTAAATAGGACGCCTTATTGCGAGGGAATATATCCCTCCGATGGCGACACAGTAAGCCCCGATACTTGCATTCACGTGTCGATTCACAGCGGTATAAGCATGACCGATAGCGCCTATATGTCGATAGATAGCAGTTCGATTGTGTTGAGTGTTAACGGCTTATCGATTTCGCACGATGAATGTTTGATTGAATGGTATGGTTTTTTTAGTTATACAGTTACATATTGCGGCCCGTTTATCCACGATGAAATTTATATCGTGAGTGTTACAGCGGGCGTTCTTGGTTCGTTGCCCTATGTAGTGGATACGTCCTGGGTTTTTTATACAAATGCCGACGCTATCGCAGAAACTCCGCAGTTCCCGGAATCGTTTGAAATAACCACCTATCCGAATCCGTTTAATTCATCGGTTACTATCTCCGTATCTGTCATTCCGGGCTTGACCCGGAATCCAGAAATTGAAATATTCGACATCGCCGGCCGCATGGTCGCGCAAATCCCCGCAGAAGCAGGTTCTGTCATTCCCGACCCCGATCGGGAATCCAGTAATGCGACGAAAAACCTGGATTCCCGATTTCACGGGAATGACAGAGTATTCGTCTGGACGCCTTCCCCCACCCTTCCATCCGGCGTCTATCTCCTCCGCGCGCGTTTCGGCGACCAATCGCTGTCGAAGAAAGTCGCATATCTGAAATAGGTTCATCATGATAAAAAAACGACAATATTTTATCGCTATGACAGTTCTCGCGCTTGGGATCGCACTTGCCGCGCCCGGCCCGAAAATCGGAAAATCCGCGCCGGATTTCAGCGTCACATCCGGCTGCGACGAGCCGCTTACTCTCGATATGACCGAGGGCAAAGTAACGGTGATTATCTATCTATCGAGAAGTGCCATCGGCAAGAACCAGGAGCTTACGAACGAGTTGCTCGCGTTTTACAATACTCATGACGATTCGGTCAAGGCCAAAATTATCCGCGCGGGGATTGTCAATTCCTCCGATGCCGTATGGCCTCTAACATCGATCTGGAAAAGCAGGCTTGCCGAGCAATCTATCGAGCGCGGAGTCCCTATCTACGGCGACTGGGACGGCGCGATGCTACGCGATTTCAACTTTCTCGACGACGAAAGCAATGTGATAATCATCGATAAACGCAGGATCGTGCGATACTACGCTTTTGGCAAGATCGAGAGGGACGGGATTGCCGAAATAAAGCAAATCGTCACAGGCCTTCTTGTCGAGTAAGTATGAGATTTTCCATATACAAGTCGTAGGTCTTCGGTCGAGATGACAGGAGGAGAGGGATTTAGGGGGATTAATTCCCGGTAAAAATTTTCGACCACGGAAGCGAATCGTGCCGAAGGCGCGTTGAGCACAAGCGGCTGCGGCCCTGCCGCCAGTTGAGCAAGTTGCTTGTCGCCGCTCGGCGACCGAAAAAAAAGAGCTTGCCTTATCTGTCCCGCCAATTATCTTGTGGAAAATTGATTCTGCGGAACTTATTAAAGGAAGGTCGGATATGTTTAATATGGAGGGTAGTGGCACGAAGAACCTGCTGAGGCTATGTTTCGGCTATTTCTTCTTTTACGTGATAACCGGTTTCACGCTGAAATACTTCATCGGAAGCCCGAGTTTGGGCCTGCCGGGGATGGACGGTTTCGAGTTCCTCGTTTTCAGCACGATCGGAGGGAATTTTATTGCCCTGGCGATCGTTTTTATATTCAAATGGTATAAACTAAAATCAAACAATCTCGTTCCGTTCCTTGGGATGAAAGTCCCTGTCGAACTTATATATATAATTCCGTCCGGCGTTTTTACTGCGGTGGTAATTCCAACAACAACGCTGATGTATTCGCTTCCAATTTCGGTTATGGTTGCGATGGTCATGATGCGCGGCAGTGTTATAGTAATAAGTCGTATCGTCGATGCAATTCAGAAACTACAGGGAATACTGCATAAAAAAGTATATTGGGAGGAAAATCTCGGCGTGATTTTCGCGCTTGCAGCAGTCGGCGTTCATCTAACCGGCGGCACATCCGGCGGATTCGATTTCCTTCACAATAAAGCTGCAATGATAATATTCGTTAGCTATATCGTTGCATATTCACTTAGAATATACCTGATGAATTACTTCAAGAATACGCGCGGAAAGGGTATCAAACAGGATAATAAAGGCTATTACGCGTTCGAGCAATTTGCGGCGGCAATAGTGATGATATCGGTAGCGTTGTTTGTCTTTCATTCGCCGGGTATATTCGGCTGGGAGACGGCGCAAATACCTGACCAAATTCTCAATTTCCGAAAAGCTTTTATCGATCCGATGAGTATATGGCCATTAGCCATATTGGCCGGGACAGCATTCGGTGCGGTGTCGTTCTTTTCTGTCTTTATATTTATGTATAAAGGCAGAACCGCGACTTTCGCCGGTCTGGTCAACAGGTTGACCTCGCTGATTGCCGGAACGACGGCGACGCTGCTGTTCTGGATTATATGCGGCGGCAAATTCCCGAGTATCACCGATTGGATTTCACTCGCATTCGTGATAATAGCGGTGGCTTGCATTGCGCACGGCGAGAAGCGCCGCGTCGCGGAGTTGAAAGCTACGCACGAGCTTGAGGAGTTGGTTAAATAGTTTTCGGCAAAACTCACCGATTAGCTGAAATTGAAAAGCCGGTTAGAAATAGCCGGCTTTTTTTATACCGCTGGCAGGGGCGAACAAGCTCTTTGACTCGTATCAAGCTGCAGCAGACAAATAACTAACGTATTGCATAGTAAACAGTTACAACTAAATAAAAATACCGCTTGACAAACCCGAATACGTGCTTAAATTAGAAACGTCAAAGGTAGTTCGGATAGGTAAATTTGAAATTATTACAGGGGAACATGAACCGACAGGGGCGCAATAAATGAAACGAAGCTGGGCGATAATATCGTTGCTTATCGTTTTCGCAATAGCCGGGACGGTTTTCGCACAAGGGCTTATCTGGTCTGAGCCGGTGCAAATAACCGAAGACTCGACCGATTTTTACGGTTCAGGATATAACGCCGCGATTATCGGCGAAGATAGCCTCCTTATTGCATGGCCGGATTCGGGAGGAAAAGGAATTTTGCTTCGTCTTTGGACGCCTTCAGGGCTTTCAGAAATCGATACGCTTTTCGAAGACCGCGATCCGCCTATAGCGTGGCAGGCGAAAGTGCTGAAATCGGGCCGTGAAGAGATATTTATTTTTGGGATTAGCGATTGTTGGATGTATTGCGCTCGCGGTCATTGGGGCTTCTGGACTAATTGCGACTTACCGGAACCGCCGTTTGGAATCGCGCTTTGGTATAATAATATCTATCTCGGTCCTAACGGCAATCCCTGGGTGTTTATGCATTGGTTGGGCTTAGGAGCTTATACAGTCTGGGATGACGATGCAGGATGGTCAACAATCGATACAATTCCAGGATTACTAATGAATCCATATATAACGACTTTTAATAGCAGTGATTCTATGTTAGTTGGTTTATCTTATCATGTGACTGGTTTTGATACTTATTTGAGGATATACAATGTTGATGGAGAGTGGTCTTCACTCGATACCGTCGTAGTAATGCCTTCATCTTACACCAGTAAACGTTTTTATCCAGTAGGGAGAGATGAATGGTTTGCCACATATTTAGATAGGGAATATATCTCACCATATTATATTCATACGGTAGAGATTTCGCATGGTCTGGATAGTTCATACACAACGGACACAGTGGATGCATACTCATACATATATACAAACAATACGCCACCAAAGATTGCTATTGATTATACAGGGGTAGTTTGGGCATACTGGATGAATATTACCGATCCATCGATTCGTTTCAGTAGAGTTGCTCGAAGAATTGGTGACGATTGGATTTTGGTTGATTCATTGTTTGGTGCCGGGCACGATATGAAATTAATTTTTGATGACGAACATAACTATCCGCTTTATCGGATATGGGGTTATCATCATTTGTATATATCAAAGTGTTCGGGTTTTACGGGTATCAAGGAAACGCTTCCTCAACCCCGTCCTAATTCCATTTCCCTCTCCGCTCATCCTAATCCGTTTAATTCAGCGGTTTTAGTCGCCGCGCCGGAGGGTGCGGAAATAGAAATATTCGATATTAACGGCAGGATGATTGACAACATTTCCGTAGGGACTGGTTTGAAATCCGCCTGCGGGAGAGGATCTGAGGCCCTCTCCTACGAATTCGTCTGGCAGCCAAATGAAAATATCGGTTCCGGCGTCTATCTCGTCCGGGCGCGCTTCGACAAGCTCAGCGACCGTGATAACGAATCGGTATCGAAACGAATCGTGTATTTGAAATAAGACGGTTAACCCGGCGCACCGGCGTCGTTCGTCCTTTTAAAATAGATTTTATTCACGCGGTTCGTAGGGGCGAATCTCGTATTCGCCCGTGCCCGGTCAATGTCATTCCCGTGAAAACGGGAATCCAGAGGGCAACAAGGAAATCCTAGATTCCCGATCAGGTCGGGAATGACAAACCAAACCTTGGGGGCGTTTAACCGGCGCACCGGCGTCGTTCGTTCTTTTAAAATAATTTCAATCTAATAGATACGGCGTCTGCTCGCACCCTACGCGGTCGCCGTGCAAGGCGAATGTCGAGCGAGACGCTCGACCTATTAATAATAGATTTAATTCACGCGGTTCGTAGGGGACGCATATATGCGTCCTGCGGGCGGCATAACAAAAGTTGATTTTCTTCTCGTCGCGTAGCTCCTGCTGCGCGACGGGAATGTGCGTGAAGCTTTGCTTCGAGTGGCAAAAAGAAGCGGAGCTTCTAAGACAAAGGCGTTATACAGATGGAACTGTGTAACGAGAAAAAATTGGAGAATGGAATAATCCCCCCAACCCCCCTTTGACAAGGGGGGCTTTTTTATATTAAAACACCCCGGCCCTTCGGGCCACCCCTCTTTGCAAGAGGGGAATGTTATTGTAGGGCGGCTAAGAAGGCCGACTGCTGGATTCCAGGTCAAGCCCGAAATGACAGGATGATAGAAGAGGGCGCGGTTAGCCGTAATCTACGGCTCGGTTTTGCAGCCGTTGAGGTCGAACAGGCTGTCGAGGGAAATGCTGACGCTGTCGCCGTCGGAGAAGGGGATGTTGCCGATTAGCAAGTTCCAGCCCGTCCCGACAATCTCCGTAATAGATATATCCACCGAAGGGCCAATCATGCTATAAAAATCGCTCCCCCCAAGCGGATGGAAAACCTCCGCACTGAAAAACACGGAATTTGGCGTCGATGAACAAAGCGTGTCCGCGAGTATATATGATACCGTAAGCGTGGAGTATGAGCTGAAAGCATCGCAGGGAGAGCAATCGACTATGACATCGAAAACAGGACAGACGAGGAATACCGTGCTATCGAAACCCCAGTTGCAGAACGAGTCGCGAACAGCGAGCGTCATTAAAATTGTATCGCAGGATGGCGGTGCTGTCCAGCTAAAAGTCGTGTCCGTCGTTGCGAATGAATCGACTCCGGCATCGTGAAAGAAAGCGATAACGGCGTCGCTGGCTCCGAGAAACATATCGTCGGCAAACCAAGAGAAATCGATGATTTCGCCGATGGAATATCTCGGCGCGATAGGGGAGAGCGTGACGGTCGGCCCGCGCGAATCGACAGGGCCGGGCAGGCTGGCGGTCCAGAACGAATCGATCATCGCATAGGCCGGCCCGGTGGTAGAATCGATACCGATTTCGACTATCCAATCGTCATCCTCGGTCGATGGCGCATCGACGCTGAGCAACCAATCGAAACAATGTTCGCCCGGGATTATACCGTAGCCGAGATTGCCGAGCGTATCGCGGACGGTAGGCGCGACGACGGCCCACGTAACGCCGCTGTCGGCGCTTAGGCGGCGGATCGTATTTACGGTATCGCCAGAGAGGTTGTAGCAAATCGTAACCCAGTTGCTGTCGTTGCATTCGGTTTCCTCGAAGAACCAGACGGAGTCGATAATCCCTTGCACCCGATAGAAAAACCAGCATGTGTCGGTGACATTCGCGCCGCAAAGCACCGCAAGGTCCTCGGCGTGGAGGCAGATCGTGTTGGAGTCGTTAAGCGATGACAATGAAGCACAAAGCCTTAATGTATCGCCAAATACAGTCGTTGTAAAGCCGATAGATGAACCATTCAGTTGGATATCGATAGTCGTCGTATCGGTTCCAGCCATTTCATCGACTATGTCAATACAAAACGAGTCCTCGCTGCCCGAAACGGTCGCCCCCGGAGAAATCGTCGAGAAAACGAGTTCAGGCCCGGCTAAATCCACGAAAAAAGTATGGCTCAACGGGCTTTCCGGCGACCAAATGCCCATGTCGGTATATATTTCATTAAGAATAGCGAGAATAGTGTCGCCGTCGGAGAAGGGCGTCGATGGATTGAAGAATAGCGTATCGCTATTCGGGCTTCTATGCAACGAAATCTCCGGCGCGGTCATCGGGTAAATCGTTCCATCGACTGTCATGGTCAATCGCGAACTATCGACCTGAACGCAATAATAATCGAACCTAGCAATTATTTCCTGATCGGCGCAGGATGTGAAACAGCTTTCCGGCGGAAAGACAAATGCCGGATCGACCGGCGAACAGTTTTCGGATGAATAGAAATTCTGCCCGGCGTCGGAATCGAGGTCCTGTTGTCGAAGATAAAGCCCGTAATTTGGCCCCGCGACCCATCGCTGATATATCGTGTCGATGTTGAGAACAACCCAGCCCTCCCAAGCGGGAAATGGGGGAGTGAATTGGTCGGAAAAAACCGTCATATCGACGGTCGGTTCGGTGACATATTCGATAATGAACTCGTCCCACGGGCCGGTTACGAGATAGGCCTGTATCCAGTTGGCATGGGATGAAACTCCGTATTTATAAAGCCAAAGTTGCGCGTTTTCGAGCGAATCGTAGGCTGTTACGATAGTGTCGAACTGGATAAAAACTCTCCTCGTCCAGCACCAGTCCTCTTTTAACTGGAGATTGCAGGCGTTACCGTAGTTAATCGTATCGCAGAATCCGCCGGGAGGGCCATCATTGACACATACGAACGCATCCCGGCCTTCCTCGCAAGGCTGGTAAATCAAACTGTCGAGTGTTCCGCCAGTCCAATACAGCACTTTCAATTTTGGGACGAGTAGTTCCTGGGCGAAGAGATTTCCAAATTGCGTGAGAAGGCCGATTAGAAGAAGGAATTTTATTATCGATGGTTTTTTCATAATATTATCGAACCTAATAACCGGTTTTAACTTAAGCGATAATAGGTTATTGTCAAGGATAAATGCCGTAGGCGATAGTTGGGGGAGGCGGCCTTTATTCGACAATAGCCTATTTCAGTAATGTCGTTTCGAATTATTAAAATAGCCCTTGACAATTATACCGATCGGAATAAATTAATTCTTAGCAATAGAATGTGGATTCTGCGACTGCAACGAATTACTATTTGATTGAAATTAAACCGAGAAAAACAGTCGCAGTCGACGAAACCGGAAACATACGACGTCAACTATTTACGGGAGGGTGAAATGAGAAACGTAGCATTAGTGTTTATCGTTCTGACAATGTTAGTAGGCGCTATCAGCGCGCAAATATGGGACCCGGACAGCATAGCGTTCGACCAGATGCATATCGACGTGGGTGGCAGTTTCGAAATGTATTCGACCGCAGGTCTTGTTACGCTGGGATATATGCCGGATATGTTCCCGTATTACGTGAATATCGTTTGTCCGTGCCTCGGGTATCTACCGCATTGGATGGTCCGAAATCTCTATCTTCCCGACGCCTCATGGATTGCGACATATCAGTGGATATCTTACCAGTTCGATATGACGATACTCGGCGCTATCCCCGGGGTGCCGATGGAGGCGATGGGTTACAGGTGCTATCTGACCGACACCGCACTGCTTGCACCACCGGATCCGATCGATTACGACTGGGCCGTAATAGACACATTCACCCACGATGCCGAGGGTATCGATTATCCCGATACACTTCCCGGTCTTAGCGACGACGAGGAATATCCCGAATTCATAGCGGGGGACGAGATGTTTGAGGTCGAGTATCGCGGTTGTCGAATGAGAAACGTCGATCTCGACGACCAAAATCACCCTGATACGGATACTTACGCGGGCGATAAAAACGCATGCGGCCCGGCTTCTGCGGCCAACAGCCTTAAATGGCTCTCCGACGTCGATCCCGATGTTACAATTACCGATGACATCCGCACAGTTCTCGAGGAGCTTAGCAGCTTTATGGGCCGCGCGCGCAACGGCGGCGTTACTCCGCAACAACTTATTCGCGGCAAGCTGGACTATATTGCCGCGAAGGGTCTAAATATTAGCGTCAAATTCCAATCCTATTATCATCCGACAGACTCCGGCGATATCCCCGCTTCCAGCGGCCCTTCGGTCGCAAAGAATATGGGTGTTGCCGGTAGATTCCCGACCTGGGAATGGTTAGTATCCGAGGTTCAGGATTCCGAGGATGTCGAGATTCTCTATAACGGCAGGAAATCAAACGGCGATTTCTGGGGCCATGCCGCAGTCGTTTCCGGCATAGAGGTGTCAGCGAGTGGCAGAAAGACTATTAAGATCAAGCACGACAGGCGTCAAAGACGCGCCGATAGCACGAGAACCGTGCAGGAAGACCTCGGCATATACATCGACGGCTATGGTAGAATGCGAATCCGTCGTAAAAACGCCGTCATTACCGGCGTAGTCTCCGAAAGTCCCGGCGACCCGTATGTCGCTATCGATGAAAATTCACGGGTTCCGGACAGATTCGATATAAGAATACACCCGAACCCTTTCAATTCATCGGTTACAATCACCGTAGGGGAGGGTTTTACGCCCTCCCGCATCGAGATATACGATATCGCAGGGCGCATGGTTGCGGAAATCCCCAAAAACAATTCCCCTCTAACAAGAGGGGTGGCCGAAGGCCGGGGTGTGTATGAATTCGTCTGGCAGCCCGACGAATCGGTCGGCTCCGGCGTCTATCTCGTGCGGACTACCATGTCCGGCAACAAGGGGCTTAAGCCCCTTGTTCAAACGAAACGAGTCGTGTATTTGAAATGAGATTGCCACGCCTTCGGCTCGCAATGACGGCTTTTTGCGGTGTATTTAAAATAAAAATCCTTATTTGCGGGAGCGAGTCGGCGAAACCGTCGAACACCTTACTGTCGGTCGTCACCGACCAGCATTGCCGACAGAATCCGCGAAGCGGTTGAGCACGAGCATCCGTCGGCATTGCCGACCGAATCTACATATCTTCTTCGAGATTGAGATGATAATCGATAATCTCATGCGGTTCGAAAAAGCGCGATATTTCCACCTTCGCGGCTTCCACCGAATCGGAGGCATGGACTAAATTCTTCGCGGTCGTAATCGCATATTCTCCCCTGATTGTCCCGGGTTGCGCTTCGAGAGGATTAGTGCTACCCACGACATACCTCACCGCACCGATTGCGTTCGGCCCGGAAAGAACCATCACAACCACCGGCCCACTGGTAATAAACTTGATAAGCCCGGTATAATAGGGTTTGCCCTCGTGCTCGGCGTAATGGGCTTCCGCGAGTTTGCGATTTACGTGCATCATCTTGAGTGCGTCTATTCGCAGGCCCTTATCCTCGAATCGCTCAATGATTCGTCCAACCATCTCGCGCTGAATCGCGTTCGGCTTCAATAAAACGAATGTGCTCTGGTAAATGCCTTCCATACCTACCTCCAGTTTTAAGACAATATAACCTATTTGCAGCCCAGCGCAACGAAAATACGTGATTATTCATGCAATCCTTGACCTTTGCCGGGGATTTGCTTATATTATATGCGAATGCAAATTCTGCGGAGGATAGCCATGAAACATAAAATATGCGTTTTCGCGATAATGGTTGCGCTTAGCGCGGGTTTTCTTTTCGCCACGCCGGACAGCCTCGACTGCCGGATGGTGGACTATCTGCACGTGCGCGCTTCCGAGTTTTTCGACCGTCCAGCAAGTTGGGATTATAGCTTCTCAGGTAATCTTAAATGGGACCTTGCAATGGGCGATTCTATTCTCGTCTGGTTGCCGGGGGAGAATCGGAAGATTTTAATTTTCGACGCTTATGACTCTACAGCATTGGATACAATCCTCGATTATCCTTTCTTGCCTTTTACAGCAACTGATCCTGTGGGTGTTGATATCAAAGACTCCTTACTATTTATTGTAGGTGGCGGCGGTGTTATTGCATATCACTATGAAATTGATTCATTAAGATATATCGATGGAGTCGGACATGCTGGCGCTGATTATCACTACGCGGTCATCGAGGACACATTCCTCTATACCTATATAGAACCCGGCCTGGAGTGTATCAACATTGCCAACCCGGAATCGATTTTCGTGGCTCGAACGTATAGCGATTCGGGTGCCAGTTCTCTCCTCTGCGAAACCGGATTCGAGGTTTTAGACGGGTATGTTTACTCCAATCATAACGCGGGCAATTACGACACAGTGGATTACGAATGGCATGTCAGAATTAAAAGAACAGACATGACGAACAGTCAGGAACCGCTTCCTGCGGGCAGCTACCGCTGGGATAACTTCCAATACGGCGACCTTACCACGGACGGAGAGTTCGTTTATTTTGCGATTACGGAGATAAATCCGTTCCACCCATGGCCCTACTGGTATCATTACAGCAGCTATCTTCATATAATGCACCATCCGGGAGTCTATTATACTTTCGACTCCCGCTGGGATAGTGCGGGAGTATTTGGTTTAGAAATTATCGATTCTGACCTTATTGCGGCGGGTTTCAAGCATGGATTCAGCATCCTGAATATCTGCAATCTGGACAGTATAGAGGAGGTGGCTTACTATTTCGACCCGGACAGCGAGTTGAACTTCACGCATTTCGCGATGAAAGACAATCGATTATATGCTATGGGACATCCAAGTGAATATTGGGCACGACTGTATTTATTCATTCTTGGCGATAGCGTTGTTTCCGCCATCTCCGACCCCTTCCCGCAAACATCGCTTCCGGAGGCAATCGCCATTTCCGCATGGCCGAACCCGTTCAATGGGAATTGCAGATTGCAGATTGATGATTGCGGAATGGGAATAGACGCGATTGAGATATTCGATATAAACGGGCGAATGGTTGCGGAAATAATCCCTCCCGGCCCCCCTTTCACAAGGGGGGAGGAAGAGGGCAAGTCCCTCTTGTCAAAGGGGGATTTAGGGGGATTAGTTTGGACACCCGACGCCGCCCTCGGTTCCGGCGTGTATCTCGTCCGCGCGACGGTCGGCGATGAATCTATTACTAAAACGACGCGGATCATTCTTTTGAAATAATCGCCGCATCATTCGTTATTTGAAATAAATTTTTCGCAGGGGCGTATCGCATACGCCCTCGTTGTCATTCCGGCCCCCGAGCCGGAATCCATTCGTGTTGAGCAAAGAAAAGATGGATTCCCTACGGGCCGTATGGCCGGACCAAGCCCGGAATGACAGTAATCGAAAATCGAATTACCCAATCAATCGCCGCGTTGCGGATTTATAATATTCGATAGAAAACATTTTATTAACCGAAGCGAGTCGGCGAAGCCGTCGAGCACCTTACGCCGTCGCCCGTTGGCGACCGGCATTGCCGCTAACCTGTTGTTCTTTAACAACTTATGATGCGTTCATTGCTCTCGCTTAGGCGTCCACTGCCTTCCCTTAGCGCTATTCGAAAGCAATGCACGCCTAAGAAACGATAGTGAACCACAAAAAAATCATCGGAAAAGGAGAAACTACTATGGCGGAATTCAAAAATAATGCTTTCACACTCGATACGAACGATCAGCACGGCCATCGCGTCGATATTTGCGTCGAGGGAATGGCGCTTTACGACGGGGATGTCGATTCTTATTGCATCGAATAGTTGAGCCGCTATATTAATTGTCGAATAGTATGTTGACGTTACTTTTGAAAGACGAATGCTATGAAATCAAATAGGCCACCGGTCGCTTTAACGACGCTAATATGCATAATTACTGCGGTAATCCTTTTTATTGCATGTAATTCAGGCGGATCGTCTTTTTACTCAAGCAAGAATAGGCATTTCTCGATAAAATTCCCTGAAAACTGGATAAATGAGGAAATCGACGAATATAGCGTGGTTGCGACTACTCCAGAGATATATACGGATGTGTTTTATTACGAGGCTATCGTGGTTACATATGAAAAACTTGACGCGCCGATTACTGTTGAAGCCTTGCGGGATAGTATTAATATATACACTTCGCTCGAACTCGCTAATTACAAAGTTAGAGAAAAGGGCAAAGTAATTATCGATGGCCGCGACTGCGTATGGGAGACCTACCGATTTACGACCGCCGAGGGGCCGATGATGGGATATACAGTATATCTTGTGGAAGGCTTAGATAGTTATATAATAGACTGTAGTTCAGATGAGAATCGATTTTCCGAGTTTCTTCAGCTTTTCAAACAGGTTGTAGGAACTTTTAAATGCATATAATGGTAATTTATATAAAATATACAAATACAACTATATATTAATGGACATATTTAACAAAATAAACATACATCGAAGCCGGACTAAGCGGATAGCTTATGCCGGGATCATGATTGCGATAACAGCAGTTTGTGCGCAAATACAAATACCATTTACTCCGGTGCCATTTACATTGCAAGTGTTTGCCGTGCTGTTGACCGGCGGAATCCTCGGATGCCGCCTTGGCGCGTATGCGCAACTTGGTTATATATTATTAGGTATAATGGGATTACCCATATTCGCCGGTTTGAAAGGTGGTCCCGCCGTTATTCTCTCGCCGAGTTTCGGATATGCTCTCGGTTTTCCATTCGCCGCAATAATTGCCGGACTTGCAAAGAGATACTATAAGAAACGTATCATTTCAATATTATATTTCCTTGCGGGCATTATTCCGATATACATAATAGGCCCGTTATATCTATATCTGATTGCCCCGTTAGTGCTTGGCAAAGAGATCCCATTAGCGTCTATCGCGGCGGTCGGTATTGTGCCGTTTATACTACCAGATATCGGGAAAGCGGTATTAGCCTGGGCTTTATCATACCGATTATTACCCTCACGTAACGGAATGTCGAATACGATATCAACGGAAACGATATCGGAAAATATCGAAACTAATAATCAAGACGAAATAGATAATAGTTCACGACCGCGTATATCTGTGATAATCCCCGCCCGAGACGAAGAGAATTATATCGGCGCGTGTTTGAAGGCTATCGAAGCTGCAGCCAAACATGTTCCCGGGGATATAGAAATCGTAGTTGCAATCAATCGATGCACGGACCGCACCGAGGAGATCGCCTTAGAACACGGCGCGATTATCGTTTATGAAGACGCGAAAAATATATCTATAATCAAGAATAAAGCGGCGAAAGCTGCGTCGGGAGATATATTGGTTTTCTTAGATGCGGATAGCGTTATGACCGAAGGTCTTCTCCACGAGATCGACCGTTGCATGCACTCCGGCAAATTTATAGGTGGCGGGACTCTATTTAAAATGGATCGCACTTCGCTTGGGATTTTTATTACAATGAGAATATTTCTTACTATGGCTTATATCGCGAGGATTATGAGCGGGCCATATTGGTTATTTAAGGAGGATTTCGAGGCGATTGGCGGTTTCAACGAAAAATACTTCGCCGCGGAAGATACCGAATTGGCGAGGCGGCTTAAAAAATTAGGTAAAAAACGAAAACAGAAATTCGGTATTATCAGACGGGAATATACGGTTACATCCGCTCGTAAATTCGATCAATTCGGCGATTGGTTCGTCCTTTTTCATCCGGGACTGGCGTTGAGAATAATTATAGGTATGGACAGAAAAGCCGCCAACAAAATATGGTATGATATCGAGCGATAGGCGGAAGGGAATATTGTCAATCACTAAGCATAATTATGTCGATATGTAAGTTATAGTATTACAATGTAAAAATGTCAGTGTGTAGTAAATAGAAGACTTAATATACCGCATATTCTCGGAGTTTGTTGTTGACTTATCCAACGAGATGTTTTAGTATATTGACAACATGATTCCGTTTTCTGCAATAGTAGGTCAGGAAGAAGCGAAGTTGGCGTTGATAATCGCCGCTGTCGATCCTAGTATCGGCGGTGTGCTTCTTACCGGCGTTAAGGGCACCGGCAAATCCACGATAGCGCGCGGTTTGTCGGGAATCCTACCCGATATAGAAACTATCGAAGGCTGCAAGTTCGGTTGTTCACCGACCATAAAAGACGCGCTTTGCGATGAGTGTAGAGAGAAACTCGCGAAGGGCGAAGCGAACGTAGTGCGAATTTCGCCAAAAGTTGTAAGTGTGCCCCTTGGAACGACCGAAGACAGGCTTCTGGGAACAATCGACATCGAGAAAATGTTGAAAACGGGGGAGGCCGAGTTCCTGCCCGGCGTTCTCGCGGAGGCAAACGGGCGAATCCTCTATATCGACGAAGTGAACCTACTTCCCGACAATATCACAGACGATATCCTCGATGTCTCGGCAAGCGGTGTAAATCGGGTCGAGCGGGAGGGTTTTTCGATAGAACATCCCGCGCGATTTACGTTAGTCGGCACGATGAATCCGGAGGAAGGCCAGCTTCGCCCGCAAATTCTCGACAGATTTGCGCTGTCGGTAAAAATCGAGACAATCAAAGAAGCCAAATCGCGCGAGGAGATTGTCAAACGCGCCTTAATTCAGGCCGCGTCGCCAGTCGAGTTCGAGAATACATTTCACAAGGCAAACCATATTCTTAAGAGCATTATTGAAACAGCGCGTGAAAGATTATCGGCCGTAAAACTGCCCAACGGCGCTATTAAATCGGTAGCGAGAGCTATGTCTGAACTCGGTGTTGACGGCCAACGACCCGATATTGTTATCATAAAAAGCGCAATCGCTTTCGCTGCCCTGGAGGGCGATAGTAAAGTCGAGCAGCGACATATCCTGAAAGTCGCGCCTCTCGCGGTTTGCCACAGAACGCGCAACGGCGGCTTCGATCCGCCTCCGGACGCCGAGACGATTATCAAGACAATTACCCGCGTTTCCGACAAAGACGATTTCGCTGTCGATGGATTGGGATATTTCGGGAACCAAGTGTTCATGGGAGTCCTCGATTCCGCCCTCGCCGCGATTAAAAACTCCGAAAGCGACCTAAAAAAAAACGTTTGACCGAAACGACAATCCTCAAAGGCGTTCCAGAACTTCCCGGCGATGACAGCGTTTTCCCAAAGCAACTCGCATCGAGGTTTATCGGCGGATTCCGCGATTTTATTATTCGAATAGCGGTTGCAGGCGGATCGATCTTGGATACTAGAGAGCGTCTCGACGACGTCGAATCTGGGAATCGCGGTAGATGTGTGCGTTACGAGAGAACCGAGTCTGCGGCACTCGTGGAACCATTCCCGACAATAAAAGCGATGATTCGCAGCGGACGCGGGTTACCGCTTGTCCCATTACCCAAAACACATTGGACGAGGAGTGTCAGGAAAGCGCGACCGCGCGTCACGGCGATGCTGGTGATCGACGCCAGTAGGTCCTCGAACAAATACCTGATAGGCCTATCGGAGGTTCTCTCAGTCCTTTTCAAGAATCTCCTCGACACTAAATCCAAAATTGGCATGGTCGCCATCCGCGATAGCATGGCAGAACTGATTTTTGCGCCGACAACAAACAGATTGCGCGTTTTGGGACGGATGAAAGAGCTTAAAAGCGGCGGTTATACTCCACTCGATGAGGCATTGAAAAAAGCTCGCCAGGAAATGGTCCGATATTGCAGGAATGACCGCACCGCACGCCCGTTTATATTGCTCGTAAGCGACTGCTACCCCGAACCGTTGCCGCTCGAGGTCAGCGACCCATACGAACACGCCAAATACAAGGATGTTCGCAGAGAAGCCCGCCTGATTGGCGATGCGAAAATACCGATCGCGATAATCGATCCGTCATCCGCGCCACCAGTGGTCAAGGAAGGATTGCCGGGAAGGCGTCTGGCAAGATATATCGCGAAAGCTACGGGCGGCGTTTTCATTCCTATCCCGGCCGAGAAAATGCGTACCGGAGGGCTTATGACGCCCGGTTTCATTGCGGATGAGATGAAAAAATCGGAGGCCGCGAAAATCGCGCGACAGCTCGACGGCATTAACAGAATAATGAGGCATAGCGAAGATAGTCGCCGCATTATCTGACAGGCCATTTCAATCCTCCGATTAGCCATATACAAGGAATAGGCGATACCGATTAGTGTTTATGGAGGAATAGAACTTCCCGTTTGTATCTTGACAAATCCCTGCAAAATGCGTATCCTTAAATAGTATTAAAAAATATTTTGCGGGGGATAAATGGCTGAGAGTAGGGCGGAAAATATAATCGGAAGCACGATTGCCATTATCGTTCTGATTATTGGCCTAATTATTACCGGTATGTGGATACCGAAAGCCGGATTTCTACCAAAACGCATAAGCATAAGTGTCCTTTCTGAAAATAAGAGAGGACAGTGCGGATTCATGATTGTCAACCGTCACAGCAGCAGCCTGATGGACGTCGTTATCGATGTGAACGGCAAACCGTGGAAAAATGGATATTGCGCGGGCATTCCGTTTTTTCCTACGGGGAAGGATCCGTTTTGGGTGAGTTACTCGAAATTGCGCAAGGACGGCGAAACGCTTGAGTGGGACTCGGAAATTAAGAAGGTCGAAATCTACGGCACCGCGGACAATCGCACATTCCACTGTAAATTTTTGCCCCATCAGCTCAAGCGAGGCGGATAAGCGCCACGGTGGCTCGATATGTAACCGGAGGCTAAAATGATACACGCGATGATCATTGCTATACTGCTTTTTATTAGCGGTTTATGTGCCGACTCACTGAATGTGCATCTTGTGGGTTATTGTAACACACCGGGTTTCGCCTATGGCGTTCATGTTTCCGGCATCTACGCCTATGTCGTGGATTACGAAAATGGTCTTCGAATAATAGATGTATCCGTCCCATCCTCGCCCTCTGAAATAGGATTTTATGACACGGGAGACTGGGCGCTCGGCGTTTTCGTTTCCGATACCCTCGCCTATGTTGCCGATGGATTCGACGGTATTCGAATAATAAATGTCACCGATCCATACGCGCCATTCGAGGGCGGATTTTACGACACGGGAGACATGGCCTATGGCGTTTATGTTCTCGGTTTCTACGCTTATGTCGCGGACCGGGACGACGGTCTTCGAATAATAAATATTGCCGATCCTTCCTCGCCTTTCAGGGCTGGATATTGCTATCTATCGGGCACATCCCGTGGCGTTTATGTTTCCGACACCTTCGCTTATGTCGCGGCGGGGAATTATGGTCTTCGAATAATAAACGTCTCAGTCCAGTCCTCGCCCTTCGAGGTCGGATTTTACGACACGGGGAGCTTCGCCTGGGCTGTTTATGTTTCCGGCTCGTATGCATACGTCGCAGACGACGACAACGGTCTTCGCATAATCGATGTCTCCGATCCGTCTTCGCCTTTCGAGGTCGGATTCTACAATACGACGGGCACATCCCGTGACGTTTATGTTTCCGACTCCTTTGCCTACGTCGCGGACGCGTATTGTGGTCTTCGAGTAATAAATGTCTCCAACGCTTCATCGCCTTTCGAAGTGGGCTTTTACGATACAGAAGGGGCAGCCTATGGTGTCTTTATTTACGGTTCCCGTGCCTATATCGCGGATTATAACGACGGCCTCTATATTCTGGATGTTTCGTATTTCACAAGCATCGAGGAGGACGACGCGGCGAGGCCGGGGAAATTTTCGATTTCCGCCTACCCGAATCCCTTCAACGGGAATTGTAGATTGATGATTGATGATTGCGGATTGGAGATAAACGCAATCGAGATATACGATATCAACGGGCGCAGGGTCGTCGAAATCCCCGCAGAGGCAGGTTCTGTCATTCCCAACCCCGATCGGGAATCCAGAATTTCGGGCGTGCAACTGGATTCCCGTTTTCACGGGAATGACAATATGTGCGTGCGCGAGGTCATCTGGCAACCCGACGAGACGACAACCTCCGGCGTTTACCTCGTCCGCGCAACGGTTGGCGACAAATCCGTCTCCAAGCGCGTGGTTTATTTGAAATAACAAGGGGACCAATATGAACGCGAAAAATATCGTTTCTATTATCTTACTTTGCTCTTGCGCCTTTGCCCAAACCTGGACTTTAATCGACAGTTTCTTCGTCCCGACCGTTACCGGCGAGATTCGCGGGATATGCTTCATCGGGAGCAAGGTCTATATTGCCGATGGAACGCCATCCACACCGGCGATAATCGGCGAATACTCGATTGCCGGAGTCTCGGAGACCCTTAATGTCGTCGATAGGGACACCGTAAACGGAGAGCACTTCTGGAGCCTCGTCAACAAGGATAATAAACTCTACGCCTGCGGCGAAAGGCCACCGTGGTTGTTCGCGCTCGAACCCTTTTCGATGAGCACGATGGATTCGCTTGACCTTAGCGACATCGTCCCGTGGCCTTACGCGATAAGGGGCGTGGACTATTACGACGGTTTTTGGTATATCGTAAAAGTGTTATCGACGACGTCGATGCGAATTGTCGTTCTGAATTCGAGTTTCGCGCCCGTAGATTCCTCACCGGTTTTCAATCGCGACGGCCGCAACGCCCTGACCGGCTTGTTCGTCGATAGGACAACGGGCAATATCTTCGTCAATGCCTATAGCTATCCCTCTCTTACGAACGGCGCGTCATACTGCCTGAGCCGCGCTTCATGGGCGACTATCGCGATTTACGACACCCCGCAGAACATACTCGAAGACATCGAATATTCGATGGGCTATTTTTGGATGACTCAAATGTGGCCGCCGGGGACTTGGCTTTATAAATACGATTTTGTTATGGCTATTGACGAGTCGCCGTCCGCCAAGCCAACTACATTTTCGATTTCCGCCTACCCGAATCCGTTCAACGGGAATTGCAGATTGATGATTGATGATTGCGGATTGGGGATAGACGCGATTGAGGTGTTCGATATAAACGGTCGCATGGTCGAGCCGGTCACTGAGCTTGTCGAAGTGCCCGGCGGTGCTAAATTCCCTTCGACAGGCTCAGGGAGCGGTTTGCACGAATATATCTGGCAACCGGATGCTTCCCTCGCCTCCGACGTCTATCTCGTCTGCGTATCGATAGGGGAGAAATCCGTCGCGAAACGCGTCGTGTATTTGAAATAAAACGGAGGGTAAAATGCGCTATCTCATATTAGCTTTACTTCTCTTATCCGCAACCGGGCTTCTCGCGGTATGCGACACGCTCTTCCTCTGCTTCGACTGGAATAACGTGTCGGTTTCCGTGGAAACGGATGCCAGTATCGACAGCCTTTTCCATGGCCTTGACGTTTACGAAATGATTGGCGGAACTTACAATCTGGTAGATTCGATAATCCCCGGTAAGGGTTATGCGGTTTACCCGACGGGAATAGATACTTTGGTTTTCTGCGGCCCTCCCCTCGAAAGATTGCCCGAACTGGAACTCTCTCCCGGATGGTGCCTCGTGGGCGCGCCATGGGTCGGTTGGGCTCCGGAAGATATTATCACAATTCCCCCGGATATAATCGACCCAACGGAGACGCGAGTATATACGTGTGACGGAATCGAAATGGACCCTTTTAGGGTGGATCATGGACAAGCCGCAATGGTATTAGCCCTTTCCAATGGTTTTATCACAACCGGAATTAAAGAATCATCGTCAACCCCCGTTTCTTTCGCCCTCTCCGCCTACCCGAACCCATTTAATTCCTCGGTCACGATTTCCCTATCTGTCATTCCGGGCTTGACCCGGAATCCAGAAATTGAGATATACGATCTGAACGGACGGAGGATTGCGGAAATAATCCCCCCCGGCCCCCCTTTCACAAGGGGGGAGGAAGACGGTAAGTCCCCCTTGTCAAAGGGCCGGAAGGTCCGGTGCCGGGATTTAGGGGGATTAGTCTGGCAACCCGACGCTTCCCTCGGCAGCGGCGTCTATCTCATCCGCGTATCGATAGGGGAGAAATCCGTCGCGAAACGCGTCGTGTATCTGAAATAATACTACATCTTTCATTTTGAGGAAAGAAATCTCGATATTTATTGGCGCGGGATTCGCTTGCAGCTTACGGGGCGTAGTGCATTACGCCGATATCGAGCGATCCATAAGGCTGAAAAAGACGTTATATCGTTAATTGTAATAGAAATTCCTCCGCTACATGCAAAATTGTTTTCGATTCGAAATGACAGGAAGCGTGCGGGTGGCTTTCCTTTTCTGTGTCAGTCTGCATTGCTTAAGGTGCTCGAATTATTTAGTCTGCGTTTTTCTTTATTGCGGTCGATTTATTTTCAGCTTATTTTAATAGCATTACAGAGTTGAATCGAAAACGCTTAAATAACAAGTTTGAGGAGGAAGACATGAAGTATCCGTTGCTGTCAGACGCCGATTTGAAAGCTATCGATGCCCTAAAGGAACATCATGGTGGCGCAAAGAAAATCGTATCAACTATTAAGGAAATGCGCGATTTCGGGAATCGTAAAGCGATCCTTGCCGAGAAGGGTTACGGTAAGATGATCGAAGAGGCGGAGGTTTGGGCGAAGGATTTTGCGCAGGTCCCGGACTGGGAAAAAGAGAACGGGATTACATATGACGACTCACTCGGCACGGGCACCAGTCAGGTCTCGGGTTTTCAGGGCGCAGGTGTGACGCATAACGCGATCAAGCGAATCGCGGAGAGCGCCGGTTCCGCCGAACCTTGTTTCGCGCCGCGGGAAATGATTTCCGTCGTCGCTCTAACCGACAACTATGTTTACAACGGCGATTTGCTCGCGACGCTCACAATGGCGGAGAATATCATGAAAGCGAGCAAATTTTGCAGCACGAATCTAATTGGCATTCCCCAGCCGGAGGACAGGTTTCGCGAGTTGGAGGCAATCACGGGCGAAAAATTCGAGCGTTACGAATGCGGCTGTGATGTTTGCGCGCTGACATTGAAAAATCAAGGCACGACATTCGGCAATTTCGGCGGAATCGAGGTCGCGAACAACAACCATCTAATCTACCTTGACGGCGTAACACGCACAGCCCTCGCGACAGGCGCCGATTTCTTCCTGAACCCAAGCTGGAGCACAATCGTCGCGGTTTGCTACTACGGCAGGGATATCCCGAATCTTCACATCAAAATCTCGATGCTACTCGCGACGCAAAACCCGATGCAGTTCCGCATGTTGTTGAACATCATGAACGAGTATATCCGCGAGGACGGCACATCGCCGATTTACGAGATAAATATTGGTAACGGTTCCACGGCGACTAACTTCATCCAGTGTGCGAGAGAGCTGAAGGCGAGCGGAATTAAAGGCGTGAGTTTAGCCGCGCATATCTATATCAATCCGGACCTCGGCATGGCGAATTTCAATTGGACAGACGAGATGTTCAAGGTGCTCGAAAGCGGCACCGACATGACGTTCAAATACGAGAGTGACGGCACCGCGCACGAGCTGGATACGATGGCGACCTATTTTATCCCGGAGGAAGAGCGCGAAGCAATCGCGGAGAATATCGGCGAGGTTATATTCAACAAGGCACTCCGCGCAAGCAAGGATGGACGCCTCATGATGCGGCGCGGAATCCGCTCGATTTTCGCGGAAAGCTGCCAGCCGAAAGACTGATACAACAAAACAATTTTAACGGGGGAAAGCAATGATAAGCGATTGGAATGCGCGGTTTTCGGACAATATGGTAAACTTCGGCGGGTATTCGATAGGCAAGCTGTTCGACCTATTAAGTGATCCTGAAATAATCTCGCTTGCGGGCGGGCTACCATCGCCGGAAATGTTTCTCAAATACGAGATGAGGCTCGTTTCCGGCAGGATGCTTGAAGAGAATATCGAACGAATCATGCAATACACGGCGATCAAGGGCGAGAAGTCGCTCCTCGACGCTGTCCTCGGCTTTTTACGCCGCGACAATATCGATATTGGCCCTAAGCAGCTACTGATAACCTCCTCCGGACAGCACGGGCTGGACATCACGGGCCGATTGTTTATAAATCCCGGCGACGCGATTATCCTCGATCGCCCGACGTTCGGCGGCGCGATAGTCGCATTCCAGATGCAGCGTCCGCAAATCGAGGGTGTGAACATCGAGGAAGACGGCTCGAACATAGCGGGCTTCCGCGCGAAAATCGAAAAGCTCACCGGTGAGGGCAAGAAACCGAAGTTCATTTACGTCGTCCCGGATTTCCAGAATCCCACCGGAATCACGATGAGCCTCGAAAAGCGCCTCGCGCTACTCGAACTGAGCCGCGAATACGAGGTTCCGATTATCGAGGACAGCCCCTACCGCGACCTGCGCTATTACGGCGAGACGATACCCTCGATTTTCTCGCTCGACCAGAAAAACGGCGGCGGAAATGTTATTGGGCTATATACCTTCTCGAAGCTATTCTGCCCGGGTTTGCGGGTCGGTTTCAATATCGGCCCCGCTGAGGTTATCGAAAAGATGACGAACATCAAGGAAGGCAACGTCCTGAACACGCCGAAATACAATCAAGACATGTGCGCGGCGTTTCTTACCGAGATGGGGCTGGAGGAGCACCTGCGAAAGTGTGTGAAATACTACCGCGCGAAGCTCGATGTTTTCCTCGACACGATGGCGGCGCATTTCCCCGAGGAACTCGGCGTGCGATGGACAAAACCGCAGGGCGGCCTATTCCTATGGGTCACGTTGCCGGAGGAAATCGACACGGCGGAATTATTCTACGACGCGATAAAGTTCAAGGTCGCATTCGTGCCAGGCAATGCGTTCTTCGGCGAAAATCCAGCGAAAAACACGATGAGAATCAACTTCTCATTTGCCTCGAAAGAAGAATTAGCGATGGCAGTAGAGAGATTATCTCGCTGCGTCAGAAATCGACTCGGTCTTGCGTAAAAACTCGATGATTGGAGCGAAATGAACGGTGAATCGATAAAATTCGGCTCGACTAACCTGAAAACCGAGCCGGTGAGCTTCGAGCAGGCTTTGTTGAAAGGCATCGCGCCGGACGGCGGCTTATTCATGCCCCTCGAAATTCCGCGCTTTTCGGATAGCGAAATTCGTGCGTTTTCCTTGATGAAATACCACGAAATCGCTTTCGCGGTTGGTAAAAAATTCTTGGCCGGGGAGATTCCCGATGCCGACCTCGCGCGAATTGTCAATGAAGCCTATGACTACGATGTTCCGCTGGAAAGCGTCTATGACAACAAGTTCGTCATGCGTCTCGATCAGGGGCCGACTGCGTCGTTCAAGGATTTCGCGGCGCGGATGATGGGCCGCCTAATGCAGTATTTCCTGAAACGGCGCGCGGGCAAGCTAATCATCCTAACTGCGACCTCCGGCGACACCGGAAGCGCAATCGCGAATGCGTTCTACGGCCTCGACAACATTGAGGTGGCTGTGCTTTTCCCGGAAAAAGAGGTGACCGCGCGCCAGCGCAAACAGATGACCACGCTCGGCAAAAACGTCTCGATTCTCGCGCTCGACGGCAAGTTCGACGACTGCCAGGCGCTTGTGAAAAAAGCATTCGCCGATCCGGAACTCGACTATCTAAAACTCTCCTCGGCCAACTCGATAAACATCGGGCGGCTGATTCCGCAAAGTGTTTATTATTTCTACGCATTCTCCCGCCTTCGCGCGGGCGGCCCGGATGACGATATCGTGTTCTCCGTGCCGTCGGGCAATTTCGGCGACCTCTGCGGCGGACTAATCGCTAAAAAAATGGGATTGCCGGTTAAGAGATTCGTCGTGGCGACGAACGAGAACGACGAGTTCCCGGAATTTTACAGTTCGGGCTTCTACAACAAACTCGAGCCGTCGCGGAACTGCATCTCCAGCGCGATGAACGTCGGCCACCCGAGCAACGTCCCGCGCCTCGTCGTCCTCTATGGCGGCAATATGGACGAAAAGGGCAATATCCTCGCGCAACCCGACATGGAAGCTATTCGCCGCGACATGTTCGCGGTGAGTATCGACGACGTCGAGACAGAGCGCACGATTTTCGACGCATGGAAAAAGCACCAACTGCTTCTCGAACCGCACGGCTCCGTCGGATGGGCGGGCTTATTGCATTATCTCGAAAGCGAGGAGTCGAAGCCAGACCAGCTATGCGTCTCGCTGGAAACCGCTCACCCCGCGAAATTCCCCGAAAAGATTCGCGAAATCCTTTCCTTCGACCCGGAACTCCCTCCGAGCCTCGAAGGCCTCGATAAAAAGCGCGAAGAATACGGTTATCTGAAACACGACTACGGCGAGTTTAAGGCGTGGCTGAAGGGGAATTATAAGTAAGGAAAATAGCGAAGTCGTTGGGAAGGATAAAAATAGTATAATTAAGAGGAGAGGAAGATGGCTGTTGTAAAATGCGAACCAAAAGTCGTTTTTTCGGAAACTCAGTTACAAAACTGGATTAAGAAATACGGTATTAAGGTTTATAGGGAAGGTAAGTTCTTAAGGAAGTATCGACCAAATCAGAAAGAAGTAGAATTAAAAGCGATAAAATCTGTGGATGTTGATTTATTTGGTAAAAAAATAATAAAGAACAAAGAAAAAACTATTGGTCGTGTCGATTTAGTCGAAGAATATAAAACAGTCGTTTACTTGTTTGAATTAAAGGGAATAAAAGCCGGCAGAAAAGAATTCTCGCAGGCTTTTTCGTATTTATCATATTACGAGTCGTTAATGCAAGTCTGGAAAAAACTAGGGTATATACAAAAAGGTGCAAGAGCCCCAAAGAGTATTGTTTTCTTAGTCGCACCTGATTTTGATAGCGAAGGGGCTTGGGTTGTTCCTACTAAATACGAGAATAGAGTAATACCAGTTAAGTATGAGGTTACTTGGTCGCCAACAAAAGGACGAAACAAGTATAAAATAGATTTGCCCATTGAAGGGCATATAATCTCAATTAGGCAAATGAAATCAGAAGCAATCCCCGAATATGGAGATTAGAGGAATACCCATGAAATACATAATCATTCTCGGTGACGGCATGTCCGACAGGCCGCTCGAACAACTCGGCGGCAAAACGCCGCTCATGGTCGCGAACAAACCCAGCATCGACTCGCTTTGCGCGAAGGGCCGTTGCGGCAAACTCGTCACGGTGCCGGAGGATATGTCCCCCGGAAGCGCCGTCGCCAACCTCGCCGTGCTCGGATACAACCCACGCGAGGTTTTTCAAGGGCGCGGCGTGCTCGAAGCCGCCAGCATGGGCGTCGAACTCGCGCCGGAAGACCTCGCTATGCGATGCAACCTGATTTGCATCGAAAACGATCGCATAAAGAACCACTCCGCCGGACATATCAGCACGGGGGAGGCCTCTCAGCTTATCGACGAGCTGAACCGCACGCTCGGCTCGCCGGAAATGGTTTTCCATCCGGGGGTGAGCTACCGGCACCTGTTCGTCATGAAAAACGGCTCGGACAAACTCGCCTGCACGCCGCCGCACGACGTCCCCGGCACGCGCTTCGGCGAGGTCATGATTCGTGCGACCGCACCGGAGGGCGAGGAAACCGCGCAAATCCTCAACTCGCTTATCCTGAAATCGCAGGCGATTCTCGACAACCACCCGGTCAACCGCGCGCGAATCGCGGCGGGCAAAGACCCCGCGAACTCCGTCTGGTTCTGGTCGCCGGGGCACAGGCCGAAAATGAAAACACTGCAGGAGCTTTACGGCTTACGCGGCGCGGTTATCTCCGCAGTTGATTTGATAAAGGGACTGGGAATCTACGCGGGCATGGACGTTATCGAGGTCGAGGGCGCGACCGGCCTCTACGACACGAACTACGAGGGCAAAGCGCGCGCGGCGGTCGAAGCACTGAACGACTACGATATCGTCTATCTGCACGTCGAGGCGACCGACGAGGCCGGCCACGAGGGCGACATCGATCTGAAAATCCGAACAATCGAGTATTTAGATAACAGGATTGTCAAGTTCGTCGCGGATGAGGCCGCAAAAATGCCGGAGCCGGTCGCGATTGCGATTACGCCCGACCACGGCACCCCCTGCGCGGTGCGCACGCACGTCCACGACCCGGTTCCGTTCCTAATTTACAACCCGCTCCTCGCGCCGGACGCCGTCACGCGCTACGACGAGGAGAGTGTGAAGCGCGGGAGTTTCGGCACGCTCCACGGCGCGCAGTTCATCCAAGCCCTGCTGGCGAGGGAATGAGAGGAGATATTATGAAAAATGCGATGATCATTGTTCTGCTGTTTGCGGCTGTTTCCGCCGCTTTCGCACAACCAACAATCGAGTGGCAAAAGTCGTTCGGCGGAACGAACAGCGATGATGCATACTCCATTCAGGAGACAAGCGATGGCGGATACATCGTCGCAGGTGGTTCACGGTCAAGTGATGGCGATGTCACGGGGCATCACAGTTCATCGCACCCCGGTATATTTACTAGGGATTATTGGGTAGTAAAGTTGGACTCTGCGGGAAATATCGAGTGGCAAAAATCGCTCGGCGGAAGCGAAAATGATTACGCATACTCCATTCAGCAAACCAGCGATGGTGGATTTGTTGTCGCGGGATTTTCATACTCAAATGATGGCGATGTCACGGGACATCATGGAATACCTGGTGATTCTCTTGATTATTGGATAGTAAAGTTGAACTCGATCGGGAATATCGAGTGGCAAAAATCGCTCGGCGGAAGCAATAATGATTGGGCACACTCCATTCAGCAGACCGTCGATGGCGGATATATCGTCGCAGGTCGGTCAAACTCAAATGATGGCGATGTCACGGGGCATCATGGAATCACAGGTTATCCTGATTATTGGATAGTGAAGTTGAACACGACAGGGAATATCGAGTGGCAAAAGTCACTCGGCGGAAGTGGTTGGGATGTAGCAAACTCCATTCAACAGACTGGAGGG
>Ga0272441_10003561_pt1 | contig 29491 bp, 27 predicted proteins | sample SSMProp6N_FD_193582 | JGI IMG/M metagenome (GOLD analysis project Ga0272441, IMG submission 193582) | Marine sediment archaeal communities from Little Sippewissett salt marsh, Falmouth, MA, United States - SSM-Prop-6N | ecosystem: Environmental > Aquatic > Marine > Wetlands > Sediment ... | reverse complement strand
AGGCTGGTTTCAGCCTTTGAATCAAAGACGGGATAGATTCTCTTTCATTATAGATCGGGATCACGATCGAAGTTTTCATGGCGATGATTCTTTTCCGAAAAAGTGTATTTTTATGAGGACATATTCTCAGATTATTTTATTTTAAATTCTTTGATGGGGAAACTGTTTTAGCAGTTATTTTAATTCGTAATTAATGAACGCGATTATGTTTCGACATAAGCAGGCCTTGAAAACCGGACCGATACATGACAGTGAACAAATCAGGGCATTTCGATATTATCCAGAATTCTTTGGATGATTTGATTCGCTGTCATATTGTGCGAACGGGCTTGGTAACTTTCGATCAAACGATGGCATAACACGTCGATCGCAATGGCCTTGACATCTTGGGGTCGTACATACCCGCGACCATAAATCAAGGCATAGGCCTTTGCCGCTAAAGCAAGGTGCAGCGTCGCGCGCGGCGAAACCCCGAATTGGATTAAACTTTTTAAATCCTTGAGTCCGAATTCGTCTGGCCGGCGGGTTGCCTCGACCAGATTCAGCATATAATCCTGGACGTTTTTTTCGACATGAATACGGTCAACCAGCATGCGCAATTGCATGATTTTTTCGGGATTGAAAATTTGTTTAACCGCGATCTTCGTTTGGGTAAACGCCATTCGGTCCAAAATCATCGACTCTTCCTCGCGGGTTGGATAAGAGATGGTAACCTTCAACATAAATCGGTCAAGTTGAGATTCCGGCAACGGGTATGTTCCATCCTGCTCAATGGAATTTTGAGTAGCCAAAACCAAGAAAGGATCTGCGAGAGCGAAAGACTGGTCACCGATCGTGACTTGCCGTTCCTGCATGCTTTCCAAAAGCGCACTTTGAACTTTGGCCGGCGCCCGATTGATCTCGTCTGCCAAAACAACGTTTGCAAAAACCGGTCCTTTTTTAACATAAAATGTTCCGCTTTTTTGATCGTACACCGGGGCCCCGGTAAGATCCGCGGGAAGCATATCGGGGGTGAATTGAATACGGCTGAACTTAAGATTGACAACTTGGGCGAAAGTTTGGACCGCTAACGTTTTGGCAAGTCCGGGAACCCCCTCGATCAGGATGTGTCCGTTAGCAAGCAGGCCCAAAAGGATACGTTCAATAAGCATGCGTTGACCCAAGATGACTTTTTCGATTTCGACATAAAAACTTTCAATTGAAGGCTGAGCGGCGTTAATATCGGCTTCCAGTTTTTTTGTGAATTCATCCATTAGCACCTCCTCCATATAGGAGCATTTATTATTACAGAAAACATACTTGATTGCCACCTTGGAATAAGAATTCAATCTCCTGACGCATCTGCGTTTCAGCTCCAATCACGAAGATATTCATCCGGTGAACGCCCATGGGACGATAATGGATATCTTGGATCCCATGACCAAAGTCGGTCAAATCAACGTTATGTAAATAACGTTCGTTTTCAAGCTCACTATAAAAGACCAGACCCTCAATCTGCAGGCGCGGCGATTGTCGCAGTCGTGCCATTTGGAATTGTTTTACTTTCGAAAAAATTTTGCCAGCCGTCAAAAAATTATCCTTGCTGGTGCGCAAATTCACAGTTTGGATAGAGACGTCACCGGTATCTTGTACATAAAAAATTTTTTCAAGAATGTTTTCCGCGCCTAACATAGTAAAAAGGTTTATGGCACGGATGAAATCACGGGCCCAATGCCTGGCCGATTTGTCGTCATGAATGGATCGCATGTCCATCCAGAAACCTATACGAATCCCGTAGGGACGACTGAATTTGCGGACCATCGGTTTCGCCAACGGTGAGCGGGCGGTGGCTTTCCAGTCAATATAGCGGATGTCATCACCCGGGGTATATTCATCCAATCGGTCGAATTCCTGACTGGTGGCATCGAAAGCCAGGAGGTGATCTTTAATAAAATCCATATTAACGTGAAAATAGCTTTGCTCGTTAGGCAGGAATTCAAAAATCAGTTTTTCCAATCGGACTAATTCGTTATGACTTTTTTGTTCTCCGTCCAATATCGGCCGGGATGCGATTCCATATTGGCCAATGATCTGTTGAAAATCTTGTTTGAGCTCATCGACATGACTTTTGGGATTGATGGATCGGGCCAGTGCGATGATTTTGCGGTTAAAGGCCTCTTTACGATGAAAGTCTTTTTGGATGGGCCACACCCATTGGGCTCGCCCAAGATACGGGCCTAAAAACGGTAAATAAAAGAGTAAGTCATGTAATTTATGTTTGATTTGGGTTTTGGCGGGGTTAAACGGAGCCAAGCACAAACATAAATCGAATAATAATCTTTGTTTTTCATTTGCTGTCGCTTTGAAGGCGTGCACCAAGGTTATCCGATCGTGCGATGATTTTTTCTGATCGGCCAAAATTTGTTTTAATAATTGGCGTTCACGGATTTCAGGTCCGAAGCTAAGCCCATCAGACCAAGGATTCTGATGATAAATTTTTCTCAGGGTTTCTTTGATCGATCGCCCATAAAAAAATCGTTTCCTTACCGGGGTGCCAAGGGCATGCAGGCTGAACGTAAAAAGATTGAAGACGACAAAGACGACAATCGATGCCGTTAAAGCTTCGACGGCCGTTGCCTGAATCAAACTGTTTTTACGACCAAAGATAACGCCAAAGACGTTGTTCAGAAATGACATAAAACTGAACGACCCTCCCCAGCGATCACCACTCCCCATGCTTTCGATAATAAAACGAGGACCGCTCCGACCGAAGTTAAAACCGGCACCTCCTAAAATAAATCCGCGTTTGGAAATCCCATGTGGAACTCCGTAGATAATCTCCTGCACATTGGAAAGCTTGGCGATATAACGACCGGGTTCGGCGGTACTAAGATAACGTTCGGGCTCGCGATAGATAGCAAAGCCGACGGAATTGATCTGGGCATCGGACAGGTCTGTGATTTCGTGAACGATTCGTTGAATCCTGTCAGATTCGAAGTCGTTTGAAATGAGTTGTTGCCGAGCTTTGGTTTCATCTTCAGCAAGATAAAGATGATACCCGTTTAAAATGCCTTTCACGGATTGATCATAAAAGTCCAAAGAATCGCCGCTTACCGCCCGCGGGACCAGATGTTCCTGTAAGTAGGCCCGCTTGTCCGAGGCCCAGATCAAGGGCAGCAGCATGGCGTTGACTTCGCTGTTTTTCGGGATCGGAATACCCTCAACCTGAAAGCGTAAAACATCGATCAGGTGCCCTACCTCATGATAAACGGTCCATTCCGGATTCTGACTGAGGCTTCGGAAGGCCACCGCATATTGGCCTTCAAAATACCCCGCCCGTTCTTTGAACGGATAGCGATCGCCTTCAACTAAATAAGCCACGATAGGTTTTTTGTGCAAAAATTCATATTTGCGCGTATTGATACCTAAACGCTCGATATCTGGGATCGTCAGCCGATAACCCATCAAAATTTCTTCGGGAAATATAAATAAATATGGGGTATCGTCCTTAAGCGCAATGAACATGAAAAGGAATGTGCCTTTGTCAACCAGCAAACGCTTCAAATCCATCATTTTTTCCATGAACTCGCGTTCTCGGATCACCGGACGTTCAAATTGCTGCATGACGGCTTGCAGGATTTCTTTTAGATCGACATCTAGTCGATCGGCCGAAGACAAGACTTCCGCTTTCAGCCGGTCTGACGCGCTCCCATCGGACATCAGCAGGAAAAACCCTTTTAGGATTTTATCGCTGAAGTAATAATATCCTGTTTCATTTTCAAAAATTTTTTGATCCTGGAAAGTGCGGATATGATCCAAAATTTTTGTTTCCGAATAGTCCGAATGGATAGTTTGAATCCGTTCGTCAAAAAATCTTTTATGCTCTAACAAAACGATCGCGGCATTATCTTGTTGCAAAAATATTTTTATATTAAGCAACAAGAGGTCCCAGATGCGATAGTTCCAGGATAAAGAAGACAGCCCGCGGATGACCAGAGCGAGCAGTATGAGTCCTGTTCCCAAACGTAAGATGTAACGACGTTTTCGAGTCCGATGATATTGTCGCAGAATACGGGATAATTTTTCGCGAAAGGTATTCAGGTTCTCTAAAATTTCGCTTCGTATTTGAAGCGTATACTTTAAGATCCAGTCTGCGATCTTCTCTTGGGAAAACAAAGCGCGGTTGGGCTTTGGCGGGAAAGCATATTGGGCGGCCAGGATTTCAAATCGTTTTTTTAGCCGATGGCTGGTTTCGATTAAGACCGCCCTGACGGCATCATGTATCTTCGAGGACAAGCTTTGAAAAGTCAGTCGCCATTCGATCGAATTTCCATCTAAATGATCGAGTTGATCCTTAAGATCAGCCAATTCCCTTAGCCGGTGTTTTTTGATCGGGGCCAAAACCGTTCGGGCACGCAGTTCAGACCATAAGCCCCGGGCTGCTTGATCCATCGGTTCTTGTAATAAATGGTATCGGTGACGTGAGGGTATTTCATCAGCCGGTGGCCAGCGTAAGATGCAATACAAAGAGATCCATGCCAAATTTTGTTGGTGAATTTGGTGCATCTCGGTTAGATACGCAGTCAGCAAACCTGTGATTTGTGGCTGTCGACCGTGATGCCATCGTTGCAGGTCATTCGCGTACTCATGGAGCCGGACGAAATTTTTTTCAAGCCGGATATATAATTTCATCATCCCGTCAAAATCCGGACGGATGTTTCGGATTGACCGTCGGTATCTTTCTTCGAGTTTTTCAATTTGATCGAATATATTCATTTGACGCAGTCCGGCATATAATCGAAGAAGTCTGACTTAAAAAGGAAATGGTTCGTATGACGCGGCACTGAGGGAATCCAAACTCTATGAAAACGGATAAACAAGAAAAACCTTAACCGCTTTATGGGCGGGAATGAGTGTCTTGCTAGGCCATGCGGTGAATTTTGACCCGCGCAAAGTAATACTGCGGTCAAACGCTGTTCGTATGCATCCTCTATTAGCGAATGCAAATCAACTTTTCACGGATGAGCAACCCGTTTGAGCTCCCCATCCAAGGCGCGTGATGGTATAAGTTTAACCCAGGGCCTGGGCGTTAATAATCTTCAGGACGCAACAATCCTCCGGTCACGATAATGAATGTTGTGGTCCCACTTGCCCCTGGCTCCACGGGTTCAGCAATAATCGTATATCCGTTACTTTGGAAATTGCAAGTATAGCTAAAACCGGAGATCTCCTCGCCGCAATAGGTATTTGTCATATAAGGCGGATTGGCTTGCACGAGATCAAAGGTGCTGTTCGGAAACCGACCCTGATTGGCCGTAGCATAGGTCTCGGAGGCTGTGGCAATGGTCCGCAATGTGCTTTTCGCCAGGGCATCATTGGCGGTGATTCTGGCCCGTAAAAGATTCGGGATCGCGATAGCGGCCAACATAGCAAAGACGGGAATAAGAAACAGACCGATGGCCCCCAGGGAGATGCCGGCGATGGCCATCCCTTTTCCCTTGAGGGCATCTGTGTTGTTTGAGATTTTTACCAGGGCAATGATTCCGAAAACGATGGCCAACAAACTGAAAAGGATACCAAGCAGCGGAAATAAAAACAATATCCCGCAGACCAGGCTGGCGACCGCCAATCCGAGGGTTTTCTTTTGTTGATCGGTCATAAGGGCTCCTTTCTTGAAGTTATTGAAATGATCAAATTATAAATTTTTTCGGATAGGCCGTTTTATTGTTCTGCCAATGACAAGGGTTGATAGGGACAATCCAGTCCGGAAAGATAGTAAAGGGAAAAATTCCGGAAAAAGACAGCGACCGGGAGCCCCAACAGAGTGATCAAAACAATTAATCCAGCGGCCAGCGGGATGCCGACCAGGATCATCAAAATGATCGAAACTACTTTTAGCTTGAATAACAGGGCGAAAATCAAATACAGTAAGCCCGCGATCAGCGCCCCACATAGCAGAAAAATAATAAGAACAATAAAGACGGCGATGGAAATGATCACCGACGCGGCTATCCCGAGCCCCAGCCGTGTGAGCAGATAGATCCAAACATCCTTGGTGTTTTTTTGGTAAATCTCACAGAATTTCTTCCACCCGTCCATAAAAAGGATACGATCGGCAGCCATGATAGGGACGACGAAATGAATAACTAGATGCATGAAGACTGCGGTTACGACCAACAACAAGATCAAAATCATAAGCGGTGGACCGACAATTTTTACATAGCCCCAAATAGGAAGATTTTCCGGATTCTGAAAAACGTGTTGCGCTGACAAGGGGAAAATGATCCAGGTGACAATGCCAGCTATGTAAAGCAAAGATATGAAGAGAATCGCTAGATTCAGTTTAAACAAGGAATCCCCTTGCTGTCGATAATCCCCGAACGGTTTAACGATGGATGCATCATTATTGATAATGGCATGGACCCAAACAAACTGGAACCGGGAGGATATCCAGGTCAGGAGAATCATAATGGCTAATACGAGAAAAATCGCAAATATGATCAGGGCATGAGCCCAACGCGGCCATGCCTGCCAATCCCGAAAAGGGTTATGGTCTGCTTGGGAATGGTTCTCGGCGGGGACCTTGTTAGCAGCATGCGCGACTGATGACGGATCGTCTTTAGTACTATCGTATTGGACGATATGACTTGGGGTGGCTTCGGCCTTCCTTTGAAGGCGATTGCAGGTTCTGCTCCCTCCTCCATTTCCACACCCACCCCCAAGGTTTCCCGAAAGATAGGCGATCATCAGCAGGAATAACCATTTTTTTAAAACAAAGGGTTTGAACAGTATTAACCCCGTACGCTGCATGCTTTTGTTAATAATGTCGGATAGGGATGTATTCTGCATGAATCACTCCGTTAAATCGTGTTAAATTAATTTATCATTTCCGCCATGCTCTGAAGGGGTCTCCAAATTAGCTTGACGCATGATATCGCGAATCAGCTGAGCATGTTTCTTTTCCTCATTAATGATTTTATGCATAACGGCATTATGTTTTTCATCCAGAGCATTCTGAATTTCTGTATAGATGCGAACCGTTTCCTCTTCAATATTGAGGGCAAGCGTAAGACTTTGTCCTACATTCAATATGTTTGTTGGGGATGTTGTTTTTAGTCCCATCCCTTTTTCGATTTGATTAATCCCTTCATTGATCAGCGATATGACATCAGTGCTAAAGATCTGTTTGATATCATTGTTTTTGGCTTCATCCGCAATATTTTGGAAGAATACCGCATGTTCCTGCTCTTGTTCCGCAAAAAAATGGAGAATTTTCTTAACCTGCCCATCTTTTTGTTTAGCAGCCAATCGATAGTAGAACTTTTCACCGATCTTCTCGGCTTTAACAGCAAGGTTGGCTATTTGAAATAAACTGGCCGGATAAGTCATAAAATTTTTTCTCACACAAGTAATGGATTTTTTATTTCGAAATATATGTCATTATTATTTTAAGGCCTTTTAGAGATTAATCTACAGAAAATGACGTATTTTTAGAATCGGTGATTTTACTTGAACGGATTCAAGATGTTCAGGGACTAGGCACAAGTGGCATAACATTCAGCATTTTCCGCAAGACCTCTCTCCTTTTGGGAGCATCAACGATTGGAAGTGATTGAGTGATGCGCATGATACCGGCATTACGGAAACCCAGGGCATAGAGAATTCTCCCTTCGGTCCACAAATCAACCCATTGAGGTGCCGGTGTGATGAAGTTCAGTATCGCTGACTCCAGCGAGGGAATGGGTGTGGGGGTATTAAGCATAGCGCGGATGGCACGGAGATCAAGCGTTGCACGGGATAGTCTTAATTCATACTGCGTTAATTCTTGCGATAGATTAGATAAACCACGTCTCACAAAAAGGACAGTGGGGCCGTCAAGGTCGATTAATTGCCAATACGGACTGTTCATGATATATTGCAGGAATTTCAGAGTCGTATCACCTTTCACAATGAGCAAGATAGCGTTGATATGAAACTGTTTTTCAAACGAATTCCAATATATCTCGGGCGATTGGATGACGCGATGATATATGATATGTGACTCAAGATCTAGTTGTCGCCCGTCAATAAAAGGTTGGAGTGTCGGCCAATGATGGAAAAGCATATATCCTCCGAAGACATCGGTATTTAAGACCACTCCTTGGGGATTAATTTGATGGAGTATTTGCAATTGTCGGGATGGCGCTAGGTAGGTTTCGGTCATAAAATATGGATTATGAAAACGTCCGTTCTTGAAGTAGGAGGTGTGAATGCGGCGTGAGATGGTGATCCCGAGGATCAATATCATTAATACTAATATCCAATTTTCCCGACCTATATGGTGAGTTGTTTTTTTGTTTTTTTGTAAAGCGATGTGGTTCAGCAGGATGGTATAACCGGCCATCAGGGCGAAAATAGCAGCCAGACGCCTCGATCGGATATATCCAATAAAGGCGAGCAGCAGCAGCATTTCTGTTAAAAGGTCTTTTTTCTTACGCTGTAAAAAACCTAACACGGACCAACTTCCTAGAATCCAAAACCACAATGCCTGCGGGCTTAAAAGATCATCAGGCGGCTTCATTTCCAAGATAAGTTGCCGAAAGTCATAAAAAAGAATGAATTTTTGATCAAGAAAAACCCTAAATGGAAATAAAGCGCCTTTAATGCCGTAGGGATTGATCAACCAGGCCGCCATAAAAAGTGCGGTTATCATGAACAATTCGCCCAGCTGGCAAGCGGCATGCTGATTCTTGGGTCGTGAATTATGACCTAATCCTAGCCAGGTTCCGACGCATTCAAAGAGGGTCGTGACAATGAATATTCCTTGGATCAAGAGGCCATAAATAGCACAACCCAGGTGCAGGTTGTACCATATCATGCCCAGAAACGGAAGCGGCAACAGGTATCGCCAACGATTGGTTTCACGGTATTTTAAAAGCAAGATAAGCTGGATTTGGATGAAGATATAATTAAAAACATGGGGTCGGAGGTGAGCGCGTCTTTCTATCCCGAAGGTCATCAGAAAAATCATGAAAAAGAGCCACGGCACGGAAATCTTGCCGCGTGCAAACCAGACAAAGATTGATAGAATGCTCAGGAAAATTAAAACACGAAAAGCCCGTAGCCCATTCAGCCCGGCAACATCATAGATTAAAAAGTATGCTAAGCTACCTAGCCATTGGTTCAACGTCCAGGGGATCGGTTCAGAGCGGAATGTGAAAGGATCCGTATGGGGAACGGCTCTGGCTTTGACCATATTCCGGCCCGCGGCCAGATGCCACCAGATATCTTCGGTTTCGACCGGTTTAAGAAAACAGCTGACGAGAAAAACGAATAGAAGGAGACAACAAATCAGCGTGAGGACGCGTTGTAACATGTAATTAGAATATAAGTTTTTACTTAAAAGTCAACATTTGTATATGGTCGAAAACTTTTTCATGATAACTCATTACATGAAATTAAGGCGACTGCGATTTGGTCGTCTTATAACGATTCCCAATATGAAGGCAAGTTGATTTATTGCTTGACTTTATACCCCTTTTTGATATTTTCATAATGAAATTTTGATGACAACAAGGAGTTATTTTTATGCTGCTGATTGGTGTTGGCCGCGAGACTGATCCTGCTGAAAAGCGTATAGCCCTCCTTCCTGTTTCTGTCGAAAAATTAGTCAAAAAAGGACTAAAGGTCTGGATCGAGGCAGGCTTGGGTGAGTTTTTAAATATCCCAGACAGCGATTATCTGGAGGCTGGTGCACAAATAAAGGACCGTACGGCTGTTTTCACTTCTGCTGATATCCTTTTTCGCCTTGATAAGCCTGATGCGGATGAAATAGCCTTAATCAAACCGAATGCTCTCCGGATCGGATTTCTAGATCCTTTTCGTCATCCCGGGTTGATCCACGCGCTGGCAAAAAAAGGCATTACTACAATAAGTCTTGAAATGATCCCGCGGACTACTTTAGCACAGAAAATGGACGCCCTGAGCTCACAGGCCAATCTGGCCGGATATGTGGCGGTCATTACGGCTGCGGAAAAAAGCAATCGAATATTTCCCATGATGATGACCCCGGCCGGGACGATCCCTCCCCTACATGTGTTTGTGATCGGCGCTGGTGTTGCCGGTCTGCAAGCCATTGCGACCGCCAAACGACTGGGCGCACGGGTTCAGGCCTTCGATACCCGCGCCGTTGTGGAAGATCAGGTAAAATCCTTAGGGGCAAAATTTGTCAAAATCGATTTGGGTGAAACCGGTCAAACCAAAGACGGTTATGCGAAAACTTTGACGGCTCAACAGCTTGAAAAACAGCGCCAGGGCATGGCCAAGGTTTGTGCGACGTCGGATATCGTGATCACAACCGCCCAGATTTTCGGCCAGAAAGCACCTTTGATTATTTCCAAAGATATGATTGCTGGTATGAAACCCGGCAGTATCATCGTAGATATGGCGGTCGAAACAGGCGGCAATGTCGAGGGCTCGGCCATAGATAAAGAGACCGATTTTAACGGGATTAAAATATTGGGATTCAGTCATCTCCCTTCTAGGGTTGCACTGTCTGCCAGCTTGATGTTCTCAAATAATGTCACCAACTTCATCGAACACTACTGGGACGCCGAATCAAAAACACTGAAATTCAATTTGGATGATGAAATCCTCAACGGCTGTGTTTTGACCTTCGAGGGCAAGCTTCGCAAAGAGTTATAACAAGGAATTTATATGGATCCGCAAACCTTAGTTTTTTTGTTTTTTATCTTCGCCTTGGCGATCTTTTTGGGTTTCGAACTGATCTCCAAGGTTCCGGCGACTCTCCATACCCCGCTTATGTCTGGAGCGAATGCCATATCCGGGATCACCATCGTCGGCGCCTTGATCTCGGCCGGGACTGTTGGTAAACCGATCAGCACGGTTTTGGGCTTCCTGGCTGTCATATTCGCCACGATCAACGTGGTCGGCGGATATCTGGTCACGGACCGAATGTTGGCTATGTTTAAGAAAAAACAATCATCTATAAAAAAATGAATATCGAGGTAGCCATTAATTACATTTATATCTTATCGGCTGTTTTATTTGCCTTCGGTTTAAAAATGCTTTCTTCCCCGGATACGGCGCGCCGGGGAAATTTTATTTCAGCCTTTGGGATGTTTTTGGCTGTGGTCGGCACCCTGATTAGCGCAGAGCTTTCGTTTCAATGGATCATCCTCGGCGTGCTGATCGGTGGACTGATTGGACTATTTGCTGCGCGTTTGGTAGCCATGACAGCCATGCCGGAGATGGTTGCGTTATTTAATGGTTTCGGCGGATTGGCCAGCCTGTTGGTGGGTTGGGCTGTGTATCAATATCAACTCTCTTTGGACGCCCTAACTTCGGTTACGGTCTTTTTGTCGGTTTTGATCGGCGGGGTGACTTTCAGCGGCAGTGTTGTGGCCTGGGGCAAATTGAGCGAAACGATTTCAGGTAAGCCTGTCTTGTTTAAAGGACAGCAGATCGTTAATGCCTTGCTGCTGATCGCGGCGATTGCCTCAGGGATATTGTTTGGGATGGATCCTGTTGCCGGGCATGCTTTTTTTATCACTGCGGTTGTTGTGGCGTTGATCCTGGGAGTCATGGTTGTCATCCCGATCGGCGGGGCGGATATGCCGGTGGTTATATCGCTGTTAAACAGCTATTCGGGACTTGCGGCATGTGCGGCAGGATTTGTCATTCGCAATAACATCCTGATTGTGGCCGGGGCCCTGGTCGGGGCCAGCGGGATTATCTTGACCAACATCATGTGCAAGGCAATGAACCGTTCTTTGCGCAATGTCTTATTTAGCGGATTCGGCGCGGTGATTCAAAAGAAACACGAAGGCCATCAAGGCGAGGTCAAACCGATCAATGTACAGGATGCCTATTTTATCCTCGAGGCCGCACGCTCGGTCGTCATCGTTCCGGGTTACGGTCTAGCCGCGGCTCAGGCTCAACATGCGGTGTGTGAGCTGTCCGAAATTTTGGAAAGAAACGGGGCCGAGGTCCGCTACGGCATCCATCCGGTTGCCGGACGTATGCCCGGTCATATGAATGTCTTGCTGGCCGAGGCCAACGTTCCGTACGATCAGCTTTTTGAAATGGATGATATCAATCCAACCCTGGATAGTGTTGATGTTTGTATCGTAATCGGCGCCAATGATGTAATCAACCCGGCTGCCCTGAATGACGAATCCAGTCCGATCTACGGCATGCCGATCATCGAAGTCCACCGCGCCCGCACGGTTTTTGTCCTCAAACGCTCGATGGCTACCGGTTTCGCCGGTGTACAGAATGAGCTCTTCTATTACGATAACACGCGGATGTTATTCGGCGATGCCAAGGCCAGCATCCAGGGGTTGGTATCGGAATTTAAGAATACATAAAGATGGGACGGATACTTTTTAGCTGATCGATCAGCGCAGGTCGGTTTCTTATTAATTTCTTTTGGCTGAAGCGGTTTTGCGAGATTTGATTTTTGCGGGATTGATGAACTGGACAGCTAGCAGATAGGCGGTGTTTCTCCCCTTCTCTTCTATTCGAATGACCCTTGCGTATCCCTTGATCACATCGATCACACCTGACATGACGGTATGAACTTCTAGGATGTCACCGACCCGGTAGGGAATCTCGGAGAGAAATGCCAGCCCCTTAACACTCATATCATGGGTTGTGGAAAGGTGCCAACGCCGGTCGCCGGACTTATAACGGCTTTTGAATAAACGGTATTGAATGCTGAGGATACGTTTGGCGCGGATGGCCTCTCGGCGTTCTTGAAATTTTCTTTTCGGCATGTTTCTCCTTGTCGATTACTGCAGTTCATCACTATTGTTATGATATCGGTCCATTGTAATAAGGTCAAGCCGGGTGAGATGATTTTTTAGATATAAGATAAAACGGCGAATTTGTTCAAGATAATTGCGGTTTGGTCAGGTTCCCAGGTTTGATGAGGGCATCGAACTCTTCGGCTTTGAGATAACCGCTATCAACCACGGCCTGTTTTAGAGGGATATTTTTTTGATAGGCTTTTTGAACGGCATCAGCTGCGTTATCATATCCGATTTTTGGTGTCAAGGCGGTTGCCAACATCAGGGTTTTGCGGATATTCTCGTCGAGTTGTACGCGGTTCGGTGCGATCCCGGAGATACATTTTTCATTAAATGACCGGCAGCTGTCTGACAAAAGACGGATCGACTGCAAAACATTGTAAATAATGACCGGCTTGCAGACATTGAGTTCAAAATTTCCCGAAGCGCCGGCTAGGCTAACGGTAACATCGTTGCCCATAACCTGGGTCGCGGCCATGATCAGCGCCTCACATTGAGTCGGATTAACCTTACCCGGCATGATCGAGCTACCAGGTTCATTAACCGGAATCTGGATTTCGCCCAGACCGCAACGCGGACCGGAAGCCATCCAGCGGATGTCATTGGCAATTTTAATTAGGGCAACCGCCAGGCCCTTGAGGCAGGCATGAACTTCAACCAAGGCGTCGTGCGCAGACATGGCCTCAAACTTATTGCGAGAAGCGACGTATGGTTTGTTCGTAAAATCCTTGATCAAGGTCACCGCGGTTTGCGCGAATTTGGGATGGGTGTTCAGCCCGGTGCCGACCGCGGTGCCTCCCAACGGGATTTCATACAACCGGGGCAGGGTTGCGAACACACGTTCAAGGCGGCTACTCAACTGCTGAGCATAGCCAGAAAACTCCTGTCCCAAGGTTAGGGGAACCGCATCCATGAGATGTGTCCGGCCGGTTTTAAGGATTTTTTCAAAAGACTTGGAATGGGTGACAAAGGTATTGCGCAGCGCGGTCACGTCCGGGATCAGGTCCCGGTGCAGGGCCTCGACCGTTGCAATATGCATAGCGGTCGGGAACACGTCATTTGACGATTGGCTTTTGTTAACATCGTCATTAGGATGCAAAGGCCGGTGTTGACCCAGGGGTTTTTTCATCAGGGCCGCAGCCCGATTGGCAATCACCTCATTTACATTCATATTTGTCTGAGTTCCACTGCCGGTTTGCCAGACCTTCAAAGGGAATTCCGTATCCCACTTGCCCAGGATGATTTCATCCGCGACTTTGACAATCAGGTTGGCTTTATCAACTTGCAGGAGCCCCAGTGACTTATTCGCCAAAGCGGCCGTTTTCTTGACTAGGGCCAGGGCATAAATCACATCCAGCGGTATCAATTCGGTCCCAATCGCGAAATTATCTAGTGATCGCACGGTCTGCGCCCCATAATAGTGTTCACCGGGGACCTTGACCTGGCCTAAACTGTCGTGTTCAATACGTTCGCTCACCATTAACCGCCCTTATTAACTTTGTCCGTAAAAACCTTCATGATATCGATCGGGATGGGGAATAAAGTTGTTGTGTTATTACCGCCGCCAATTTCGACCAAGGTTTGCAGATAGCGTAACTGCAAGGCCATGGGGTACTGCTGCATCTTCTGGGCCGCTTGGCAGATTTTTTCCGATGCCTGATATTCGCCTTCGGAGGCGATGATCTTGGCCCGGCGTTCGCGTTCGGCCTCGGCTTGGCGTGCCATAGCGCGTCTTAATTCATCCGAGATATCAACGTGTTTGACTTCCACATTGGTGACTTTAATTCCCCACGGATCGGTCTGTTTGTCCAGGATCGTCTGCAGGCTATCATTGATCTTTTCCCGTTGAGAGAGAATATCATCCAGCTCCATCTCGCCCAGAACGCTTCGCAATGTGGTCTGCGCCATTTGCGAGGTAGCATATTGATAATTTTCAACTTCTATGATCGCTTTGACAGGATCCATGACCCGGAAATATGCAACGGCATTGACCTTGGCTGAGACATTATCTTTGGTAATGATATCTTGAGGAGGAACATCCAGGGTAATAACACGCAGGCCGATGATCAGGGCCCGATCGATCGGCCAAAAAACAAAAACAAAACCCGGTCCCTTTGGAGTTTCGAGAACACGACCCAGACGAAAAATAACCGCTCGTTGGTACTCATTAACGATTTTCAGACTGTTGAAAACCCATAGCGCGATCAATGCAAAAATCACCATAATCGGCATAATTAGCTCCTCTCATTAAACTTTTTTAACTTTGAGTTTCATCCCTTTGACTTCGATAACAATGGCTTTATCCCCTTCAGCCAGGTCGACGTCAGAAAAGGCATTCCACAGTTCTCCGTGAACGTAAACTTTTCCTTCGTTGCCTCCGGCCTTAATAAATTTTTTAACTTCGGCTTCTTGGCCGATCAGTCCTTCCTTACCGCTCAAAACCTTTTGGCGATGTGAGGAAATGACCCGTTGAACGAGAAAAACCGTGATGGCTGCGGTTGTCATGGTAAAGGCCAGGATCAGGGGCAAAGACACCCTCATCGTCGGTATGGGAGAATCAAATAGTAAAAGTGATCCCAGGATCATGCAGACCAGGCCCCCGAAAGTAAATATCCCGAATCCGGGTGCCGCGGCCTCGGCGATAAAGAAGACTAAACCAAGAACCACCAGGGCCAAACCCGCATAATTGGTCGGCAGGGTCTGCATGCTGTAAAACGCCAAGATCAGAAAGATCGTACCCATAATACCCGGGAATCCGAAACCCGGATGGGTTACTTCATATAACAAACCGTAGAAACCGAGAATTAAAAGCATGTAGGCAATATTAGGATTGGCCAGGATATTGAACAATTTTTGACGGGGTTCCATCTCGATCCGTTCAACCGGCGCATTCTTTGTTGCCAGAGTAATTTCCCGCCCCTCCAGGGCCAGGATCTTGCCGTCAAGTTTGTCAAAAAGCTCGCGGTCATTTTGGGCGATCAGTTCGATCACGCCCAGTTCCAAGGCTTCTGTTTCCGTGATGGATGAACTTTCGGTTACGCTTTTAACCGCCCATTCGACATTGCGGCCCCGCTTAACAGCCAATGATCGTACAAAGGCCACCGTATCCTGCAGGATTTTACTGCTCATGGGATCGGTATCGGGGGGGGCGGGTACTGGGCTGGGAGAGGCTTGTTTCTTGGATTGTTCTTTTTTCGGTTTATCCCCTCTCGACTTGTCCATATGTTCTTTTTCGGTCTTACTTTTTTCGAGGAATTCCTGTAACTCCTTCCAGACGTCTTTAGTCTTTCGGCGCTGCCCACCTCCCATTGGGACCGGATGGGCTGCCCCGATATTGGTCGATGGGGCCATGGCCGCCAGATGGCTGGCATAGGTGATAAACACGCCCGCGGATCCGGCTCGTGATCCGCTAGGTGATATATAGACAATGATCGGAATGCGCGCAGCCAGAATGGATTTGACAATTGTACGGGTTGAGGTTAAGAGACCACCGGGAGTATCCAGTTTAATCACCAGGCATTGGGCATCGTTCTCCTGAGCTCGTTCAATTGCCTGGGTGATATATTCGGCGGTGATGGGATTGATGGTGTCGTCATTGAGTTGAATGACATGAATGGCTTGTTGCGAAGCTGCCTGAGTATCAAAATCGAGGTTGATCAAGACAAAAAATAAACTCAGGATCGAAAGTAGCACCAGCTGTTTGGGAAGGTTTGATATCCGCATGCTATTTTTCTCTCAGGAACTCGGTGATGAGCCGCACTCCTGCCCCGGTGGCACCAAAACTATAATAGGAATGTTGGCGTTGTTCAATAAACGCGGTCCCGGCAATATCTAAATGCGCCCAGGGTGTGTCTTGCGTGAACTGACGCAGGAATTCCGCGGCGGTCAGTGTGCCGGCTGCCCCTTTGGGATATCCCAAGTTGCGAATATCAGCCACATCGGATTTGACTGAATCCTTGAGCTCCGGGAAACAAGGCAGCTGCCAGGCCCGGTCATCTGTTATCTCAGCAGCCTTGAGAAGTTTTTTAGCCAGCGTCTCATTGTTGGAAATTAATCCGGTATAGTCATATCCCAATGCGATGATGCAGGCCCCGGTTAGGGTTGCCAGGTCAATGATCTGAGCGGGCTTGTAGTTTTTTACGGTATAGGAAATCGCATCTGCTAAGACCAGCCGGCCTTCGGCATCGGTGTTGGCAATCTCGACGGTCTTGCCGCTGTAACTCTTGACGATATCTCCGGGTTTATAGGATTTGGCATCGATCGCATTTTCAGCCATGCCCATGACGAATAAAAGATTGCGTTTGATATTCAAGGCTAGCGCATTTTTGAGGATTCCCATTACGGCTGCGGCGCCGGACATGTCGCAGCGCATGGTTTCGATATGATGACTGGGCTTGAGATTGATACCCCCGGCGTCAAACGTAATACCTTTGCCGATCAACGCGGTGTATTTTTCAGATTTGGGCCCGCGATTATATCGCACGATGATGAGTTTGGGCTCTTGTGCACTTCCTCGGTTAACGGCCAGATGCAAATTCAGGCCCTGGGCCTTGAGTTCTTTCCGGCTTAAGACTTTAAGTGAAACGGCTTTCTGATTGTGGATCAGGTTGCGGACGGTTTTTTCGAAATATTCAGCCGTGGTCGTGTCGGCATTCTCATTGACCAGATCACGGGTCAAGGTCACCCCTTCGCAGATGGTCAGGACATCTTTAAGTCGTTTGGATTCACCTGTAATTAGGGTTATGCGTTTGTCCTGGGGTTCGACTTGATTGGGATCGGGCTTTTTATATTTATTCCAGGTGTAGGTCCCGATCAAAATCCCTTCAAGAATCGCTTGAAGATCGGACTCTTTGTGATTCAGCGGAATGATTTCAACCGATTTGGCCTTGCTCAGATAACTCGAAAGGAGTGCCTGGCGGGTAACAAGCCGCAGGCCGGAGGAAGTTAACTTGTCCGGTTTGCCAACACCGGTCAAAAGAATCAGATTGCCTTCGGTCATCAACGGGAACAGTTGCTTATCTTTGCCAGTGAATTGACCCGTCTGGCGCAGTTTGTCAATCGCACGACGAAGAGCAGCCGTCATCACAGTTGACCGGAGAGTTTGGTTTTCGCTTAAATAAATAATCGTGGCATCGGTCTTAAACGATGGTTTGGCACAGAAATGAATCACGGAGTTATCCTTTCACTGAAAATGTCGCGTTTGAGTTATAAAGTTTCAAGGTCACGTTGCTGCTTGCCCATATAGAGTTGACGTGGACGGGCGATTCGCCAACTCGGATCATCGATCATCTCTTTCCACTGAGCAATCCAGCCTGGCAGACGGCCGATCGCGAACATGACCGGGAACATTTCGGTCGGGATCCCGATCGCGCGTAAAACCAAGCCGCTGTAGAAATCGACGTTCGGATAAAGCTTACGCTCAATGAAATAATCATCCTTAAGAGCCAATTCTTCGAGCTTAAGGGCGATCTCCATCAACGCATCCAATTCGGTTTTTTTCAGCAAGGCCTCGGCCCGTTGTTTGAGGATCCGGGCGCGGGGATCGTAATTTTTATAAACCCGGTGCCCAAAACCCATCAGGCGTGATTTGGAGTTTGAATCTTTGGCCTTGTTGATATAATCTTTTACGTCCCCGCCTCCGGCCAAGATGTCTTCCAGCATCTCGATCACACGCTGATTGGCTCCGCCGTGTAAGGGGCCCCATAAGGCACAGATACCGGATGAGATAGAAGCGAATAGGTTTGCCTGAGAGCTGCCCACTAACCGTACCGCGGACGTGCTGCAGTTTTGCTCATGATCAGCATGCAGGATCAGGAATGTTTCTATGGCGTCTACCGCTTCCTGGGTGATATGGTAGTCCCGGGCCGGAGCCGAGAACATCATGTTCAGAAAATTCGTGACGTAGCGAAGGTCGGCACGCGGGTAAACAAATGGTTCACCGATAGATTTTTTGTAAGAAAAGGCTGCTATCGTACGGATCTTGGATAATAATTCCACAACAATCTGATCAATCTCTTCCGGGCTAGGTGCGGACTCGACCATTTCAGGATAATACCCGGCCAGAGAACAGACCATGGCTGAAAGAATTCCCATCGGGTGTCCGCTCGGTGGATAACCGTTAAAAAGATTCTTCATGTCCTCATGGATCATGGAATGTCGGGTAAATAAATTTGAGAAATTTTCCCGTTGAGCAGGGGTCGGCAGTTCACCATAAATTAGCAAATAAGCGGTGCTGATGAAGGTGCTTTTTTCCGCTAGCTGCTCGATCGGGATACCGCGGTAGCGAAGAATCCCCTCTTCTCCATTAAGATAAGTAATTTGGCTTTGGCAGGATCCGGTATTCGCAAATCCAGGATCCAGGCATATATGGGCGGTTTTTTTGCGCAGATGACGGATATCGATCGCTTTTTCACCTTCGGTTCCCTTAAGGACAGGGAATTCATAGGTCTTGCCATCCAGGATTATTTTAGCTGTCTCAGACATATATACTCCTATGTTTATTTTTACTTTTTCATACTAATATATATAAGTAAAAATTTTATATGATTATATTACAATGCCCCCGCAATTTCAACTATTACACAAGGTGATGCTGCAAGGGATTTCAACACTCACTCAAAACAATGAGACGGGATGGATGGAGGACGAAGAGATGGAATTTAATCGATTTCTGACTTATCAAGCAAATCAGCGATTTTTTTGAGAAGTTCGTCTGCATCGATGGGTTTGAGAATGTAATCATCACACCCTTTATTGTAGGCCTCCAAGAATCGTTTTTCGTAGGCCGTAACGATAATGATGGGAATGCCTTCCCCTAAAGCGATCCCGACGCTTTTTTCACTTTCCCGGATTTTGGTGAGGATTTCCAAGCCGTTGACTTCGGGCAATTCAATATCCAGCAAAATGAGGTTATATCCTTCCTCGCGTTCCAAAGCGGTATTGTAGGCGTTGATCGCTTCCTTCCCCGATGCGGCAAAATCGCAAGCAGCTACTTCCCGTAAGATCTCGGCCAGCAGTTGGCGGTTCTCGAAATTATCGTCCACGATCAGGATCTTATACATTATCCACCCCTCTTCAGAAAACTGATGAGACTTATGGTTGTTCCGTGTCTTTTATCAATGTCGCAATGTATTTCTGCAGGCGTTCGGCTTCGATGCGCAAGACCTCGTAATGCCTCGTGAGGATGGCTTGATTTTCGCCTGCTTTGACGGCCACATGCAGGACGGTTTCCGGCCCGGTCAGATTGTATAAGCGTAGGTTGGCAGCCGTTCCCTTGATCTCATGCAAGATCATCCGCATTGTTTCCCGGTCATTTTCCGCCAAGGCATGCGAGAAATTTTTGAATTTCCCGTCTAAACTTTGTGAAAAACTATTGATTAATTTTAGGTAGATCACGGGGCGGATCTTTAACTGCGAGCAGATCTGTTCCACGTCCAGATAGATCTCTTCGTGCTGATTTTCATTATTATCCATTACGCGTAGATCTCTCCTGTTAATGCCGTTGAGACAGGTCAATTGTCATCAAGCTTTTGGCACAGTTCGTTAAAATGCAATTTAAATTTATCAAAATTTGTCGCCATGAGTGTTTGGTCCTTGTTGCCTTTGGCTTCGATATTGAGGTCGCGCGCTGTTTGGGCCAAAGGACCCAGTCGGAGATTGTCGTAGTCTCCTTTCCAACGATGTGATATGCTCTGAATTGTTTCCATGTCATTAGCGGCAAAGGCCGAATCGACCTGCGGTATATCAACGCGCGTTTGGTCCACGGCTTTCTGGAGGATGCGTCGGTAAGTCTCACCTGGAATTTGTAAGGTCTGGCTATTGCCGGTCAGGTATTCCTGAAAGGTTTCTTTAGACATCGAACGTAAATTAATATTATTTTCGGTTTCCATGAATAAAGCTTCTCAACGGGTCGGGACGATCCCCATTGATACTTCGAGTACCAGGCGTTTTTTTTCAGCAATTTCAAAGTCGATTGTGTACATATCATATTCGTTTCGGCAAAAGACCACACCGGCAAAAGCCGAATTGCGGTAAGTCCGAAAATGAGACATTTCTAATTCGATATAACCGGCAGAGGATATTTCTGATTTAAACCGGCCGGCAACGATATTGCTTAACGTGCCGCAAGAGTCCAGCATGGCTTCTTCGCTTTCGTCATCGACAGGAGGATATTGCAACAATTTCATGAGTTTGGGTAAATAGGCCTGTTCAACATAAATCACCAGCGCGCCCAGAACCTTTTCTTTCTGCATATCGGCTTCGCTGGCGTAATAATTAACAGCCGAGACGTAAGTGGGTTCGTTATTGAATTTTTCCATGCCGTCAGCGCGCATCTTGCCTTCGAACTCAATGATCGACTTGCGTTCCTTGACAGGGTCCTTGGTAAATATTAATTCCCCGCGTTCCTTGAAGAGCGCGACGACTCCTTTAATGAGCAGATCAGCGAATTTCTCCAAATCTTGGTTTTGTTTGCCGAAAAACATGATCGACTCCTTGTTAAGTTCCTTCCCGGATGGTAACGAACGGCCGGATCACTTCCAGAATGGATTCCGGCGTATACGGCTTGACGATATATCCCGCTAGATTTGGATTGACGTTATACGCTTTCTTTTTATTCTCATCAGTCCCCGAGGCCGTGACCATAATGATGGCCTTCTTGGAAACCGCGGGCACTTTAACCACGGCTTCCATAAATTCCATGCCCGACATAAGCGGCATTTGCCAGTCCAATAAGATCAGGCAGATTTCGCGGTAGCGCGTGCCTAAAAGTTGGATCGCGTCTTCCCCGGTCTTGGCCTGCAGGAAATCGTTGGTTACCCCTGCTCCCTTAAGGACTTCGATAAGGAGTTCACGTTCCAGATCTGAATCATCAACGATGAGAATTTTATCATTGCTCATACGGTCATCCTAATATAGTTATGTTTGTTACATGCGGGTGCAGGTAATGATTTTTTCCTTGAGCTGATCAATTCCGAATGGTTTCGGCAAATAATCATTCATGCCGATTTCATAACAACGGTCTTTTTCTTCCTGGAATTCGGCCGCGGTCAAGGCCACAATCGGAAGATCGAGTTTTAAATCCTGACGAATGATCTTGGTCGCCTCCAGTCCGCCCATAACCGGCATCTGAAGATCCATAAAACAGATATCGTATTCGTTTTTCTTAAGAATATCGATCGCCTCTTTACCGTTGACGACGTAATCACACGCACATTGGAGGGTTTCAAAATGAACCCGCAACAGTTCCTGATTCGGCATGCTGTCTTCAACCACCAAAATCCGCACGCCTTCACAGGAGATCTTTTGCAGCGCATCGCTGGAGATGATCCGGCCCCGGGGGAGTTGATCACCCAAAAGACGCCGGATCGCGTCCATGACCTCGCCTTTGATAATCGGTTTGGCCAGGAAATGATTGAATCCGGCCTTTTTGTATTCATCAGAGGAGTCCACGTTCACATCGGAAGAGATCGCTACGAGCCGGATTTCATGATAACGCTCCTGTTGCCGGATTTTATAGGCTAACATAAAGCCTTCTTTTTCCGGCATGGTTATATCGATAAAAATAATCGAGGGCATGGGTTGGCCCTTGTTTTCCAAGGCCAAAAGTTGTTCGGATGCCTGTTTGGCGGTTTTGGCTAGCGGCAGGACCTTAAGCTGGAGTTTCTCGCATAGGGCTTTTAGGGCCTTGGCTGAATCCGCATAATGGTCGACGACCATAATCCGTGTGCCCTGATATTCGGCAAAATCGGGGCCTCTTTGCGTTTAAGTTGGATCGGGCTCTCTTGCAGCTGAACGGTAAACAGAAATGTGCTGCCCTTGCCGATTTCAGATTTAACCCATATCTCCCCTCCCATCGTTTCGACAAAGGTCTTGCAAAGCGCCAATCCGAGTCCGGTGCCGCCATATAGCCGAGTCGTTGAATCATGGGCCTGGGAAAACGATTCAAAAATAACTTGGTGCCGGTCTTCAGGGATCCCGATCCCGGTATCGCGCACACTGAATTTTAGCAGGGTCGGCAGTTCCGGTGCCGGAGAAGGCTTTTCCAAAACGACGTCCATATGGATTTCGCCGTGTTCTGTAAATTTAATCGCATTATCCAACAGGTTGATGAATATTTGTTTTAGGCGTGTCGGATCGCCGATCAGATTACGCGGGACATCATCCTTAATATCGAATGACAGCCGAATCGGTTTATTGGTCAGGCGCGTACGGATGATTTTGAAAACCTCTTCGACGATATAGTCCAGATTGAAATCCACGCTCTCGAGTTTAAGTTTACCGGATTCGACCTTGGAAAAATCCAGGATGTGATTCACGATCTCCAACAGCATCTTACCGCTGAGGATAATCGTGTTGACATGTTCTTTTTGTTTGCGGTCCAATTCCCCGACCTTGAGCAAATCGGTGAATCCCAGGATGGCATTGATCAGAGTCCGGATCTCATGGGACATATTAGCCAGGTATTCGCTTTTGGCGCGGGCTTCGTCTTGGGCTTTCTGAGTTAGTTTAATAGCCAGTTCGCGTTCCTTAATTAACTCGCGTTGACGTTCGACAAGTTTACTATGGATCTCTTTTAACTCCCGGCTGGTATCTTGAAAATCGTTGATAAATTTTTCGATTTGGATTTTTTCGATCGTGATCGTATCGTGGGCATCGGCCTTAAGTTGTTCTTGCAGCTGAACGCAAACGGACATGTCGGTTTCAACACTGATGGTGGGTATGGATTTCGTGGCCTTGGACGGTTTGGCACGCGGTTCACTCGGTTGCGTATTGATTTTGCGCAAAGACTGGATCAGAGCGCTGATGTCAATGTATTTAGATTTCAGATGGCCGCCATTTTCGATTTGTTCATCAAGCAACTCTAGCAAGCGTTGCAGCGTGTTGATGCTTTGGGTAATCAGATGAGCGGGTTCGCTTTCAAAATGCAACGCATCTTTACGTAAAAAATTCATCAAATTTTCGGCTTCCTGAGTAAGGGAATAAATATCGGTCAGGTTCAAAAAGTCGGAAAGTCCCTTAATGGTGTGGAAGGTTTTAAATATATTTTCAAGAGCCTCTTTATCGGTGGCGACGGTCTCCAGGACCAGCAAAGAATTGCGAGCCGAAATCAGGTGACGCTGGGCTTCGTGTGAGAAATCCGTGAGCATCTCCCGGTCTTCCAGGAGGTTCAGTTGGGGAACGGATGGTTTAAACTGGGAATCGTCTGGACTCATAACAGTTCACTCTTTTTGTCTAAAATCATAGCATGTCTCAACTTAATCGCCATGTTGCTTTTTGATTTTTTCCATATCGGGTAAAATTTCCACAAAACGGTCGATCAATCGGGGCTGAAAGTGCGAGCCTTTACTTTTGATCAATTCGTCCACCGTCTGGGCAACGCTCCATGCCTTTTTATAAGGCCGGTCGGAGGTTAGCGCGTCAAACACATCACAAACGGCACAAATTTGACCGACAAACGGAATCTCATCGCCTTTAAGCTGGCGGGGATAACCACTTCCATCCCATTTTTCCTGATGAGTCCAGGCAATGATGCGGGCCATCTTCATGACCGGGGAGTTACTGCCCTCCAGAAGTTGGGCCCCGATCGTGGTGTGGCCTTTCATGATTTCAAATTCCTCCGCGGTCAGTTTGCCGGGTTTCAGCAGAATATTGTCTGGAATGCCGATCTTGCCAACGTCATGCAACGGGCTGGCATGGAAAAGCAGTTCGCATTCGTTTTCGTCCAGCCCCAGGGAGCGCCCGAAACGTACGCAATAATGACTCATCCGAATGATGTGCTCACCCGTGCCGCCGTCACGGAATTCAGCCGCCATGGCCAAGCGCCGGATAATCTCCAATTGGGTCTCGCGCAGTTCTTTTGTGCGTTCCTGGACCTTGGTTTCCAAAATTTTATTTTGGTTGGCAACTTGGGTGTGCAAACTCCGCATCGTAATCATATTGCGAATACGAAACAGCAATTCGATATTTTCATAAGGTTGCTGCAGAAAATCCGTTGCACCTGACTCCAGTGCGCGAATCCGGAATTCTGAACCTTTCTCTTCGGCCAGGGCCAAAATAGGGATATATTGCTCTTTACGGGTTTCTTTTAGTTGTTCGATGATCTGAAAACCGTCCAATTGCGGCATAATCAGGTCTAAAATGATTAGTTCCGGTTGGAATTCACGGCACGTGGATAGGACTTTTACGGGATCATTGAGGGTTTCTACCCGCTGATATCCTGAATGGTTCAACACTTTTGCAAGATAACGGGCATGCAGTTTTTGATCATCAATAATCAGGATCTTCGTTTCAAATCCTTCTTGAGAATTCAACATAGTTCGTCCATTGGCGTATAATATTATCTTGTACTATTTTAAGACAAATATTAAATATTTTAAGAAAAAAATTGAATTTAAACGGTTGGCCATTGAACTGATTGGAGTTCGTCCAAAAAGCCTGTTTTTGTTTCATCACAATGGATCGGTGTAATGGTTATATACCCTTTGGCCAGAGCATAGGTGTCCTGCGTCAGGTCGTTTTTGCGAATCGGTGCCTTGGCAAGCATCCAGTAGTATTCACGATCATAGGGATCCCTATTACGCTGGAATTTTCCGTGGATGGGATCACGGCCTTGACGGGTCACACGGATACCGCGATATTTTTTTGCATTTCCTTTGGGAATGTTAATATTTAAAAACGTCTTGGGTGGCAAATGGAGTTTCATCGCGGTTTTGATCAAATGAGTCGAGATCCGTGCCGCTGGTCGAAAATCGACGGGCAAAAGAGAATCTACGGAAAGGGCGATGGACGGGATTCCCATCAAAGCCCCTTCCCGGGCGGCGGCAACCGTACCGGAATAAAAGACACTGCAACCGTCGTTCGGTCCCTGATTGATACCCGAAATGATCCAATCAGGCTTTTTTTTCAAGATAACACCGAGGGCCAGTTTAACGCAGTCAGCGGGCGTACCAGTGATGCCGTATCCAAAACGACCATTAGGCATTTTTATTTTTTTGACCCACAGCGGCCGGGTCAATGTAATGCCGTGCCCGACAGAACTACGTTCCGAGTCGGGAGCGACAACCGTGACATGCGCGAATTTGGAAAGCTCTCGGTAGAGTGTTTGCAGACCGTCTGCCATCAGTCCGTCATCGTTAGTCAGAAGTATGTGCATGCGATGAATCCTTTCTATCGTTACGTAATTGATTCAGGATTTTTACATTAGCCGAAGGCATAGGATATCGGGACAGATCATTAATTGCAACCCATTTATGGGTCCGGTCTGTTCGAGGCCATGGTCGGGTTTTGCAGTGCCAGACGTTCAGGTCGACTTTGAATCGCGTGTAACTGTGTCGGATCCGGATCCAAGGCCGGGCGATAACCAGCCCGATCCCGAGCTCTTCTTTGACCTCACGCTTAAGGGCTGCCCGCAAAGACTCTTGGGGGCGAACCTTCCCGCCCGGAAATTCCCACATGTCACCCAATAATCCTCCGGGAGGACGGCGTTGGATAAAACAACGGTCATTTCTTTGGATCAAAGCGGCAACCACCTGGATATGTTCATATTTTTTTTTGGTTTTATCGCCGATTAAAATCGGATCACCATGTTGAAAGGCCTGACAAGATAGTCGTAAAGGGCAAACGGGGCAATCCGGATCATTGGGCCGGCAAATCAAGGCGCCCAGCTCCATCAAGGCCTGATTAAAAAGATGTATGTTGCGACGGGGCAAATTGTTTGAGAGAAAATCACGCAGACGGTGATCATGGCGATGATGGTTGTTGGAAAGAATATTGTTTAAACGCAAGGCAACCCGGCGGACGTTCGTATCGATTAGGGGTAACCGTTGGTCAAAAGCAATACTCAGTACAGCGGCTGTCGTATAATCCCCAAATCCGGGTAATTGCCGGAGAATCTCTGCCTGTTCAGGAAGGCGGGCATGATAATTTCGACAAATGAGCCGGGCGCTTTGATGCAGGTTACGGGCCCGTTGATAATAGCCCATACCCTGCCAGGCTCGAAGTACTTGTTGCAGGTTTGCCTTGGCAAGATCCCGAATGGTTGGGAATAAACGTATCCAGCGTTCGTAATAGGGAATGACTGTATTAACCGTGGTCTGCTGGAGCATAATTTCAGAAACCCATATTTTGTATGGGTCGCGCGTCCGGCGCCAGGGCAGATCGCGAGCGTTTTTTCGGTACCATGTCAACAATCGGGTTGAAATGGAGCGGTAAGGTTTATTCATCGGGCAGGCGGCTATTGATTCTTCATAATTATTTGGTTTAACGGCTGTTGCGATTGCTTAATCGTTATCTTTGTTCCTATGCCGAAGGTGATTTGGTAATGCGCCCCGTCGGCATAAATCATGCCATCTTTCATTAAGGATTCGATTGTTATCGATTGTCCGGGCCGCAGGATGCCCCCTTTCAATCGATACTGTTTGCATAGGCCGCAATACAGTTCGCGCGGCAGATATTGCCATTTCTTGCTTGTCCAAGGGATCAGGCGTCCGCCGGCCGAATGGATGGCACTGCTCGAACCAGCAGCGCTGGAGATCCAAATACCGGAACCGCGTTGCTCTTCACATATCCGGCCCACACGAATCCGGTAGCGACTCATGGATGCCGGGATCCGATGACAGATTAGGGCATCATTTGTAATCCGGATTCTTTGTTGGTGTGAATTTTTAATCAGGATGAGCCGCGTTAGCCGGTTGATTTTAAAATGACCGGAAAGGATCTTGGTAATGGCGTTTTTAAAATTTTTGGGCTCCGCTGCACAATAGCGACCGACACTCCAACGCGGATCGGAATTAATGCCTAAAACAGGTTGATGCTCGGCATAACGGGCTGCTTCCAGAAAAGTCCCGTCCCCGCCGACCGTAATTAAAAGATCGAATTTAGCATAATTCGTTCTCCGTCCACGCCAGATTTTATGATACGGGGCATGTTTTGATTTTAAGAAATTTTCAACGGCTGCAAGAGTGTGGTAATGCCGCTGGTGAGTTTCAATGAAACGTTTTCGGTTGAAACGACAGGACCCGGAGGACAGGGTTCGGCCCGTTCGGCGGTAATAATCGTAAGTGCTCATTTTATAAACCAGGAGGATTTTCATCGGGGGCCATCCTTCCCAGGTCGGCATTCCCTGGGAATAAAATTGATCCGACGCCGCAGGGTTTGAAACGAGTCGAAAATGTGATCGGCTTCGCCGAGATATTGTTTGGGTAATGACGTCGACAAGGCCAGGCAACGGCAGCCCGCGGCCTTGGCGGAGCGTATCCCTAAGGGAGCGTTTTCGATCACCACCGTTTGGTCTGGCGGGATTCGTAGTTTTTTTAAAACACGGCGGTAAGGTGCGGGATGGGGTTTACCGGATACGGTGTCATTTCCGGTCACAATAATATCGAAACAATTTCTTAAATTTTTCGGCAGGATCCTGAGCATTTCATCACGGGAGGTCCCGGTTACCAATCCCAGTCGGATGCGTTCGCGGTTAAGGGCTTGGATAAATAGCCGGGACCCGGGAACAAAACGTCGTCGGACAATTTTTTTAAAGAGGACTTCTTTTTTTCTTAAAAGATCAGCCGCCGTTTGTTTAGATAGGGTCTTCCCGTTTTCCCGAAAAAGCTCCTGGATACTGGTAATGCCGCGCTGTCCTTCACGTTTGTAGATATCATGGCGGCTGACCGACAGACCGATGTTTTTTAAGACCTGACTCCAGGCCCGAAAATGATCCGGCATGGTGTGGGTGATGACACCGTCCATATCGAAGATAATGGCATCAACCGGTAAGTATATTTTTTGGGTTTGTTTCATGAGGGATCTCTATCTTGCGTTCATGATTAAATAATTTTTGCCAAATCATTTTTGGTTGTCAGTGTATGAATCGCACCACAAAAAAGCAAGTAAAATTTTATCCGATTGCCGTATTCGCATAATTCAATGGTCGCATTTTCAGGGCACGGACAATCCGCGGCTCTTCCATGCACAGGTAAAGTGCCGTCTTCGGATCATGGATGCGAATAAGACTGATCAAGGTCGCAAAAATTTTCAACCGAAGCCCTGGTGGATAGCGCAGTTTATTGTCAAAACCGCGGATAAATTCTCCGTCTAACAGATGGGTATCCGGAAAGCGGTTCTCGATGGTCTTCTTCAGACGCGGTGTCATACGCAAGGCCCCGAGACTAATCCAGGCTATTTCACGCGGACGAACCGTGCTATAAATTCGTTCAATCACATCGCGATAGGACCGTTCCCAGCGGTCTGTCATGATGATCGGATCAAAATGAAAGGCTACACGAAAACCATGGCGCACACATGTTTGAGCCGCTTTGAGACGGGCTAGCAATCCGGGCGTAGTCAATTCATATCGGCGGATTATCTCAGGAGGATTCAGGGACCAAGCAATCACGATGTTGGTTGCGGGACGAATACGCTTCAGACGGGCGATATTTATGCTTTTGGTTTTGAATTCAAAAGTGATATTGGGATGCTGACGGAAGAAATCAATGATTGGCCCTGAAAATTCCGTGAAATCGTCGAACAACAGTGAATCGGTAAATTGGCCCGTCCCTACCCGAACGGCCTGGTGGGGATTGTGAAATCTCGCAAAAAAATCATCTATATTCGCCGGCATAACGATACCCGGGACATTCATATAGGACTGCAAGTGGCAATAAGCACATTCATAGGTGCAGCCCATACACAAATTCAGGATTTGGTATCCG
>Ga0272441_10003559_pt1 | contig 29502 bp, 25 predicted proteins | sample SSMProp6N_FD_193582 | JGI IMG/M metagenome (GOLD analysis project Ga0272441, IMG submission 193582) | Marine sediment archaeal communities from Little Sippewissett salt marsh, Falmouth, MA, United States - SSM-Prop-6N | ecosystem: Environmental > Aquatic > Marine > Wetlands > Sediment ... | reverse complement strand
GATGAGATTGCCTGATGAGTGCAAATTGAATATGTTCATGAGACGTATGGAGGACGAATTAAATGATGAAAAACAATTTTAATACGTCAAGTGGAGTATATAAAGTCAAAACATTTGGGACTATACATCGTAGAAATTGCCACCCCAAACATTATCACCGGTATTGTCTTTAACGTTGAAGTATAAGTTATTTATCAAAATATTTCCAAATAGGCCGTTAAAATGACCTTCATATAGATATATACCACCCATGTTATTATTGCTTGCCAAGTTGATGAAGATTACGTTATCCGTGCTGAAATCAAGCAGATGAATGCCATATTCGCTACAATTTTGTATTAGATTACCTGAAATTAAATTATCTTCAGCACGACTTAGTTGGATTCCATCTCCCTTATTTCCATATAGTTCGTTGTTCAAAAGTTTGCTCATCTTGCTGTAGGTCAACTGAATCCCATCGGCAGTGTTGTTGTAAATTTTATTATTGGAAACAAATGTATCCCGGATGAACTCCAGGTTTATACCGTATGTATTGTTATAGATATAATTAGAAGTTAAAGTATTATTCTCTGAAGATATAATAACCAATCCGTTCTTGTTGCTATAAGCATAATTATCTTGAACTATGTTGGTGTTGCACTTTTCCATATGAAGGCCTTCTCGATTGTTTCCGTTAAAAATGTTATTTGAAATTACATTGTTGTTGCTGTTATTACGCATGCTTATGCCATCTACGTTGTTGTTTTTGACGTTGTTGTTAGATATTGTGTTAGAGCTACCCCCCATTATATCGATGCCATTGATACCGTTGTAATATAACGAGTTTCCAGAAAGTACATTTGCTTCACTGAATCTGACTATCTGTAAACCGTTCTCCCCGCAGCTGGATATGTTGTTGCCTAAAAGCAAGTTGGAACTGCTTGAGTTGTATAGAGTAATACCATTTTTGGCATTTTGATAAACATCACAACCGGTTATAAAATTGTTATTACAGTTATCGACAAAGAATCCATACTCGTAGTTGTAATATATCCTGTTGTTGATGAACCGGGCCATTTTAGTATCATAGAGGTTTATTCCATTTTCAAAATTCTCGCGCACATCATTGTCGATTACGCTACTTAATTCACAATTATCAAGAGATATGCCATTTTTGCCATTTCTCTCGAGCAGGTTATTTAATATTACGAATTTTTGGGACGATATTACATTAATACCAGTTAAACGACAATCGTATATGTGATTTCCAGATACTAAATTGTTAGAGGTGTTGATGAGATAAATACCATAACCTGTGCTGTTATACACATTATTATTCAATATATTAACTCTTATCGCTCGAACTTCGATGACGCCAAAATCACAATCTTCACCATCTGAGTTGCATATATAAAAACCATCTAAGATTACGTCATCGGCGATTATTTTGACAGCAGGATGACACGAATCACAAGCTTCTAATGAGGCATTTTCATCGCTTTTTAAGGTTATTGACCGATCGATTATGAGATTTTCCACGTAGGTCCCCTCAAGAACTGTGATATCATCGCCCTCTTGAGAAGCGTTTATGGCATCCTGAATTCTGGTGTAATCGCCACTCCCACCTACGTCTACGACGTAGTTAATTGCAACAGAACTTTCCGATATTGCCAATAACAAAATTAATATCAAGCATTTGTACATTTATATACCTCCTGTATAATAGGGGGCCTATTTGCTTGCTTGCAGGAAATATCACGTAATATTTCCGTATAAGATCATCATAATTACTTTACTAAATAACTTATTATCTTTCGATTTAAAGCTTTGGGCTATACAAAAATATAATTATGATTAAACTAAAAGGTTTAATTCGATAAAACAGTTGATAAAAATATATAATCAAAAACCAATTATATGATACGAATTGGTTTTCGACAGAATAATGCTTAACGCTATATTTCAAACGAAGGAGCGATAAATTCATGAGATTAGAACAGAGCCACCCCATATCGTCTACAAAACTGTCACTAGAATATCTGAAAAAGGTCATTTCATCTTGTGTGCAATGTCCCCTCTCCCAAGGCAGAACCACGGCGGTGTTTGGTGAAGGGCCTGAAAACGCCCAGATAATGTTTTTAGGGGAAGCACCCGGCAAAGATGAAGACAAAAAAGGCAGGCCTTTCGTAGGACGATCGGGGAAGCTGTTCAATGAATGTTTGTTAGAAGCTGGTATAGAGCGGTCTTCGGTCTTCATAACAAACGTAGTTAAATGTCGTCCACCTCAAAATAGAAAACCAAATCCAAAGGAGATGGATCTCTGTCGACCTTACCTTGAGGCCCAGATTCGCATAATAGAACCTAAAGTAATTTGTTTGTTAGGAAACGTGGCCACCAAAGCCATACTTAATCGAGAAGGTGTGACCTCTTTGCATGGTCAAGTATTCCAACAAAAGTTCTTGGTCACTCTTCATCCTGCAGCTGTGCTCAGAAACAGAAACTTCAAAGAACTCTTCATATCAGATCTTAAAAAAGCGAGAACGATGGCCGAAAACGATTCATGAGCCATCAAACGGTGAATAAAGCTTCCACTTTGGGTTTAACGGATGGCAATGCAAGTATGAAAACGCGATCATATTCCTTGATCTCGGATTCGGGCGACGGATTTATGAATTGGTCGCCTCGTATGATCATGCCTATGGTTGCACCCCGTGGCATCTTTTCGAGGGCATTTTTCCCCAGAATAGTGGAGCTTTTATTGGCCTTAAGCTCCAGGAGTTCGACATTTTTCCCGCCAATGGTAATTACATCTTTTTCATCGGTTACTCGTCTCAATACCGATTCTACAGTTACCACACCGGGACTGATAGCTCTGTCAACGCCTACCATCTCGAAAAGATCAATGTAATCTATGCTATCAACTCTGGCCACTATCTTCTTGGCGCCAAGCTGTTTTGCCAAAAGTGAGCAGAGCAGATTTTTCTCATCATTGCCAGTAACTGAAAATACTATGTCCATAGAGCCTGCGTTCTCTGACTTAAGCAAGGATATGTCTGTTCCATCGCTGTTCAGAATCAAAGTTTCTGGAAGTTCATCTGCCAACTCCTGGCAACGTTGGTTGTCTATTTCCACCAACTTCAAGCTGAAGTCCATTCGTTCCAACCACTTCGCCAGATAAAATCCCACAACGCCTCCTCCTACGATCATCACCTTGTGAGAAGATGTCTCTTTGTGGGTCAGCTTCCTGAGCTTGGATACGGAATTGACATCACAGATCAATATCAAGTGATCCTGAGGATTTACGAACTCGACATCGCTGGTCATCAATATGTTGTCATTCCTTTTTATGGCAGCTAATGTGCAATTATCGGGAAGATCAATATCATCTGGTGCCCCAAGTAAGGGACCATCCTCCAAGGCCTCTAGCTCCACCATTTCCAAAGTCCCCCCTGCCAACTTGCAGGACTCTACCATGGAGGGGAAATAAAGAGTGGTGACCAGTTTTTCCGCCATTATCAACTCCGGACAAATCATCAAACCAATGCCTATCTTTTTTCTGTCTTTCATTGGTTGATCGATGTAGTCAGAATTGCTGACCCGGGCAATGGTCTTTTTTGAGCCCAGGTGGTTGGCTATGATGCAAGTAATTATGTTGACTTCATCGTTTCCTGTGACTGCTACCACAATATCTGCAGTAACTACGCCAGCGTCTATTAAAAGTTGAGCGTTAGCAGCGTTTCCTTGGAGCACCCCCACATCCATTTCATCGAGACGATCGCAGGCATTGCGATCTTGGTCAATAACGGTGACATCGTGAAGTTGGGACAGGGCGTTTGCCAATTGAAATCCTACCTCCCCCGCTCCGGTAATCAAGATACGCATTAAATCCATCTCCTAAATATTACGAATGTACCTGGACGACATTATTTAGGTGGTTATACTCGCCACACGAAAAAGGTTTTCGCGTGATATCTGAAAAGATTGTTTCGGGATGATAAGAGCGAAAGAAAGGTAAGCGATTCTAATTAGCGTTAAGCTGAAGTCTTATAAATATCTTGAAAGATCAGAGCGATGTTCTATGGAGAAGCTTTGCAGTTGGTTCGCTAATCTCGATGGAGTTTTGGTGGCCTTATCAGGAGGTGTAGACAGTTCAGTGCTTGCGTCAGCAGCTTTCAGTTCGTTGGGATACCGAGCAATCGCTGCCACAGTAAAGTCTGAGCTTCAGTCTGAAGCTGACGTAGAAAGCGCCATCAATATAGCCTCAGAAATTGGGATTGAGCACATCGTTTTGGAATTCAATGCGTTGGCATTAGATTGCATAAGGCATAATTCACAAGAGCGATGTAGGCTTTGTAAACAATCCATGGCTGAGATTCTACTACAAGAAGCCCGTTCGCGAGGAATAAATACTGTGGTTGATGGAACCAATGCATCAGACAGGGCAGAGGATCGCCCTGGCATGAAAGCTTTGCAGGAAAAAGGCCTCAAAATGCCCTTACGCGAATTGGGCATAACCAAAGAGCAAGTTAGAAAGATGGCCAGAGAAATTAATCTATCCAATGCAGAACGGCCATCCAGATCCTGTCTGGCCACCAGAATAGTTGGTGAAATCAATTTGAAGAGGCTGAAGCGAGTGGAATATGCTGAAAAAATCTTACCACAAGGGTTCAGGATCGAAGATCGTGGCGATTTGGCCGTGGTGAAAGTTCCTGCGGGAGAAAAGTTGCCAATTGAAATGTCATTGGCGTTAAAGCGGATTGGTTATACTGAAGTCACCACCAAGCGCCATAAACTGAAATGAAAGCGATCATCTGATTGATCGCCTGCTATGTGACCTGTTTTCTTTTAACGAATTGGTATTTCCATTTAAAGTAACTTTTTCATTAGTTAATTCGTCCCCTCTTTCTTTAGGCAGTCTTTTGAAAAAATAATTAAAATTATTAGATTCAGGTAATGTAATTTTTTCGTCCCTTATTCTTTTTTCAGATTCTACGCTTTCAGATCCACCTTCAGACCCATATTTAAGTTCATGATTGCCATTTGTATTTACGCATATTTCTGTATCTAGATCTACATTATCAACGTTCGTATTTCTCATCGGTAAGTCCTTTGGCGTATCTGCTATTTTTACGTCTTCATGTGACGTTTCGTCACCAATTTTGTCCTTTTGCGTGACGTTCTTGGATGAAATTCTCTCTTCTTTTCTGATCCGAAGAGCCTCCTCATAGGCCAATATGGCCTTATTCAAATTTTCGTCTCTATTTCGAATTTTTGAAAGTTTACGATAGGCAATGCCCAAATTATTCTGGGTTTCTGCGTACTCTAAGGGACGATCTGTCGCTGTTCTAACCTTCAATGCAACTTTATAAACGGAGACTGCCCGATTCAGATTCATATCTGCATTTGCAACATCTGATAGCGAAACGTAAGTCATGCCCAAGTTGTTTTGGATCTCAGCATGCTCGACAGGATATTTCTCCAAGGACTTAACTTTGAGAGATTCACCATAAGCTCGAAGGGCTTCGTTCAACTTGGCTTCACGTTCTCCAGAACCCGATAACTCCTCAGATAAGAGGAAGTAAGCCATTCCTACGTTTTTTTGTGTTTCTGCATATTTGACGGGTGTTTTCTCCAAAGTAACGATTTTGAGAGCCTCTTTGTAAGCATCTATGGCGTTCTCTAGACTCGTCTTCACATCACTACCATCTAGTACTTTTGAGAGGTCAATATAAGCCATCCCTAATTTGTTTTGAATTTGGGCCTGATCTAAAAAAGAACGTTCCTCCTTGTCCATCAAATTATGAGCAATTTCATAGGCTTTAATGGCCTTTTTGAGGTTATATTTTCCGTCTTTGATCTGAGAGAGTAAACGATAGGCATCACCTAAATTAATTTGGATGTTGGTCCGCTCTTTAGAATGACTGACCGTTGCATAAAACTTCATAGATTCGTCATAAGCCGATATGGCCTCGATCAAATCGTCTTCTTGGCCGTTAATCTGTGATCTGGATAAATAAGCTGTCCCCAGCCAATTCTGTATCTGAGAACGCTCTTGAGGGTGCTTTTCAGGATCGTTTAATTCTAAGGCGTCTATGTAAGCTGAAATGGCTCTGTTCAAATTTCCTTCATCCTCAAATTCAAAAGATCTAAAGTAACTGAGACCTTGATTAAATTTGACCTCGGCCCTGATAGCGGGATCTAACCGGGGAATTTCTTCCAATATATCATCATATATGGATAGAGCCTCATCAATTTGACCTAAATCTCGCAAATCGTTCGCGCTTTTAACCAAGGTATTAACAATATTCCTGTACGCTTTTCGTGTCTTGTATTCCGTCGCGATCCAAGCCACGATTGCTCCAATTAAGCCTCCTGCAGCTCCCACGACCCAGAAATTGCTCATTTCAATGGCCATTTGAATGACTCCTGATAGATTCATCCATTTGATTGTTATTATAGATATTTTACTGTTAAACACTATTCAGTCGAGAACCAATTAGTATCACCTAATTGGTTCTCGACTATATGCGCAATATTTGATGCCCTATTGTGATCTTTTCTCCCCTCCAACTAACAGATCTACTTGATTTATAATTATATCGGCAGTTGTAGAAGCTCCAGGATTCCCATCATTTTCAGAGCAACGTAGAACATCAAAGTGATGAACACCCGCTTTAACGCTTTTGCCTTTAGCTTGTGTGATGCCCACACACCAATTCGAGCTGAAGGAATGCTGGTGCCCGCCAACAACATCCACTGAAATATATTAACGTAACCTAATGAATGTGGTGGAAGACCATAACTGTCCAACCCAAAAATAACGTAGGATAAAACTCCTCCAAAAGAGGTGAAGATTATAGCAGCTGTAGAAGTTCCCACGGCTTTGTGCATGTCAAATCCCAAAAAGATCACCATTACGGGAACCATAAGAACGCCACCGCCTATGCCAATAAGCCCGCACAAAAATCCCAGAGGCAGACCAAATAAAAGGTAGTTAGAATCGCTATTTTCTGCATATCCAGAAGGCTTTGGAGATCCTGCTACCATTCTGAGGGCGGCAATCAATATTACAAGACCAAAGATCAATCTGAGAAGGCTGCCTGGTGCGTTGGAAGCCGCCCATCCGCCCAAATAGGCGCCTACCACCCCGGTGGTTCCCAAAAGCATCGATGCTCGCCTCACCACTGCCCCTCTGCGATAATGACCCAGTGTTCCATTGATCGACGTTGGCAAAGCCACTGCCAGAGCAGTACCAAAAGAAATTCTAGTGGCTATGGTGGGTTCAATGCCCATTGAAGTTAAGATCCAGAATTGAACAGGGACCATTATGAAGCAGCCCCCCACCCCCAACATTCCTGAAAAAAACCCCGCAATCATGCCGGTAACCAGAAGGAACGCAATGTATAGAGGTTCCATAAATGTATCCTACCACTTTTATTAGATTGTATGTGTTTAGCACATCTCAATCATCATCATCATCATCATCAAAGCCATTTCTTGAGGTCTCGCGTGGCCAGTTCTAAGTTCTAGTGAGTTAATTTTGATTATAGTGTTTAACGATACTTTTCGGACAACTCCCGAACTCGCAAGAGTTAGAGAGTTGGCCTAATCGTGTCGTTAAGCACTATTCTGGCGAGAACAAATTAGTTTCATCTAATTGGTTCTCGACTATAATTGCAGCTATAGATGTTGTTTTTCTACTTACCACAAGTTGTTTGTCTGCGCGTATTCATTGACCAAAACCAATTATAGTTGAAAACTAATTAGTATCATCTAATTGGTTTTCGACTATAAAATCCTAAAAAGCTTTTGCCTTTTTATGCACTGATGGGCGATAACACATAAAAATGTTAGGGGCGAGGATAACATAAGGAGGCAAACCAAGTTATCCCCGTATGTATACTCCTTATTATTGTACCTTATAAATCTGTCGAACGTTGAATTATAGCCGAAAATCAATTAGGTGATACTAATTGGTTTTCGCCAGAATAGTGTTTAACGATACAAATAGGCCAAATCTCTAACTCTTGCGAGTCCGAGATTATAGTCGAAAACCAATTAGATGATACTAATTGGTTTTCGCCAGAATAGTGTTTGACGATACGAATAGGCCAAATCTCTAACTCTTGCGAGTTCGAGATTTGTCCGAAAAGTATCGTTAAACACTATAATCCGAAAGGTATCGTTAAACTCTATAGAATACACGAATCTATTCCGTGGAGATGAACCTACTATAAATATACTACTTACATCAGGTTGTATTCTGTGGAGAATAACACGAAGGCTCCTGAGCTTTTAGCCCCTGCGGGGTCTTTTGAATCATTGACGACGGCCATAGAGGCGGGCGCAGATGCCGTTTATTTGGGTGGAAAACGCTTTGGAGCCCGGCGTTATGCTGCAAACTTTGACGAAAATGACCTCGAAAAAGCGGTAGAATTCGCCCATTTAAGGAGGGTGAAAGTCTACGTTACAGTGAACACGTTAATCCCAGATAGAGAAATTGTCAAAGTGGCGTCTTATCTGGTTTTGCTGCGTGAAATTGGTGTTGACGCGGTATTAATCCAAGATCTGGGTCTAATGGCCCTGGCCAAAGAGCTGGTTCCAAACCTAGAACTTCATGCATCCACTCAGATGACCATCCACAACAAGGACGGGGCCATTTGGGCTGCCAGAGAAGGGTTGAAACGAGTGGTTTTGGCCCGAGAGCTATCTCTAGACGAAGTAACGGATATCGTACATAGTGTGCCAGAAATCGGGATTGAGGTGTTCATTCACGGGGCATTATGCTACTCTTACTCTGGACAATGCCTCCTATCCTCGGTTATCGGTGGAAGAAGTGGCAACCGTGGCATGTGCGCTCAACCTTGCAGAAAACCCTATCATCTGGTACAAGGATCTCGTGATCAATTCGGTCGCCCTTCTCATCTAAAGACGATACCCCTTCAGGATCAGTATCTCATGTCCACCAAAGATTTGGCGGTCTATCCTCATTTGGACAAAATCGCGAAATCTGGAGTTAACTCTCTCAAGATCGAAGGGAGAATGAAATCACCGGAATACGTGTCTGTGGTAATTTCCATTTACAGAAAGGCTTTAGACGACATATTTCGAGGCAATTGGTCACCCTCCGATGAAGATATGGAACAATTGGCCCTGGCATTCAACCGAGAGTTCACTAAGGGCCACATATTGGGGGCCAAGCACAGAGATCTAATGGGGCCAAAAAGGCCAGACAATCGCGGCCTAGAAATTGGGTCTGTAATTTCGTGCGACAAAGTAAACAGAGTGATCACGATCAAGCTGAAGGGAAATTTTATCCCCGAGAAAGGGGATGGGATCGTCTTAAGATCGTCAACAAAAGATTTTGGATTGGTGCTGCGAGAGAAAACCCCAATTAGAAATGACCTAATGCAACTGAAGAGCCAAATCTTTGTGGAAAAGGGGGCGAAAGTTTATCTAACTCACCGGGCCGCCCTAACAAAAAAAGTGGTTAATTCTCGTTCAAAATTGAATATAGACTTGGATGCCTCTTTTGAGGAAAATGAAATACCATCTCTGAAAGGCATGGTAAAATTAAACGGAACTTGTATCTGTGCCACGGTCGTGGGGCAGTTTTACATGGTGCCCGCCATCCGACAACCCCTTTCCAATGAACAAATCGAAGAACAGCTTTGTAAGACTGGTGGCACGCAGTTTTCTATTTGCAAGTTGAAAATAGACTATCCTGGTGGATTGTTCACGCCTTTGAGAAATTTGAATCAACTAAGGCGAGATGTCCTGAAAGAAATTGAGTCCGAGATTGTTAAAACCTATCGCCCCTCCCAAAAAGAGATAGATGAAACCCGAGACCACCATGCCAAGATGATTCAAAGATGGTATATGCCATCCAGAGTTCATTTTAACACCAACTACCAGGAGGCTTCCATATCGGTCTACGCAAATTCGCTCCAAGTGGTAAAAGGCGCAGCCAACGGAGGATGTGAAAGGATCTACTTCGAACCCATGCTCCAACAGATACTTCATGGTGAGCGCAAGCCCCAAGAGATATTATCTCAATTGGAACAAGCCGCCAAAATATGCAAGGCTCTAAAAACGGATCTAATCTGGAAGTGGCCTCGAATAACCCGACACACATATTTGAATATGGCCACACACATCTTGAAAGATGTTTCAGAGGTTGGCGTAAGCGCGATCATGGTGGAAGGTATGGGTGCTGCACAGGCCGTGTTGGCGGAAGTGCCGGATATGCCGCTTTTTGGATCTGTGGGGTTGAACGTGTGGAACAGTTTAACGATAGAGCAACTTGCCCCAACCTTCAACAGGTTGACCATTTCTCCAGAGCTTTCTGCAATGGAGATATCAGAAATGTTGGACAGAACCCGCCTTTGTGAAAACTGCCCCTCTTTAGAGATCATTGTCCAGGGCAACCAAGAATCCATGATAACCGAGGACGATTTGCTTTCCACTACCTTAGAACATAAGATTGAGACCAACGATGGATGTTTCTGGGGGCTCAAAGATGTCACGAACCGAATTTTTCCTTTTTGGACAAATGATGAGAGTAGAACTCATGTGCTAAACGCCGTGGAGATGTGCTTGGTGGATCAAGTTCCCCACATTCTGGAAATGGGCATAAATTCTTTGGCCATCGATGCTCGGTGCAGAACAGAAAAATATGCGCGCGATATGGTGGATATATACAGAGATGCTTTAGATATCGCTGCTAGAAATGGAGGTAAAAATAAGTTAAGGGAGAACTTACAATCCCTCAAAACAAGAGCCAAAAAGAGGTCCATGGGCGGGATAACGAGCGGGGCATTTCTGAACGGAAGGAAAGAATAGTTCAAATATTTGCACAAATTTTTGGTATATGGTGTTTAACGATACCTTTCGGATTAATCTCGAACTCGCAAGAGTTAGAGATTTGGCCTACTCGTATCGTTAAGTATTATTCTGGCGAAAAATAATTAGTATCATCTGATTGGTTTTCGACTATAATTGGTTCTAGACTATAATACCCATCATAAACTCAAATTCGAATGACCTCTCGCCCTTCAAATAGCTCCAAGGCCATATTTTCCAGCCCCAAATCATTTTCAGCGTCTTGAATGTAATCAATCTTGGCTTGAGTCATGGGCTTTGGGGGAACTGCAGTACAGGACCCTGCGCCCTCTGTGGCCCGATATGTTCCAATTTTTCTGGCCAAATCCGTTATATCTGACTTATCCATAGCAATCAGAGGGTGGTATATAGGAAGGTTGATCCCCGACTGTTCAGCCATTATGTTGGCAGGGGTTTGAGACGCAACCTGGCCCAGAGAATAACCTGTCACAATGCCAAAAGCGTCTTCCATTCTCATCACGTGGCCTGCGATCCTGTACATGAGCCTTCTGCACAAGAGACAGGTGGCACGAGGGTAAGTTTGAGTTATCTGTTCTAATCCTTTGCCTATGGGCACCTGGATGAAGTTGATCTTCCGCCCTGAAGTCCATTTCCTCAAAATTCGGGCAGAATCCATTGCTTGAGATCTGGCATCAACGTAAGGTCTCACGTCAAAGTAAAGCAGAGATACGGGACTGCCGCGTCGCATCATCATCCAGCAGGCAACTGGTGAATCGATTCCTCCAGAAATAAGCCCCAGCATTCGAGACTGGGATCCTAACGGGAGGCCGCCCTCCCCTGCAATTACCTCTGTGAAAATTAGCACCTTGTTTTTCCTGGCCTCCACAAATATTTCCAACTCGGGATCGTCGAGATCCACCATAGCGCCAGTACGATCTTGAACCGCTTTACCAACTTCTATGCCAATTTCATTGCTGGTAATTTGACCACCAGATCTCCGAGGCCTTATGGCAAAAGACGATGGATTATAGTTGGCTGCCAATTCAGAGGCCGTCGTGGCAACATCTTCCATGAGGGGTTTCACAGTACAGATGGGACTGACCGACACCACCCCAAAGACGCCTGAAACCAGTTTGCTTGCCAGTGGATTTGTGGTACGAACAAAGATCCTACCCCGTTCTTTGGTGATCTCATGCTCCACTCCTGCCTCTTGCAACACGAAGGCGATATTGGAGGTGAGGATTCTCTCCCAATTTCTTCGGGTCCAAGGATCTTTAAGAGCGATCTCACCATAACGAACTAGTATAGAATCAGGGGCTACCATCACTTGGCTGCCAAAGCTTTAGCGGATCTCTTGATCCTTCTTCTCCTTGCTCCAGAAGAGGTGTACTTTTGCAGAGGTCCTGGTCTTTTGTAACCTGACTCTGAGCTAGCCACCTTTCTGATCTGACCTTTTCTTCCCTTAATTTTTATCCATTGGATACTTCCTGTCTTTCCCATAAACCGTAACTATCCAGGAGGCATTAAATAGCTTTCGAAAAATGGACCATATTCATCGAGTCGACCAAGGGAATTTGCGGGGAAAAAGCGAAATGGACGCACAATTGGAGACAAACCTTTTAACAGGAACGCCAATCAGAGATCAAGTGACTCACGACATCGAACTTCCAACCATAAGCGCAGGCAAATCGATAGCTTTAATAGCTTTTGGCATGGGGGTATATCTGGCCTACTTATATCTAGTAGGGTTTGAAAAAATAATCGTTCACTTCACTCAGGTGAACGTGGCCATCTTCTCTACTGGATTTTTGCTGGCTTTGGCAGGCATGCTGTGTTACTCGATGTCCTGGAAAAAGATTGCGGATCAGCTTGATTATCAAGTTTCCACTGCTGATATGTTCTTGATGTACATGTCCAGCATATTCGTGAACAACCTCATCCCCTCAGGAAGCTTTTCCGGTGAGACCGCCCGCATATACTTCTTAGACAAGATCGCTGGAAACTCCAGGATCGACATGACCTCTGCGACAGTTGCTGCTACTCGGATAATCACCGCCATTCCTTTCATCGTAGGCATGTCACTCGGTCTAACATACCTGGCCCTATGTTACCACATTCCCACATGGGCCATGGCCACTTGCCTTATCGCCATGTTTGTCCTAATATCATTGGGGATAATTTTCGTAGGCGTTTGCTTTACAGATACTTGGCTTTGGTATATAACCAACTTAACCATCAAACATGCCGAAAAACTGTTACACAGGAAAGTTGACCGAGAGCTTTGCCTGAATATAGTTTCCCAATTTCACCAGACAATGGATCTCCTCTCTAACCAGAAACATGCTCTGGTAGTAAGTGGCCTTTGGGCGGTAGCGGGTTGGGTTTTAATTAATTTGGTGGCCTGGGTGGCTTTCAGGTCAATGGGTTTGGAGATATCTCTCTTCATAATCTTCGCTGTATATGCGGTCGTGGTGGTCTTCCAAGCCTTACCAATAATTCTGCCGGGGGGGGTAGGCCTAGCAGATATAATTATGACCGCGTTGTTCAGTGCTGTGGGAGTTCCCATGCATGACGCCGCTGCGGCCACTATTCTGACGAGATTGATACAGCTTTGGTTCCTAACTTTGGTAGGTGCTTTATCTACAGCACACCTAATGAGAAAAGTGAATCATATTGGGAAAAAAGGGTGATGCGACAAAAAAGCTTTTAAGCACCCGTTTTCATTGTGGACTAGCGATGGGACAGTAGGGTAGCCTGGTCGATCCTCGAGCGTTTGGGACGCTTGGACTGCGGTTCAAATCCGCGCTGTCCCACCATATCACATTAATTTTTGAATGTTATTAATGTTATTATTAGTATATCGACTGAATTAATATGTAGTTTGGCCCGTCGAAAAGGTAAAATGCCTGTACATCTCTGCACATCATTGGAGGAGTATGTCATGAAAGTACTTGTCAGCGATCCCCTTTCCGAGGTGGGGATCAATAAACTGGAGACCGAGGCCGAGGTCGACGTGATGACCGACCTAACCCCCGAAGAATTGATTGAAAAGATTAAAGATTACGACGCACTGGCCATACGCAGCGGAACCCAGGTCACAGCAGAAGTGATAGAGGCCGCAGACAACCTGAAGGTGATTGGTCGAGCTGGTGTTGGCGTGGACAACATCGACATCGATGCAGCTACTAAAAAGGGCATAATAGTGGTCAATACCCCTGGAGGAAACACCATCTCTGCGGCAGAACATACCATTGCCATGATGCTGGCTTTGTCCAGGAACATCCCCCAAGCCAACAACACCCTTAAAACTGGGGAATGGAACCGCAAGAAGTTCACTGGGGTGGAAGTATACAACAAGACTTTGGGCATCATCGGCTTAGGTAGAATAGGCATAGAAATCGCCAACAGGATGAGGTCTTTCGGGATGCACATACTGGCCTTTGATCCCTTCATCACCGAGGAGAAGGCAGGAGAGTTAGGAGTCAAACTGACCAATCTAGAGGTGATCTTCAAAGAGAGCGACTTCATCACAGTTCATACGCCACTTACTGAGGAGACCAGAAACCTCATCGACGAAGAAGAGATCAACATGATGAAGCCTAGCGTCAGGATATTGAACTGCGCGAGGGGCGGAATCATCAACGAAGAAACTCTGGCCAAAGCAGTAGCAGAAGGAAAAGTAGCTGGTGCGGCCATAGACGTATTCACCAAGGAGCCGCCCACTGACAATCCCATGTTGGGACAGGATGGAATAATCGTTACTCCCCACCTTGGAGCTTCCACCACCGAGGCTCAGATCAACGTGGCAGTGGCAGTAGCTGATCAGATATTGGCCGTTGGCAGAGGCGAGCTGCCTGCAAACGCGTTGAACATGCCTGCCATATCTCCAGAAGCCATGAACGTAATGGAACCTTACATGAATTTGGTGGAGAAGATGGGTCGCTTGATAGGCCAGTTGGGCGATGGCAGAGGATACGACAATTTGGAGATCATATTTGGTGGCACCGTATCTAATAAAGACACAAAGCCGGTGACCATTTCTGCAGTCAAAGGATTTTTGGACTCAATCGGCCACAATGTAAACTTCGTAAACGCCCTGCTAAACCTCAAGGAGCATGGTATAATCCTTACAGAAAGCAAGACTGAAGATACCAATGGATACAGCAACCTCGTCACTTTGAAGCTGCATGGTGCAGGAGAAGACATCTCAGTCTACGGCACAGTATATGCCAAGAAAGAAGGGCGCATAGTTCAGATCAACGATTATTCGATCTATATGCCCACAAAAGGGTACATGGTCCTAGTTACTCACGAAGACAAGCCCAAGATAATAGGGCCTTGCACAATGGTTCTAGGCGAGGCTGGTATAAACATCAGCGGAATGCACGTAGGCCTCAAACCTGCTGGCGAAGAACAGCTGATGGTTCTAAACGTAGATCAGCCCGTGACCAAGGACTTCTTAAATAAGATGAACAACGTTCCTGGTGTATATAAGTCTATGATGATTAAATTATAAAACTATTCAGGAGAGGTCAGCCTTCATCTGCTTGACCAGCTCCTCCTTTATTTTTGCCTTGCGATCCCCTCCACAAACCGCACCTCTTATCCCAATAATGTCGGGGTCAATTCTTTTCAGAGTTTTCAAATCACCAAATCCTAGATTTCCTGCCAGGGCCACTTCCATTTTCCTCTCTTGGCCCGCAGAGACGAATTCGATGAGCTGATTTTCATCCATAAACTCGAAAGCGGTCTTACCATCTTTTACAGCGGTATCGACCATTATCACATCGACTCCACACTTCTGGGCAACGGATGGCAGATCCATGGGTGCTAATGAACCCGCACGCTCATAATCTGCATACGCCGCAGCCACCAACTTTACGTCTTCATTGAAGTCTTTAACCGATCTTACCACGTTTTTCAGCATCTCTTCAGCCTCTTCAGGCGTCTTGATTCCCAGCAAACCTATCTTGATGTAATTAGCACCAGAAGTTGCCGCGCCCAGAGCTGCAAGGCTGGCAGTTCCTGGTTTGTAATCGAAATCGCCTATGGCGGCGCTAACGAGCTTTTTTCCATCAGCTAGATCTACAATGGACTTGATAACCCATGGAAAGTTGGCCCCTAGTGATCCTTCTTTGGGGTTTTTCACGTCCACTATATCGGCCCCTCCGTTGATTGTGGCCTTTGCTTCTTCTATGCTCATCGGACTAACCAATAACTTCATATCTTTCCATCCTCTTTGACAACGTATGACGCGCTGCGTCTTTGTTCTAGACCTATTTAACGGTGCGGTAGTCCACGCCGTTCGAGGTGAAAGGGAAAAGTATGAACCAATAGAACGGAGCAGTTTGGTGGTTGGAAGCTCAGATCCCACTCAAATTATTAAAGAACTCGCTCCAAAGGAGATATACTTGGCAGATTTAGATCGAATCATAGGATCTGGTGATAACTTAAATTTGATTTGCCAGATGGTTCAACGGGTCCGTACCATGGCCGATATCGGTATATCCAAACTTGATGACTTGTGGCTTTTGCCCACTGAATGTACTCCAATTTTGGGCACTGAAACTGTGTCTTTGGAACTTTTGCGCAATGCATCGGAAGCTAGGGATATTACTGTAAGCGTGGACATGTTTGCAGGAAATGTTTTGACACGGGATCATGATCTAAAGATGCCACCTATCAAACTGATAGAAAAGCTGAACGATATAAACTTTAAAAACGTAATTTTGCTGGAGCTGGATCGGGTGGGAACGTCGGTTGGACTAAACGAAACTTTCCTCCAAAAAGCGGCTTCATTGAGTCGGCATGATCTCATTTTAGGAGGAGGAATTAAAAAGGTTTCAGATCTGAACAGATTGGAAGAAATGGGGATCGCAGGTGCTTTAGTGGCTACCGCCATACACAACAGAAAAATACCACTGGAACTGATAAGATAAGACCTAAAAGGCAAACGAATCCGCACAGCTTACACGGAAATTGTTTAAAGGGTCAAAAGATGGTTTACGACCACCAAAATCACGTTGGAAATGCCGGAGACTTGTGGAAGCACTTGGTCCTCACCGAAACTGCCGATTGGACTTTCCGGAAAAGCGATGTAAAATTGTACGTGGAAAGCCATGCCGGATGGCCTCAATACGTTCTATCTCCAAAAGGCGAATGGGAAGACGGGATTAATAGATGCTGGCATAGTCTAGATGGTCTTAGAGATTTTACCTACTTTCGAATTCTAGAAACATTGAATCCACACGGTTTAGAGACGTATCCTGGATCTGCCAGTCTCGTTATGATGGTGGCCAGAAGTATAAAATGCCCTTTAAAGGCCGAGCTGTGGGATATGAATCCCCAAGTCCAGAGAGCTTGGTCCCAGGTTAAGGCAAGTGACGTACATTTCCGCCTAGGCGATGGTTTTTTGGGGTCCTCTGCCCTCTCAAGCCGATATTGCCCTGCATTTTTGTTGGTTGATCCGCCCTACATAACTGAAGAAGAAGTCAAAAAGGCGGAAGATTTAATCTACAAAGCTGTAGGTGCAGGGTGGATCGTACTCTGCTGGTACATGAACGATATGAAACGCGTTCCTCACCCCTCTTGCAACTACAAAACCTTCACACTGGACTTTAGAAGGTCGGGGTTAGAATGTGGTCCGTGGACTGGAGCTACCATGATCTTGGCTGGTGGCGATGACGATCTGAATATATGGTTAAATTTGAGAACTGAAAAATTTCTTAAAGCAATCTCAGTGGGCACGTCAGAATCTTTTTAACATATTCAATACAAAATTATGCTGGAGTGGTTCTCACTTGCGCAGGATGTTTTGGATAGCTTTGAGAGTAGTGTCCTTGGTAACCGCTTACAGCATCATCTTCATCGAAATAATGCGCTACGAGGGACAGGTAGAAAACGCTAATTTGATAACAGCGTTTTATTGGGTGATCATAACCATCACCACCGTTGGGTACGGAGAGATCGTCTTTTACAGCCCCATGGGACAGATCTTCAGCGCTCTGGCGAGCTTAAGCGGCGTTGCCATCCTATTCGCATTGATAGTGCCCCTCGTAATGACACCGCGATTCGAACGTCTGGCCAGAGAGTTGCCCACATCTAAACCGCCCAATATTTCGGATCACATAATAATCTGTGGCTATAACCCCATCGTAGAGACCCTCACAGAGAGGCTATACAAGTTAAAGATACCTTTCCTGATCGTTGAAAGGTCTGAAGATGTTGCCAAAGGGATCTACCGAAAATACCCAACCTTATGGGGGCCTTCCTCTGATATTGACGTGTTAATCAAAGCCAACATACACTCGGCCAAGTTGTTGATAGCAAATGAGTCCGATGAGTCAAACGCTGATGTGGTTTTGACCGTGCGTAGAATTTCAGACATTGTGGTGATAGCACTGGTGGATGACCTCAGCAAATCGCGGTTTTTGGACTATGCTGGGGCAACACGAATAATATCTCCAAAGACGCTTTTGGGCACCTTCATCGCTCAGATCACCTCGCCGCCAAAACAGGGAATATTTCCTGGTGCAGTTCAGATTTCTGCAGGAGTGGACTTGGTCGTTCTTCCCATATATCCTGATAGTCCTTTAATCGGAAAAACCATCGGTGACGAGAACTTTAGGGCGAAAACTGGAGCAAACGTCGCTGGAATCTGGCAGAAAGGTGTTTTCATTCCCTGCCCTCCCCCTTCTGAAGAAATTCAATCCAACTCCGTACTGATGGCGGTGGGAATGATAGACCAATTATCAAAACTCCGAGATCTCACCAAAGGAACTCCAAAAAAAGGGATTGCCATCGTGGCGGGATACGGAGATGTAGGGCGGCGTATCGTTCGTGTTCTTTTAGAAAAGGGCGGAAGACCTGTGGTCGTGGATCGACGTGATTTGGGGCAGGTAAAGTGTAGACACGTAATGGGCGATGCCACCTCTGAGAACGTGTTGATTGAGGCAGGGATAAAAGACGCTGTGGTGATCATGATCATGTTGAACTACGATGCCGACGTGGTATTCACCACTCTGGTGGCCAGAAACATCAATCCCAACGTTTTCATTGTGGCCAGAGCCAACCACGTTGGGTCTGTCGAGAACATCTACAGGGCAGGTGCAGATTACGTAGCCTCCGTTCCTATCGTTGCCAGTCACATGCTCACCAAAATCGTTCAAGCCCAAGAGGAAGAACTGGCCATGATCTACGAAACTTTGGAACTTAAGAGGCTCATAGTGAAAAAGAATTCCGCGCTTGTCGGAAAGAGTCTGAGAGAGCTGAACCTTCCTGAGAGGTTCGGATGTACGATTGTTGCCATCGGCAGAGCCGGCGATATCACTACAGACATAGATCCAAAAACCGAGATCATTGAGGGTGACTATCTGACAATATTGGGCAGTCTTGACAACTTAGAGGCCTTCTGCTGCGCTTATGAACGACGACTTGCCAAAAGAACGTTATGTAAATATTCTACGAGATGGAATACTTAATAAAGGGATTTTAAATGATACTTGATAAATGCATTACCAATTATAGTGAAATGCGTGATATGTGGCCTGAAAAGTTCGCCCCTGAACCTAGAATCTTTGACCATTTGCATCCGGGAAACAGAATTTTCATTGGAACCGGTTGTGGAGAGCCCCAATATCTGGTAAATACCCTAGTGGATTACGTCGAGAAGCATCCCAAGTCATTTATGGAAACGGAGCTGATCCACGTATGGACCTTGGGAATAGCTCCCTATACAGACGAAAAGCTTCAGCAAAACTTCCGTCTTGATTCCTTCTTCGTCGGAGACAGTACGCGAAACGCAGTTAACGTTGGTGCTGCAGACTATACCCCTATATTCCTCTCGGAAGTCCCAGATCTGTTCTACAGAGAGATTACGCCCCTCGACGTGGCACTTATACAAACGTCACCACCCGACAACCACGGTTACATGAGCCTGGGCATTAGCGTAGACATAGTCAAAGCCGCAACTGAAAAAGCATCTTTAGTTGTAGCCCAGGTCAACTCACACATGCCGCGAATTCACGGAGACGGATTCGTGAACATTCGAGACGTGGACTTCGTAATTTATCACGACGAACCTCTCCTTGAATATCAACCAGAGATCATAAGCGATACCGCTATGCGGATCGCTAGTTATGTGGCCCGCATAGTGGAGAATGGCACAACCATTCAAGTGGGGTATGGTTACGCACCCAATGCATTGCTATCACATTTGCACAAAAAAAAGCATATAGGAATACATACCGAGCTGCTAACCGACGGAATCGTGGAACTTATGAAAATGGGTGTTGTAGACAACTCAAGAAAGACCATCGACAGAGGTAAGACGGTGGCCGCTTTTTGCATGGGTAAAGAAGAAACATATGAGTACCTACACGAAAATCCTTCGGTGGAGTTCAAGACCATAGATTACACCAACAATCCATTGGTAATCTCCAAAATAAAAAATATGACCGCTATAAACAGCGCTATGGAGGTCGACCTTTCCGGTCAGGCAACTGCCGAATCTCTGGGCAATACTTTCTACAGTGGCATAGGAGGGGAAGCAGATTTCATGAGGGGTGCTGTATTGGCCCCCGAGGGAAGATCCATATTGGCCCTTCCCTCGACGGCCCTGAGCGGTCAAGTCTCCAGAATAGTTCCCTTCCTAAGCCCTGGATCAGGAGTAACTCTGACCAGGGGAGACGTCCATTACGTGGTAACAGAGTATGGGATTGCCTACTTACATGGCAAGAACATCCGGGAACGGGCCATGGACTTAATAGCCATCGCTCATCCTAAGTTCCGGCCTTGGCTAATTTCACAGGCCAAAGAGCTAAACTTAATCTACAAAGATCAGGCCTTCATACCCGGAAAGGCTGGCGAGTATCCTCAGGATCTGGAGACTTACAGAACCACTAAAACCGGGCAAGATATATTTTTGAGGCCAGCTAAGATCAGCGATGAGCCCTTGCTTAAGGAGTTCTTCTATTCCTTGTCTGACGAAAGCCTTTATTATCGCTATATCGCTGCCAGAAGCCATATACCTCACCACGAAAGGCAGGAGTTCTCGGTTATCGATTATAGCAGAGACATGGTCATTTTGGCAATGGTTGGTGGAGAAGAGCGGGAGGAGATTGTGGGGGTGGGTCAATTCAGCAGAAACAGGGATGTTCACACCGCAGAAGTGGCCTTGGTGGTGAAAGACGACTATCAGAAGAAGGGAACGGGTACAGTGCTTCTCAGCTACCTTACTTATTTGGCCAAGAGGCGAGGCCTTCTGGGATTCACTGCAGAGGTAATATCATCAAACAGTCCCATGATACGATTGTTTGAGAAAATGGGATTTGATATAGAGAAGAGGAGAGATGGGAGTGTGTTCGAGATGAAGATGACCTTCAGGAAAGAGTAGGATTCTGCCCAAAAATCCATCTTAAAATTTATTAGTAAAATGATATATATTTTAGAAGGGGCTTAAATTATGAAGGATGGAGTGGGTTGCTGGGAAGAATGGAAGCTTAAGTATCCGGATAAGTTTTTGTCCTTAGGCGCCATTTTCAACCGAATTCATCCCGGATCCAGGATATTTGTGGGCACGGGATGCGGTGAGCCACAATATTTAGTTGGTGCCTTGAAAGAATACGTTCAAAAGCGTCCTAAAGCCCTGATAGATACGGAAATATTACACGTCTGGACGCTGGGAATCGTTCCTTGTGCTGAAGAGAAGTTCAAAGATAACTTTCGGCTCAACTCGTTTTTCGTTGGACCCTGTACCAGGGGCGCTGCCGATTATACCCCAATATTTCTTTCCGAAGTTTCCAGTCTCTTCCGCAAAGGTGCAATACCCATCGATGTGGCCCTGATACAAACGTCCACCCCAGATAAAATCGGGTACATGAGCTTGGGCATAAGCGTGGACATAGCCAAAACCGCCATAGAAGCATTGGGAAGATGGGTTTTACCAGATGAAACTGACCTTCTAAAATTGCATTTTGATGATTTTTATAATCATGTTAGATATTTTTCATTCGATAGTTATCTCAATTGATATCTATTGCATAATTCCCAAGATGTAGAAAAGGTTAAAAATACGCAGGGTTTATATATCTCCCTGCACTTATCCAAATTTACTAATTGTGTAAATCGCTATGACGGACTAAAACATACCTATTGCGAATGCAACCAAACCAGATTAGTATCGCTTAGGTGGCCTCGCAGGCTTATGCTTTTCAAAGCATTCTCTGCAATATACAGGTCTAGATGGGTCCGGCTTGAAGGGAACTTGGGTTTGCTTTCCACAATCTGCACAAACTGCATTGTGCATTTCTTTTGGACCGCTGCTGAAGCTGTCTCTACGTCCTTTTCTTTCCATTTTATTCACTTAACCTTTTAAGTTCCGATTCATAAGAATCGACAGCGCTAAAACATCTCAACAATTTTTCAGATTTATGTGATGTAGCTTAGTCTACAAGGTTTATCCAGATGATATACCTGTTGGTCACCAAGCTTCAAAAACCAATTTTCCAATTATAGTGTTTAACGATATTTTTCGGCCAAATCTCTAACTCGCAAGAGTTAGAGATTTGGCCTATCAGTATCGTTAAACACTATTCTGGCGAAAAACAATTAGTATCATCCAATTGGTTTTCGACTATAATCTCGAACTCGCAAGAGTTAGAGATTTGGCCTATTCGTATCGTTAATAACTATTCTGGCGAGAACAAATTAGTATCATCTAATTGGTTTTCGACTATAGTTTCACTTGAAAATTTCACCTGTTTCTTTACACCATAACAGCAAGTCCAGATGGTTCATGGGAATTTCCACTCTACGAGAAAACGTCTTCATATTTTCTTCGATCTCTAGATATTTTCTTTTGGTTAGAGACTTGGGAATTTCATCTATGACCCCCAAAATTACCAAATTTTTGAGCACGTGCCTATCTAAAATTGCCAAATTGTCCCCCAAACCAATATTCCTTAAAAAGTGACTGGCTTCTTTGTATCCCAAGCCTTTGACGTTTTTCACCAACCACTCCCTTGCAACATTACAGTTATCGAAACCGTTGAGCGAAGAACGAAGGGATAAATTACCATCTTTGTAAAACATATCTCTTGCCTCCACAATGTATGATGCCTTTCGCTCATTGAACCTAACTCCTTTAAGCATCTTCAAAACCTGCTCACGAGAACCAGATAACAGAATATCCTCTTCCAGGAGACACTGTACCGCAGGCCAACAGGTTCTGGCTTTGGATTGTGGGGTAAGAAGGCAAAATACCAGCTCGGCAAAAAGCTCTCGTTCAGTACCCCATTTCCAAATCTCTCTAAATTGATCCATCCTGGTGGCGATTTCCTCTTCCATCGAGGCGTGCAGAGTTTTAACGTCATTTATCGTTTCGTCTTTTTTGGAGGGATCTGCGAGGGCCATTAGCATGGTTATATAAAGTTTACATTAATGATTATATCGGTGGGCAACATACCAAGACTTGAACTTAAATAATCGTCCAAAAAAAACTCTTGATAAGACGAAAGAAAAGTTTATATCACTACGTATGATGATTTCTCATAATTAGGTGAATATAAATGCATCATCTCAAAAGAAGAACGCTTCCTTTTACATCAATAATAGGGCAAGAGGGTATGAAAGAGGCTCTCATATTGAACGCCATCAATCCCAGGATTGGTGGAGTGCTGATACGTGGCGACAAGGGCACTGCCAAGTCCACAGCAGTTCGGGCACTGGCAGATCTGTTGGAAGACATACCCGTAGTGGAAGGCTGTCCCTTCAATTGCAACCCCAACAATGTCGAGGAAATGTGCGACCTCTGCCAAGAAAAAAACGCACAGGAAGGACTAAAAACAACTATCAGAAGGACACCGGTGGTTGACTTGCCTCTAGGGGCCACCGAAGATCGTGTGGTAGGATCGCTGGATGTAGAGCGAGCCATAAAAGATGGTATCAAAGCCCTGGAACCGGGCATTTTGGCAGCAGCCAATCGAGGCATCTTGTACATAGACGAAGTTAACTTGCTTGACGATCACGTAGCAGATGTGCTTTTAGATGCAGCCGCCATGGGAGTCAACGTAGTAGAGCGAGAAGGAGTATCTGTGGCCCATCCCGCAAAATTCATACTGGTAGGCACCATGAACCCAGAAGAGGGCGAGCTCAGACCCCAGCTTCTGGATAGGTTCGGCCTCCAAGTAAACGTGGAAAGCATCGACGATGTGGACCTGCGGGTGAACATAGTCAAGGTCGCAGAGGCACTAGAGAAAAACCCGATGGAGTTCGTAAAACAAGCTCAGCCAGAATTAGAGGCATTACGAGAACGAATAAGCGCTGCCAAAAAACTTCTGGGATCGATTTCCCTTTCAGATGAACTGATACGTGAGAGTGCCTTGGTTTGCGTTGACTTGGGCGTTAAAACTCATCGAGCAGAGATCGTTATCGCCAGAACGGCCAAAACCATCGCCGCCTTTGAGGGACGGACTGAGGTCGGACAAGAGGACATAAAAAGAGCCATGAGGCTGGCTTTGCCCCACCGGATGAGAAGCAGACCTTTTGAACCACCCACACTGAACGAGGAACGTTTGCTCCAGTCTCTGGCCGAGCACCAAAAATTGAAAACCTAAAATTATAGTCTAGAACCAATTAGATTATACTAATTGGTTCTCACCAGAATAGTGCTTAACGATACGAATAGGTTAAATTTCAAGCTCATGAGAGTTTGAGATTAGTCCGAAAGGTATTGTTAAACACTGTAAAACCTATATTTTCATATCGTCCGCGTATGTCCCAGCACCGAAAAACAGATTAACAACATCAACTGCAGGCCTTTGCCGGACTTATTATTTAGGAAAGTTCGTGTAATTCATGGAGCGATACTCGATGCATTGGGAACTAATCGGTTACTCTGCAGCGGTGCTGACCATGTTTGGCTTTGTGCCACAATTGTTGAAAATGGTTCGCACCAAGTCGGTGGACGATGTTAGCTTGCCCATGATGGTTCAGATGGCCATTGGTCTCGTATTGTGGTTGCTTTATGGAATACATCTACACAATCCTCAGATAATTATGGCCAATCTAATTTCGGTTTCAATTTTGTCCCTACAGATGATAATATATTTCAAATATAAAACCGAGAGAACTTTCTTATAATATCAAGATGCTTTTTAATTTGGCAGATTATGGGGCAATAAACGCATGATGAAATTTTTGGAAAAATTCCAAAATTCCATACTTATAATTCTCACTTGGATGATGGGGATGGTAGTACTGCTGGCTACCTTGGAGCTAATCTACATAATAGTTATGGAAATTGTCACCCCTCCTGTGCCCTTGTTGAAGATCGAGGGACTTTTGGAGATACTCGGTTATTTCTTGTTAGTATTGATCGGCATAGAGCTTTTAGAAACTTTCAAAATATATGTGGAAGAGAACGTTATCAACGTGCAGGTGGTTTTATTGGTGGCCATAATTGCCATCGCCCGCAAGGTGATAATCTTAGACGTTAAATCCTTGCCCAGCATGACCCTCATTGGCATTGGTTTTGTTGTGGTGGCCCTCTCAGTGGGCTATTATCTGGTTAAGAAGAGTCAATTGGATGAGAGAAGTTGTAGGTTATAAAGATTCTATTTATATATAATGCGTCTATGCAGATACATTCTGGTAAAAAGGAAACATTGCCCTCTTACTTGTTGAAACCACCAATAAACAAGAACTTGCAATTTCAAGAACGTTATTCAAAAATAGAAGGAAAGCCAGTTTGGTTTTTCCTTGTTTATCTCTCTTCAAATGCCGCTAAAGGATATTGATCTACGCTTTTGCCACCGGGAATATCGTAGGGAGAATCACAGATATCATCCTCATTTTCATCTATGCAATCGATATCGCTGTAAAAATTGCCAAAAGCGCCGTTGTCCCATTGGTTGGAGCCACCTTCATCATAAGCGTTGTGCACGCCGTTGTCTACAAAGACGTTCTTGTAGAGGGTGTTGAAACCGCATATGGAAAGGTAGATTCCGTTTCCTTCATTATGACTAACTCGGTTGTCTACTAAGGTGTTATAGTTGGTGGAAGAAAACAAATAAATTCCATTTGCCACGTTGTAGTTGGCATCGTTGCCGGTGATGAAATTGTTGGAAGAATCTTGCCATATGAAGATACCAGGCCCTTTATTGTAGCTGGCATCATTGTTTGCCACCAAGTTGTTACTGGACTCGACTAAGTATATACCTCCTGCCTTGTTATAGCCAGCATCGTTGTTTACCACCAAGTTGTTGCTGGAATTCCACAACTCAATGCTGTAAATGTCATTGTACATACCATCATTATCTTTGATGATATTATGGTCAGAATTGAAAAGAGAGATGCCATGTAGGTTGTAGTTAGCGTAGTTGTCCACCACCACGTTGTCTTTGGAATCGTAGAAGCTGATGCCAATACCATTGTTGAGGTTAGCATGGTTGCCTACGATTATGTTGTTGCTGGAATTAACTTGGATCCCTATCTCTGAGTTCATGGCCTTGAATCCCTTTAAGGTTATTCCATCTGAACTCAACGTTATAGCACTGCTGCCATTTGCGTTCACAGTGGGTATACCTTCACCAATATCTATGCCCAAGAGGGTTAACTTCTTGTTTACGTTCACGTTTTCATTGTAAGTTTTGCCATATACTTCAACTACGTCTCCAGGACTGGCGGCATCGATAGCCTCTTGAATGCTTGTATAATCATACCCCTGACTACCCACCGTAATGGTGTTCGCTTGTGCCACTAAGGATAAAAACAACAGAAGTACCGAAATTGAGACCTGCTTTTGGACCATTTAATTTCCTCCTCGAGGTACGGTCATATTGGGTGTTGGAATGATTCTGCATTTCTCCGAGCAACCAAAACTGCGACACCCGCTCTCAAGGTCAAGCAACTAGATCAATCCACAGTATCATAACCGAAATGCTTTGTACTCTTCGTTAACCCCCAATAAACTTGCACTCCCGAATGGAGGAGGATTTGAGAATACATAAACCCTTTGGTGATGACAAAAAAAGATTAGATTCAAACGTATCCCATATCATAGTCAATCCTTGTGGAATTGCTGATGCAGCCCTCTCCGTATTTAAATCCCTCCTCGACCAGTTTCTTCAGCAGGGATGGATAGGCCGCACCAACGATGTCCTTTACCGGCCGACCGCTGCAAAAGAACTTGAAGGTAGGAGTGGACATTACTCCATATCTCTCGGGAGTGAAGCTATTTCCCATGATGTCCATCCTTACGAAGTTGACCTGATCTTTATACTCAATCGCATATTGTTCGAAGAATGGCATCATCTGCAAACAATAAGCACAGGATGGAGAATGAAACATTACCAAAGATGGCTTATCTCCTTTCTCTACGATCTCTTCCCATGTTAGGTCATTGACGTCAATCACAACGCTCATATAATCATCCTGTAATTGTTATATGAATGCATATAACTTAATTTTTACTATGAATATCATCTTATATCAACAAGTAGGCCAACGCCACCAAATAACCCCACACAAAATAGTCCGTAAGTCGCGAAATGAGATCTCAAAAGATGGAGCGCATTTTTATCCTTATTAAGAGGTTATTGCCTTCGAGTATTATGAGGGCATCATGTCCGGAGACCCTTTCTATTGAATCATAAAGCTGACCGGATTACTTTTTTTCACAGTGCGTATTTTATTAGGCAGAATTTATATAACATCAATATTTTATAAATTAATTAACTTTATATCGAAACAAATAATAACGAAGATCTTTTATAAGTTTGCTTATTTAAGATGTTTGGAGGTTCTTCGATGTTCAAATATACTGCAAATACAATGATCGCCATCATACTTTTGATGTCTAGCTTGGCGATGGCAACGGGAAATGGAGACGAAATTTCCCCCTCTGAAACTCAAACCATCAGCTTCTACGGCCTTGCAGTTGAGTTAGTCGAACCAGAAAGCATTGTGGTGGCTCCCACATACTGGATTGTGAAGACAAACAAAGTCCTGAAAGGGTACCCTTGCAACGATACTCTGAAGGTCATCATATCACAATCGCTAGATCCACCTTGGGGGTACAACGATCCTCAAATAAAAACCAACCATCTGGTCAGCGTTTATGGAGAATACCTCGAAGACGAAAATGGATGTTTTGTGACTTTGCACGGATCTGAGCATTACTACATCAAAAAGTTAGCTGAACCAATCAAGTTCACTGCTAACGTGGTCGATTTTCGTCAATGCACTGCATTTAACACCACTGTCTACTGGGCTGTAAATGAAACAAACATATTGAAGGGTCCCGAACCCAGTGCAAATTTGATTAAAGTGGTCACTTATCAGGTGGTTTCCGGACCATGGGGTCAGGCTGATCAATATTTCAGCGTGCTGCCCGGAGACCTAGTGGAAGTTTATGGCACATATTTCGAAGACGAATATGGTTGCCAAGTGAGCCTATGGGGTTCAGAAGACTACTACTTCAAAAGAATCGTGGGATGCAATAACCTTAACCAGACAATTATGACTTGATGCCTGCGAAGGAAATGATCAATTGCGAACTTAAGTATAGTCGAGAACCAATTAGATGAATCTAATTGGTTCTCGACAGGATAGTTATTAACGATATGAATCGGTCAATTTTCAAGCTCACGAGAGTTTGAGATTAGTCCGAAAGGTATCGTTAAACACTATAATAGAGAAAACTCTTTGAGCATATGTTCGGCGGTCATACAAATTGCAAAGCTTTAAATAGAGGTAGTACGTGCTACAAATCCGCGTTGAGCTGTTTTTAATGGTTTTTCGCAAAAGGATGGTGCAAAAGTTTGTACGGTAATAAAAGAGGCTCTTTTGGCGCTGGTGGGTTCGGTCCTGCTGCTCCAGTCGAAGCAGAAAAGTCATACGACGTTGAAATTGAAGACATCTCAAAACAAGGAGACGGTATCGCCAGAATCGAGGGCTTTGTAATCTTCGTCCCTGAAACAAAGGTTGGAGATAAAGTCACGATAACCGTCGAAAAAGTCATGCGGCGATTTGCAATAGCCCACAAGGCTTAAAATTATCCACGTTAAATTGGTTTACGGTTTTTCGTGAAGATTTTACGAAGGATGTGAAGTATTTGTACGGTAATGATAGAGGTTCCTTCCAACGGGGAGGATTTGCTCCTTCGGCTCCTGTAGAAGCTGAAAAGGAGTACGAAGTCGAGATTGAAGATGTAGCAAGGGAAGGAGATGGCATCGCCAGAGTTGAGGGCTTTGTAATCTTCGTTCCAGAGACGAAAGTTGGAGATAAGGTCACCATATCAGTTGACAGGGTTTTGCGAAAGTTTGCAATAGCCCACAAGGTCTGAAATTGTCATCCAGCAACTAGCGCAGTTATTTACTGCGCTAGGATGTTTTACTGTTAACCTTCTGTTTATCTTCAGTTTTATGGCGATTTGGAAACGTTCCATACCCAATAGTTTTGTAAATGTTAACGTTACGTAATTATAGTCGAAAACCAATTAGATAATACTAACTGGTTTTCGCCAGAATAGTGTTTAACGATACTTTTCGGGCAACTCTCTAACTCTTGCGAGTTCGAGAGTTGCCCGAAAAGTATCGTTAAACACTATATTTTATAAATAATATCAACTTTTCTAACCAGCATTCTCATTTTCCTTATGGATAGCATTTATCACTGGTCAGC
>Ga0272441_10003557_pt1 | contig 29503 bp, 20 predicted proteins | sample SSMProp6N_FD_193582 | JGI IMG/M metagenome (GOLD analysis project Ga0272441, IMG submission 193582) | Marine sediment archaeal communities from Little Sippewissett salt marsh, Falmouth, MA, United States - SSM-Prop-6N | ecosystem: Environmental > Aquatic > Marine > Wetlands > Sediment ... | reverse complement strand
CACAGCACGGTCCGCGTTCACGACCCGGCCGAGACCTGGCCCCACATCCGCGCCGGGCGGGTCACCGGCAACGACGGGGGCCAGCACCACAACTGGCCTCACCACAACGGGGCCGTGACCGACGCGGCCGCGTGGCGGAAAGGCAAGCGCCTCTACGACATCGCGGACATCCTGGCCTTCCGGGACGCGGGCGCGTGGCTGTACGTGGCCGGCGACTGCACGCGGGCGTACTCGTCCAAGAAGCTGGAGTACTTCACGCGGCAGATCGTCTACCTCCGCCCGGGCACGTTCGTGATCTTCGACCGCGTCGCGGCCGGGGACCCGGCGTTCCGGAAGACGTGGACGCTCCAGGCCATGAAGCGGCCGGAGCGAGCCGGGTCGAAGTGGACGTTCGCCAGCGGCAAGGGGCGCCTGTTCATCCAGACGCTCTTGCCCGCCGGCGCGGACGTGAAGCTTGCTGGCGGCGACGAGCTGTACCGCTACGGCGGCCGGAACTACCCGCCGCGCCGCAACACGGGCCCCGCCCCCGAGTGCCGCATGGAGGTCTCGCCCGCCACCCCGGCGCGGACGGACTGCTTCCTGCACGTCCTCACCGCGACCGACGCGGAGACCCCAGCCGTGCCGGATGCCCGCGTCGAGGCCTCCGACGCGCAGGTCCGCGTCCTCGTCGGCCAGGCCGAGATCACGTTCGAGAAACCGAAAGTCGGCGGGAGCATCCGTATCGCCGGCCGCAGTCAGCCGCTGTGAGGAGGGCAACGGAAGGCCCTGGTACGGGCCATCGTGCGTGACCATCGTGCCGTCGCCGGGCGGATGGACCGTCGGCGCGGTCGAACTCTGTTGCGCAGCCTCCGTCCAAGCCGGCCGGTGGCGTCCGGCCGGCCCCGGCGTTCCGTACATTGATCCCGGGCCCGTCAGGGCCCGCTGCTGAGCGACTCGGTCGGCCCCGTCACGGCCCGCCGGTAAGCGACTCGCTCGCGCCGGGCGGCGGCGGCGGGGCGGCGGCTTGTTTCCGGGCCCCGCGGCGCGACGGCGAGAGCAGCGCCCACCCCCCGGCGAGGAGTCGCCGGAAGTCCTCGACGGCCAGGTACAGCGACGGGACCAGCACGAGGGTGATCCCCGTCGCGAAGAGGATGCCGAACCCCAGGCTGATCGCCATGGGGATCAGGAATCGCGCCTGGAGGGACGTCTCGAAGATCATCGGCGCCAGCCCGCCGAACGTCGTCAGCGTCGTCAACAGGATCGGGCGGAACCGCTGGATGGCCGCGTCGTGCACGGCGGCGTGGGCGTCGAGGCCGCCTTCCTTCCGCCGGCGGTTGGTGAAGTCGATCAGCACGAGCGAGTCGTTGACCACCACGCCCGACAGCGCCACGATCCCCAGCATGCTGATCACGCTCAGCGAGTAGCCCATGATCAGGTGCCCCACCACCGCCCCGACGATGCCGAACGGGATGCTCACCATCACGATGGCCGGCTGGAGGTAGCTGCGGAACGGGATCGCCAGCAGGGCGTAGATCGCCAGCAGGGCCAGCGCGAACGTCGTCTGCAGACTGGCCATGGACTCGGCCTGCTCGGCCCGGTGGCCCTCGAAGCTGTAGCTCAGCCCGCGATAGCGCCCCGTCAGCTTCGGGAGATACTCCTTCTGAAGCGTGCCGGCGACCTCCCCCGCCCGGTCGCGCGGGGTGACGTCCGCGGTGACGCTGATCACCCGCCGGCCCTCGCGACGCTTGATCTCCGTGTACGCCCGCCCGCGCTCGGCCTCGACGGCCTCGCGCAGCATCACCTCCGTGCCCGCCGGCGTCCGCAGGACCAGCTCGTCGATGTTATGCTCGCTGATCCGTTCGGCCTTCGGCAGGCGGACCATGACCTTGATCTCGTTGCGGCCGCGCTGCTGGCGGACGACCTCCGCACCGTAGAACGCGCTGCGGACCTGCCGGGCCACGCCCCGCGCCGTCAGCCCCAGCGCCTTGCCCTCCGGCAGGACCGCGTAGTCGAGCTGCTGCTTGCCGAGCTGGAAGCCCTCGAAGATGTCCGTCACCCGCGGGTAGCTTCGCAGTTCCCGGCTCAGCTCGCGGCTGGCCCGTTCCAGCGTGTCGATGTCGCGGTGGCTCAGCTCGACCTCGAGCGCCGGGCCGCGCCCGGGCCCGCCGAAGTCGCTCTCGAACCGCACGTAGTCCGCCCCCACGATGGGCCCGGCCCGCTGCCGCCAGGCCCGGACGAACTGGTCGGTCGTCATGATCTCGTCGCGGATCTCCGGGTCCGCCAGGAAGACCATCACCGTCAGGTGGTGGCTGCCCTCCCTCCCGACCTCGGCGAACATGCCCTCGACCAGCTCCGGGCGCCCGGTCCCGGAGACGACGTCCCGGGCGGCGCCGAGCACCTGGTCGGCGACGGCCTGGGTCTTCTCGATGGCCGCCCCGTACGGCAGGCGAATCTCCACGCGCCCCCAGTCGCTCTCGACCCGCGGGAACAGGGCGAAGCCCATCCGCCCGCTGGCGGCATAGCCCACGGCCAGCAGGAGCACGCTGACGGCCCCGGCGATGGTCAGGTAGCGGTGGCGCAGCGCGGCGTCCAGGAAGGGCCCGTACCGCGTTCGCACCCAGCGCAGGAACGCGTGGCTGAAGCCCTGCTGGCGGGCGTGCAGCCACCGGAACAGGCCGCGACGACGCCGCTCGCGCGCGTGGCCCAGGTGGGCCGGCAGGACGAACAGCGACTCCAGCAGCGAGATCAGGAACACCGTGATGACCACGACGGGGATCATCTGGAAGACCCGCCCCATCATCCCGGGAATGAAGTACAGCGGCAGGAACGTCACCATGTTGGTCAGGATGCTGAACGTCACGGGCATGGCCACCTCGCGCGCCCCGCGCACGGCCGCGGCCAGGAACGGCAGGCCCGATTGGTGGTAGTGGTAGACGTTCTCGCCGACGACGATCGCGTCGTCCACCACGATGCCCAGCGCGATGATGTACGCGAACAGCGAGACCATGTTGATGCTCACCCCCGTGCCCGGCAGGACCAGCAGCGAGCCGAGGAACGAGATCGGGATCCCCAGCATCACCCAGAACGCCAGGCGGACCTCCAGGAACAGCCCCAGCAGAATCAGCACGAGGCCCAGGCCCATCATGCCGTTGCGGACCAGCAGCTCGACGCGCTGGCGGTAGACGTCGGCCATGTCGCGCAGCACGGCCGCGTCGATGCCCGGCGGGAACGACGGGCGGATCCGCTCCAGTTGCTCCAGGGCCGCCCCGGCGACCTGGATGGGCGTCTGGTCGCCCACCCGGTAGACGCTGATCATGATGGCCGGCTTGCCGTTGTAGGTCGCGTGGTAGTCGGTGTCCTCGTAGCCGTCCACGATGTGGGCGATGTCCTCCAAGCGAACGATCGTCCCGTCGGGCGCGGTGATGATCGGCAGTTCGGCGAACTGCCTTCCGTAGTCTCGCCGCTCCCTGACCCGCATGAGGATCTCGCCGCCGCGGGTCTTGATCCCCCCGCCGGGCAGCTCGACGGACGCGTTGCGCAGCCGCGTGGCCACGTCCTCCAGCGTCAGGCCGTACCGCCGGAGGTTCTCCTGGGGCACCTCGATGCTGATCTCCAGGTCCCGCACGCCGAGCAGGTCCACCTGGGTGATGTTCGGGTCCTGGAGCAACTGGTCGCGCATGCGCTCGCCCAGCTCGTGCAGGGCGCTCTCGGAGGCGTCGCCGTAGACGGCGATCTGGATCGCCTCCCGGCGGCGCGTCTGGATGGAGACGATCGGTTCCTCGGCGTCCTCGGGGAAGGTGATGATGCGGTCGACCTCGTTCTTGACGTCGTTGGCGAGCTTCTGCAGGTCGCTGCCCAGCAGCATCTCCACCGAGACCGAGCCCATGCTCTCGCGGGCCACCGAGGTGACCTCCTTGACGCCGTCCAGCCCCCGCACGCCCTCCTCGATCGCCAGCAGGATGCCCCGCTCGACCTCCTCCGGGCTCGCGCCGGGGTACGGCACGCTGACGGTGACGATGTCCTCGGCCAGGTCGGGAAAGACCTCCTGCTTGATGTTGCGGACCATCAGGAAGCCGCCGACTAGGCAGCCGAACATCACCAGGTTCGCCGCGACCGAGTTGCCCGCCATCCAGGCGATCGCCCCGCGCGGCTTGTCCGCCTTGGGAGTCTCGCTCATGGCCGGGCCTCCCGGCTCCCCGCCGGCGCGGACGCCGGCCGGGGCGCCTGGACCCGCAGCTTCAGCTTGTCCACGGGCGTGCCGATGTCGCTGACCACCAGCCGCTCGCCGTCCCGGAGGGCCCCGGCGACGTACACCACGTTCTCGCCCCGGCGAACGATCTTCTCTCCCACCGGGCGGATCTCCAGCTCGTCGTCCGGGGTCATGATCCACACGCGGTCCCCGTCGCGCACGGCCGAACGCGGCACGGCGGCCACGTCCGCCAACCCGCGCCCGCGCAGCTCGACGCGGACGTACGCGCCGAGGATCATCTGCGGCTTGCCGGCGTTGTTCGGGTCCAGGCAGAGCGGGTCGGGCACTTCCACGAGCAGGCGGGCCATTCGGCCCTGGGGCTCGAGCTCCGCGGCGAGGCGAAGCACCTGGCCGGCGCGGCTGGTGTCGTCCGGCCAGGCGGCCGGGTAGTAGATGCGGGCCTGCGACCCCGTCGTGCCGCGGGCGGCGGGCACGTCGAGCCACTTCAGCTCGTCGACGGGCACGGAGAGCTCGACCCAGTACTCGTCCGTCCCGACGAGAGTCGCAATCTGCGTGACCGTGGAGACCATCGAGCCGACGTCTATCGACTTGCTGACCACCAGGGCGTTCAGCGGCGCGCGGACCGTCGTGCGCGACAGGTCGAGCTCCGCGCGGGCCAGCGCGGTCTCCGCGGCCGCCTTGGATTGCTCCGCCGCCGCCGCGGCCGCCCGGGCGGACTTCTCGGCGGCGCGGGCGGCCTCGGTGGCGGCCTGCACGGTCCGCAACTGGGGCTGGCGGAGGACCAGGGCCTGGTCCTGGCTGCCGAGGTCCTTGCCCAGCAGCTCGTACTCGCGCTGCGCGATGGCCTGCTGGCCCATCTCGATCTGCTCGGCGCACTCGGCCCGGACGACGTCCGTGGCGCGCTGGTTCGCGTCGCTGCGGTAGCGCTCCACCTCCGCCGTCCGGCGGAGCACTTCCGTCCGCTGCTGGGCGACGGCGAGGCGGAAGTCCTCCGGGTCGATCCGCAGGACGGGATCGTTCGCGTCGAACCGCCCGCCGGGCACGAGCTCGTCGGAAACGTCAAGGACCTGCCCCGCCACGCGCGGGGCCAGCAGCACCCGCCGCGCCGGCTGCACCGTCCCCATCGCGCGGACCACCACGCGATGCGGGCCCGTCTCCACCGGCTGGACCCGGACGAGCACGGCCTCGGCGGCGCTCTGCTGGCGCTGGGCCTGCGGCTTGGTCCGCAGCAGGTAGATCGCCCCACCCGCGCCGCCGGCCAGGATCACCACCACCAGCAGCAGCCGAACCAACGCGCCGATCCAGTGCACCACGCCGCCCCGCCGCGGGGAGGGGTCTTCCCCGGCCGTCTTCTGTTGCGTGTCGTCTTCCTGCATATCTATTGGCCTTCCTCGTTCCGTCCAAACCGCATCGCCCCCAATCGCTCCAGCGGGCCGTCCACGCGCCGCGGCGCGGGCGCCGGCGGCTGGAGGTCCCAGTCCGCCCCGAGCGACCGGTACAGGTCCACCCGGATCGTCACGAGCTCCCGCCGGGCTGCCAGGTGGCTCCGCTGAAGCCGCTGGTAGTCCAGCAACGCCGTCAGGAACCGGAGAAACTCCACCCCGCCCTTGGAATACTGGTCCTGCGTGCGTTCCGCGGACCGCCGCGCCAGGTCCCGCTGCTTGCCGAGGCTCTCCAGAAGGCGCCGCTGCTGCGCCTCGGCCACCAGGGCGTCCTCGACCTCCTTCAGCGCCGTAAGCACCGTCTGGCCGTAGGCGCGGAAGCTCTCCGTCGCCGCCGCGCGGGTCCGGTCGACCTCCGCCGCCCGCAGGCCCGCGTCGAACAGCGGGGCAATCACGTTCGCCGCCATCGACGCCATCCAGTTGTCGAACAGATCGCGGACCCGCTCGGCCGTCGTGCTCGCCGTCGCGCTGAGGCTCAGCCGGGGGAACTTCTCCGCGATGGCCGCCGCGACGCGCCGATCCGCCGCCTGCACGCGAAGCAGGGCACTCCGTACATCCGGGCGCCGGTGAAGCCACGCCGCCGGCACGCCCGCCGCCGGCAGGGGCGGCAACGCCGGCAGGGCCTCGGGCAAGGCGATCTCCACGTCGCCCGGCGCGCGGCCCAGCAGGATCGCCAACTGGTGGCGGAGCAGCGCCTCGGCCGCCTCGGCGCGGACCTTCTCGCCACGCGTCGCCTCCAGCAACTGCCGCTGCTGAAGCACGTCTGTCGCCGAGACCTTCCCCCGCCCGTACCGCAGCGTGACCAACTCCAGGAATTTCTCGTTCGTCTCGATCTGCTCGTCCAGAAGCTGAATCTGTGCCGACTGCTCGATCAGCGAGAACCACACCTCTGCCACCGACGCCGAGAGCGTGATCGCCGTCGCCTGGAGGTCTTCGCGCGTCGCGGCCGCGTCCAGCAAGGCCGCGTCCCGCGTCGAACGCACGCGCCCCCACACATCGACCTCGTACGCCGCCGTCAGGCCCAGCGAGAAGGCGTTGGCGTACGTCCGCCCGAACGGCTCGACGGAGGTCAGCGTGCGCGATCCCCCGGCCGAGCCGTCCAGCGTCGGCAGCAGCGGTGCGTCGGCGCGGCGTGCCGCGGCCCGCGCCTGCTCCAGGCGGGCCCACGCCCCGGCCAGCGTCAGGTTGTCCTTCAGGGCCTGCTCGATGAGCTCGCCGAGGCGGGGGTCGTCGAAGGCGGTCCACCACTTCGCGGGGGCCTCGGCCTCGCCGGTCCGGCTGAACGCCTCGGGCAGGGCGACCGGCACGGTCGGCTCCTGGATCGTGGGCGTGCAGCCCGTTCCCGCCACCGCGGCGGCCAGGAGGCAGCAGGCCGCCCCGGCCGTCCACCGCCGCGCGGGATGCGTCCTGTGCGTCGGGAGCGCGGTCATCCTGCGACTCCTTCTCCGTTGTCCCTGCCGGTGCGCTCCTCCTGGGCGATACCGCGTATGGCCGCCAGGGAGAAGCGGACGATGTGCTCGGCGAGCTCCTCGACCGTCACGTTCGCCGGCTCCGGGGGCCGTACGGGATGCCTGCTGCTCTGGAAGATCCGTCTGTGCCATTCCCCGTGTACCAGGTGGAGGCATTGGCTCATGATGCTCATCATGCAGAAGTGGCACGTCCGCTCGTCCACGGTGTCGCCTGTCAGCTCCCGGATGCTGTTCAACATCGCCTCCCGCAAGGGCAGGATGGCCTCGTGGAGGACCTCGACCAGCAGGCCCGTGGGGTGGGCCATCTCGTGGCTGACGATCCGGAACTCGTGACAGGCCGGGTCGAGCATCCGCTGGAGCAGGGCGAGGACCCGCCCGCGGAACCTCGCCTCCGGCGGCGCATCGGCGGGAATGCCCCCGTCGGGCGGGTGCGCCCGCAACGAGACGTCGAAAGAGTGCCGCCAAGCCGCCACGTACAGGTCGTCCTTGCTGCGGAAATGGTAGTTCACCGCCGCGATGTTCGCGTTCGCCCGGCTGCAGATCTCCGCCACCGTCGTCTCGCGATAGCCCATCTCACCGAACAACTCACACGCCGCCGCCAGCAACCGGTCGTGCGTCGTCTGCGTGTTCTCCGCATCCGTGCCCATAGTCCACCTCCCCGGTAATAACGTTCATTTCAAATGATAGTTTCAATTATCTGATGGAAATAGACATTTTTTCCGCAGAACGGTTTTTTCGTGACTGTCCCAAGTGTCTGATGTATGGTATATGTTAGGAATGGCTCCATCCGTCCACAAGCCGAACGCCTTCCTGCCCAGCGGCTGCCTCCGTGAGCCGAAGGAGAAGGAGCACATCCCCCGTCCGGTGCCGTTGTTTCGCCCGGACCGAATCCTCCTGACCAAGGGGTGGGATCGAACGCCGCAGCAGGCCCGCCTGGCGGAAGGCATCTGCGCGGCCTACCCCCACGCCGAGGTCGTCGACCGAGCGGATCGGTCCCACAACCACGTCGACCTTGGCTGCGACGACTCGCTGGTTCGGCACCGGACGGGCAAACGGACGCTCGTGCTGGGAGAGCACAAGAGCCCAGTGCGTTTCAGCGATGAGCAACGGGTCTGCTGCCCGAACTACTGGCACTTCTCTCCCTATGGCTTCTGCCCGTACGGATGTACCTACTGCTACCTCGCAGGCACGCGCGGCGTGTGGTTCTCCCCAACGGTGAAGGTGTTCCTGAACCTGGACGAGATGTTGGCCCGGATCAACCGGACTGCCAGGCGCCTCGCCCGACCGGTGGCGTTCTACCTTGGCAAGCTCCAGGACGGCTTGGCGTTGGACCCGCTGACCGGGTACTCGCGCCGGCTGGTGCCGTTCTTCGCCGCACATCCCTACGCGCATCTCATCGTGCTGACGAAGTCCGGACAGGTTGACGATCTGCTTGACCTGGCCCCGGAAGGGCACACCATTCTCTCCTGGAGCCTCACCCCCGAAGCCCTGGCGCGCCGATACGAGCCGTCGGCACCGACGACCGCGGCTCGGCTGGCGGCCATGCGCCGCTGCGCGGCGGCCGGCTATCGCCTCCGCGCAGTGGTCATGCCCATCCTGCCCGTGCGGGGGTGGCGGTGCGCCTACGGAGACCTGCTCCAGGAACTGCTGGGGCTGGAAGCGATGGAGCGCGTCACGCTGGGCAGCCTGTGCAGCTTCCCCAACGCGATGCGCCTCATGATGCGGAAGCTCGGGCGGCAGGACGAGCTGTCTGCTTCGCTCGCCCGCCTTGCCCGGTCCCAAGACGGCCGGTACCGGTTCCCCCCAAAGACCCGAACCGACTGCTACCGGTTTCTGCTGCGCATCATCGCCCAGGGGCGTCCCTCACTGGAAGTGGGACTCTGCCTTGAGCAGGCCGAGGTCCTCCACCGGGCGGGTCTGGAGCGAAGGACAAGCCAATGCAACTGCGTGCTGTAGGCCAGAGCCTGCCGGCAAGAGATTGCCCCGGCGGACCGCGCACTTCGGCCGGGGAGAAGGGATTGTGACGGTCCTGACACGGCGAGATCGGCAGGGGCCGGTCCTGACGCCGTCCTCCCTGCCTTGCCTTGGGGACGTGCCGACCATCAACATCACCGAGGGCTGTGCCCACGCGTGTGCCTACTGCTACACCCGGGGGTACTCGCGCTACCCGGGCACGGGCCGGGTGGTCCTGCTGGAGAACACGCCTGAGCTTGTGCGCGCCGAGCTGTCGCGGAGGCGCCGGCGGCCGCGACGGGTGTACTTCAGCCCTTCCAGCGACCCGTTCCAACCCCTGGAGGAGGTGCTGGCGGTGACGCATCGAATGATGTCCATACTGCTGGGGTCGGGCGTGGAGGTGGCGTTCCTGACGAAGGGCATACCCCACGAGCGGACGATGGAACTCGTTGCGGCCTCGCCCACGAGCGTGTTCGCCCAGGTCGGCATCACCACGTTGAGCGAACGCCTTCAGCGGGCCCTCGAGCCGGGCGCGGCTTCGCCGGGGCACAGGTTGCGCCTCATCGAGCGGCTTGGGCAGGCGCAGGTGGCTCCCATGGCTCGTCTGGACCCGCTCATCCCGGATCTGACGGATACCGACGGCAGCCTCCTGCCATTGTTGGCGGAGTTGGCACGGCACGGGGTCCGGAGCATCGCTGCCAGCTATCTCTTTCTTCGACCGCCGTTTGCCCAACAGCTCTGCGAGCGGCTGCGCGAGGTCGTGGGGCGTGCCTATTCCGCGGCGCACTGGAGCTGGCAGAAATCCGCCGACGGCATCGGCGGCGGCCGAATGCTCGGCCCGGCGGATCGTCAGCGCCGATATGCCCGGCTTCAAGCGTTGGCGGCGCAGTACGGCATCGAGGTCCATGTCTGCGCGTGCAAGAACCCGGGCCTGCCCTGCGCCGCGGACTGCCAAATCGCCGGACCACCGCGAACGCGGCGGCAAAAACCCGCACTACCGCTGTTCCCCTCGCTGGATTGAGCGGCCGGGAGTCCCCGCACAACCACCGCGGCGCGTGCGTCACCCGAAACTGGGGATCGGCTTTTCGTAGATGCGGTAGGTCTTGTAGTGCTCCGGGTCCAGGACGTTCTGGAGCGTTCGGTTGGACATGACGTTGTCCTCCAGGACCCAGGAGGCCTCGCCGGTGTCGATGCCCTTGGCCCGGCCGCGGAGAATCGTCTCCAGCATCAACAGCCCCGCGATCCCCAAGTGGCGGTAGCGCTCCAGCGCGGCGATCCCGAAGATGCGAATCTCGTGAATCCGCCTCATCGCGCGGAGGAACCGGAGGAAGCCGAACGGAAAGAGCCGACCCTTACACGCTGCCAGAGCACGGTTTATGTTGGGCAGGGCCATGGATGCCCCCGCCGGCTCGCCGTCGACCTCCGCCAGAACGATCAGGTCGGGATCGATCACGGCCTTCATGTCCCGGGCCATCTCCAGCGCCTCGGCCTCCGTCAGCGGGACGTGGCCCCAATTGCTCGTCCGGGCCGACTCGAAGACCTCCACCAGGCGGAGCACCTCCGCCTCATACCGCTTCATGTCCAGCGTGCGGACCTGGACCTCGGGGTGCTTGCGCTTGATGATGTCGGCCATGCGCAGCATGCGGCTGCGGCCCTTGGCGCCTTCGTCGACGCTCTCGGCGCGAACGAGGTAGGCGTAGAGGTCCTTGCACTTGGCCAGCCCGGCAGATTCATACAACTCAATGTATTTTTGCGGGTTATAGGGCATCATGACCATCGGGGGACGGTCGAAGCCCTCGATCAGCAGCCCGCACTCGGCGTTCATGGAGGGGTTGACCGGTCCCCGCATCGCCGTCCGTTCGCGCTCGGCGAGCCACCGCCCCGCCGCCTCGAAGAGCCCCGCCGCCGCCTCCGTGTCCGCCGGCTCGCACTCGAAGAAACCGAAGAAGCCGACCGCGTCGTGGTGCTCGGCGTCATGTGCCCGGTTGTGGATGGCGGCGATTCGCCCGACGGCCCGGCCGGCGCGCTCGGCCAGCAGCAGCGCCATCTCTGCCCGCTGGAAGAAGGCCGTCCGGCCCGCGAAGACCTTCGCCTGGGCCCACCGCAAGGGGGGGACCCAGTGCGGATCGTCCCGGTAGAGCCGAAAGGGTAGATTCAAAAAGGAGTTGCGCCCCCGTGCGTCGTGGATCGGCCGAATCGTCAGCCCCGCGCTCATGAGGCCGTCGGGACCTTCGTGCTCGGGGGCTCGGACCGCACGCCCTTCAACTCGCCCAGGGCGTGGAGCAGGAGGTCGATCTCCTTGTCCGTGTGGCTGGCCGTCGGGATCGCCCGCAGGATGCTCGTGCCGATCGGCACGGCGGGATACAGCACGGCGTTGGCCCAGATGCCGTACTGCTGGAGCAGGGCGGCGCTCATGTGGACGGCGTCGGCCCCGTTGCCGTGGATCGGCGTGATCGGCGTCTTCGTCTCGCCGATGTCGAACCCCGCCCGCCGGAGGCCGTCCTGGAGCATCCGAGTGTTCCGCCACAGGGCCTTGCGGCGGTCATGGGCCTCGCGGAGGATTCGCAGCGACGTGAGCGTCGCGGCGGCGATGCAGGCGGGCATGGCCTTCGTGAACAGGATCGTAGGGGCCTTGTACTTCAGGAAGTAGATCACCGCCGCGTCGGCGGCCGCAAACCCCCCCATGGTCGCCAGGGCCTTGCTGCACGTGCCGAGGTGCACGTCGATGCGGTCCTCGACGCCGAGCATCTCCGCCGTGCCGCGCCCGTTCTCGCCGCAGACGCCCGTGCCGTGGGCATCGTCGACGACCAGCCGCGCGCCGTGCTTCTCGCAGAGGTCGCACAACTCGCCCAGCGGGGCGATGTCGCCCTGCATGGAGTAGACGCCGTCCACGACGACCATCCGCGCCTGGCTTCGCGGGGTCTCCAGCAGGACGGCCTCCAGGTCCTCCACGTCGTTGTGGCGGAAGAACCGCACGCGGGCCCCGGACATCTTCGACCCGCAGACGAGGCTCGCGTGGGCGTAGCGGTCGAGGATGATCAGGTCCCTCGGGCCGGCCAGGGCGGCAAGCGTGCCCATCATGGTGTGGGCGCCGTTGGCGAAGACGAGCGCGTCGGCGGTGCGCTTGAAGTCCGCAAACTGCCGTTCCAGCTCGAGGTGCATCTCGATCGTGCCGGTCAGCGGACGGGCGCCCATGGGGGCGCAGACGCCGTACCTGCTGACGATCTCCGCGCCGGCGGCGACGACGTCCGGATGATTGGCCAGACCCAGGTAGTCGTTGGTGCTGAACTGCAGCACGCGCCGCCCGTCGATGTCGATCCACGGGCCGGCGTTGTCCAGCGGCGCGGGCTGGTACAGCGTGCCCTCCGCGGCGGCCCGGTCCTTCTCGTTGACGATGCGAGAGACGCGCTGAAAGCGCACGCACTTGTCGAAAATATCGGCCATTTCGAGCCCTTCCGACCCTCGTAGCGCCCGCGCGGCGATGCCTCAAACCTTGCCGCCGGCTCTGCTTCGGACGCGACGAAGGCCCGGAGTATTCACGGGCAGTAGATCACCTTTTTTCCCCTGAAAGGCAAGGCAGAAATCTGCTATCCTCCCGTTTTCCCCGGCGGGGCGGCGCCGGCCGGGCGAATCTCGTGCGGGCGGAGTGGTGCGATGAGCTTGACGTCGTGGGCGGTCTCCCGGCTGAGCGGACGGCACTGGAAACGCTTCGAGCGGGCCTGCGCCCGCCCCGCCGACAGCCAGGTCGCCGTCCTCCGCGAGCTGCTCCGCAGGGCCGCCGAAACCCAGTGGGGGCGGCGGTACCGCTTCGGCGACACCCGCAGCCCCGAGGCGTTCCGCCGGCGCATGCCGATCACCGGCTACAAGGAGGCAAGCGAGTCCTGGCACCGGGCGTTCGAGGGTGCCACGGACGTAACCTGGCCCGGTCACGTGAGATATTTCGCGCTGTCCTCCGGGACGACGGCGGGCAACAAGCTCCTGCCGGTCACGCGCGACGCGATCCGCAGCAACCTCCGTTCCGGGGCGCTGCTGGTGGCGGCGCTGGCCCGCCGTGGGGGGGCCGAGAGCGTCACCGCCGGGCGGTTCCTCTACCTCGGCGGCTGCACGACGCTGCGCGAGCGCGGCCGAAGCCTCTACGGCGACGCGTCGGGGATCGTGGCGCGGCACATCCCGTTCTGGGCCCGCGGGCGGAGCCTGCCCGAGGCCGACATCCGCGCGCTGGCCAACTGGGAGGAGAAGATCGCCGGGATCGTCGAGCGGTACCTGACGGCCGACGTCGCGGCGCTCAGCGCCTGCCCCTCCTGGGCGGCGATGCTCTTCAAGCACCTGCGTGAGGCCGCCGCGGCGCGGGGACTGCCGGACGGCGAGATTGGCCGGCTCTGGCCGAAGCTCGCACACTTCGTCTCGTACGGGATGGCCTTCGAGCCCTACCGCCGGGCCTTCGAGGAGTATATCGGCCGGCCGATCCATTTCACCGACACGTACTCGTCCTCCGAGGCGGGGATGTCGGCGATCCAGGAGGAAGCCGGCGGGCCCTTGCGGCTGATCGTGGACAACGGCGTGTACTACGAGTTCGTCCCCGCCGACCGGGCCGACGAGCCCGCCCCGCCGCGCCTGCACGTCGGCGAGGTCGCCGAGGGCGAGGACTACGCCGTGGTGGTGACCTCCAACGGCGGGCTCTGGGCCTACCCGCTGGGGGACGTCGTGCGGTTCGTCAGCCTCTGCCCCCCGCGGATCGTCTTCTCCGGGCGGACCCGGCTGCAACTCAGCGCCTTCGGCGAGCACGTGACCCTTCGCATGATCGAGCAGGCCGTCGCCCATGCCTGCGAGCAGACCCGCGCCGCCGTGACGGACTACACCGTCTCGCCGCGCTACCCCACGCCCGAGCAGCCCGTCCCGGGCCATCGCTGGATCGTCGAGTTCGACCGCGCGCCCGCCGACAACGCCGCCTTCATGCGAGCGGCCGACGAGAGCATCCGCCGCGAGAACGAGGACTACGATACCCACCGGACGGACGATTTCGGCCTGCAGCCCCCGCGGCTCGTCCCCGTAGCGCCCGGGACGTTCTACGAGTGGATGAAACGCCGCGGCAAGCTCGGGGGCCAGCACAAGGTCCCCCGCGTCGCCTCCACGCCGGCGATGGCCGACGAGCTGCTGGCCATCTCCGCCCAACGCGAGTAGTCGCCGACCCACCGCGGGCCGACGCGATGCGCCGAGAACCGGGGCCGGACCCCTTGTCGCGCCGACCCCGCATGCGGTACCCTGGACGCCCGCCTCAGGGGCACAGGCACGACGGGCTTGCGCCCCGGTGCGTCATTCGCAGGTTCTCGCCAAGGCAGAAAGGAAACTCCAATGCCCAAGATCGCCATGATCGGAGCCGGCAGCCTCGTGTTCACCAAGACCCTCGCGATGGACATCCTCGCCACCGAGGCGCTGGAGGGGTCCGAGTTGGCCCTGATGAGCCGCACGGCCCCGAAGCTCGAGCGCATGGAGGCCTTCATCCAGCGGGTCTGCGAGGAGAACGACAAGCCCGCGAAGGTCTGGTCCACCCTCGACCGGCGCGAGGCCCTCGACGGGGCCGACTACGTCATCATCATGATCCAGGTCGGTGGGCTCGAGGCCTTCGGGCACGACTACAACATCCCGCTGAAGTACGGCGTCGACCAGTGCATCGGCGACAGCCTCGGGCCCGGCGGGGTCTTCCGCGCCCTGCGGACCATTCCCGTGCTGGTGGACATTGCCGCCGACATGGAGGAGCTCTGCCCCGACGCCGTCATGCTCAACTACGCCAACCCCATGGCCGCGTGCTGCCTGGGGCTCGGGCTGGCGACGGACCTCGAGTTCATCGGCCTCTGCCACGGCGTGCAGACCACGCTGGACCTGATCGGCAGCTATACGGACACGCCGAAGGAGCAGATCGACCACCTCTGCGCGGGCATCAACCACATGGGGTGGTTCCTGTCGCTGCGGGACAAGCGAGACGGGCGCGACCTGATGCCCGTCCTCCGCGAGAACATCGAGAAGCCCGAGTATTACGTCAACGAGAAGGTCCGCTGCGAGGTCATGCGGCACTTCGGCTACTTCATGACCGAGAGCACCGGGCACCTCAGCGAGTACATCCCCTGGTTCCGCAGCAGCGAGCGGGCGCTGAAGCTCTATTGCGACGAGCCGGCCTTCGGCGGCGAGAGCGGGGCCTACTACAAGTACGCCAACATGCTCGCCGAGAAGTACAAGGGCGTCGACTACCTCGCGCTGGAGTCCACCAAGATCGAGAAGCGCTCCGTCGATTACTGCTCGTGGATCCTCGAGGCGATGGAGACGGACAACGTTTTCCGCCTCAACGGCAACGTCCGCAACGACGGCTACATCACCAACCTGCCCGACGGCTGCTGCGTGGAGGTGCCCGTCTTCGTGGACGCCCGGGGCCTGCACCCGGTGACGGTCGGAGACCTGCCCACGCAACTCGCGGCCCTGAACCAGTCGAACGTGACCGTCCAGACCCTTACCGCCGAGGCGGCGCTGACCGGCAACGTGGAGATGGCCATGCAGGCCTGCGCGATGGACCCGCTGACCAGCGCGTGCTGCACGCTGAAGGAAGTCCGCGACATGGCCGCCGAGATGCTCGAGGCCGAGAAGCAGTGGCTGCCCCAGTTCGAGGGCGAGACCCTTCGCCCCGCGCCGACGATCGATATCCCCGCCGACGTGAAGCGCGTGGACGTGCCGCTGGACCCGGCCCTGGCTATCGCCAACCGCTTCCAGATCCTCGCCGAGCAGAAGGTCTCCGGCGAAGGACAGTGATGAGGCACTGGGTCCACGAAGGACACGGATTGTCTGCGGAGCACGTATCTCTTGTTCTCAAACTGACCGATCTTGGAGGCCCGGAGGGCCGGAAGGGAATAGACGGGGGCGTAAGCCCCCGGTAACACAGCGATTAGGCCAAGAGCCCCGAGGGGGCGGAAGGAACGCAAGCTGCGCAGGCGCCTGGAGGTGGACTCCTTTCGCCCCGCTGGGGCTCAGGAATATAAATGCCGGTCAACCGGCGGCTTACGCCGCCGGCCATTTCCTTCCGCCGCTCCGCGGCTTCGGAAAACCGGTCAGTTTGAGTCTTGTTGATTCGCGCAATCGTGAACCTCCTCTTTCTGAATGGAAAAAAGGTGGAGAAGAAGCTGCGGATCGGGTTCGTCGGCGTGGGGGCGATGGGGCAGTGCGCGCACCTGCGGAACTACGTGACGCTGCCGGACTGCGAGGTCGTCGCGATCGCGGAGCTTCGGCCGAAGACCGCCCGGGCCGTCGCGGAACGGTACGGCGTGCCGAAGGTCTACCGCGACCACGAGGAGATGCTGGCGGGCGAGCAGCTCGACGCGATCGTCGCGTCCCAGCCGTTCACGCGGCACGGTGTGCTCGTGCCCGACCTCGCCCGGGCGGGCCTGCCGATCTTCACGGAGAAGCCCCTGGCCGGGAGCGTCGAGGTCGGCGAGCGCATCTGTGCCGCCACGGCGGCCGGGGGGGCGAGGCACATGGTGGGCTACCACAAGCGGTCGGACCCGGCCACGACCTGCGCGAAGGCCGAGGTCGACCGCCTGCGGGAGACCGGTGAGCTGGGGCCGCTGAAGTACGTCCGCATTCTCATGCCCGCGGGCGACTGGATTGCCGGCGGCCTGGACGGACTGATCGACGCGGGCGACCCCACCCCGGACCTCGCCCACGACCCGCCCGCCTCGGACATGGACGCCGAGACGAACCGGGCGTACATCGACTTCGTCAACTACTACATCCACCAGGTCAACCTGATGCGCCACCTGCTGGGCGAGCCGTACCGGGTGACGTACGCCGACCCGTCCGGCGTGATGCTGGCGGGGCGGTCCGACAGCGGCGTGGCGTGCGCCATCGAGATGACGCCCTACCGCACGACGGTGGACTGGCAGGAGTCGGTCCTGGTGGCCTTCGAGAAGGGCTACGTGAAGCTGGAGCTTCCCGCCCCGCTGGCGACCCACCGCCCGGGCGCCGTGGAAGTCCTGCACGACCGCGGCGAGGGCCGGGCGCCCGAGGTCCGACGCCCCCACCTGCCGTGGGGCCACGCGATGAAGCAGCAGGCCGCCAACTTCCTCGCCTTCGCCCGCGGCGACGCCCCCGCCCCCTGCGACGCCGCCGAGGCCCTCGAAGACCTCCAAATCGCCCGCGACTACATCCGCCTGTGGAAGGGGAAGTAGCCGTCGGCTGTCCGCTTCCCCCATGGAGATCCGCCATGCCATTGAAGTTCCGCAAAGTCCTCATCGCCGACGAGAGGTACGAATCGGCCGGGGTGTTCGACGTCAACGGCGACGGGGTTCCCGACATCGTCTCGGGGGCGTACTGGTACGAGGGGCCGGATTTCCGCAGGGCCCACTTGCTCGGCGAGGTCCCGGCCCACGGGGAGTACTACGACGACTTCTCGACGATCCCGATGGACGTCAACGGCGACGGGCGAATCGACGTCATCACCGGCGGGTGGTGGGGCAACTCGATCCGCTGGCGAGAGAATCCCGGCGACCCCGACGTGGAGTGGCCCGAGCACGTGATCGCCGAGACGGGCAACGTCGAGACGACCCGCGCGTGGGACGTCGACGGCGACGGGGAGGCGGAGATCGTTCCCAACACGCCCGGCGGGCCGCTGGTGGTCTACAAGCTCGCCCGGGGCTCTGACGGCCGGCCGACGGGGCGGTTCGACGCCCACACCATCTGGCCCCAGAAGCAGGGCCACGGGCTGGGCTTCGGCGATATCACCGGTAACGGGCGCGGGGATTTCATTCTCGCCAACGGCTGGCTGGAGGCCCCGACCGATCCGTTCGCCGGCGCGTGGGCCTTCCACGAGGACTTCGACCTCGGCTCGGCCAGCGTGCCGATCCTCGTCGCGGACGTCAACGGCGACGGGCTCAGCGACCTGATCGTCGGGCAGAGCCACGCCTACGGCCTGCACTGGTGGGAACAGCGGCTGGTCGGGGGCAAGCGGACGTGGCACCGCCACGCGATCGACCCGCACAACAGCCAGTACCACGACCTGGGGTGGGTGGACCTCGACGGCGACGGGGCGTGCGAGCTGGTCACCGGCAAGCGGTACCGCGCGCATTGCGGCAAGGACCCCGGGGCGGCCGACGACGTGGGCGTCTACTACTTCAAGTGGGACGGGGAATCGTTCAGCAAGCAGGTGATCGACTTCGGCCCGCCGCGCGTCGGCACGGGCGTCGGCATCCAGTTCGCCGTCGCGGACCTGACCGGCGACGGGCGCCTCGACCTCGTCGCCCCCGGCAAGGACGGCCTCTACGTGTTCTTCAACGAGGGGAGGGGATAGGGAGCATCCAGCCCGGGCCGTCCACTTTGGTTTCGGTCCGTCGCAGTCAGTCCGGCTCGGCTATTCCTCCGTTCCAGGGCCCTCTTGCGGACCGGCCGTGCTGGGCGCGGCTCGGACAAGCCGGTCTCCCAGCTTCTCTTGCTCGCGCATCATGTGCCGGACATAGGCGTCGAAATCGTTGTTGAACTCGGCCAGGATCTGCCTGCGAGCTTCCCGAACCTCTTCGACGATCGGGTCTTGCCACATCTCAAGGCTCCCTCAGCTCCTCGGGCGTGCAGATCCCGGAAGTCCGAATGCCGTTATATCGGTTGATCTCATCCAGAAGCCGTCGCACTCGTGGCGTGGCCATGTGGGTGCAGTTCCACGTAACCAGGTAGTCCACCGTATGCCACGCCGCCACAAGTGGACGGAATCCGTACGAGCCTTCTCGGGCATGGAAAGCCGAATGAAGTACTCGGCGGCGAGCATTACGACTTCCTCAAGGATAGGCAGCACCCGGGCGGTCCGGATGGCGTCTGCCCGCTGCTGCGCCGACACCGGGTCTCCGCGGGCAATCTCATCCAGGACTGCCTGGGATACGACAGGATCGCAGTTGGGCAGGGCGGTCTCCCACCACTCCTGCGTGATCTGCTGATGTCCGGCCACAATCAAGTCACGACTTATGCGGGCCGTGTAGTAGGAGATCACCGAGGTCTCGACGTAGACAGTCGGCTTCATGCCGTCCATTATACAGCACGCGAGGCCCTGCGCCCGGACCACTTCGTTTGCCATGAGCCGCGTTTGGATCACGAGTCGGCCTCGGGCAAGCTGATCTTCAGCGCGGGCCGGCCCGACGGTATGGTATCGGCATGACGGACGACTCGGACATCAAGCGGTACCGGCTGTTCGCCGAGGGCGGCTTCGATACCCGTGTCTGTGTCGGCTACGAGGAGAGGGAAGAAGACGGGACCGATCCGATCCTCTGCTTTGTGTGTTCCCCGTCGGACAGGACCAACGCGTGAGACCTTCTGCTATGATTGTCGCTTGTTCACAATGCCCCGGCTCGAAGCTGGAAGGAGAACCGATGAGTCATCCAAACGCCATCCTCGCAACAGCGTTCCTGGGCGTGTTGGCCGTCTCGGCCGCGGGGATGGAGCCGAACGCGATCTTCGGCGACCGCATGGTCCTTCAGCGGGGCATGGCCGTACCGGTCTGGGGCACGGCTGCGGCCGGGGAGAAGGTCACCGTGCGGTTTGCCGGGCAAGAGAAGGCCGCCCTCGCCGACGCCAACGGTACGTGGCAGGTGAGGCTCGATCCGCTGGCCGTCGGCGACGCGGGGCGGATGACCGTCGCCGGCGAGGCGAAGACGGTGACGTTCAGCGACGTGCTCGTCGGCGAGGTCTGGCTGTGCGCGGGGCAGTCGAACATGGCCATGACGGTGGGCCGGGCGGCCGAAGCCAAGGCCGAGGTCGCCGCCGCGAAGCTCCCGCGCATCCGCCAGAGCGGTCGGAAGGGGTGGGTGGTTTGCAGCCCCGAGACGGCGGGGGGGTTCTCCGCGACGGCGTTCTACTTCGCGCGGGACCTGCACGCGTCCCTCGACGTGCCCGTGGGGCTGATCGTCCGCGCCGTCGGCGGGACGCGCATCGAGCAGTGGACGGCCCGGCCGTGGCTGACGAAGCTCGCCTACGGCCGGACGCTGCTGGCGAAGCTCAGCGATCCGAACGTTCAGGCGTGGCTGCCGCGGCCGCGCGGCGGGCGGGGGCAGGCCCCCCGGCCCCCGCGGCCGAAGGGGCCCATGCCGCCGGAGGTCGCCGCCCTCGATCCGGGTCACGTGCCGTCCTCGATGTACGACCGGTTCCTCGCCGGGCTCGCGCCGTTCGCGATTCGCGGCGTGATCTGGTACCAGGGCGAGCGGAACGCGAAGGCGGGGGACCCGCGGGCCTACGCCGAGCTGCTGCCGAACCTCATCGCGAACTGGCGGAGCGACTGGCGCCGAGCCGACCTGCCGTTCGGCTACGTTCAGTTGCCCAACCTCGGGCCGGACGCCGGGCGCGTCGCCCACGCCCCGCAGGACGCCTGGCCGGTCGTCCGCGAGGCGGCGCTGCGGGCCCTGCGTGTTCCCGGGACGGGCATGGCCGTCACGATCGACGTCGGCGGGGACCTGCACCCGAAGAACAAGCAGGCCGTCGGCCGCCGGCTGGCGCTGTGGGCGCGGCAGGCCGTCTACGGCGAGAAGATCGTCCATTCCGGGCCGATCTTCCAGTCGATGCAGGTGGACGGCGGGAAGGCCGTGCTGCGCTTCGCGCACGTCGGCGGGGGTCTCGTCGCCAAGGGCGGTACGCTGGGAGGCTTCGTGCTGGCCGGCGCGGACCGGAAGTTCGTTCCCGCCCGGGCCGTCCTGGGGCCCGCGGCGGGCCCGGGTCAGGCGGGCAAGACGGTGATCGTATCCAGCGAGCGCGTTCCCGAGCCCGTCGCCGTCCGTTACGCCTGGGCCGACAACCCCGTCTACAGCCTGCTCAACGACGCCGGCCTGCCCGCCTCCCCCTTCCGCACCGACGACTGGCCTCTGGCGACCGTGCGGCAGTCGCAGAGGCCCGGCGCGGGCCCCGCCCGCAACCGGAAACGGAGCCCGTAGCCGGCAGCCGCTGGAAAGCCGGAGACCGGGCAGACCCGCATCCGCTCGGCCAGGTCGTCTCTGACCCCGCGCAGGTCCGGCCCCGACGAAAGCGAGGCCGGGCCCTGAAGCGGATCAAGGCCCGGCCCCGTGTCGTGAGCGAGGTTGAATCAGAGCGACCAGCCGGTGCGGTACGGCGGGTCGACGTAGGCGTTGGCCTCGGGGCAGTTGGTGAACTGGGCCTTCTCGCCGTCCCACTTGAGTTCCCGGCCGGGGAACTTCAGGGCGATCACGCCCAGCAGGGCCAACTCTGTCAGCGCCCCACCATAGTCGAAGGGCGACCCGGCCTGCTTGCCGTTGCGGATGGCCTCCAGCCAGTCCTGATGGTGGCCCTTGACGCGCGGGATCGACGGCTCGGGCTGCTTGTAGTCCCGCATCTTCTCTTCGGGAATGATCCGCGCCCCGCCCGCGCCGTGCGAGCCGTGCGAGATCCCGCCCTTCGTGCCGATCAGGATCGCGCCCGTGCCGGGGACCTTGCGTTTCTCTTCCAGGCAGGCCGGGTGGGGGATCTGCCGCTTGCCGTCGTACCAGTACAGCGTGACCGGTCCGCGCTTGCCCTTGGCGGCGAACTGGTAGGTGTACTTCGTGCCGGGCGGGTAGACGTCGGCGTGCTTGGTGAGGTCGTAGTCGTCCGCCTCGCACTGGATCGACACGGGCGACCCGAGGTCCAGCGCCCAGAAGGACGGGTCCACCACGTGGCAGATCCAGTCGCCGATCGCCCCCGTGCCGAACGGCAGCCAGCCGCGCCAGTTCCAGGGCACGTAGAGGGGGCTGTACGGCCGCTGCTTGGCCGGGCCCAGCCAGAGGTCCCAGTCGAGCGTCTCGGGCACGTCGTTCTTCTCGGCGAGCTTGGGGAGCTTGTCGATCTGGCAGTAGACCTGGGGGAAGGCCCCGCAGCGGGCGTGGACTTCCTTGACCTCGCCGATCGCCCCGTCCCAGACCCACTCGCAGAGCTGGCGGATCCGCTCGGACGAATGCCCCTGGTTGCCGACCTGCGTGACGACCTTGGCTTCCTTCGCCGCCTTCTGCAGGGCGCGGATCTCGCCCACGGAGTGGGCCAGGGGCTTCTCGCAGTAGACGTGCTTGCCGCGCTTCAGGGCGTTCATGCAGATCACGGCGTGGGTGTGGTCCGGCGTGCCGACGGTGACCGCGTCGATGTCCTTGTCCATCGCGTCGAACATCTTGCGGAAATCGCGGAAGGTCTTGGCCTTGGGGTGCTTCTTGTACATCCCGGCCGCCCGCTTGTCGTCCACGTCGCACAGCGCGACGATGTTCTCGCTGCTGACGCCGCGGATGTCCGACGCGCCGCGCCCGCCCGCGCCGATGCCCGCGATGTTGAGCTTGTCGCTCGGCGCCTCCTTGCCCGGCCCACCCAGCACGAACCGCGGGACGACGTGGAACATCGCCACCCCCGCTCCCGCGCCCTGCACGAACTGCCTTCTACCGATCTTCCTGCCGCTGCTGCTCATCATGACTCCTCAAGATGTCCGATACGCGCCAATCTGCGTGCTTCTACGAGAATTCAGCTTCCTACTTGAACTGACAAACCGGGTGGAAGGGTACGGTGTTGTGAGTGGGAATCACAAGAGAGGCCAACGGTCCCGCTGTTGCTCTCCACGGTCCGTGCGATCCGCCCGCAGCATTTGCGGAGACAATTCCAAGCCGCACGCCCGGCGAACTACCGGCTTGCCAGGTACGGCCAGAGGTCCTCGCTGGCCTTCTGGGCGCGATCGTACAGGTGCAGCTCAAGGACGCTGAGGACGTACGCCAGCGTGGACTCGGCTCCCTGGTTGGGGGCTGCCCCCTCGGGGCCCAGGCCGTCCTGACAGCCGCCCGTGTCGGCGTTATACATGACGGCGCCGACGTCGTTGTTCCCCCGAAACCAACCGAAACAGCGCTGGGCCTGATCGACCCAAAACGAATCGCCGGTGACCAGGGCGGCCGCCAGGCACGCCTGAACCAGGCCTTTGGCTTCGATGGGCTGCTGATCGAACCGGGCGCGCTGTCGGCCGCGGACGAACCACCCCCGGTTACCGATGATGGACAACTGCCCCTCGTCGCCGGTCTGGACCTCCAGCAGCCATCGCAGGGCTTCGAGGGCCGCGTCGATCATCTCCTCGCGCCCCAGGCTCGCCCCGGCAAGCAGCATCGCGTGAGGGAGCTTAGGATTCCCCCAGGTCACCTGGTCCTCCCACCACGGCCAGTCGTCCGTCGCGTTCTCGCGCCACACGCTCATCAGCCGGTCGGCCAGCGTGCGCCGCAGCGCAACGGCCAGGCCGTTGTTATCGTCGGCTCGGAGGTATTCGTGCAGGCCCAGCAAGGCATACGCCGCCGGGCGGAGGTACTCGAAGCCCTCCACGGCTGGAAGGGCATCCCGGAAGACCTTCCCCGCCAGGTCCTGGATGTCCGCGATGTGCCCCCGATGCACGGCCACGCCCAAGGCCCACAGCGCCCGGGCATGACTGTCTTCGGAGCCGACCTCCTCGGCCCAACTCCGGTCGTACTCCATGAAGTTCCGGAACCGCCCCGTTTCGGGGTTGAACGCGTAGGCCAGAAACGCCAGGTACCGCTGCATGGCGACGACCAGGCCGTCCGGCACGCCAGAATCGCCCCCGCCAACGACCTGTCCGCCCGGCTGGAGGTCGCAGAACAGCACCCCCGCGATCAGGGCCCGGGCCGTGTCGTCGGTGCAGTAGCCGTGGTGCAGATTCGGCGTGGCGTGCGTGGCATGCTGGAGCATGGCCGTGTCGTCGGTCAGCACCAACACGTGCCGCATGTCAATCTCCGGAAACGGCTTCAGCGTCAACTTGGGCAGTACGTGAGAGGCCATCGTCTAATCCCTCGCAACACGGTAGATCCCGGCGGGTCTCATAGCTCTCCCCTCAGTTTCCGCAGCAGGTCCAGGGCACCGATGGGAGTGAGGTTGTCGAGGTCGGCGTCCTTCAGCTCTCTCGCCACGCGGGTGGCGGGGTCGGCGAAGAGCTGCATCTGGGCGGCGGCGGCCTTGGCGCGCTCGGCGAGCTCGGGCATGGCCAGGCCCTCGGCGAGGTGGGCCTGGAGCTGCGGCAGCAGGGCGGTGGCCCGGTCGATGACCTCCTTCGGCACGCCGGCGAGGCGGGCGACGTGGACGCCGTAGCTGCGGTCCGTCCCGCCCTGGACGATCTTGTGCAGGAAGACGACCTCGTCGGCCCACTCCCGGACGGCGACGTTCAGGTTCGTCGTCCCGTCCAACAGCTTCTCCAGCTCCGTCAGCTCGTGGTAGTGCGTCGCGAAGAGCGTGCGGCACTTGATGCGAAGGGCGATGTGCTCGCTGATTGCCCAGGCGAGGCTCAGCCCGTCGTACGTGCTCGTGCCGCGGCCGACCTCGTCCAGGATCACCAGCGACCGGGCCGTGGCGTTGTTCAGGATGTTCGCCGTCTCGACCATCTCCAGCATGAACGTGCTCAGCCCGCGGGTCAGCTCGTCGGCGGCCCCGACGCGCGTGAAGATCCGGTCGGCCAGGCCGATAGTGGCCTCCTCGGCCGGGATGAAGCTGCCCGTCTGGGCCAGCAGTGTCAGCAGGGCGACCTGGCGGATGTAGGTGCTCTTGCCGGACATGTTCGGCCCGGTGATGACCAGCAGGCGGTGGTTCCTGGCCTCCATGCGGACGTCGTTGGGGACGAACTTCTCCTTGAGCTGCTCGGCCAGGACGGGGTGCCTGCCCCCGCGGATGTCCAGGACGTTCTCCTGGGTGACGGTCGGCCGGCGGTAGCCGCGCTCCACGGCCAGCTGCGCCAGACCCCCGAGCACGTCGAGCATGGCGACGGCCCGGGCGGCGGCCTGGAGGGCGGCGAGGTGCTCGGTCAGGTGCAGGCGGACCTGCTCGAAGAGGTCGTTCTCCAGCGTCTTGGCCCGTTCGGAGGCCGTCAGCACCTCGGACTCGTACCGCTTCAACTCGTCGGTGATGTACCGCTCGGCGTTCTTGAGCGTCTGCTTGCGGACGTAGTCGGCCGGGACCTTGTCCCGGTGGGGGTTGGTGACCTCGATGTAGTACCCGAAGACCCTGTTGTAGCCGACCTTGAGGTTCGGCACGCCGGTCCGCCGGGCCTGCTCGCCCTGGTACTTGGCCAGCCAACTCTGCCCGTCCGTGCCGATGCGGCGGAGGCGGTCCAGCTCCTCGTGGTAGCCGTCGGCGATGACCCCGCCGTCGCGCAGGACGTTGGGGCAGTCCGGGTCGATGGCCTTGCGGATCAGCGCGGCCGGGGCGTCCAGGCCGGTCAGCCGGGGACGCACCTTGCCGACCAGCTCGCTCTGCATCTCGCCCAGCAGGGCCGCGAGGGAAGGCAGCCGCTCCAGCGAGTGGCCCAGGGCGACCAGCTCGCGCGGGCGGACGCGCCCCAGCGCGATGTTGGCCGCGATGCGGTCGATCTGCGAGACCTCCTGGAGCAGGTCCCGCAGCTCGCCGAGTCGCGGCCGGTCCAGGGAGAGCTCTTCCACCGCGTCCTGCCGCGCGACGATGCTGCTGAAGCGCGTCAGCGGGTAGGTCAGCCAGCGCTCCAGCAGGCGGGCGCCCATGCCCGTACAGGTGCGGTCGATGCAGTGCAGCAGGCTCCCGGCCCGTTGGTTGGTCCGCAGCGTGCGGTGGACCTCCAGGCACCGCAGCGTGTTGCCGTCGATCAGCATGTGGTCGGTGCGGTCGAAACGGCGCAGGGCGCGGATGTGGCCGAGGGCCGTCTTCTGCGTCTCGCGGAGGTACTCGATGATCGCCCCGGCCGCGGAGACCGACGGGTCCCACTCCTCGAAGCCGAACCCCGCCAGCGTGCTCGTACGGAAGTGCTCGTGGAGGGCCTCCGTGGCGGCGTGGGCGTCGAAGGCCCACGGCGGGCGGGGGGTCGGGGTCGCGCCGGTCGCCTCGCGAACGGCGTCGCGGAAGCCCGGGGCGTCCTGCGGGGCGCCCTCGGGAAACAGGACCTCCGCCGGGCGGATGCGGATCAGCTCGTCCAGGACGTGGTCGGCGGGCACGGTCATGGCCGCGAAACCCCCGCTGGACAGCTCCACCCACGCCACGCCCACCTCGGCGTCCCCGGCCTGTCCCGCTTCAGCGGGCAGGTCCTTGGCGTTCCGTTGATCTTTGCCTTTGGCCTTCCGCTTGCCTCCCGCCTTCGCCTGGAACACCGCCGCCAGGTAGTTGCCCTCCCGCTGTTCCAGCAGGGCCTCGTCGGTCAGCGTGCCCGGCGTGACCAGGCGGGTCACGTCGCGCTTGACCAGCCCCTTGGCCTGCTTGGGGTCCTCCACCTGCTCGCAGAGCGCGACGCGGAGGCCGGCATGGACCAGCCGGGCGAGGTAGTTGTCCAGGGCGTGGTAGGGGATGCCCGCCAGCGGCACGGCCGTGGGGCCCTTGCTGCGGCTCGTCAGCGCCAATCCCAGCACCCGCGAGGCGGTCTTGGCGTCCTCATAGAACATCTCGTAGAAGTCGCCCATCCGGAACAACAGGATGTAGTCGGGGTACTGTTCCTTGAACGCGCGGTACTGCCGCATCGCAGGCGTATCGAGCTGTGTCGGCTGGTCCTTGCCCATGACCGACGGATCATAGGCCGCCGGGGGCGACACGGCAAGCGGGCGCCGGCTGGCACCGACACCGCATCTATTCGGATGCTACCGGCTGAAGACCGTCTTGCCGACCTTCTCGACGGGCAGGTTCATGGGTCCGAAGGGCGTGTTGATCGCGGCGTTTCCGGCCAGGCTGTAGCCCGCGCCGTCTCCCGTGATCATGCCCAGCAGCGACGCGCCCAGGTCCGTCGGCGAGAGCTTGATGGGGATCTCCAGCGTGCCCTTCCCGCCGTTGGCGGCGAGGGCCAGCGGCTTGGCGATCGACGCGTCGGCCACCTTCGTCTTGCCCAGCGTCAGCGCGTAGGCCAGCTTGCCGAGGTCCACGGGGAACTGGTTGGGGTTGCCGACGGCAAGCTTGATCGTCCCTCCCACCGACGACAGCGTGGCCGGATCCCACTTGATCTCCTGGATGGACACGTCCGGCGGGGCGGGCACGGGCAGCTCGCCTTCCTTGCTCATCGGCACGCGGAGCCGCCCGGCCGCGGGCGCGTCCACCGACAGGCCGAGGTCCGCCTTGTAGGGCACGACCGAGCCGAGCTTCACGCCTTTCAGCGCCCCGAGCAGCTCCTGGAACGTCACCTTCGCCGGCAGGGAGATCGTCCGCTTGCCTTGTGCCGGCACGGTGCCCTGCACGTCGGCCTCGCCCGAGAGGAACGACGTGCCCGCGCTGGCCAGGCCGTAGTCCACGTTCACCAGCGGCAGCGGAACGCTGTAGGGGTTGTCCACCTCCACGTCGAACAGCATTGTCAGGGACTGGAGGTCGATGTCCTGGAGCTTCACGCCCGTGATGCTGGCCGTGGGCTTCTGGATCCCCAGGGCGTCCATCACGCCGCAGCCGCTCGTCGCGGCCAGGGGCAGCAGGGCGAGCAGGGCGAGGGCGGGTCCGGCGAGGCGAGCGTTCTGCATGGCGTTCTCCTGTGCGCTGCGTTGGGTTGGCGGGTCGATGCCGTTGGTTCATTCTATCGCGAGGGGCACCCGCTCACCACGCCCCTGGCGTTCCGTATCGAGCTGCGCGCCGTAGAAGGGCGAGCCGGCGTCCCACCGCGCCGTCATGCGCCGAAGCTGCTCGGGGCAGCGCGTCCCGCCGTGGTGGCCCTTGTCGAGCCTCCGCCGCAGTCCCGGCGCCCGCATGGCGATCTGCACGGCCTGGTTGTCAGACGGGGCCCCGCTACGTCCCGCCTTCCGGCAAGAGCTGAACGCAGAGCAGTTCCTTGGCGTCGCGGACGTACAGCTTGCCGTCGGCGTAGGCGGGGGTGCACCAGTTCTGTCCGCACAGGTCCGTCCTGCCCAGCAGCCGGCATTCCGCGGGGTCGGCGGCCACGAGCAGTAGCTGACCGCCCTCGGCGAGGACGAGCAGGTTCCCGCCCGTCACGAGGAACGAGGCGTACCCTCGGCGGATCATGCCCGAGAAGAAGTTGCTCTCCGTCCAGGCCCGCTTGCCCGTCCGCACGTCCACGCACACCAGCGCCTTGCCGCGCCCCAGGCCGTACAGGTGATCGCCCACCAGCACGGGACTGGCGAAGTTGATTGGCGCGCCCTTGTCCACCCAGGCCGTCTCCGCCCGGAAGCCCTCGCCCCGCCTCGCCACGCGAATGCCGATCAGCCCCGCCTGGTGCGAGGCGACCATCACCCGGTCGCCCGAGACGACCGGCGTCGTCGCGTGCCGGCCCAGGCGCGTCTTGACCGGCACGCGCCAGAGCAGCTTGCCGTCGGCGATGTCCAGGCCGATCACCGCTTCCGCCGTGAACGAGATCACCTGCTTGACCCCGCCGATCGTCGCCACGACCGGCCCGCTGTAACCGGGAACGTCGTCCTGCGACTTCCAGACCACCTTCCCGGTCCGCTTCTCGAAGCAGACCACGCTCGCGCCCTTGCGCCCGCCGACGCCCACGATGACCCGGTCCCCGTCGACCACCGGCGATCCGCAGTACCCGTGCCGACTGGCCCCCACCGCCGGGCCTCGCTCGCCGAAGAACTCCGCCCCGAAGTCCCGCACGAAGTGGACACGCCAGACCGTCTTCCCGTCGGCTGCGTCCAGGCAGCGGAACTCCCCCCGGCAGGACTGCACGTACACCCTCTCGCCGTCGACCACCGGCGTGCAGCGCGGGCCGGGCGCCGATTGGGCGTCCTTGAACACCTCGTCCAGCGGCACGGACCAGACGGCCTTGCCCGACCCGGCCTCGGCGGCGTGGACCATCACCCGCCCCTTCTGGTTGTCCAGGTAGAACACCTTCCCGCCGCTGACGACGGGCGAGTCCAGCCCGAAGCCGATCCGCACGCGCCAGAGCACCTCCGGCTTCGCCGGCAGCGTCTTCGGAACGGGCACGCCCTCCGGCACGTGCCCCGTCCCCGCCGGCCCGCGCCAGCGCGGCCAGTCCGCTGCCGGACACCACGCCGCCGCCGCAACCAGCACGAGCCCCACGATCCGCGGACTGTCATTCGCCATGCTGTCGATCTCCTTCCAGGTGCGCCGCCGCCGGTCTCTTGCCCGCCCAGTCTACCAGAGCCTTCCCTCGGAACGTACCAAAGGCACTCGGCGACTCACACCGCCGACTACATCCTTGCGTCAGACCGCGGCTTTGGGAAACCGAGTATAGGCAATCTGACCCCTGCGGTCTCTGTGGCCCCCGCGGTTGCTCTGCAACGTCCGGCTCTGCTAGCCCGGATATTTCAGTACGCCGTGCAAAGGCGTTGGTCTTCAGCGGGAGAGGATACCCGCCCGGCAACTGTCGCTCCAGCCGGTAGCAATCGGAGCGGCTGCGGAGGCAACGAAGCGGCCGGAGTACTCCGGTGCAGAGGGTCGCATCAGGCGACTCCGCGAGCATGCAGGCCGCAACGTGAGTGAACGCTGAGCAGGCCCCGAAACGGGTAATGCGGAGG
>Ga0272441_10003556_pt1 | contig 29507 bp, 22 predicted proteins | sample SSMProp6N_FD_193582 | JGI IMG/M metagenome (GOLD analysis project Ga0272441, IMG submission 193582) | Marine sediment archaeal communities from Little Sippewissett salt marsh, Falmouth, MA, United States - SSM-Prop-6N | ecosystem: Environmental > Aquatic > Marine > Wetlands > Sediment ... | reverse complement strand
GCCGAGATAACACAATACCGAACGCAGGGCGAAAACCGCCGTCCCCCGCCGTGCGGCCGGTCATCGTATCGTCGAAACGGGACGGCAGTGCCATTCGTGTCAGGAACCTCTTTCGCAGACCGTGGAAGCGGTCGGTGGTCGGCATCTGAGGAGACGGTGATGAGAATCGGGATCGTCGGAGCGGAGAATTCGCATTGTGCGGCCGTGGCGCGGACACTCAACGTGCGCAAGGCCTGCGGTCGGGCGCGGGTGGTGGCGGTGTGGGGGGAGACGCGGGCGTTTGCCGCCCAGGCCGCGGAGGTCGGGCAGATCCCCCGCATTGTCAAGCGCCCGGAGGAGATGATCGGCGAGATCGACGGCGTGATGCTGGACCACCGCCACGCGAAGTACCACATGCCGGCCGTGCGGCCGTTCGTCGAGGCGGGCATCCCGGCGTTCGTCGACAAGCCGTTCAGCTTCACGCTTCGGGAGGGCTGGGCGCTGTGGAAGCTCGCGCGGGACCGGGGCGTGCCGGTCACCTCGTTCTCGACGATCCCCGAGCAGGCGGGCTTCCGCAAGGATCTCCGCAGGCAGGTCCGCGCCGCCGGGGTGATCCGATCGATCGAGACGGTCGGCCCGTGCGACATCCAGTCGAAATACGGCGGCGTGTTCTTCTACGGGATCCACCAGGTGGACGCGATCCTGAAGGCCTTCGGGCCGGGCATCGGCGCGGTGCAGGTGGTCAAGGCGTCGCGGGGCAACCCGAACGCGGTGGCCGTGATGACCTACCGCGACGGCGGGCCGATCGCGACGATGCAGCTCGTCAAGGAGGGCAAGTACGGGTTCACGTTCCGGGCCGTGGGCACGAAGGCGAACGTGGACTACACCCACGCCTCGGACGACGACCCGTACCTCGCGGGTGTCCGCAAGTTCCTTCGGATGTTCCGCACGGGCGTCGAGCCCTACACCGCCGCGGAGATCCTCGAGCCGATCGCCGTCCTGGAGGCCCTCGCGAAGGCTATCCGGACGGGCAAGCGCGTCCGCGTCGCGAAGCTGCCCTGCGGGTAGGCAGGAACGGCAGGGCGGGACGCGGCGGAAGCTCCAAGCTCCAAGCACCAAACGGCAAACAAGTCCCAAGCACCAAGCCCCACATCTCAAGCGCCGGGGGCCCGCAAGGCATCCGCGGCCTTGGCAAGGTCGTCGGGCGATGCGGGCTGCGGAGCGCTTGCCGTTTGGTGCCTGACAGTTGGTGCTGGTCTGGCATTTGATGCTTGTAGCTTGGCACTTGCTGTGCAGCCGGCTGGGAATCCGGGCGTTGACCGGTCCGCCGGCCCGGACGACAATGCTCGCCGACGGAAGGAGCAAATGAAGAAGCGGTACTTGATAGGCTACGCGTTCATCGCCCCGTGGCTGATCGGGTTCGTGGTGTTCGTGCTCGGCCCGTTCGTCGCGAGCATCTACCTGTCGTTCACCCGCTACGAGGTGGTCACGTCCCCGGTGTGGGTGGGTTCGGCGAACTACGAGCGCCTGCTGACCGACGACCCGCTGTTCTGGAAGTCGCTGTGGATCACCGTCAAGTACGCCCTGGTGGCCGTGCCGGTGGGCATCGCGGCGGGGGTGGCGTTGGCGCTGCTGCTGAACCTCCGCGTGTGGGGCATCAGCGTGTACCGCACGGTGTTCTACCTGCCGGCGATCGTGCCGATCGTGGCGACGTCGGTGGTGTTCGTCTGGCTGCTGAACCCGCAGATCGGGCTGGTCAACCAGTTCCTCCAGGCGATCGGCGTGGGCCCCAGCGACTGCCCCGCGTGGTTGGAGAGCACGCGGTGGGCGTTCTGGTCGCTGGTGTTCATGTCGCTGTGGGCCGTCGGCGGGAGCATGATCATCTACCTCGCGGGCCTCAAGGACATCCCCATCACGCTGTACGAGGCGGCGATGATCGACGGGGCCGGGGCGTGGCAGCGGACGCGCCACATCACGCTGCCGATGCTCACGCCGGTGATCTTCTTCAACCTGGTCATGGGCGTGATCAGCTCGTTCCAGTACTTCACGCAGGCGTACATCATGACCCAGGGCGGGCCCGAGGACAGCACGCATTTCTACGCCCTGTACCTGTTCAACCGGGCGTGGCGGTACCTGGACATGGGCTACGCCAGCGCGATGGCATGGGTCCTGTTCGTGATCGTCATGGTGCTGACGGTGGTGATCTTCAAGACCCACAAACGATGGGTGCACTATGGCGGCGGATGACCGCGACGCGAGGGCCGCCCCCCGGGCCGGGCGGGCGCTGCTGGCGCTGGCGATCGTCGCCGGCGGGAGCCTGGCGCTGTCGTTCTCGCTCCATTCGCCCAGCCGCCGGAAGTACCCCGAGCGGCAGGAGGTGCGGTTCTGGCACATGTGGTCGGCGGAGTGGAAGGTCGTCGTCGACCGCATCGCCGAGCGCTTCAACCAGAGCCAGGACACCTACGAGGTCGTCGCGCTGTCCGTGCCGGGGCAGGCGGCCAACAGCAAGTTCCTGCTGGCCGTCGCGGGGGGCGACCCGCCGGACTGCATGGCCCAGTGGAACCCGGTGATCCCCAAGTGGGCCGACAGCAAGCTGCTCGTCCCGCTCAACCGCCTCATGACGGACGAGGAGTGGGCCCGCTTCCAGCGGGACACCTACCCCATCGCTCGCAAGATCGGCATCTACAAGGGCGACCTCTACGGCGTGACCACGGGGCTGAACCTCTGGGCGTGCTACTACCGCATCGATCACCTCCGGCGGGCCGGGCTGGACCCCAACGATTTCCCCGACACGCTCGAGGAGCTGGTCGACGTCTGGGCGCCGAAGCTGCACCGCTTCGACGAGCGCGGCGACCTGACAATCATGGGCTTCATGCCCAAGTGGATCAGCATGTACCTGCCCGGCTTCAACGGGGGCTGGTGCGATTGGCAGACGGACCCCGGCACACTGACGATCGAGACGCCCGAGAACCTCCGGGCGCTGGAGTACCTTGTCGAGCAGCGAAGAAAACTGGGCTTCAAGAACGTCCTACGATTCGAAAGCGGCCTGCAGCAGGGGTTCGGCATCGACTGGCCGTTCATCACGGGCAAGTACTCGATCCTCCGCGACGGGCAGTGGCGGGTCGAGCAACTGGCCAAGTACGCCCCGGACCTCCGCTACGGGACCGCCCCCGTGCCCCCGCCGAAGGGCGGCAAGGGGGGCTTCGGCTACTCCAACGGCAACTTCATGGTCATCCCCACCGGCGCGAAGTGCCGCGAGGGCGCGTGGGAGTTCATCAAGTTCTGGTCCGGACTCGCCGAGCCCGAGCGGGCGGCGGAGTTCTACACCTGGGGCGGCTGGCTGCCCCTGCTGCCCGACATCGCCGAGGCGCCCGCGTATCGGGAGTACGTCCGGAAACACCCGCAGTTCCAGACCTTCCTCGACCTGCTGCCCAGCGAGAACATCCACCCCCTGCCGGCCGTGCCGTACCAGGATTACCTCGCCGACCGCATCAACCAGTGCGACGAGTCCGCCATGCGGGGCACGCTCACGCCGAGGCAGGCCCTGCGGCGACTGGCCCGAGAGATCGAGATCGAGCGCACCAAGCGCCGGGAGCTCGGCCGTGGCGAGTAACACGGAAACGGTCTTCCGGCTCTCGCTGCCCCGGCGGATCGTCACGCACGTGATCCTCCTGGCGCTCTGCGTGCCCTTCGCCATGCCCCTCGTGTGGATGATCTCCACCTCGCTGAAGACCGACGCGCAGATCTTCCCGCAGGAGGACGAGACCAAGACGCTCTCCATCGAGAGCCTCCTGCCCGACCCCGTCCGCTGGGACAACTACCCCGACGCCCTCGGCAGCGTGCCCTTCGGCACGTACCTCCAGAACACGCTGTTTCTCTGCGCGATGAACGTCATCGGCGCGGTCTTCAGCAGCGCGGTGATCGCCTACGGCTTCGCGCGCCTCCACTTCCCCGGCCGGGACGTGCTGTTCCTCGTGATGATCTCCACCATGGCCCTGCCGCGCCAGGTGACGATGATCCCGGTCTTCGCGATGTTCCGCATGCTGGGCTGGTACGGGACGTTCCTGCCCCTGTTCGTGCGGAGCTTCTTCGGCAACCCGTTCTTCGTGTTCCTGCTGCGCCAGTTCTTCCGGACCATCCCCGAGGACCTCGCCGAGGCCGCCCGCATCGACGGCGCCGGCGAGTGGCGGATCTTCTGGCAGGTCATGCTCCCGCTGGCCCGACCCGCCCTGGCGGTCGTCGCGCTGTTCACGTTCCTCGGCACGTGGAACGACTTCTTCGGCCCGCTGCTGTACATCAACGACCCGTCGCGCTACACGCTCGCCTACGGCCTCCAGCAGTTCATGAGCAGCTACGGCGGCAAGTGGGCGCAGCTCATGGCCGCCGCGTGCATCTTCACGCTGCCCATCATCCTCCTGTTCTTCCTCGCCCAGAAGACCTTCATCCAAGGCATCTCCACCACCGGCGGAAAGGGATAGGCATCGCGCCGCCTTGAGCCACGGCCTTCGTTGCGCCGTGTCGGATCGCTTCTGCCGGGGGTTTGACTCAGGCCGCGCCGCGCAGGATGATAGTGACAGGAATAAGGCAGTTCCGATCGCCCCGTCAGCGAGGGGGAGGAGGACGGACCGATGGAGTACACGGACGTACGAGCTCGCTATGAGCGCCTCCGGAATGTAGCGTTCCCTCTTGTGAACAAGGTGCTTCCCGACTACCTGGCGGAGGATTCGCTGAACGCCGCCGGAAAGCGCCTGGGCGTCATGAAGGGCAGAACGCTGGTCGTCGACACGATAGACCAGGTGGCCGTCGTAATGGACCACGCGTTCTATGACTGCCTTCATGACGGAACGACCGCGGTTCAGCGGCTCCTCGCCGAGAGACGCCCGGCACCGGGCTCGGACGAGGACGAGTTCCTGAAGGCCATGGGCAAGGCGTACTTCTCGCTCTTCCAGATGAAGCGGGCGGTGCCCGGAACCGGAGTGCACGTCAACGATATCCTGCACGAGGAAGAGGTCTTCCTCGCGGATATGGGGTTCAGCCACACGACGCATCCCGGGATCATCCTGGCTTCGCGCGTGTTGCCCTACGAAGGGTTCGTCATGACCAGCGGGGCTGCCCTCCCCGTGACTCCGAAGACGTTGGACCAGATCATAGACGCCCTGGAGTCCCATCCCTCTCACGGCATGGGAATGCGCGATAGGCCGCTGAAAGAGCGGGAACAATGGATCGGACGCCTTCTCCACATCTGCATCCGGAACAAGGCGAGCGAACACGTTGTCTACCAGAATGTCGGCCGGTACGCTCCCGTCGACGGTTGCACCCCCGAGCAAGGCCGCGTTCCCGTCGGCGCAACCGGTCAGGTCGGACGGAACGACCCCTGTCCCTGCGGCAGCGGCCGAAAGTACAAGAAGTGCTGTGGGCCCCGCGCTCGGCCGTTCTGAAGCGAAGCCCGTGCCGCCGTCCCGAGGCAAGGCCTCGATCCATTCCTACGGGACGTGACGGATTCGGTCGACCTGCCCGATCGGCAAGGCCTGGACGTTCTCGGCAATGGCGTAGCTGTCCCGCCCGGGGTGGAGGACGTACGTGACGCGGGGGGCCAGGTCGGCGATGGCGTTCCAGTTGCCCTTCGTGAGCTTGGGGGCGGTGGAGGTCTTGATCTCCACGGCGATCGGGGGGGCCATGGCGACGGGGTGGAGGACCAGGTCCATCTCGGCCCCGGCGGCGGTTCGATAGAAGCTCACGTCCCACCGATTGGGGATTGCGGCCAGGACCTGCTCGATGCAGAACCCCTCCCAGGACTCGCCGAGGATCGGGTGCGACTGAAGGGCCTCATAGCTGTCGATTCGCAGCAGGCTGTGCAGCAGGCCGCTGGAGCGAAGGTAGACCTTGGGCGACTTGACGAGGCGCTTGCTGACGTTGGCGTGGCAGGGCAGGAGCTGGCGGACCATGAACGTGTCGGCCAGGATGTCCAGATACCGGCGGGCCGTCTTGGGGTCGATGCCCATGCTCTCGGCGATGCGGCTGGCGTTCCACAGCCGGCCGTGGCAGTGGGCGAGCATGGTCCAGAACCGCCGCAGCGTGGTGGCCGGCACGCGAACGCCCAGGGCGGGCATGTCGCGCTCCAGGTGCGTCTGGAGGAAGTTCTCGCGCCACTGGACCGACAGGGCGTCGCTGCCGGCCAGGTAGCTGTCGGGATAGCCGCCGCGGACCCACAGGCGGGTAATCTCGCCCGGGCCGGGGTCGGCCCCCGCCACTTCCGCCAGCGTGAACGGGGTCAGCTCGTGGTACGCGATGCGGCCGGCGAGGCTCTCGGAGGCCTGCCGCTTCAGGGCCGGCGTCGCCGAGCCGAGGATCAGGAACCGCCCGGGCCTGCGGTTGCGGTCGATCAGCACGCGCAGCAAGGGAAACAGCTCGGGCATCCGCTGGGCCTCGTCGATGAGGACGAGGCGGTCTTCGTACTGCGACAGGAAAAACTCCGCGTTGCCCAGCTTCGCCAGGTCGTCGGGCGCCTCGAGGTCAAGATACAGCACTTCACCAGGCGAGGCGGCGGCGATGGCTCGGGCGAGCGTGGTCTTGCCGACCTGACGCGGACCAACCAGCCCCACGGCCGGAAACGCCGTAAGCGACTGCTCTACATCGGATTGCAGTTGTCGCTTAATCATTCTTGCATTTTGGGATATAATCTCCCGATTTGCAAGGATAATCGGCAAGCTCCAATGTGAGTATGAGTTATGTTCGGAGGGAACTGACGTGACTACGCGGGCGGTACTTGCTGGCTGGCCCCGCGCTTGTTCTTGGAGGTCGGCTCCGGGCTGCCTTTGAGGTGCTTGTCGAGGAACTGGACGGCCTCGGTGAGGGCGAGACGGTTCATGGCGGCGAGGAGGTGGCCGGCGCGGGGGACCTGGTGGAAGGTCGTCTCGACCTTCGCGCGGCGGAGGGCGTCGTACATCGCGCGGGCCAGCGCGGGGCGGACGACCCGGTCGGCCTCGCCGTGGAAGAAGAACACGGGGGAGGACTCGGCCGTCACGAACGCCGCCGGCGAGGCGGCCGCGTATGGCTCGGGCTTCTGCCCGCGCGTCCCGCCCAGCCAGAAGGCCAGGGCCTTGGTGTCCTCGGGGATCGCGCGGAAGTCGCACGGCGCGCCCCCGGCCGCGACGGCCTTCAGGCGGACGGTCCGCTTCTTGCCGCCCGCCTCGTGCTCCACGCCCTGGGCGGCCAGCATCGCCACGAGGTGCCCCCCGGCCGAGTAGCCGAACGCGCCCAGGCGCGACGCGTCGGCCTTGTACTCCTTGGCGTGGTCGGCGATCCACCGCACGGCGGCGCGGCAGTCCTCGACCTGGGCGGGGAACTTGTGCTTGGGCGCAAGGCGGTAGTTGATGGCGAACGCGGCGTACCCGTGCCCGGCCAGCCGGCGGGCGATGTGGGCCAACTGCGTCTTGCTGCCCATGCGCCAGGCCCCGCCGTGGACGACCAGCACGGCCGGAAACGGGCCCGCCGCCTTCGGCACGTAAGCGTCCAGCAGCAGCTTCGTCCCGCCGGGCGCGGCGTACTCGATGTTGGGCTTGAGGTCGTAGTCGGCCGCGCATGCCGTTCCGCCAATCGCCGGCAAGCAAGCGGCCAGCAGGCCGCAGAACCACGCACGCCTTCTCCCGCAGTTCCCTGTCATCCGATCGTCTCTCCCACCCCCGGTCATCGTCCATCGTAGCGGACCGCCGCCTGGCTGCAAACGCCCTTCCCGCCGCGTGTGCGGCAAGAGGCGTGGCGTCGGTGGGAAAGCTGTGGACGGCGGGGCGGTTTTCTGGTTGGCTCTTCACCAGTGGCGGCGGGCTGGCCGCCGGCGGCAGGAGAACGGGATGTCGGAAGGCGATCGAAAGACGCGGGTGGCGGTGATCGGCGCGGGCGGGATCGCGCGGTCGGTGCATCTGCCGTCGCTGGCGGAGATGGACGACGTGGAGGTCGTTGCCGTCTGCGATATCGTCGAGTCCAGGGCGCGCCAGCAGGCCGAGAAGCACGGGATCCCCCGCGTCTACACGCTCTACAAGGAGATGCTCGCGGCCGAGCGGGGCGAGGTGGACGCGGTCTTCGTTCTCGTCGAGCCGGGCAACCTGTTCCACGTGGTGTGGCATTGCCTGGACGCCGGCTACCCCGCGTTCATGGAGAAGCCGCCGGGCGTGAACCTGTTCCAGTGCGAGTCGCTCGCGCGCAAGTCCGCGGAGGCCGGCTGCATCCTCCAGGTCGGCTTCAACCGCCGGTTCATCCCGATGGTGCGGCGGATCAGGGACCTGATGGCCGAGCGGACGCAGATCAACCAGGTCGAGGGCTGCTTCTTCAAGTACGGCTCGGGCGCGTTCGACCGCGGCAGCGTGCCGGCCTTCGAGTCCGACGTGATCCACGCCGTGGACCTCGTCCGCTGGTTTGCCGCCGGCGAGCCCGTCGCGGCCGCCACCGTCGCCGGCAGCAGCGACGAGCCGGTGACCAACCGCTGGTCCAGCGTGGTCCGGTTCGACAACGGCGTGACGGGGATCGTCAAAGGCAACTACCGGACCGGCGGACGGGTGCACAAGTTCGAGGTGCACGGCGCGGCCCTCAGCGCGTACATCAACCTGGGCTTCGGCACGGCCGCGTGCGACGCGACGCTGCTGCGGCACGAGGGCGAGGTGCGGTATTCCCTGACGGCCCGCGGCGCCGAAGAGCGGTCCGTCGAGCGGCTCGACGGCATGGCGCTGGCCGGCGGCGACGCGTTCCACCGCTACTACGGCTTCTACTTCGAGGACCGGCATTTCCTCGACTGCGTCCGCGCGTCCCGCGAGCCGGAAACCAGCATTCACGACGCCGTCCGCTCCCTGCGCCTGGCGCACATGCTGACCACCAACACCGTCTAAGCACGGGCCGGCCTGTCCATCATCGCGAGCTCACATGCAGGACCCGACAACCCTCTACGGAACGACGTTTGCCTGCGAATGCGGGCGGACGCACAGCGTGCAGCCGAGCGAGGTCGTCTACGAACGAGAAGCGGCGGCGCGGCTGCCGGAGGTCTGCGCCCGCTATTCCGGACGGCGGCGGTGTGCGGTGCTGATGGACGTCCGCACCCGCAACGCAGCCGGCGTGCGGGCGGCGGGCGAGCTGGGCGAGGAGGGTTGGCAAGTCCAGCGGCTGATCGTGGAGGACACGGGCCCCGGCGAGGGGCCGGTCTGCGACGACGTGACGAAGGCCCGGCTGGCGGGGCGCCTCGGCGACGTGGACCTCGTCGTGCCCGTCGGCAGCGGCGTGATCAATGATCTCGGCAAGTGGCTGGCGTTCGACGCCCGCGTCCCGTTCGTGACCTTCGCCACCGCCGCGAGCATGAACGGCTACACGTCAGCGAACGTCGCGCCCGCCATCGACGGCGTCAAGACGCTCGTTCGCGCCCGGCCCCCCGCGGCCGTGCTGAGCGACCCGGCCGTGCTCGCGGCCGCGCCGTACGAACTGACTGCCTCGGGCCTCGGCGACGTGCTGGCCAAGAGCGTCAGCTCGGCCGACTGGTGGCTGAACCACCGGCTGTTCGGCGACGACTACTGCGCGCGGTCCGTCGGCCTGATCGCCGACATCGAGCCGCTATACCTGGAGCGCCCCGAGGCCCTGAAACGCCGCGATCCGACCGCCCTGGCGGCCCTGTTCGACGCCCTGCTGTTGACCGGCGTGGCCATGACGCTGGCCGAAACGTCCGCGCCCGCCTCCGGTGGCGAGCACCTCGTCAGCCACAGCCTGGACATGATGTCGTCGCTGGACGGCCGGCCGCACGACCTTCACGGCCGGCAGGTCGGCGTGGGAACCGTGCTGGCCAGCGCGCTGTACCGCCGCGTGCTGGCGGTCGAGTCCCCCGACCTGCGCGACGCGCCGTCCGAGGTCGATCGGCCCTTCTGGGGTCGGCTGGCCGACGTCGTGGCCGCCAAGTATGACGAGAAGGCCCCGCGCCTACGCCAGGCCCGGGAGGCCCTCGCCCAGGGCGAGACGTGGGACGCACTCCGGGCCGAGCTGTCCGCCATGCTCCGCCCGCCGGAAACGATTCGCGATTGCCTGGCCGCCGCCGGGGCGGCGCATCGTGCGGCCGACATCGGCTGCGACCGCCGGCGTCTGCTGGCTGCGCTGACCCACGCCCACGAGATGCGCCCGCGCTTCACCGTCCTGGACCTGGCGAACCTGCTAGGCCTGATGCCTGACGCGGCGCGCGAGATCGTGGAGAAATGGGCATGACGAGAGCGCAACAGGGAGCCTTGCTATGTCAGAGACTGCAAGAAGCACCGTCATGTTGACCATGGCCCTGGCAGCGGGGCTGATGCCCTCCGGGCATGCTGCGGCCGAAGAGCCGGCGCTCGTGCCGCGACCGGAGGAGATAAAGGCGGGCAACGGTGAATTCCTCCTCTCGCCCGACACCCGGGTCGTCGCAACCGGGAGGGCGGCCCGGGAGGCCGTCCTGCTTGTCGATGCACTGGCCCCAGCCATGGGCTGCCGCCTTCGGCTCGTGGAAGCGGGGGAGGCAAAGCCCGGCGCGATCGCCCTGGCCCTGGACGCATCGCGGAAGGGCGAGCTTGGCGAGGAAGGCTACGCGCTGCGCGTCACGGCGGAAGGGATCGCACTCCGCGCGGCCGGGCCGGCCGGGCTGTTCTATGGGATTCAGACGCTGCGGCAACTCCTGCCAGCGGACGTCTACCGCAATGGGCAAGTCGCGGGAACGAAGTGGGCCGTGCCCTGCATGGAGATCACCGACCGCCCCCGGTTCGCCTGGCGGGGGCTGCTGATCGACCCGGCCCGCCACTTCATCCCGAAGCGCGACGTGATGCGGTTTATTGACGCGATGGCGATGCACAAGCTCAACCGGCTCCAGATCCACTTCACCGACGGGCAGGGCTGGCGGGTCGAGATCCGCAAGTACCCGCTGCTGACGGAGATTGGCTCGCGGTGGCACAACCGGATGAGCCAGTGGGGCGACAAGGGCAAGATCTACGGCGGGTACTACACGCAGGCCGACATCCGCGAGCTGGTGGCCTACGCGGAGCGCCGCCACGTAACGATCGTGCCGGAGATCGAGATGCCCTTCCACGCCGGCGCGGCGATCGTGGCGTACCCGAAGCTCGGCTTCGACCCCGAGAAGCTCGGGGCCCTGCCGCCCATGCAGCGCGTGGGCAAAACGGGCAACCTGGTCGTCCCCCGCCCGTACACGGTGCGGTTCTTCCAGGACGTGCTGGACGAGGTCATCGAGCTGTTCCCCAGCAAGCACATCCACGTCGGCGGCGATGAGGCGCACGCCGGCTCGTGGGCCAAGGTCCCCGAAATGCAAGAGCTGATGAAACGCGAGGGCCTCCAGGACGTCCACGAGCTGCACAGTTGGTTCATCAAGCAGATCGACGCCCATATCACCCGCCGCGGGCGGCGAATGGTCGGCTGGGACGAGATCCTCCAAGGCGGCCTGGCCAAGGGCGCGACGGTGATGAGCTGGCGCGGCACGAAGGGGGGCATCACGGCCGCGAAGGCCGGGCACGACGTGGTCATGGCCCCCACCAGCCACACGTACTTCGACTACCGGCAGACGGCGGACAAGAACGTGGACCCGCCGGCGCTCGGGAACGGCGTGACCGCGCTGGAAACGGTCTACGCCTTCGAGCCGGTCCCCGCCGCGCTGAGCGCCGCGGAGGCCGCCCACGTCCTCGGCGGCCAGGCGCAGCTCTGGGGCGAGCTGATCCCCAACGAGCGGCACCGCGAGTTCATGACGTACCCACGAGCCTGCGCCCTGGCCGAAGCGGTCTGGTCGCCGAAGCAGCCTCGGGACTACGCGCGGTTCCTCGACCGCCTCAAGTACCACCTCCGTCGCCTCGATGCGGCGGGCATCCACTACCGCCGCCTGACGGCGCCGTGAGCGGCGGCGGTCACCACCATTTCATATTGTCGCGGGGCGCGAGGCGCTTCATGAAGAGGCTCTTGTTGGCGGCCTCGTCGTTGGGGATCCGCAGGTTCTTCGCGTCCCATTGAAGCGTCTTGCCCGGGTGCAGCAGGGCGAGGTCGCCCAGGACGATGATCTCCGACAGCGGTCCGGCGTAGTCGAACGAGCTCATCGCCTTGTCCTCGCCCTTGCACGCCAGCGTGAAGTTCTCGTAGTGGCTGCGGCCCTTGCAGCGGAAGGCCTTCTGCGGCGGCTTGGGCGTGTCCTTCATGGCCGCCTCGGGGATGATCCGCGCGCCCTGGCTGTGGCTGCCGGCCGTGATCGAGGCGTTCTCGCCCACGAGGACCGATCCGCTGGTGATGCCCCGCCGGCCCTCCTCCAGGTGCTTCGGCCGGGGGAACTCGATCTCCGGGCCGAGGTAGTACTTCATCGTTACCGGCGGCTTCTCGCCCCGGGCGGCGAACTCCCACGTGATGACCCCGGCCTTCGGCAGCGAACCACGATACGCCGGTTCGGGAACGTCCGCACGGACGCTGAGGGGCACGCGGAGGTCCAGGGCGTAGTACGCGGGGTCCAGGATGTGGGCACCCATGTCCCCGACGGCCCCGCTGAAGTGGTTGTAGCGGATCCACTCGCGGTTCATGTAGCTGGTGCTGAAGGGAATCGACTCCGCCCGGTTGAGGTAGAGGTCCCAGTCCAGGCCCTCGGGCGGCGTGCAGTTCTTGGCGAGGGGCTTGGTCGTCCAGTAGTTCTTCCTCGAATAGGCGTGGACCTCGCGGATCGGGCCGATCGTGTCCGCCAGGCCCCAGTCCCGCAACATCGCCGAGCTTCGCCCGGAGTGGCCCTGGTGGCCCATCTGCGTGACGAGCTTGTGCTTGGCGGCCTCCTCGGTGAGGGTGCGGACCTCGTGGACGGTGTGGCAGAGGGGCTTCTGGACGTAGACGTGCTTGCCGCGCCGCAGGGCGCACATGGCGATCGCGAAGTGGGCGTGCTCGGGCGAGGAGATGCAGACGGCGTCGATCTCCTTGCCCATCTTGTCGAACATCACGCGGTAGTCCTTGTAGTACTTCGCGCTGTGGAGGACCTTGAACCGCTCGATGTGCCTCTTGTGCCATTCCTCGTGAACGTCACACAACGCGATCACGTTGTCCGTCTTCGCCAGCGAGTACAGGTCCCCCGACCCCTGCCGCCCGACGCCGATGCCCGCGATGTTGAGCTTGCCGTTCGGCGAGCCGCTGCCCCGGAGAATGTTCGGCGCCGCTCCCACCGCCGCCGCCGCCACCGCGCCCTTGAGCAAGTCCCGCCGCCGGAATGACCTCATGATGCATAACTCCAAAAAGAGAGACAGTTACCGCCCGCCAGTATCCCACCGCCCCGCCGAGCCTGTCAACCGCCCGCTTGACCCCGGTCCCCATTCTCCCTCTCTTTGCCCGCCCCGCCGACCCCGCACCGAAAAAGGTTCCTGACACCTTTTTCGCACCGCCCGCGCCCGCCGACCCCGCGTCGGCGGAGCTTGCGCGGTGTAGTTGGCCGATCCTCGCCGATACGGTGTTCGGAGTTGTCTGCCGCGGAGGTGGGCGGCGGTCTCGCCGCCCCGCGCGCAGCAAACGACGGGCGGACACAGCGGTCCGCCCGTCGTTTCGTAGACCGTGGGATGGTCCGGCTTAGGCCGCGCGGCGGCGACGGATGTACCCCGCCATGCCGCTGACCCCGAACAGGACGCCCAGCAGCGTCATCGGCTCGGGGATGGGAGGCGGCGCGCTCTGGACGACGGGCGAGGCGTTCAGGATGTTGACGTACCACCCCGTCGTCAGCGGCGCTTCCCAGGAGCTGTACGCCCAGTAGCCGTCGCCGTAGGAGGTGGCGGTCTGGTTGTTCACGAGCCAGTCGCAGTAGTGGGCGTACCAGTCGTCCGCAGCCGCGGTCTGGGCGGCCCAGTCCTGGCCGATCGTGATGCCGTCCTGGGCATTCGGGATGCCCGTGCCGACGGCGAAGTCGTCGGTGGGATCGCCCGGCGTGCCGTTGTCGTTCGTCTGGAGATACCCGTAGAGCTGCAGGCCCTTGTAGACGGCCCACATCGCGTAGGGATGGCCGATGTTTCCGTACCACCCGCTGAGGCCCTGGTTCCAGTCCCGGTCGATGTAGGCGATAGCCCGGTCGACCTCCGTATCGGTGCCCTCGACGGCCCCGACCGCATCCAGCTCCAGGAGCAGTCCGCCCGTCTTCGACACGTTCAGGTAGTTGTTCGGCGTGTCGTACCCCGACGCGCCGTCGTACCAGCCGCCGTCATGCTGGACCTCCCGCACCCACGACATCAAGCCGTCCAGCGTCGTCTGCGGCACGGAGATCCCCCAGCTCTGGGCCTGGAGCAGTCCGAGCCCGCCCCATTGGGCGGTGGAGTTGTCCGAGTCCCCGTAGTTCGCGTAGTACCGCCAGCCGCCGTCGGCGTTCTGCCCCCAGACCCACCAGTCCTTCATCTCCGACATCAGGTCGTAGTAGGTCAGCCCCGAGGCCGTGGCGTTGCCCATGCCCACGGTGGTGTTCTTGCCCAGCGCGTTGCCGAGTGCGTAGACCATGGGGCCGGCGAGGCCCGTCGTGTAGACGTTGCGGTTCGTGCTTCCGCCCCAGAAGTAGATGCCGTCCGCTGCCCCTCCGGGCCCCTGCACGTAGGCCTGGTTCAGGACGTAGTTGCAGGCCTTGTACACCGCCTGCTCGTAGGCCGTGCCGCCCTGGTCGGGCAGGTAGCCCTCCTCGATGAACGCCATCGCCGCCGAAGCGGTCGCCGCGGTGGTGCCGTTGTTGCTGTGGTACCAGGAACCGTCGCTCCGCTGCGTTCGGATCAGGTAGGCCAGGCCCTTGTCGATCGCCGCCTGCTTCTGCTGCTCCGTGGCCGCGTCGGCGACGGTGGGGACCAGGCAGCACAAGACCAGCGCGCACGCGCACAAACTCCAACCAGATCGTCTCATTTGAGACCTCCTTCGCCGGGGCTGGAACGCCCCTATCCTTCCTTCGTTTCCTCTCTTCTTTCGGCCGGGGAGTACAGTCTACATATAGGGCCGAACTAACAAGAAATGTAGTCTACTGTACACCCGCTGATTTGTCAAGCCGGGAAAAAGTGTGATCGTGGGGGCAGGCGCGCGGCGCGCATGGTGGTGGGACGGGCAGGGCAGGGGATACGAACGTCGCGAGCCCCGTCGCCTGGGGCAACGGGGCTCGTGGGGGGTCGCTGTCGTGGACGGCCTGCGGTGCGGTCAGGTCCCTTCGTGGACCTCTTCGAGCTCCTCGCCGGGGGCTTCGGAATCCGCCTCGCCGACGCCCTCGAAGTAGAGGTGCTTCGTCTCGGCGTCGGGGTCGGCTTTCTCCGTCTCCTTGACCGTCACGACGATCTTGCTCTTGCCCTTGTAGCCGCCGCGGAGAATCCCCTCGCTGATCGGGTCCTCGACGTGGTGCTCGATGGCGCGCCGCAGCGGCCGGGCGCCGAAGTCCGGATTGTAGCCCTTGTCGATCAGGAACTCCTTGGCGTCCGCGTCCAGGTCCAGCTCCAGGCCGTGCTCCCGCAGGCGCAGGCGGACCTGCCGCAGCTCGTAGTCGACAATCGTGTCCAGGTCTTCCCGCGTGAGAGACTTGAAGACGATCACGTCGTCGAGGCGGTTGATGAACTCCGGGCGGAAGTGACGCTCCACCTCCTTGTTGAGCAGGTCCTTCATCTTCTCGTAGGTGGTCTGCTCGTCGCGCTTGGCGAAGCCGAACCCGCCGCCGGACTTGATCATCTCCGCGCCGATGTTGGTGGTGAGGATGACGATCGTATTGCGGAAATCGACCTTCCGGCCGAACGAGTCGGTGATGTGCCCCTCCTCCATGATCTGGAGCAGCGTGTTGAACACGTCGGGGTGGGCCTTCTCGATCTCGTCGAGCAGGACGACGGCGTAGGGGCGGCGTCGAATCCGCTCGGTGAGCTGCCCGCCTTCCTCGTAGCCGACGTATCCGGGCGGCGCGCCGATCAGCCGGGAGACGTTGTGCTTCTCCATGTACTCGGACATGTCGATCTGGACGAGGCTCTCCTCGTCGCCGAACATGAACTGGGCGAGGGCCTTGCTGAGCAGCGTCTTGCCGACGCCGGAGGGTCCGGCGAAGATAAAGCTCCCCATCGGCCGGCGGGGGTCCTTCAGGCCGGACCGCGCCCGGCGAATGCTCCGCGCGACGGCGGTGATCGCCTCGTGCTGGCTGACGACCCGCTTGTGCAGCTCGTCCTCCAGCTCCAGCAGGCGCTGGGCCTCTTCCTTCTCCAGGCGGGTCAGCGGCACGCCGGTCATCTTGCTGACGACCTCGCCGATGACCTCCTCGTCGACCACGCCGCCGATCTCGGAGGTCTGCTGCTTCCACTCGGCCTTCATCTCCTCCTTCTTGACGCGGAGCTGCTCGGCCTGGTCGCGCAGCTCGGCCGCCCGCTCGTAGTCGGCGTTCTTGACGGCCTCGTCCTTCTCGATCTGGAGGCGCTCGACGTCCGTCTCAATGCTCGCCAGGTCCGGCGGCTTGGTCATGGACTTCAGGCGGACGCGTGCCCCGGCCTCGTCGATGACGTCGATGGCCTTGTCCGGCTGGACGCGCCCGGTGATGTACCGGCTGGACAGTTCGACGGCCCGGTCGAGGGCCTCGTCGGTGAAGCGGACGCGGTGGTGGGCCTCGTAGCGGTCGCGGAGGCCCTTGAGGATGGCCATCGTCTGCTCCTTGGTCGGCGGGTTGACGATGATCGTCTGGAACCGCCGCTCCAGGGCGCCGTCCTTCTCGATGTACTTGCGGTACTCGTCCATCGTCGTCGCGCCGATGCATTGGATCTCGCCGCGCGACAGCGACGGCTTGAGCACGTTGGCCGCGTCAATGGCGCCCTCGGCCCCGCCGGCGCCGACGAGGGTGTGCAGCTCGTCGATGAAGAGGATGACGTTCTTGGCCCGCCGGACCTCGTTCATGACGGCCTTGATGCGCTCCTCGAACTGCCCGCGGTACTTCGTCCCCGCGACCATCATCGCCAGGTCCAGCGCGACGATCCGCCGCTCGTGGAGGATCTCGGGCACGTCGTTGCTGACGATCTCCTGGGCGAGACCCTCGACGATCGCCGTCTTGCCCACGCCGGCCTCTCCGAGCAGGACGGGGTTGTTCTTCGTCCGCCGGCAGAGCACCTGCACGACGCGCTCGATCTCGTTGTGCCGCCCGATTACCGGGTCGAGCTGCCCGCCGCGGGCCAGCTCGGTCAGGTCGCGCCCGAAGTTGTCCAGCGCGGGCGTCTTGCTCTTGCCGCGCCGCTGGGGGCTCTCGCTGGGCCCGCCGGAGGGGACGGCGTCGTCGGCCTCCACGCCGTGACCGAGGAGGTTCAAGACCTCCTCGCGGACTTCCTCGAGCTTCAGCCCGAGGTTCATCAGCACCTGCGCGGCGACCCCCTCGTGCTCCCGCAGCAGCCCCAGCAGGATGTGCTCGGTACCCACGTAGTTGTGGCTGAGGTTGCGGGCCTCCTCGATGGAGTACTCGATGACCTTCTTGGCGCGGGGCGTCTGGGGCAGCTTGCCCATGGTCACCATGTCCGGGCCCGGCTTGACGAGCTTCTCGACCTCCATGCGGACGCGGTGCAGGTCCACGCCGAGGTTCTTCAGCACGTTCGCCCCGACCCCCGAGCCCTCCTTGACCAAGCCGAGCAGGATGTGCTCCGTACCGATATACTCGTGATTGAAGCGCTGGGCCTCCTGGTTGGCCAGCGCCATCACCTTCCTTGCACGCTCTGTGAATCTCTCAAACATGGTTGGCCCGATTCCCTCGTACTTGGCGGTGGGCAGTTGATTCTCGCATACTCGGCCCCGGCCGGCGGCGCGGGAAACCGCACTCCGTATTGTATCGGACGGCAGGAGGCCTATCAAGCGAAGCCCAGATCGGTTCCGCGCCCGGCCTCCCCCGGTTCTATCGGTCGGGCGGCGGGGTGGGATTCAGCTTGGCTTCTCCCCCCGGAGGGGTATGATGGCGAACGCGTCGGCGAGACCGGCGTCCGACACCTCGGCGAGGCCCGGCGGCCCCCCGCGAGAAGGGACCAGAAGCCATGTCGCAAAACACCTACGCACAAGACCTTGCGGTAGTCCGTGCGCGAGCCGACGTCCTGGAGCTCGCCGGGGAAGCCGGCCGGAGCGTCGCCGTGGTCCCCGCCTGGCAGGGGCGCGTGATGACCTCGACGACCTCCGGGCAGAACGGGCCGAGCTTCGGCTGGCTGAACGAGGCGTTCATCTCGGCCGGGGCCGAGGACCCCGTCTTCAACAACTTCGGCGGCGAGGACCGCTTCTGGCTGGGGCCCGAGGCCGGGCAGTTCGGGCTGTGGTTCGCCGAGGGCGATCCCTTCGACCTGGCCCACTGGCGCACGCCCGAGGGGTTCAACACCGGGCCGTTCGAGGTCGTCGAGCGGACGGAGGATTCGGTCGGCATGGCCCGCCAATTCGACGTGACGAACTTCGCGGGCACGGCCTTCCACTGCGGGGTCCAGCGGACAGTGCGGGCGCTGGGCAAGGCCGAGATCGCCGAGAAGGTCGGCCTGGACCTGCCGGCGGGCGCGGAGGCCGTTGCCTTCGAGTCCGAGAACGTGCTGGCAAACGTCGGGGAGGAGCCCTGGACGCAGGACGGCGGCCTGCCGAGTATCTGGATCCTCGGGCAGTTCAAGCCGCTGGCCCGCGGGAGGGTGATCGTGCCGATCCGCGCCGGGAACGTGGCGGACTTCGGCCCCAAGGCCACGACGGACTACTTCGGCCAGATCCCCCAGGATCGCTGCTCCGTCGGCGAGCGGCACGTGCTGTTCTCGTGCGACGGGGCGTTCCGCAGCAAGATCGGCATCAGCCCGCGGCGCTCCAAAGGGGTGATCGGCAGCTATGATCCCGACGCCGGGGCGCTGACGATCGTCAAATTCAACCAGCCTCTCACGGCCGCGGAACTGCCCTACGTCAACAGCCTCTGGGAGGTCCAGGACCGTCCCTTCGCGGGGGACGCGATCAACAGCTACAACGACGGCGAGCCGACTGTCGGCGCGGGGCAGTTGGGCCCGTTCTACGAGATGGAGACCTCCAGCCCCGCGGCCGTGCTCCCGCCAGGCGGGTCGATCGCACACGTTCACAGCACGTTCCATTTCGTCGGCGAGCCGGACGCCCTCGACCCCCTGGCCCGCAAGGCGTTGGGGATCGATCTCAGCGAAGTCCGGAGCTGACGCCGCAGGTCGGCAAAGGACGCCGAGGTCTGGGCGGGGTATCCTGCGGTTGGCCTCGGCTGCGTTTGCGGGTAGGATGAGTGCCATGGCTCGGAAGCGGATTCTCATTCTGGCCAATTTCGACAAGCCGGGGGTCGGCGAGCAGATCGACTCGTTGCGGGGCTGGCTCGAACAACAAGTGAACCTCGTTGCGGTGCAGTCCTCGCTGGACCCCCTGCCCGCGGGCGTGGTCGAGGCGGACCTGTGCATCGTTTTCGGCGGGGACGGCACGCTCCTGTCGGCCGCCCGGGCCGTCGCCACGACCGGCCTGCCCCTACTGGGCGTGAACATGGGCAAGCTCGGCTTCCTCGCGGAGTTTAGCGTCGAGCACATGCAGCGGCACTTACCGGCGATCCTGGCCGGCGAGATCCAGCCCACCCAGCGCATGATGCTCGACGTGTGCATCCTCTGCAACCGCGGGACCGAGGCCTTCCGAAGCCCCGTGCTGAACGACGTGGCCATCTCCGCGGGCGAGCCGTTCCGCATGATCGACCTGACCGTCCGCCGCGGCGAGCAGCTCCTGGCACGGTACCGCGGAGACGGGCTGATCGTCGCCACCCCCACCGGCTCGACCGGCTACAACATGTCCGCCGGCGGCCCCATCCTCGAACCGACCCTCGACGCCGTCGCCGTCACGCCCATCGCGCCGCACTCGCTGGCCGTTCGCCCGATCACGATCGGCATCGATCGGCCCGTGTTCATCACGGCCGAGCGGGTCAACGAGGAGGGCACGGCCGTGATCGTCGACGGCCAACTCCACGCCCACCTGCACAACGGCGACGTGATCGAGGTCCGCCGGAGCGAGCACTGCGCGAGAATCGTCCCCCACCCGGGCCGGCCCTTCTTCCAGACCCTCTCCACGAAGCTCCAGTGGGGCCGCAGCCCGCACCACGTTGACGAGGCCGAGTAGCCCGGATCGTGCAGAGCAACCGCAGAGGCCGCAGAGGTCACAGAGGTAAGACGATTATGCATAGAAACTTCGATCAGATTCTCTCTTCTGGATCGCTCCCGCGCAGGAACACACTGTTCGCGACCAGAAGGGGTGATTCCTGATGTAAGTCTTTGTTATTAAATTACCTCTGCGCCCTCTGCGTTCTCTGCGGTGAATAATCCGGGCTAGCAGGCATCTTCCCGGGAACGAGACCTGTCGGCTTGGCGTCTGACCCACGGTATGGGACCCGACGCGCCGGAACAGCCTGTGACAGGACGGAAGGGCATTCTCCCGGCCCTGCTGCCCCTCGCCGGCGCCCCGAACGCCGGCGAGAAGCGCCAGCACCGGGCCGTCTTCGCCAACGGCTCGCGCTTGACGGGTCGGCTCTCGACGACCCGGTCCGCGCCGACACTCCGCCTCCGCAGCTTGACATTACGGTGCGAGGGAGTACGGTTCGTCTTGATGGCCTGACCCGACCGGGATTTCGATTCCAGGCAGAGCCAGAGGAGACCCTCCATGGCCACCGAGACGAGGACCGTGTATTTCGAGCGCCCCGGGCACGAGAACACCGGGTGCGTGCTGGAGATCGTCCGCGAGCGGGCAGCGGCGCTGGGGATTCGCCAGGTGGTCGTGGCGTCGTACACGGGCGAGACGGGCGCCGCGGCGGCCGAGGCGCTGCCCGACTGCGAGGTCGTCGTTGCCGCGGGGGTGGTCGGCTACCAGGAGCCGAACCGTCACGGCTTTCTGGACGACAACCGCCGGCGGATCGAGGCGGCCGGCGGCTGCGTGTTCCACTCGGGCCACTCGTTCGGCATGCTCGGGCGGGCGGTGAACAAGCGGTTCGGGACGATCCAGGTCGACGAGGTCGTCGCCCACGTCCTGCGGCTGTTCAGCCAGGGCGTGAAGGTCTGCTGCGAGGTCGCCTGCATGGCCGCCGACGCCGGGCGGCTCCGCGTGGGCGAGGAGGCCGTCGCCATCGGCGGCAGCGCGCGGGGCGCGGACACAGCCGTCGTGCTTCGCCCCGCCAACACGCACGCGTTCTTCGACACCCGCGTCCTGGAGGTTCTCTGCAAGCCGCGGGGGTAGCCCCTCGCGCCAGCTCGGATAATGCAGCAACCGCAGAGATCGCAGAGGACGCAGAGGCAAAGCCATTTCTGAAAGGGACTTATTCACACTTGCAGCATGGTTCGACTTGGCGGCCCACGACAGGCTGTCCAGAGGAGGACGCCCGAATCTGGTCTATAACTTCCTCCAGCAAAACAACCTCTGCGCCCTCAGCGTCCTCTGCGGTGAATAGTCCGCGCTACGCGTCAAAGGCCTTGCGGAGCTGGGCGATGTACGGCGGGCAGGCGGTGCGGGGGTCTTCCGATTCCTCGTATTCCAGGCAGACCCAGCCGCGGTAGTTGACCTTGCCGAGGACCCGGGCCAGGCGGGCGAAGTCGGTCGGCTTGCGTCCCTCGCCGCGGGAGGACGTCACCACCTTGACCTGGACGTGGATCGTGTACGGCGCGATCTTCTCCAGCTCGGAGTACACGTCGGCCTCGTGGAAGTTGCCCGTGTCCATCCACGCCCCGAACCACGGGCTCTTGACGGCGCGGACGATCTCCAGCATCCCGTCGGCCGTGCGCGTCAGCCCGCCGTGGTTCTCCAGACCCAGGAAGATGCCGCGCTTGCCGGCGTACTCGCAGCAGTCCTCGATGGCCTCGACGGCCAACCGCCTGGCCTCCTCGACCGTCTGGCCCTTGCCCGCATTGCCCGAAAAGATGCGAATGACCGGCGCGCCCAGGACGGCCGCGTGGTCGATCCACGTCTTGACGCTCGCGATCTGCTGGTCCCGCGCCGCGCCCGGCGGGATGCAGAACCGGTTGCCCACGGCCGTGGAGGAAATGCCCAGACCGAGCCGGAACGCCAGGGCCTTCAGCTCGCAGAGGTACGCCTTCGTCACCGGCTGGGGGAAGTAGTACGAGGTCGGCTCGGTGCCCTCCAGGCCGAACTTCGCGCAGTCCGTGATGAAGTCCTTCAGCGTAAGCTGCGGCTCCTTGCCGCTCAGCAGCTTCCGGTAGCTGTACGCCGCCAGCGTGAGCTTGACCTTGGGCTGGGTGACCTCGCGGCGGACGGGCTGGACGGCCAGGGCTTCCGGGCCGCACACCGCCGCCAACGCGCCCGCTGCCGGGGCGAGGGCCGCGCGGTGCAGAAACGTGCGTCGGCTGGTTTGTTCGTTCATGCTGATTCCCTTACGTTGTCCGATGGTCGCCCGCAAGGCACGGGGACGGTCCGCCCGGCCGTGTCGTCGCGACACCGAACCGGCCGGGCCCGTCCCGCGGAGAGACGTTCGTCGCCTCAACGCTGCGCTCTCGGCGGTGTCTTCAGGGGCGCAGCCAGTATGCTATACACGCCGGCGTCCGCCAAGTCACCGCCGAGGATTCGGCCAGCGGGCCGCCGCCGGGCCGCTCGATCAGGGAACCGTGAACTTCGTCGGCGTGCAGACGATCTCGAACGGCGCGGTCTTGCAGCCCAGGACGGCGGTGAAGGGGCCTTTCTGCTCGGCGGGCACTCGCCACGAGTGCGAACAGGTGCCCCCTCACCCATACTTCAGCGTGGCGGTGTGGACTTCCCGGCCGCGGTCGTCGAGGACGGTCACCGTCGGCGCCGGCGGCCAGCCTTTCGGCCCGGATAGCCGCACCGCGTTCCCGGCGGCGCCGGTCAGCTTCCGGTTGAGGCGCACCGTGCCCTTGGCCTGGGAGACGGTGACCGCAGCGGCAAGGGGCGAGCCGATGGCCAGCTTCGCCGTCTGCCCCGGCTTGACGACGAGTTGCCCGCCCGCCCGGGAGATCGACAGTGTGTGCGTCGCCTTGCCGCCCGCGGGCAGGCGCTCGCGGTAGTCGTACACCGTGTACGTGCCGGCGGGCACGGCCAGCGGCGCCTTGCCGCCGGAGAGCATCAGGTGGCTCTTTTTGCTGACCAGCAGGACAGACCAGCGAGGCTTGGGGATCAGCACTTTTCCGGCCTCGATGAGGGCGGGCTCGGCGAGGACCTTTGCCTTGCCCGCATCGATAGTCACCCGGTACCACGCCCCGTCCACCAGGACGCCCTGCCCGCAGAGCGTCTGGACGTCGGCCTGTCGGAACGTCTCGTGGTGCGTGTCGATCTGGACGAGGTCGCCGTAGGCCCAAGCCCCTCCCGCGGGCGTCTTGGGCGACCGGATGTCGTCGCCCAGGCGGAGCGTGTGGTTGGTGTCGATGACGCGGACGGCGTGGACCTTCTTGCCGAACCGGCAGCGCCCCACGGCCATGACGGCCATCTCCAGCGCCAGGTGCCGCTGCTGGTTGAGGACCACGAGCTTCCGCTGCTGGGGGTTGGCGGGCGGCTGCCGTTGGAGTCGGCGAACGAACGTGCGGTAATCCGAGACGAGAACGGTGACGGGGACCTCCCTGCCGTCCATGGCGGCCGTGACGGTCTGCGGGCCGTACGTGGTCATGGTCATGAAGGACGAATCTACCCCGCCCTTGCGCCGGATCTCCGGCACGTCGGCGAACCGGCCCTTGCCGGTGAAGTCCACGCGGGCCGACTTGTGGTCGAGGGCGACGGCGACCGTCCGCAACGGGCCGGTCAGCGTGGCGACCACCATGCCGGGGGCCCCCAAGTCGCTGCCCTCGGGCGGGGGCGCCGGCGGCTTGGCAGTGAGGGTCCGGCCCGAGAGCCGCAGCGACCGCCCGATCCGGATCGGCGCGTCGCCCACATGGGTCAGGTCGCCCACCTCGGCGCTCGTCCCGCCGCTGGTGAGTAGAATCGCAGCCGTCAGCCCCACCACGAACAGAGTCGGTCTCATCCCAGTTCCTTCCGCGCAGACAGGCCGTGCTTACGGGGTGAGACGCACGTCGGCCACGGAGGTTTCGCCCTTTCTTGAGCCGTCCCGGGCCGAGCGGTTGTTTCCGCCCGAGGGGGAGCCCATAATGCACGTGCCGCTTCAGCCGGCCCCTGCGGCCGGCGCGTCACGTCAAGGGATCAGTCGTCCTCTGCCAGTGGAGGTGTCGCCGGATGATCGGATGCAGGCTGCCCTGGCTGCCCCTGTCGGTCGCCTTCCTCTGTGCGACCGCGGGCCTTGCGGGAGAGAGAAGAGTGATTGTGGAGCACGTCGACCGCTATCGCGTGACGGACCCGCTGTTCGAGTGCGTCCGCGTCGTGCTGGCGCATCGGGGGGAGCAGTACAGCCCCGCGTACATCCAGGGCGTCTCGGGGGCGGCGTTCCGGATCGCCGGGCCCTGCCCGTGCGCGCCGACGTGCAGCGCGGCGATGGACACGCCGGACCTGGTCCGTCTGCTGGGCTACGAGGCCGAGCACGTGCCGCTCTACGGCAAGGGCGTCGATCCCGAGCGCGACGCCCGCAAGCTCCTGCCGCGGATCAGAGACGAGGTCCGCGCCGGGCGCGCGGTGATCGTCTGGCACGCCTTTACCAATGCCGAGTGGGACGTCGTCTGCGGCTTTGACGAAGCCAAGAAGCAGTTCCTCGGCCGGGGGTCGTACGCCGGGATCGACGGTCTCGCCAAGGCCGACGAGATGCGCCTCGCCAAGTGCCTGGAGATCTGCCCGGCCATCGGGGTGATTTTCGTCGGCCGGAAGACGGGCACGTTCGACGCCCGCGCCGCCGAGCTCGACGCCCTCCAAGAGGCCCTCCGTCACGCCCGCCGGCCGAAGTGGCCGCCCAATGCCGACCCGGCCGCGTCGGGCGTCGTCTGGCGGTTCCACGAGGGCCTGGCCTGCTTCGACTGGTGGGCGGACTCCTTCCGCCAGGACCCCAACCGCGGGGCCAACGCGGGGGACAAGTACTGCCTGAATATCGTCCGAAGCCGGCACCGGGCGGCCGCGGGGTTCCTCAAGGAGCTGGCCGCCAAGTACGCCGACGCCAAGGGACCCTTGGAGAAGGCGGCGGGGCACTTCACCGCCGACGCCGACACCCTGGACGCCTGCCACAAGCTGGAGGGCATGGACTGGGGCGACAAGCGCCCCGTCCCGCCGAACCGCAACGCCCGCGCGGCCGAGCTGCTGGGCAAGGCCCGCGACGCGTACGCCCGGGGCATCGGGGAGATCGCCGCGGCCCTGAAGCGGCTGGACCCCGCCCGACTGGCCCGGTCCCGCCAAGCCGCCGTGCCCCTGCGGCGCGGCGGACGCGTGTGGATCGGGGGGGTCGGCAACCTGAGCTTCGATTGCCGCGGCAACAGCTTCTGCGGGGCGCTGGCCTCCGCCCTGCGGGTGAGCGAGCGGCCGCTGGGCTACGAGGACCTGATGGGCCTGACCGCCCTGGCGTTCCGAGTCCGCTGGTGCAACGACCGGACGAAGACCCAGTGGTGCCCCTCGTGCGCGATCGGGGAAATGCCCGACGAGATCGCCGCCGCCCGCAAGCTTACCGGCTGGGAACTGGCATTCGAGTGGACGGAAGCCAAGGCCCGCGACAACGACACGCTCCGCAAGCGGCTCGTCGCCGAGATCGACGCCGGCCGGTGCGTGCTGGCCTACCCCGCAAACTGGAACGTGGGCGTGATCTACGGGTATGCCGACAGCGGAAAGCAGGTGCTCCTTCGCGACTACGCCCGCCCCGAGGAAGACGACGTCCGCCTGCCGGTCGAGAAGCTCGGACCCATGCGGATCTACCTCGGCAAGCTCATCGACGCGCCGGCCCCGCGCGAAGGCCTCAAGCAGGCCCTCACCACGGCCGTGACAAACTGGAAGCGAACCCGCCACGACGGCGGCCTGCCCGGCCGGGAGTACTTCTACGGCGAGGCCGCGTTCGAGGCCTGGATCGCCGACCTCCGCCGATATGACGACCTCGACGCCGCCGGGCAAAAGGCCCTGCGGGCCCTCGACCCGTGGGTCTTCCGCTCCCTCCTCGACGCCCGTCGCACCGCGAGCAAGTTCCTCGACGACTGGTCGATCCTGGTGGCGGGCGAGGCCCGCGAGGCGCTCCAGCGGGCCGCGGAGCAGTACGGGAAACTCACCACGCTCCTCGAGCCGTTGCGGGAACAGAAGAAGCGCCCCGAGGCGGAGCAGGACTGGTCTCCGGCGGCGCGCGACAAGCAGGCCGCGGCGCTCGCCAAGGCCCGCGCCCTCGACGCCGCGGCCGTTGCGGAGATCGAGAAGGCCTTGGCTGCAATGCAGTGACCGGGGAAGGAAGTGCTCGCATGTCCGAGAACACCCCCGAGAGCAAGACACTCACGAACGTGCCGAAGCCCGGCGGGTTCCAGGCGTTCCATTGGTGCCCGTTCTCCGACGGCTTCCACTCGTGCCTTACCGCCCTGGGCGAGGACGTGTCGTACGACTTCCTCCTGGGCGTGTCCGGCTCGGCGTGGCGGCTGCGGTGGCACGCGGACCGGTGGGACCTGGGCAACGTGGGGATCATGCACACGGCCGAGGACGCGACCGAGCCGTTTCGCCGGGCGTTCGAGGCGGTCGGATACGGGTGCGAGATCCTCTCTCGCGCCGCGTGGGCGGCCGACCACGACCTGCCTGGCGGGGAGGAGGACGAGGGCGTCTGGCGGGCGCGGCTCGTCGCGAGCCTTGCCGCGGGCCGGCCGGCGATCGCCCTGGGCGTCATCGGCCCGCCCGAGCCGACGGTCCTCGCCGGCTACGAGGGCCGCGGCGAGTCGCTGATCGGCTGGAGCCTCTTCCAGCAGGATAAGGAGTGCTTCCCCGAGCAGGACTTCGACGCCGCCCTCCTCCGTGAAGCCTCCGCCGCGGAACGCAAGGGCCTGGCGAGCCTGGAGAAGATCGTCGCGAAGCGGAAGGGTGAGGCCGAACCGTGACGTCCGCAACGAACATCCTCGTAGCCTATGGGCGCATGGCCGTGCTTCTTGCCGCGGGTTTCGCCGTGCCGGGATTCTGGAGGCTTCGGCGCATTCGTCGCGCGGCCGCCGCCGACACGCGGTTGTCGCGATGGGCCAGGCTGGAGACCTGGTCGGTGGGCCTGCTGGTCTGCGTCGGCGTGGTTGGCGGGGTGCTGTCCCTGGTCGGCACGTTTCTGAACGCCTATGGTCCCAGGCCCTTCAAGGGGGTGCAGACCAGCACAGGCCAGGGGGACTTCCTCTACGTCATCGCCGCGGCGCCGGCCATTGCGGCCGTGTTGGCCTCCGCAGTCCTGGGCACGTTGGCCGCCCGCGCACGGCGCGGGCTGACACCTCCGCCGTCCGTCCGCCTTCCCCTGTCCACGAGGATCGGCCTCTTCGCCGCGGGCTGCGTGGTGCTTGCTTTCCTAACCGGCCTCGTCAGCGCCATGGCACACCGTCTCTGGGACGAGACTTCATCAGCACAGGGGTGCGGCAGCCACGTCCGGCAGGTAGAATCGCCGGCACGGGCGACATTCACGGCGCTGCTGAAAGCGGAGTAATCAAATGCGACATTCACGACGTGCGTTTCTCCGGGCTGCGGGGGTTGGGCTGGCGTGGGCGGGGGCAGGGCGGCTGGCCCCCGGCCGAGACGGGAAGGCCAAGCCCCTCCGACACGCTCACGGCAAGCCGAACATCGTCTACATCATGTCTGACGAGCTGGGGTACTTCGAGCTGGGCTGCACGGGCAACCCGTACATCCGGACGCCGAACATTGATCGTCTTGCGGCCGAGGGTACGCGGTTCATGCAGGCCCTCGCCGGCGCGCCGGTCTGCGCGCCGACGCGGTGCTGCCTGATGACGGGCAAGCACGCGGGGCACACGTCGGTGCGGAGGAACGACGGCGGCACGCCCCTGCGGGCCGAGGAGGAGACCGTCGCGAGCGTCCTGAAGCGCGTCGGCTACGCGACGGGCGGGTTCGGCAAATGGGGCTGCGGCGGGCGCGGCTCGACGGGCGTGCCGGAGAAGCACGGCTTCGACGTGTTCGTCGGCTACTACGACCAGGTCCACGCCCACTCGTACTACCCGCCGTACATCGTCCGCAACAGCGAGGAGCTGAAGCTGGAGGGCAACGGAGGCGGGCGGGCCGGCAAGACCTACTCGCACTACAAGATCATGGACGAGGCGGTCAAGTTCCTCCGCGCTAATGCCGGCGCGGGCAAGCCCTTCCTCTGCTACCTTCCCGTCACCCCGCCGCACGGGATGTTCGACATTCCCGACACGGACCCGGCCTGGGCGATCTACAAGGACAAGGACTGGCCCGAGGAGGCCCGCCGGTACGCCGCCATGGTCACCATGCTCGACCGGCAGGTCGGCGAGCTGCGAGCCCTGCTGAAGGAGTTGGGCGTCGAGAAGAACACGGTGATCTTCTTCTGCGGCGACAACGGCGGCAACGACTACTTCCGCGACAAGGACCACCCGCGGGGCTTCTTCGGGCCGAACGTCCATCCCAAGACGGGCAAGGCCTTCCGCGGGCACAAGGGCAACCTCTATGAGGGCGGGCTGCGGGTGCCGATGATCGCCCACTGGCCGGGCAGGATTCGCCCCGGGCGCGTCAGCGACCACCTCTGGTACTTCCCCGACGTGCTGCCCACGCTGGCCGAGCTGGCCGGCGCGACCGCCCCGAAGGACATCGACGGCATCTCCGTCGTGCCCGAGCTGCTCGGCGAGGCCGCCGCCGGGCGAAAGCAGGCCGCACACGAGTACCTCTACTGGGAATACGGCGGGTGGTCCGCGGTCCGCATGGGGCGGTGGAAGGCGGTTCGGCCGCCGCGCAAGGACTGGGAGCTGTACGACCTCGACGCGGACATCGAGGAGCAGAACGACCTGGCCGCCAAGCAGCCCGACGTTCTGGCGAAGATGAAGGCCCTCGCCGAGAAGGCCCACGCGCCCGAGGTGCCGGGCACGTTCCACGACCGCGAGGCCCATGAGAGGGACCGCCGCGCCAAGTGGGGCGGCAAGGCCCCGGCCCGGGCCCGCGGCAAGGTCAACACGATGCCCTCCGACGGCCTGATTCCCAACAAGGGCTGGAAGATCGTCCGGGCCAGCAGCGAGTCCAAGTCGAACGGCAAGCTGGCCCGCAACGCCATCGACGGCGACCCGCGGAGCCTGTGGCACTCGCAGTGGGCCGAGGGCCTCAAGACCCACCCGCACGAGCTCGTGATCGACCTGGGCAAGGAGTACGAGATTCGGGGCTTTCGCTACCTCCCCCGCCAGGACACCGGCTGGAACGGCACGCTGAAGCAGTGCGAATTGTACGTCGGCGGCAGCGCGACGGATTTCGGCGCCCCGGCGGTAAAGGCGACGTTGAAGAAGCTCAAGACCGCCCAGGAGGCCACGTTTGCCCCCGTCCGCGGCCGGTACGTTCTGCTGCGAACGCTGTCGGCCCAGGACAACGCACCGTGGGCATCGGTGGCCGAGCTGGGCCTCCTCGGGAAGTGAGCCGGTCTTCCCGCCGACGGGGAAGCCCCCCCCGCGCCGCCAAAAACACTTTGGCGCGCGCGCCGGGGCGGTATAATGACCGCAATGAGCGTGGAACCG
>Ga0272441_10003555_pt1 | contig 29511 bp, 25 predicted proteins | sample SSMProp6N_FD_193582 | JGI IMG/M metagenome (GOLD analysis project Ga0272441, IMG submission 193582) | Marine sediment archaeal communities from Little Sippewissett salt marsh, Falmouth, MA, United States - SSM-Prop-6N | ecosystem: Environmental > Aquatic > Marine > Wetlands > Sediment ... | reverse complement strand
TAGGTTGTACCATTGTATTTAATATCTGTATTAATCCCTGTAATCAATTCAAACTACTCTAACTGAAACTTGTAACTCATGGGAACAAATTGTCAACTTAAGAAATTTATTTATTTTTATATCTGACATTTGATGGTTTTTCAGGTTTAGACGAACTCACTGTGGGACCGGACAAATATCCTGCAAGTGGAAACCTGACTACATTCATTGAACTATCGTTAAAATAAAAATAGAATGTATGCTCTCCTTTACCCAGACTTCTGGATAAAGAATAAACTCCATCATTTGAGGAACCAGAATACAGGGACATGGTAAAACCTTGATCATCAATAAAAACTTTTGCAATTGCTGGTGCTTGCCCACCAGGATCTAAAAAGTGAACAGTATATACATAAGTTGTTGAACTACTTCCAGATGTTGGTGAAACAATTCCATTAGACAGAACCGGTTGCTCTTCTTGAGATTTTGAAATGGAAACCTGATTAGAGAAATTACTCTCTAAACTAAATGAATTAACTGCTGTTACAACATAGAAATAAGTTTGGTCTGCTTCAATATTATTATCTTGATATGATGTAATCCCTTTTGGAACAGTTGTAAATGGATTCCCTTTTGTATAATTTCCGCTTGTAGAACTTCTATAGACCCTATATTCTGTCAAATCCGGTTCAGAATTTGCATTCCATGTTAATTTATTGAACAGCAATTCCGAGTTGACAATTGAACAATTGATGAAAATTATTATACCTGCAAATACTAGTATTCTAAAGAATTGACCAATGTTATTATCGAATTTCATTGTTTTCTCCTTTCCAAATAAATTAGAAACTACAATGTTTTAATGCAAATTATATGCCAAAATCAATAATGATTATTGATCATCCCTGGTATATCGATTTATCCAAAAACTCATTAATTACCTCTATCATATTATATATGCAAAAGTTCTGCAAGTTCTAATAATTCTCAAAACAATTTAGGAAAAGTCTTGCTCTTATATCCTATATAACATATAATAAATGCCCGGAGTTTCAAATCATTAGATATTTTTTTTATAAATATTTGTCAAATAGTAAGAGACAGGAATAAATATTTCCTGTGGGAATTCCTTTGTAATTCAACAAGACTAGAATAGGAAATAGTTTAATGTATTTACTCGAACCTGAAGAAGAATTTATTCTTTTATGCTCTAGGTTAGAACTTGACATTAAAAGAAAACATAGATTAAAGGAGCTATTGAGGTCACCTTTAAAATGGGGTGATATTTTCAAGATGGCATCAATAAATAAGGTAACCCTGCTAATTTTTAAGCACCTTTATGAAAAAGATTTGATTCACCTTTTATCAGATACAATTAAAAATGAGTTGTCTCAATTCTATTACGGTAATTTGGCTAGAAATCTTATTTTATTTAAAGAATTAAAAAAATTTTTAAAAGAGTTTGAAAATGCACGGATACCTACAATAATTTTAAAAGGTGGTTATTTGTCTCATATTTTGTATGATGATCCCGGATTGAGAATGATGGGTGATATTGACATCTTATTTGAACAAGAAGATTTTTATAAAGTCAAGATGATTGCTGAAAAGTTAGGTTATTCTTTCTTAAAATCACCAAAATCTAAAGAAATTTACGAGAAATACCATTTTCATTATGTTTTTATCAAATATGATAATTTTAAAATTGTATTTGAATTTCATTGGAATCTAGTAAAACAATCTATGAAAATCAACATCAATCCTGATAACTTGTGGGAAAACTGTATTGAATTTGAACTTTTTGATTTCAAAGCAAAAGCTCTTTCCTATGAGAACCAGTTTCTTCACCTAATCATTCACTCATCCCACGATTGTTTTGAACACGGATTGATATCCTTATGCGAAATTGCAGAATTCTATAAAAAATTCAAAGACAAAATAAATATTCCGAAATTTGTCGATTTATCATACAAGACTGGGGCAAACAAATTAGCATACTATGCACTTTACCAAATTGAAAAATTGTACGACATTAAGTTTAAGGATAACCTTGTATGGCAATTCAAAACACACCCTATAACCTCATATTTTTTAAAGAATTGTTTCGATTTAAAAATAATCCTTCATGGCGATGTCAATAATAACCTTGGTATCATCTACTTTGCACGTTTATTTCTTTTCATAAATCCCATCGATAGTATCAATTTATTTTTAAGGATAATTATTCCCAATGAAGAATATCTTATTGAACTATACCAGATTAATTCAAACAAAATTGGTTTCCGTAAAAGGTTCAAAGTTCTTTTACTCGGTTTAAAACTATATTCTGCTATTATAAAACAGGGATTCAAAACTCAAAAAGATCACAAGATAAATAAATCGTTTCAATACAATGATTAGCAACATAAACCATTCCAGAAAGCAATTATAGCTCTTGCTATTGATGGTAAATTTCAACCTTAATGCTCACAGGCTAATATAAATAATTGCATTTTTACCTGGCAATCCACTATTAAAACACTTGAAACTATATCAAACCAAACTTTTCAGAAGCTATAATGAACATTGCATGAGACCATGCAAGAGGTAATACTGATATCTGATAGGTATTATCGAAAATTTGCTCGGGGATAAAACATACTGATGAATGATCATCAATGATTTTTTTATAATATATGAATGCCTTATCTTTATCACCCTTCTCAATGTAATAAATCGACATCCAAAAATTCAACAGAGACCAATATCCAGCTCCCTTATTTCTTTGTATTTTACCCTTGTACATCCATCCATCATAGAGATCGTTTTCATACCTGTAGATACCCCAATTCTTGCGAAGTTTTGATTCGATTATGTTTACCGTATTAACCATTCTGGGCTCTTTCGCACCAACTATTCCAAAAGGCCAGACCAAACCCAGGAGAGATGAGTCAATACTCCTATCTGATATCATACCAAAAGAACGATAGAAAAAATCTCCAGGTTGACTTAATATTAAATGTTTCATTTTATCTGCAACTCTTTGCCATCTTTCATTTGGAATTAAATCATGTGCACAATAAAGCCCCCTGGAGCAGGCTCCAAGTGAATATGTAAAATTCTCCTTAAAATCAGGGAAACAAAACCTCTCTTCCCAAAGATCTTGAGTTACTATTTTGAAATGATCTTTACCCCAGATATCGCATAATCCTTCAGCAGTTTTAATTATAATTTGTTCATATTTTTTTACATTTGGTTTCGAGGTTTTAATGTAATCCCAAAGAGTTATTAATAACATTCCATTCTGATCCGGTTGAAAATTATGACGAGCTTTTTTACCTCTTATATTATACTTTTCAAAATAAAGACCTGTTTCCTTCCAACCTTCAACATTTTGACACCAATCGAAGAATTTCTCATGAATATCAATTCCCAGAATTCTCGCAGCAAGGCAAACAAACGATGCATCTCTCAACCACACAAACCTGTAATTCTTTGCACCATCAGGAAAATAGGATTTTGCTGAATTTGCAGCAACAATTGCACCATTTCTTAAAGTACAATCTTTAAAAACTTTGATGCTTGATTCAATTATTTTATTGATTCGATTCATTTTAATACACCGTGATTTTAAATAACACTAACACCAAAAAATCAAAATTACAAAAACTAAAATATGATTTTTTACTCATGTATAAACTTTTATGATTCGCAGAACAACATCAAGAACAAACAGAAAAGAAGATTTTCAATCAATCCCACATTCTTCCGTATCACCTTGAACTTTTATGATGGCATGATCTAGCATCGGTAAAAGGATGGGAATCGACTCTTTCACAGCTTTTGGGCTTCCCGGTAGATTCACAATTATTGATTTTTTTCTTGTTCCTGCTATCCCTCGTGATAAAGAGGAATAAGGTGTAATTTTGTAAGATTCTGCTCTGAGTATTTCTGCGATGCCAGGGATTTCTCGACTTATTATAGATTTTGTCACTTCTGGTGTTATATCTCTTATAGACAAACCAGTTCCACCACATGTTATCACGAGATCAATATACTGAAAATCTGTCATATTCAAAATTTTCTTTTCGATAAGAGAAGGTTCGTCAGGAACAACTGCATGATCTATCAATTCATACTCTGTATTCAAAAGACTATTTTGCATTGTTTCTAAAGTCCTGTCAGCTCTTGCTCCCGATGAAGCTTTATCAGATATAGTAATAAAACCTATCAGAAAAACCTGATCCCTGAGCTTACTAATCCTCTGTCCGGGGTGTAATTCACCTGACGAGAGTACTTTAACAAAAGTACCAGATTCAGGCATTAAACATTTTCCCGTCTGTTGACCAATAGGACAATTATTGTCATGACACTCTTTTCCATGCTGGACGATCAATATTCTTGAACAACCACCTATTTGAAATTCCGTCCGCTTTTTGAAATCGCTAAGATTCAGACCTTCAGTGATTATGTTCTCGCCAAATATACCATCATCGATTTTTATTGAATTCTCATTTGCAAATTCTTCGATAAGAACATTTGAAAGCAAACTGACCTGACGAAATCCCCCATCCCCGTGAGCATCATTTAAAATACCCTTGTTTTTTTCCATGTAAGCTGATTCTACCTGATATTTTCGCACACCTTTTTTTGCACTGATACAAATTGATTTGACAAAACCTTCTTCAGTCATTTTTCCCTTTTATAAAATGCCCGGATTTTCCACCCGACTTTTCAACAAGTTCAATTTTGTTGATTATTATTGATTTATCTATAGACTTGCACATATCATAGATCGTAAGTGCAGCAACAGCAACAGATGACAACGCTTCCATTTCGGAACCTGTTTTCCCATTGCATTTGATAATGGAATTGATGATTATAGATGAGTTTGAATCTTTAAATTCAAAATTGACATCAACATGTGTAAGATTTATTTGGTGACATAAAGGTATAAGTTCATGAGTTTTCTTTGCTGCATTAATTCCTGCGATTTTTGCTGTTGTAAGGACATCCCCTTTGATAATTTCTAAATTCTTTACTTTGTTGAAAGCATCTTGAGATAAAAGGACAGAACCCCTAGCTCTTGCAATCCTATTTGTCGTATCTTTGTTTGTAATATCGACCATACTGATTTTTCCTTCAATGGTCGTATGTGTCAAATTCATTGCTAACCCCCTATTGAACTCATCATAATGTTCCCGTGTTCCAAATTCTCGAGATCGTAAAAGCCCTGTTTTTCAGATAAAGCCTTTTTAATTAATCCCTTAATTCTGCTATCAGGATATCCTGTCCTCAATGGACCTTTCAAATCGACAGAATGATTATTGATAAGACAAGTTCGCAATAAACCTCCAGCTGTCAGTCTTATCCTGTTACATTTCGAACAGAATTTATGACTAATTGGCGATATGAATCCAATCTTACCTTTGAATCCGGGAATTTCGAATAACTTTGCCGTATTACTATCATCAGTTTTTACTGAATCCAGCGGATAGTTTATTCTCGATATAATAGATTTAGCAGATATGAAACCGATGGGTCGTTCTGGTTTGATCATTGGCATATATTCGATAAACCTCACTTCAATAGGCTCTTCCTTTGTAAGATTGACAAAATCCTCTACCTCTTCATCATTAATTCCACCCATAATTACTACATTAATTTTCAAAGGATTAAAACCTGACTCTAATACATTTTCAATACCCCTTAGAACCTTAGGCATATAATCAAATCCTGTAATCTCTTTGTATTTAATCTTATTTAAAGTATCAAGACTTATATTGATTCCATCAATTCCAACATGTAAAAGATCATTAAAAATATCCTCCAATAATACGCCATTGGTTGTTATGGAGAGATTATTAATCCCAGGAATCTTTTTAATCATATGAAGAAGTTGAATCAAGTTTCTCCTTAACAGTGGTTCACCACCCGTAATCCTGACTTTTGATACACCGAGTTTAGCGAAGATCGAGATTACTCTTTCAATCTCTTCGAACCTTAGAATTTCATCATGTTTAAAAAGTGTAACTTTTTTTAAAGGAAGACAATATATGCAATTTAGATTACATCTGTCTGTAACAGAAAGCCTCAGATAATCCACTTCTCTGCCTATCCCGTCTTTCAAACCCTTTTCCCTTGGAATCATTGTCAAAATATATATGAAACTTGATTTGTTGTCAATCAAAGAAATGAGTTGATTAATAAGTCTATTTCGGATATTTAAAAACAGTAACTTTATATAATATGTTCGTTTATTAAAATCAGAGGATATTTTATGAAACATGGGGAAAAAAGATAACAAGCAGAGTTTTTTATTATTAGCAAACTTTGAGGGTTGGATGCCTTCCAACCATCCAGCGTGATTTATATGGAATTTTTTTAAACACAATTGATTTGAAAAAGCTGCTTCAGCATGAATTTTGTGTAAATCAATTTAAATCAATTGTATTCATTGACCCAAACAGTTAAATATTATTCTAAAAAGCTTTTATTAGAGTTACACAACCCAAAATCAGGATAATTATTGAAGCGATGATTTTTGCTTTTTTCTCCGGTATCCTTTTAAGAGTATGAGCAGCGACAGGAACAGATAATACTGCTCCAGCCATGAGCCAAGGTGATAAAGACCAATCCACAATCTTTTGGGTGCAAGAATATAGGATTACCCCGACAAGGCAGGTTACACCTTCGGATAGAGAAGTAACACCTACTGCATTTTTTACATTGATTCCGGAAAGAACCTGTCCTCCCATAACAACGGGACCGTATCCGCCCCCACTCATTCCTTTGTTGAAAGATGCTATGGTTCCAAGCAAGATTATCTTTTTCCAGCTAAATTTCTGCTTAAACTTATACAAAGCGAGAATCAAAATTCCCATTGACACCACAATGAAACCGATCCATATCTTTAGAATTTTTGGTGAAAGTTTTACAGCCAGAAAAACGGCTAATATTGTTCCAATAACTGCAAATAATGAAAGAACAATCGCAACTTTGGTGTCTTGTGAATCTTTTTTGAAAACCACATTTTCAATACTATGATGGAAAAATGCTGCTATTATTCCTGAAACAAATTCTGATAAAAGAACAGCAGGAACAACCTGCATTGGCTCAAATCCAAAGATCAAAAGCAATGGAGTAAGTGTAGTTCCATAACCCATTCCCAATGTCGAATCAATGAACTCACAAAAAAATGCCAAAGGCATAATCAACATAATTTTGATGTCCATTATTATGATTCCTTTCTAACTGTATGGTTATATGTTGATCAGATGTAGCCCAAATCCTTCAATCTTTTTCTAATCTGTTCTATCTCTTTTTGGGTCAAAGTTGAATCCTTATGGATATGCCCACTTGAAGAGATATTCCTCAAAATGTAAATGGTAAATTCAGTAACAGAAGAAAATCCCGTATCTTCAATCTGTTTTTTCAATGAATCGTATAGTTGTTTTGGAATTTTAATAGTTGCTTTTTCAGTCACTATTTACACTCCTTTAAATATATTAATTGTCCTACATATAATATAATGATTGGAGTGCTATGTCAAGTTTTTGTGAAAAATCTCTAATTTTACTTATGAAAAGCTTTAAATTTCAAAAATAGAAGGATAGCTGTTTTATATGATATGAGAGTCTTTTAATATTGTGTATGAATATTTTTTTTAAAAAATTTGAAACTAAATTCCGCTCAATATTATATTTGAAACCATATGTTTTCTAATAAAACACCTTTACCAAATGAGGTCATTTATATTGACAGCACATCAATCCTGATGTATTTTATAACATATGGAAAATAACATTGAAACCGAGCAAATAAATCGTATTAAAAAAACTATCATAAGCTTGTGCTCAACTATTTTCGAACTCATCTTAACATTGAGAGATAATAGAAAAGATGAGGATAATTTCAACCTTGAAAATGAAATTGAACTCATTCTTCATAAAAATTACATCCCGACTCACTCAAATTACAGCGGAACAATACTATCCATAATCAGAGAGTTAGATTCCATAAAAGATAAAATAAGTAAAGAGCAAAAAACCTGGAAGAATTTGTACGATCAATATAATTACTTTGTCGATTCTCAAACATCAAAACAGATTGATAACAAGGATAAAAGATACCAGATTGCAAGTGACTTTTTCTCTTTTGTTGCATCCATGATCCTTATGCAAAAAAGAGATACCGAAAATTATATTGACAATTTGGAATCAATTAGTTCAAGACTTTTCAATATTGAAACCGAACTTTCTTCTGAAAGGTTAGATGATAGACAAAAAAAAATAAACGACATCGTCAAATTTATTTCATCCTTAGAAAAAACAATGGGTAACCTTATTAAAATTTTGGAAATTCAACCTTCTGAAATTCTACATCCTAAAAGCCAGGGAGATTCAGATATATAAAATTAAATATTTAATTTCACACTCCATCCTAACAAACTATCAAACCAAGTTTAAAATATGACTTCTAATCCGCTAGATCATAAAAAAATCATCGAAAACCTTGCGAACCTGAAAGTTTCAAGAAACAGCATTTTCCCTTACTTCAAAATACATAAGAATAAGTTTCTCCGACTTGTCCTTGACCTGACAGATCGGTGCAATCTTCGCTGTAAAATGTGTTTTTTCAATTTCCCAGAAAAGAAAAAATCCATGCCTGATATGAGTAACAAAACTTTTAATTTGATTGCTTCTCAAATTTTTCCTATTTCATCACATCTAACATTGTCATGCATGGCTGAACCACTGCTATATAAAAAATTTCCTGAAGTTCTTTCAGAAGTTTCCAAACATGAATTCTTGTATTCGGAATATGTGACAAATGGTATGTTACTCAATAGCAGAATTATCGAAAAGTCCATTGAAGCGAATATCAGTACTGTTCAAATCTCTTTTGACGGTGCCAAACCTGAAACTCTTGAAAAAATAAGAATTGGCGCCAATTTTAAAAAAATAATCGATAATATTCAAATGTTCAATAAAATTAAATCAGATTATAAAGTAAAACACCCATTCATAAGATTCAATTATGTCATCATGAAAGATAATGTAAACGAAGTTGTTGATGTCGTTAAACTTGCCAGAGAAATTGGTGTAAATGAGATCAATTTCCGACATCTTGTCCCTTTGAAAGGACTTGGGGTAAAATTACAGTCTTTGAAATATAATAAATCGAATTCGGATACGTACTTGCATAAAGCTAAAGAAGATGCTCAAAAATTTGGAATAAGTCTAATAGGATTTCCATTACTTGAACCAGAAACGAACAATGAAGATAAATTCCATAATTCTCTTTGTGATAAAAGATGTTTTCTTCCATGGGAACAAGTTCACATTCTCCCAGATGGAAGAATAATCCCCTGCCCTTTCTGGTATAATGAAAAAGCTTTTGGCGATTTGAATGAAACATCTTTCGACTCAATATGGAACTCAGACAATTACAACCTTTTAAGATGGGAACTTGAAACCGGAAGATGGAGAAAAATATGTAGAACCTGTCCTTTTAGAGTTCTTGGAGATATTTATTCTGGTAATTTCGAGGAAGAAGTCATGTGGGGTCCTTCAATATAATTGAAAAATCAAACTATTAATCAATAAGGTAATAAATATATTATGACAAAAGTTCTTCTCATAAGACCTGATCAAATAAATACAAAATTCTGTTTAAAAAGACTGGGTATAAGACATATGCCTATGGGACTGCTATATCTTGGAGCCATATTAAAGAAAATAGGTGTCGATGTAAAAATCTGTGATGAAATTGTGGGTGATTCCCCAGAAGATTCCATTAAACAATACAAACCCGATTTCGTCGGCATTACTATTGCATCCCCAATTTTATACAGAGCAACTGAAATCGGAGAAACCGTTAAAAAATATGGATGTAAATACATAATCGGCGGTCCGCACGCAACTATCAGACCTAGAGAATGTTTCGAAAAAACCAAATGTGATTTTGTCATCCTTGGTGAAGCGGAAGATTCCATCAGAGAATTTTTCACATCTTACTATCTAAAAGATATCAGAGGTTTAGCATATAAAGAAAATGGTGAAGTTAAAATTAATCCCATAAGACCCAAACAAGAAAACCTTGATGTAATTCCTTTTCCAGCAGTCGATCTCATCAATCCCAAAAAATATCGTGGTGACACGGAAATGGGTTTTTACGTCGGTAAAAGTGAAAATTCCATGCGGATTTTTTCAACCAGGGGATGCAAATTCGAGTGCAACTTTTGTGCAAGGCATATCGTCTTCGGGCGCAGAGTGAGATATAGAAGCATAGACAATGTTATGGCAGAAATTATCGAAAATTCTGCAAAATTGAACGCAAAAAAACTCATTTTTATGGACGATACTTTCACAGAAAATCCTGAACGTGTCTCAAAAATCTGTGAAGAACTCATTAAGTTGGACAAGGATTATATCTGGTCATGTTTTTCGAGAGTAGATCTTACCGAAGATCTTGTAAAGCTGATGCATAGAGCTGGTTGCCGCCTGATTGGTTACGGCGTCGAAACATGCAGCCAGAAGGTCCTTGACATGGCTAAAAAAAACATAGAGGTTGAAGACATAATCCGTTGCTTTCATCTTACACGAAAATTGGGCATCAAAACAAAAGCTTTCATCATGGTCGGTCTTCCGGGTGAAGACGAAATAGAGTTCGAAAAAAGCCTGAGAATTGTAAAGACACTCAAAGCTGATTATGTGGTTGTTTCAGTTTTCACACCTCTTCCAGGCTCTGAAGTATTCAACAGTCTTTACAAATCCGATATAGACTACAATGTAAGATCATTTTTCGTAACAACCGATCCGGTACTCTTAAAAAGGCAAACGAAATTTATGAATCAATATTACTTTCGATATGGATACTTCAAAGATAATTTGATTCGATTCACCCTTCCTGAATTGACATACTTCTTTGATCTCGTAAAATCATTTCTTCTGGTTAGATTTTGATTCTATTGAAATCACGGGACTTTCACACTCAAAAGTTAACAAGATTTAAATTTAAAATTTATTATCTATTAATTCTCCTTGCCTAGAATCTATTCCTTTGCTAAAATAACTATTCTTACTTTTAGGATAATTAGCGATGTCATAATTTAATAAGGAGGAGTTTATGGTTGGTATAGTCGGTTACGGTGCTAACATACCGAGATATCGCATTAAAGTCGAAGAAATAGCTAAAGTTTGGGGAGCTGATGCACCAAGTTATAAAAAAGGATTAATGCTTTATCAAAAATCTGTTCCTGCACCCGATCAGGATACTATCACAATGTCTGTTGAAGCATCCAAAAATGCAATTAAAAGAGCAGGAATCGATCCTAAAGAAATAGGTGCTGTTTATGTTGGTTCGGAATCACATCCATATGCTGTTAAACCCAGTGGAACAATACTTGCTGAAGCTATAAATGCTGTCAACGAATGCCACACAGCTGACTTCGAGTTTGCTTGCAAAGCAGGATCAGAAGCAATGTTTGTATGCATAGGATTGGTAAAATCAGAATTAATTAAATATGGGCTTGCAGTGGGAGCTGATACTTCGCAAGGAGCTCCGGGTGATGCACTCGAATATTCTGCATCAGCAGGCGCAGCCGCTTACATTTTCGGTTCAGAAAATGTTATTGCAAATGTCGAATTGACATACTCATTCATGTCTGATACTCCTGATTTCTGGAGAAGGGAATATGAATACTATCCTCAGCACGGAGGAAGATTTACTGGTGAACCTGCATACTTCAAACATGTCCTCGGATGTGCAAGGGGAATAATGCAAAAAGCAGGTATGAAACCTGAAGATTTTAATTACGCAATTTTCCACCAACCAAATGGAAAATTTCCGATGAGAGCAGGAAAAACTTTGGGATTTAAAAAAGAGCAAATTGAACCAGGATGGCTATGCCCTTGGCTTGGAAATACATACTCTGGTTCTTCTCCAATGGGTTTGTCATCAACTTTAGATATCGCAAAACCGGGAGATAAAATATTAATGGTTTCATATGGTTCTGGAGCTGGCAGCGATGGATTTATATTAACTGTTACTGATAGAATCGAAGAAGTTCGCGATAAAGCAATAAAAACAAGGGACCAACTGGATAATAATCAAATTTATCTGGACTATGGATCTTACGCAAAATTCAGAAAAAAAATTAGAAAGATAGAGCATTGAGGAGGTGACTGTATGAGAGATGTAGCTATTATTGGAATAGGAATGAGAAAATGTGGTGAATTATGGGATAAATCCATAAAAGATTTGTTTGTCGAATCAGCCCTTGATGCAATTGATGATGCAGGTGTCGATCATATTGATTCCATGTATATCGGTTGTATGACCGGAGGTCTATTCGTAGGTCAAGAACATCTTGCCAGTATGCTATCAGACCATTTAGGTGTAAATCCCATCCCCGCATGCAGGGTTGAAAGTGCTTGCTGTTCAGGTGGATTAGCATTGAGGCAGGGATTTATCGACGTCGCTTCCGGTATGAATGATATCGTTCTTGTATCTGGAGTCGAAAAGATGACTGATGTTGGAGGGGATGAAGCAACATATGCACTTGCAACAGCTTCTGATCAGGATTATGAGGCATTTCAGGGTGTAACCTTCCCCGGGCTTTATGCAATGATTGCCAGATCTCACATGGATAAATATGGCACAACCAGAGAACAGTTAGCTTCAGTTGCAGTAAAAAATCATGCTAACGGTTCATTAAATCCTCTCGCTCAATTCCCGATGAAAATAACTGTCGAAAGTGTTTTGAATTCGGTTTTAGTCGCGGATCCGCTGAGAATTCTTGACTGCTCGCCAATCACTGATGGTGCTGCCGCAGCCATTATTTGCCCTCTTGATAAAGCGAAAGAACTCTCGAAAAACTTACCGATAAAAATTTCCGGAACAGGACATGCCACTGATACAATTGCACTTCATGACAGGGCTGATATCACATACCTGAAATCAACGGAAATTGCTGCCAAAATTGCATATAAAATGGCAGGAGTTGGACCAGATGATATCGATTTTGCTGAAGTTCATGATTGCTTCACCATTGCTGAGATCTGTGTTATCGAAGCTCTTGGTTTTGTCGAAGTCGGAAAGGGCGGAAGTGCATCTGAATCAGGATTAACTGCATTGAACGGTAAGAAGCCTATCAACACCAGTGGTGGTCTTAAATCAAAAGGACATCCTGTAGGGGCAACCGGTATCGCTCAACTTTATGAGGTTGTCGAACAGTTGAGAGGAAATGCAGGAAAAAGACAGCTTGATAAACCGAAACGAGGTCTAACACAAAACATGGGTGGAACTGGTGGAAGTACAGTAGTTCATATTATGGAGGTGGTATAAATGTCGTTAGCATCCTACAGAAGAGAAATTCCACAAAGATACAGGCTTGAAGCCTTGAAAAACAAGGTTTCCGGAAAGACTTATTTCCCTCCGAGACATATATGCCCTAAATCCAAATCGAGGGAATTTGAAAAGGTTGTATTACCAGATGAGGGGAAAATTGTCACTTTTACTATAATCAGAGTTCCACCGAGTAACTTTACGGATCAAGCACCATATGCTGTTGCAATTGTTGAATTAAACAATGGAACGAGAATAACCACACAGGTTGTGGATTGCGATTTGAACCAAATCTCAATAGGGAAAAAAGTCAAAATTGAATTCAGAAAGATAAGAATGGATGGAAACTCGGGAGCCATTTACTATGGCTATAAATCAGTTCTTATTTAAATTTGATCCAGACAAAAAATCTAAAATTAGTTTGATAAATCAAAAGTTAATCTTGTCTCTTTTCCAAGGAGAATCATGGAAATTATTTTAGCATCAAAAAATAAGGGAAAGATTAGAGAAATTGAAAGGATTATTCAAGCTCCAAATCTAAAGCTTATTTTATTAGATGATATTGATCAAAAGATCCCTGAAATCGAAGAATGGGGAAAAGATTATATTGAAAATGCTATAATCAAAGCTAAAACCGTTGCAAAACTGACAAATAAAAATACAATTGCTGATGATTCTGGTTTAGAATTAAAATTTTTAAAAGGTGAACCTGGTCCAAAATCTGCCAGATTCCCCTCTGGGGAATGTTCAGATGAAGAAAGATGTAAACATATCCTCTCTTTATTGGAATATGAAAATCCAGCTCAAAGAAAAGCAAAATTTGTCTGTGTCATGGTTTTATATTTTATATCAGGTGAAACATTGATAACCAGAGGTGAATGTAAAGGTTCCATATCACAAGAGATGAAAGGTCATAATGGATTCGGTTATGATCCCATTTTCATCCCAAGGGGATTCAACAAAACATTCGCAGAACTTAATCAATCGATTAAAAACGAGATCAGCCATAGATATAACGCTATAAAGGATTTAAAATTACTGTTATCTAATTATCTCAAAGATGCTGACAAACCTGAATGAACAAAAAATCAAAATTCCTATCACTGATTCTCATCTCATACTTAATCTTTATTTTTTGTAATTACCAACAAAATAATATTTCTGCAGAAGATCACGAGGATCATGTTATATCCTCATCTAAAGTTACCGGAGAACATGAAAATGTTTCTCAAATAGAAGAAAAAGTAGATAAACTCGGTAAAAGACTCCCTTTATGGAGTGGTATTCCCTTTATTGGAATACTCCTATCAATTTCTTTGTTTCCTCTTATCTTTCCCCACTTCTGGCATATTCATTTTCCAAAGATTTCTGCAGCATGGTCAGTCATCTTTGCTTTCCCATTTTTAATAGCTTATAAGAATGTTGCGTTCTATGAAATATGTCACATTTATCTTATCGATTACATCCCGTTCATCCTGCTTTTATGGTCATTATTTACAATATCAGGCGGTATACTGGTTAGAGTTGATTTAAGGTCAACTCCTCTAGTCAATACATCCATCATTCTGATCGGAACTATTTTGGCTTCATGGATTGGCACAACAGGTGCTTCGATGTTGTTAATAAGACCTCTTTTAAAAGTAAACGCAAATAGAAAAAACAAAGTGTACATTATCATCTTCTTTATTTTCCTGGTAAGCAATATTGGCGGAAGCCTAACACCTTTGGGCGATCCACCTTTATTCCTGGGTTTTTTACATAGTGTTCCTTTCTTCTGGACAATGAATTTATTTACAGAAATGGCTTTTGTCTCTATCATACTTTTAATAATATTCTACTTATTAGATCGCCATTTTCTTAAAAAAGAAAGTCATGAAATCAAATCTAAAGAAATAATAACTCCTAAAGTCGAAGTTCTTGGACTGCATAATTTCCTCTATCTTGCCGGTGTTGTCGGTGCTGTTTTGATGAGTGGAATTTGGGAAGCAGGGCATGTCACCATCCTAGGTGTCCATATGGCAGTTCAAGACATTTTAAGGGATTTGATTCTAATTGCTCTGGGCTTTTTATCATTAAAAACTACATCACAAAGTATTCGGGAAGAAAATGAATTTACATGGTTTCCAATAAAAGAAGTCGCATATCTCTTTGCTGGTATATTCATGACCATAATTCCTGTCCTAGCTATACTGAAAGCAGGCGAAGAAGGTTCATTCGGGTTTCTGATCAGGAGTGTAAAAGAACCTGCTCATTATTTCTGGATTACAGGCATACTTTCAAGTTTCCTGGATAATGCTCCCACTTACTTGACTTTTTTTAATTCAGCATTGGGTAAATTCTACCCGGGAGTTGCAGAACATACTGCTGTCAACTTACTCATTGCTCATAAGAATATTTTCCTTAAAGCTATATCAACCGGTGCGGTCTTCATGGGCGCAAACACGTATATTGGAAATGCACCTAATTTCATGGTTAAATCTATTGCCGAGGAAAGCGGAATAAGAATGCCAAGTTTCTTCGGATACATTTTTAAGTATTCAATACCAATACTTATCCCGTTGTTTATATTGACAACGTTTGTCTTTTTCTAAGTTGTTCTTTTTAAAGGGGAGAAGAAATGACTTCGTTTTATGAATTGGTTATAAGCGGTTCTTTCTTATATGTAAAAGGTGTGATAACCGGAATTTGCATCGGAGCTGAAAAAGAACCATATGTAATATTCAATAAAGAGCATAAAATTGAATCTGAAACTATGGGGGAAATGCTGAAAGAACTAATTGGTTTATCGGAAGTTATAGTCCACGTTATACTACCTGAAACTCTGGTTGATCTCATCAAAGTAAAACTCAACCATAAAAGTGCCAATGTTAAAATCAAATCGTCAAAATTAATATCATCTGCAGAATTTGAATTTGATTTCGAAGCATATACAGAAAAACATAAAAATGAGATCAAAGAAATTCTCGATAAACCACACGGAAATGTTATTTTATCTGATGATACCGAAATAAATGAAAATTACTATAACGACTCGAAAGGTGTCGAAGTGTATACTCCTGCACATAACTATGAATATACAGGTGAAGGAAAGGCTAATGGTAGTTTCCCGGATATATTCGAACTATTTAAAAAATGTGACGACCATCCTCTTATAAATGTAGAAAAATTGCATCTTATTTTTTAAAAAAAAGTCATGCTGAAATGGGAGGAAATCCTCAGTAAAAAATCCTTACCTGTCTGGATCATAGGCACTGAAAATATTTCAAAAATCAGAGCCGAATTTGCCGTGATTTCCCTGGGTATTGGGGAAAGGTTCCGAAAAAATCTGAGTTTTGCAAGGAAATATGGACTGCTCCATATCGGAAAGTTCAAAGGCGAAAAAATCATCTGTGCAAATGTACCTGCTGGCACATTGATGCTTGAATCAGTGTTAAAAGTCCTATCTCTTGCGGGGATTAAGAGAGTTATAGGCATTGGTGCAACGGGTGGTTTGCAGGATAATGTCAACATTGGGGACATTATATTACCAACATCAGCATTTAGCGGTGAAGGTCTGTCAAGGTATTATCAAAAAGATAATCGATTGATTAAGTGCGATGAATCAATCATGGAAAGATTGACTGAACTTTCTTCAACTGGTAACCTTCCTTATCACAACGGGAAAATATATACAACAGCATCGATCCTTTCAGAAACAGATGATTTTGTCGAAAAATTGAAAGAGGAAGGATTTCTCGGAATCGAATGCGAAATTGCGGCTATGTATCTTCTATCCCAGGAATTCAATATGAAAGCTGCAGGTCTTTTAGTAATAACCGATCATCCCTCAAAAAAAGAACTTTTCGAAAACAATCCAATTAAAAGAACGAGGGTAAAGGATGCATTCAGGAATGTCGAGGAATTAATTAAAAATTATTTCGTGATGTCATAGAAGATCTTCTTAATAGTTAGCTTTGCATGCCCTAAAGTATTTTATTAAGTTTTACTTTATAACTCCCCTTCCAGCATAAGATTTCATCTGATCCCCAAAGCTCGGTTTTTCCAATTTATAAAATAATCCAAGGAATAATTCCTGATCCACTGCTCGATCCATAGCCATGTGAAAATCATTATAGTCATGCCGCTTAGGAAGTGGCATAACAACATCGTCAAGGCGTTGGTATGTTTTGTTAACCTTATCGAATGTTACACATGGGCTGAGAATTTGAACAAAACTGAATCCCTTGTGTTGAAGACCTTCAATGAACAACTCTTTCATGTCGACAGGTCTACCAGCATATCCCCTTGCAACAAAGGTTGCTCCGACAGATAACGCAAGACTTAAAGGATTTACAGGTGTATCGGGTGAACCGTAAGGATGGGAATTTGTAACCTGAAGATTGGGTGTAGTAGGTGAAGTCTGCCCCTTGGTCAATCCATAAATGCTGTTATCGAAGAGAATACAGAGCATGTCCACGTTTCTCCTGGCTGTATGAACAAAATGTGCAGCACCGATACCCAGTCCATCACCATCTCCTATTACCGTCACTACATCGAGATCGGGTCTTGCAGTCTTGGCTCCGCTTGCAACCGGTAATGCACGTCCATGTAAAGAATTTATTCCATAAGCATTGAAAAAAAATGGAAGCCTTCCTGCACAACCAATCCCAGAGACTATCAAAAGCTCGTTAGTCTTGATTTTTAACTCCCGAAAAGCCTGGATCATGGCTATCGTAATTCCAAAATAACCACATCCAGGACACCATATTGGTATACGTTTGGATCTGTATTTTAAAATGCCTTTCTTTCTTACTTCCTTGATCTCTTCATCAATGTAAAAGACCTCGGGTTTTTTAATTTTTTCTTTTTCCTTCATTTTTTCCCTTTAAGAAGTCTTTCAATCTCATCCAAAATATCCATGTATGTCAAAGGACGACTCAATACCTTGCTGTACCTGTGTATGTCCCTGTCAATATGCATCGATAACCAGTTTGCAAATTGACCGCTGAAATTCAACTCGGGAACCATCAGTTTCTCACAATCATTACAAAATGACTTAACCTCTTTTAAATGAATAGGATTTATGACAATCTGTTTCAATGCAGCGACCTTGTATCCCATTTCATTGGCTTTTTCAACAGCTTCTACTGCAGATCCCATTGAAGATCCCCAGCTCAATATACCTAGCTTGACCCTTCCTTTACTCCCGAACCTTATTGGCTTGGGTATATCTTCTTCAAGAGCTATTTGCAGTTTTCTATAACGTTTTTCACTCATTTTGGTATGAACAATACCGTAATAACTGGTATTCCCATCCTCGTCCTGTTCAAGTCCCGATGCTACAAACTCTCCTCCAATAATCCCTGGAATTGTTCGTGGACTTACCCCATCACTGGTAACCTTAAAACGTTTATAATCCTTTAATTGTTCTTTAGTAGGTTTTTTGTTTACATCGAGTTTTTTAGAATCGATCTTTTTTAATACAAGATTCGATTTACATGTTGATAAAAACAGATCTATCATAACAATAACGGGCATTTGATATTTTTCAGCCAGGTAAAATGCTTCGGCGACATAATAATGGCATTCTTCGAGGCTTGTTGGAGCAATTACTATTCTCGAAGAATCTCCTGTCCCGGCAAACAGTCCCATCATCAGATCCGATTGCTCGGTTTTTGTTGGAAGTCCTGTTGCTGGTCCACCCCTTTGACCATCGATGATGACAACGGGATTCTCGATCTTAATGTTATAACCTATGAATTCTGTCATTAAACTTAGACCGGGTCCCGAGGTTGCCGTCATGGCTCTTGTCCCGACAAATGCTGCACCTGTTACCATTCCGATTGCCGAAATCTCGTCTTCGGTCTGTACGACATTCCCTCCGAGTGCTGGTAATTTTGCAGAGAGAATTTCCATTATTTTTGTCGCTGGTGTAATAGGATAACCGGCATAAAATCGGCAGTTTGCATCAATTGCACCCTGAGCTACGACCTGAGTCCCTGTAAATATTTTATAATTTTTCTTATCGAGTATTTTTTGGGTTTTTAAGCTATAGGGATCAACTTTTAATATCGAATCCTTGACATATTCAAATCCGCAGCGAAAAGCCGATTCAATAATATTATCCAATCCTTTCTTCTTTTTGAACTTTCTGTGCAAACTTTGGATAAACACTTCCATATCAATATCAAAAAGAGCGGACAATGCCCCTAGTGCAATTATATTACGGGATCGAGAACTTTGTGTGGATTGCTGGGATAAATCACCAAAAGGTATACCGTAAAGAAACATCCCTGGTCCAAGATGACCAGCTATGCACTCATGCTCATTGAGTTCTCGTACCGGTTTTGAATCAAAAATCACCACCCCTGTTGGTTTGAGTGTCTTGAGCTGTTCTATTCCGTAAGGATCGTTCAAACTTAAAAGAATATCCACATTACGGCCAACTCCTGAAACAGGTTTATCGCTGATTCTTGTATGAGCTACACATTTCCCAAAGCCCCTTATTTCTGCTGGATAGACATCAAAGCTTAATATATGGTAACCGATATCTGATAGAGTGTTGGCAAAAATATCACCTGATGCAAGAGTACCATCACCGGAACTTCCGGCAATCTCGAAAGTCATATCGATTTTACGCATCCAGGGAAAATCCTTTCCAACCGTAAGTTTCAAACACTTCTCCTGAAATTATTACTCTCCCCTTTTTAGGTAATTCTGCAGATTTATCATAACCAAGCATGTTTTTTGCAGCCAGTTCACCTTGCTTTAAAGCATTAACATATCCGGTCGAACAGCGATAATCACTGATTTCAGGATAATAGATCTGAGCACATTCTCCCGCTGCCCATATATCCTTTATGTTAGTTTCAAGTTTTTCGTTGACGAGAATTCCTTCGTTGAGATCTATTCCGGAATCCAATAAAAAATCCAAATTTGGCGACATACCTGAACATAATACCGCATCGTCAGCAATGATATTATTTCCATTATTAGTTTTGATTTTTAAGCCAGATCCATGTTTCTCGATAAAAATCACATAATCATCTCTTATCACAACAAAACCTTTGTTTTCAAGGGATGATGCTAGTCTATTTTTGGTTGAAACATCAAACTCGAGAGGCCAGAACTGATATTCTTCCATTATTATAGTAATTTTTTTCCCGAGTTTTGATAACGCACCTGCAAGCTGTAGCCCTATGCAGTCACCCCCTATCAATACTAAATGGTTGACCTTATCTAACCTCGATTTTAAAGATATTGCATCGATGCTGTTTGAAAAATGGGAAAGAAACTTTATATAATGACTCAAATATTCGGGTACTCTGTGATTTGCACCAACACAAATAAGGAGTTTATCGTATTGAATACGTTCCCTGTGTTGAAATAGTATTTCCTTTTTAAGGGATTCAATCCCAACAACAGTTTGATTGAGTCTTAATCTTATATTTAGCTCATCATACCATTCAAAAGGATTCACAGAATAATCATATATGTTTTTATCTTCAGTCAAAAATTTAACAAGATTATGACGATAGAGAAAGGGCGTCGGTTCCGACGATATCAATGTTATTCGGGAGTTTTTATCCTTTTGACGAATAACTTTAGCAGCAGTGTTACCCGCAGTACCGTTCCCTATAATCACAAAATGGTTATCTATCAGGGCTTTCTTATTTTGTACCACTTGTAACATTCTCCTCGATCAATTCAACTTTAACAACATTGATGCATTTTACAGGACAGATCAATAGACAGGCTCCGCAGCGAATGCATTCCTTGTTGTCTATAGCTATTGCAGCAACTTCATTCCATTCGTTGGTCTCATCGATACCACCGTAACTTCCATCCTTGTCGAGCTTTACACCTTTTGCCATCTTAATGCAGTCTTTGGGAGCAACATCAATGCACCAGCCGCAATAAATACATCTCGATGTATCAATCTCGAATTTCAAATAACACAGATAACATCTCTTCGATTCTTCGGTTGCCAGATTATTGTCATAACCTGTTTCAACTTCTTTAAATCCATCTTCTTTAAATCGATCTGAATAACTCAATGTCCTCATCTTCTGTCTTGGAATGAAATCCCATATCCGTTCTCTCATGATCTCGGCTTTTTCGTGCTTTACTACAAGTTTGTGTCTTTCCTTTTTCATCAAGAACTCATCAGCATTCCATGCTGCCCTTCTTCCCGAACCGATAGCCTTTATTATCGTACTTGCTCCGGTTTTGTAATCACCTGCTAGAAACAGACCCTCGAGACTGCTCATAAAGGTTTTATCATTAACTTTCAAAAATCCCTTTCTATCTTTCTCGAGCAAACCTTCTATAAATCCATAATCAGGTTTTTGACCTATCGCGAAAATTACCTTGTCAGATGCTTCTTCAAAATCAGAGCCTTCGATAGGAATTCCTGCTCTTTCTCCATTGGGCATATATTCACCTAAACGATTTCTCTTAAACCTGACATTTTCGACTATTTCCCTACCTGAAATCTCCTGAATACTGACAAGACCTCTTATTTCAGAACGTTCGAGTTTAACCTCAAACAATTCATGTTTTTCAATCTGTAAATACTCCTCTGTTCCAAGAATATTTATAAAAACTCTTTTTGCACCAAGTCTTATCGCAGTTCGTGCACAATCCATTGCAGTATAACCGCCGCCTATAATCTGAACTATTTCTCCAACGTCGATTTTCTCGCCTGAATTCACCTTCATCATGAAATCCAATCCTGTATAAACTCCAGCAAGATCAGCGCCTGGTATCGGTAGGCGATTAGGATTTTGTGTTCCTGCTGCCAGTATCACTGCATCAAATTGGTCAACAAGATCATCGAGTTTGATCTCTTTCCCGATCCTTATATTGGTTTTCAGATCGACTCCAAGACGCAGGATATTATCTATCTCTTTGTCGAGAATATCGTGGGGAAGTCGGAACACCGGAATACCATGACGAAGCATACCTCCTGGTTTTGATAATTCCTCATATAAAACAACCTTGTGTCCGAAAACAGCGAGATCATGAGCCGCTGCGAGCCCTGAAGGACCTGAACCGACAACCGCTACTCTTTTGCCGGTTACACCGAACATTTTGTCAGATATCAAATGTTCATAAGGTTTCAGATCTGATGCTGCCCTTTTCAAATAACATATAGCCACCGGTTCGCCGTTACCCTTCCACCCATGCCTGCACATGGTTTCACAAGGTCTGGAACATATCCTTCCCAATACTCCGGGTAACAAGTTTGAATACCGGTTAATCTCGTAGCTTCTGCCATATCTTTCCTCGAAAATAGGTCTGATGTAACCGGGAATATTTGTCAATGCTGGACATACCCACTGGCATGGTATGTTATCTTGGATCCATCCTATATCACGTGGATCGGTTGAAAAATAAACTTCCTTTTCAACCTGTTTTGCTTCTGATGTTTCAACGAATTTTTCTGTTTCGGGAAGATATAAACGTTTTTCTTTTGCCATTTATCCAACCAGATATTTATTATACATTTTCATTCATATATTGAAAAAGATCAACTTTTCTTTCCTGCAAAATTCAAGAGACCCCCGGTAAGAAGAACTTTTCGATTCCTTTCAGTAAGAATCACTTTGACAGAAATCTTTTTATTCTTGGTGAGATTCCATACTTCTGGCATTTTCCCATGTTCTAAAGCTGATTTTATGTTAGTAATTTTTACTCTGTCACCTTGATCGATTCGATTGTAATCCTCTTCAGATATCTCTAAAGGTAAAATCCCGAAATTTATTAGATTTGCTTTGTGAATTCGGGCAAATCCTTTGGCAAACACAGACTGAATGCCAAGATACATGGGCGCAAGAGCAGCATGTTCCCTGGAACTGCCCTGACCGTAATTCTCACCTCCAAGAATGAATCCACCACCTGCATCTTTGCACCTTTTCGCAAATGAAGAGTCGATATTTGTAAAAACAAATTCTGATATAGCAGGAATATTTGATCTGAAAGGAAGTATTTTAGGACCCGCAGGTAAAATAGAATCAGTGGATATATTATCTCCTACCTTTAGTATAACTTCTCCTTCTACAAGGTTATCAATAGGTTTCTTTCTCGGTAAGGCTTTTATGTTCGGACCCCGAATGATTTCAACTTTCGATGGATCTTCTGCTGGAAGTATTAGCATTGAATCATCAACCTTCAGAGAGGAAGGCCATCTGACTTCGCGATACTCACCCAATTCACGGGGATCGGTAAGTTTACCCATTATTGCGGTTGCTGCTGCTGTTTCTGGACTCACAAGATATACCTTGTCATTGACGACACCTGAACGTCCCGGGAAATTCCTGTTATAAGCCCTTACAGAATGAACTCCTGAACCGGGTGCACTCCCCATCCCAATGCATCCATCACATGCTGATTCGAGAATTCTGGCATTTGCAGTGATAAAGGTTGCTAAAGCCCCATTTTCTGCAAGCATTTTAAGAACCTGCTTAGAACCAGGTGTAATATTGAAACTGACATGCTCATGAGCCTTTCTACCTTCCATGATTTTTGCTACTTTCATGAGTTCCCTGAAGGATGAATTAGTACAGGAACCTATATTCACCTGCCTGACAACCGGGACATCGCAGTCTTTAACCTTTACAACATTGTCTGGGCTTTGTGGCATTGCTACCAGAGGTTCCAACTCGTCAAGGTTTATCTCTATCATCTCCTCATATTCAGCATCAGCATCCGGTTCTAAGGGTTTCCAGACTGATTCCCTGCCTTGTAATTCAAGATAAGATCGAGTAATTTCATCCGATGGGAAAATGGATGTCGTAGCACCGGTCTCAGCACCCATATTTGTTATTGTTCCCCGTTCAGGAGCATCCAGACAGGCTATACCCGGCCCCTGATATTCGAGTATCTTTCCGACACCCCCTTTAACTGAAATCCTCCTGAGAACTTCCAGGATAATATCCTTTGCTGTCACCCAGGGTTGAAGTTTGCCAATAAGCCTAATTCCGAGAATCTCGGGACAAGGAGTGTAAAATGCACCACCACCCATTGCAACAGCAACATCCAGACCACCAGCACCAATCGCAATCATCCCCGCACCACCACTCATTGGTGTATGGGAATCAGAACCTAAAAGGGTTTTACCAGGCTCACAAAAACGCTCGAAATGAACCTGATGACATATTCCATTACCAGGTTTTGAAAATATCATTCCATGAGCTTTCGCAAAAGTCTGCAGGAAAATGTGGTCATCCATATTTTCGAATGAAGTCTGGAGCATATTATGATCCACATAACTGACAACAAGTTCTGCCTTTACTTTTTGCATTCCAAGAGCTTCAAACTGAAGATCTGCCATGGTACCAGTCGCATCCTGTAAAAGACATTGGTCGATTGATATACCGATTTCCCTTCCAGGCGTTAGTGTACCTTCAACAAGATGTTCTGATAATATCTTTGATGCCAGGGTTCCTTTCATTTTGCTCTCCTAACAATCACTCTTTCGGTTCCGTCATTTTACGCAAATCCAAAAGGTTATTTAACTGATCTTCTGGTACGATATTCCGATCTATGGCTATCTGTCGAACTGTTTTGCCTGTTTCATAAGACTCTTTTGCTATCAGGGCTGCTCTGTCATATCCTATGGCGGGAGCTAATGCAGTTGCTAATGATAAGGATAGTTCATTCATCATATCGATTCTCTCCTGATTAGCTTCGAGTCCTTCCACAAGTTTCGAAGAAAAATTTTCAATTGCATTAGATAATAAATTAATCTGCTCGAGCAGGTTCTTTGCAATCATCGGTAACATTACGTTCAATTCGAAATTACCATATAACCCGCCTAAGGTGATCGCAGAATCATTACCAATAACCTGAGCACAAACCATGATCAATGATTCTGCAATTACGGGATTTACTTTGCCTGGCATGATCGAAGAACCTGGTTGTACTTCAGGCAAAATCAACTCACCAAGCCCCAAACGCGGTCCGGAGCCAAGCCATCGAATATCATTTGCAATCTTAATCAGACTCGATGCAATTGTCTTCAAACAGCCGCTCATTTGCACAGATGCATCTTGAGAGGCTTGAGCTTCAAAGTGATTGGTCGCTTCCTTGAAATGAACACCCGTAAGTTCACTCAATTTCTCAGCCATCCTCTTCCCGAACTCTGGGTGAGTGTTTATTCCCGTTCCAACAGCTGTTCCACCAATAGCCAATTCACTCATGTGCTCGAAAGAATCCAACAAATGTGAAATACCATGGTCAATCTGTGAAACATATCCAGAAAATTCCTGTCCTAATCTGATTGGTGTTGCATCCTGTAAATGTGTCCTGCCTGTTTTTATTATTTGATCAAATTGTTCTGTTTTATTAATTAAAGCATTTTTTAGCAGTTCAAGAGCAGGGATCAGCCTGTCTTTAGCTAAAATTAAAGATGCAATATGAATTGCTGAAGGAAATACATCGTTTGATGACTGCCCCATATTCACATGGTCATTGGGATGCACAGGAATTTTGCTGCCAACTTCACCTCCTGCTAATTGTATTGCACGATTAGCTATAACCTCGTTAACATTCATATTGGAACTCGTACCAGAGCCCGTCTGAAAAACATCAACAGGAAAATGTTCATCTAGACTGCCATCTATAACTTCACGTGCTGCAGACATGATCATCTCTGCAAGTTTGGAATCTAAATTCATAAGCTCTTCGTTAACAGATGCTGCACAGAATTTTATAAGCCCCAAAGCTTTGATCAATTCACGTCCAATTCCGATACCTGATATGGGAAAATTCTCTATCGCTCTTGCTGTTTGCGCGCCATAAAGCATGTCAGAAGGAACCTTGAATTCACCCATCGTGTCTCTTTCAATTCTGTAATTCATTATATATGAAGATTAATTTATTAAAAACGTAACGTTTATTTTCAAGGCTTGCTGATTTATATTACATAACTATAATATGAGAGCGCGAAAATGTAAAGAAGGAATGAAATTGATCTCTAACCTTTAAATTTCTCGGAATTTCCTTTTTTCAAAAGCTTAAAAAAATCTTCGAGTAAAAGGTAGAGACAAGGGACAATTATTAAGGTTATTGTTGTTGCAAATAGTATTCCGTACCCCAGAGATATCGCCATAGGGATCATGAACCTGGCTTGACGTGAAGTTTCCAGAATAATTGGTGTTAAACCACCAAATGTTGAAAATGTTGTCAGGATTACAGGTCTGAAACGCCTTATTGCTGAATTTTTTACCGCTTCAAATGGTGTCATGCTATCAAGGTTTCTCAACCGATTAGCATATTCGACAAGGATGAGAGAATCATTAACAACAACTCCCGAAAGAGCAACCATACCCATCATACTCATGACACTCAATGAATAATCCATTATCATATGACCTAAAACCGCTCCAACTATACCGAAAGGTATTGCTAACATGACTATTACAGGTTGTAAATAACTTTTAAATGGTATAGCCAGCATGACATAAATCAATAACAATGCAACAATAAATCCGCTTTTCAGGCTTGACATGCTTTCACTGAAATCAGCCTGCCTTCCCTCCCATCCATAGGAAAGTCCTGGATAATCTTTTGAGAGCTGGGGTAAAATTTCCTTCTCCAGAATAATCTTCACCTGACTTGTTTCGCTAATTGGTTCAATATCAGCTTTTACAGTCACTGTTCGTCTGGCATTCCTTCTCTCGATACTTATGTAAGACCTTCCCCTTTCAAACTCTGCAACTTGCATTAAGGGGACATCTTTTCCTGCTGGCGTTTTTATCAAAAGCTGTTCAATATCATATTCACTTGATCTTTGATATTCTGGTAATTTGACTCGAACCTGAATTTCATTCCGCCCCCTTTGTTGACGAAGGGCTTCAACACCATAATAAGAATTTCTGACCTGACGAGCAATATCTTGCGCTGAAAGTCCAAGGCTCTCACCCTCTGGTTTGATCTTGAAATTTAATTGCTCTTTACCCGGGCTATATCCGTCATCAATATCTTTGACGTTGGAAAAATTGCTCAGGATATCAGCTAATTTATCACTTGCTCTATCGAGAACATCAATATTCGTGTGACTCAGCTCCACGGTTAATGCTGCACCAGAACCGGGTCCCCCTCTATCTGATTCGAAAATTAAGGACTCTACACCGGGAATCTGCCCGATTTTTTCTCGAAGTAACCGAGTAACCTCTGATGTATTCAAAGGTCTTATACCTGCTTCAGTCAAGTATATTCTTACTTCTATTATGTTCTTGTTGATTGAACCAAAAATTCCTGTGCATAAACGCTCACCACCATTTGCTTTTACAACTTCTTCACTATTTTTTACAATAAAATCAAGAACATCTTTTACCTTGTCGAATGAGCTTCCAAAAGGTAAAGTCGCTGTCACATTTGCACGATCAGATTCTATACGAGGCATCAAAATAATACCCATGTGACCGCTGAATACATAACTTAAAATCATAATCAAAATAGCAAGAGCAATCGCAATGGTTATTTGTCGAAATTTTATACATAATTCCAAAAAAGGTGCAAATCTGTATTCAATAAATCTTCCAAATGATTTATTAAACTGTTGTTGACGAGAATTTAAAAAATTTAACAATCTGTTCGAAGGTTTATGCTTTGAATGAGCAAGATGGGCTGGCAAAATAAAAAGAGACTCGATCCAGGAAATAGCAAAAACTGTTATAACAACCATTGGAATAACTTTCCAAATTTTACCGATAACACCTGGAATGAAATAAAGTGGAATAAATGCAACTATATTTGTAATAATGCTAAAACTGACAGGCATTGCAACATCCCTTGCACCCTTGATTGCCGCTTGTATGAAGTTCATGCCTTTATTGCGATATTCATAAATATTTTCACCTACTATGATCGCATCATCAACAACAATTCCAAGAGCAATAATGAAAGCAAACATGGATATCATGTTAATAGATATTCCCATTCCCGGCAGAAAGAGGAAACAACCCAAAAAAGAGATTGGGATTCCCATTGTAACCCAAAAAGCAAGCTTGAACTCCAAAAATAATCCTAAAAGACAAAATACAAGCATGAATCCAAGAAACGCATTTTTAAGAAGCAATTCAAGCCTTTGACGATAGATATCTGCGCGATCTCTATTTATTGCTATATTTACACCAGGTGGCATTCGGGATTCCAATTTAGGCATCGCATCCCTGACTGCATCTGATACAGACACAGGAGTTTGTTTCCCAATCCTAAAAACCTCTATACCAATCGCTTTTTTTCCGTTGTGAGTAGCCATTTTATCAACATCTTCAAAATCATCTGAAACATTAGCTATATCTCTGAGATACAAGATTGAACCATCTTCAGTTGTTATTATAGGTATCGATTCGAACTCATGTGCCCAATCCATCCTTTGTTTTACCCTTAGAAGTATTTCACCTCCCCTTGTATCAAGATAACCTCCGGGTAATTCTATCGAAGAGGAACTGATTTTGTTAGCAACATCCTGTAAAGTTAAACCATATGTCCTTAATGTTTCCTGGTTGATTTCAACCTTGACTTCATAGTCTCTTGCACCCGTTAGTTCAACTTGAGTTATGTCAGGATTCTGAAGGAGTTCATCTCTCAACTGCTCGGCGAGTTGTTTCAAAACCCACTCTGATGCATCCCCATATAATTGCAAATCGATAACTTCATGTTTGTGAGTATCGAGTGTAACTTCAGGTTCCTCGGCATCCTTTGGAAAAGTGGTGATCCGGTCGATCTCCTGTTTTATATCCTGATGTACTTTGGATCTATCAACACCTTCTAACAATTCAGCAAACACTGATCCAGAGCCTTCAGATGCGGTCGCACTTATCTCTTTTACACCTTCCAATCCTCTTATCGCTTCTTCTATCGCAAGAATGATTCCCTGTTCGACTTCCTCAGGGCTTGATCCTGGATAAGGCACTCTGATAGAGACAACATCTCTTTCAAATTCAGGAAAAACTTCCTTTTTGATCGAATATGAAAATAACAACCCGCCAACTATAAATAAGACCATCAAAAGATTAGGTGTAACCCTGTTTCCAACCATCCAGGATACTGGACCTTTTTTCAATTCGAATTTATCAATATTCATCATTTGAATTAATTTAAAATATTAGTTGATAGCTTCCTGGATTATATCTGCAGTTGACCCATTGAGCCTGAGCACCATACCATTCACTGGAGCAGAAATATCAGAGGTTACAATACGATCCCCTTCCT
>Ga0272441_10003554_pt1 | contig 29513 bp, 22 predicted proteins | sample SSMProp6N_FD_193582 | JGI IMG/M metagenome (GOLD analysis project Ga0272441, IMG submission 193582) | Marine sediment archaeal communities from Little Sippewissett salt marsh, Falmouth, MA, United States - SSM-Prop-6N | ecosystem: Environmental > Aquatic > Marine > Wetlands > Sediment ... | reverse complement strand
TTGTCCTCGAAATACGTCAGCGCTTCATCGACACCGGGGAAGATGCGGGTGGCGGTCTCGGTGATGAACGGGCTGGGCGTCTTTTTCGGCTTCCAGACGACGTAGACCTCCTTGGTGTGCTCGAAGGCGTGCTGAAGCTCGCGCTCCACGCCGCTGGAAAGCCCTGGAATCCCGCCGGGCAGCTCGGGAATGTAAGAGCAGATCATGTCGGCCTGGTCCACGAGCTTGAAGTCGCGCATGTAGATCTGCCCGTCCACATCGCCGGCGATCTCCAGGATCTCGCGCACGGGCACGCGGAACGTCTCGGCCTCGCCCTTGCGGCCGCCGAAGAGGTGCGGGGAGATCTCCAGCCGGTCCTGGCCCGCCTTGGCCGCCTCGATGGCGCGATCCAGCAGAAGCTTCTCGTCCACATCGGCCGGATCGAACGTGATGAAATGGGCCGCCAGTTCGGCGCGGAAGTGATCGATCTCCGCCAGCACATCGGGCATGTCCACCACGTGGCTCATGGGAAAGCTCGGGTACACCTTGCGCATGTTCGGGCGGGTCACCAGGCGCAAACAGCTCTCGGTCGTGTCGGCGTGCCGGCCGCGGCTGAGGATGTAGAAGCGATTGGCGCATCCCATGGCCCGCGCCAGCAACTCGGTGGCGAGGATCTCCTCCTCGCGCCAGACCATGCAATCCTTCAGCGTGGCGTCGATGTCGTGCTCGGCGTGCAGGCGGCGATGCACCATCTCGATGTTGTCCACCAGACAGATGAACATGTCGGGCTGGAACTTCTGCACCTGGTCGAAGTCGAAGGCGCTGAACAGGCCGTGCCGCCAGCGGAAGGTCGCGTGCGTGTTGATGATGACGTTGGGGTGGTCTTCCCGCGGCAGGGTGCCGGCGATGATGTCCTTGAACGCGGCGCGGCGCAGGGAGTTGAGCCGGCTCAGGGGCAGGTCGAGGATGCGCCCGGGGCGCACGTCGGGAGCTTCGCCATACATCATGTCGCCGACATGAAAGACCTCGATGCGCCCGCCCCGCCGCCCGGCCAGGTCGGCCACGGCGTTCAAGTAGGGCTTCTTGTCCATCCCGATCTGTCCGGTGAAGACCGCGCGCATGAGATCTGCTCCAACCTGGGGACACCCGCCTGCGGCTATCCCGCACCGTAGAGTATAGAGGGCCGGCGCGGCCGCGCGTAAAGCGCCCCCTCCGGCGACGGAAGAGAGGCGCAGCGAACGCCCGGCAACAGGACCGGGCCGGCATGTGACGGCGTCATCTCCGGCCCGGCGGAAACGCAAGGCGCCACGCGCGCTCAAAGCGTGCTCCGTCGCACCCACAGCCGTCCGCCGGTCGATGGAAGGGTTGATGAGGATCCGTCTTCACGCGGCAAATGAAGGAGCGAAGCCAATCCATCCGCATGTCAGTCTCAGACGGCGGCCTCTTCCTGCTCGGAATCGACGACGGGGGAGGCGGCCTCGGGCCGGCGGGATTGTGCCGGTGACGCCGTCGCTTCCGGCTCGGCGCGCGCTGCCGCACCATCCTGCCCGGCCGAATCATTTCCGATGACGGCCATCGTGGCCTTCCGGCGCACCCGCGGGCGAAATCGCCTCAGCCACGACGCCTTGGCCCGCGGCAGACGCCGACGGGTGGCGCGATGCCCGGTCCACCAGGCGATGCCGATGGACACTGCGACGACGAGCACGATCAGGCCGAGCATCTTCAGGAGCAGGTCGGCCATGCTCTCGGTGCCCAGACCCTTGCCAACCAGGTAACCGAGGCCGAGCTGAAGCGGCACGGTAACGAGCACGCAACTCGCCGTCGCCAGGGCAAACTTCCAGAACGGCATGTGCAGGGTGCCGGCGACGGTGATGGCCGACGTGCGGCTGCTGGGAATGAAACGGGCCATCACGATCAGCCATGCCCCCCGCCGCTCCAGTTGATGCTTGCCTTCCAGCAGCCGGCGCGGATGCACCAGCCGCTTGAACCATCGCTTGTGCAGAAGGGGCGTGCCGTAGTGGCGGCAAAGCGCAAACCAGAGGAAGTCGGCGGAAACGATCCCGACGTAGGCGCAGGCGGCGGTAATCCAGAAATCCATGCGACCCGTGCCGATGAGCATCCCCGCCGGCAGGGTCACCATCTCCTCACCCAAGGCGATCCCGCACCCGGAGAGCATCAGCAGGAGAAAGACCGCGATGGGGCCATAGGTGCTGAGATTCTCGAAGATAAAATGCTCCATGGCCTACTCGCGGGCTCGTGAATTGGAAAGTCTATGCGGAGGGCACGCTTTCGACCCCAAAGCGTGCTCGGGATTTGCAGCAAGCCCGCAGAAACGTCTATAAGAGCCCCTGACAGAATGGTGGCGCGGGCGTCCTGCCCGTGCGGAATGGACGGGCTTCGGCGCCCGTCCCACCGTCCGATTGGCTCATTCTGATAGGCGTTCTAAGGGGGGTATCGTCCGTTAATCAGGCATCCTGAGATGAGAACCCTCTGCGCGCCGGACAAGTTCAAGGGGACGATCAGTGCCGCAAAGGCGGCCGAAGCGATGGCCCGGGGGGCCGAACGGGTCCAGACGCCGGCCGGTCCCGTCCTCACCGATTGCTGCCCCGTGGCCGATGGGGGCGAGGGGACGCTGGAGGCTCTGATCACCGCATTGGGGGGTGAGATTCGCCAGGCCCGGGTCGTGGGACCGCTGGAAGAGGCCGTGGATGCCCCCTGGGGCATCAGCCGCGACGGCGCGACGGGCGTGGTGGAGTTCGCCGCTGCCTCGGGGCTGGTGCTGGTGCCCCCCCAGCAGCGGGACCCCATGCGCACCACCAGCTTTGGAACGGGCCAGCTCATCGCCCTGGCGGCGGAGGCCGGCTGCCGAACGATCATTGTCGGAATCGGAGGAAGCGCCACCTGCGACGGGGCCGCCGGCATCGCCCAGGCGCTGGGCGCGCGGTTCTATGACGATTCCGGACGGCTGATCGAAAAGCCGCTCTCCGGGGGCCGACTCATGGAAATCGCCCGACTCGAGCTGCCGAAGAACCTGCCTGTACTTCGCGTCGCCTGCGATGTGAACAATCCCCTGCTGGGCAAGGATGGGGCGGCGGCGGTGTACGGCCCGCAAAAGGGCGCAGCGCCCCGGCAGGTGCAGGAGTTGGATCGCGGCCTGGCCCACCTGGCGTCAGTGGTCGGCGGCGATCCGAACACGCGGCGCTTCGGCGCTTCCGGCGGGGCCGGCTTCGGGTTGGCGATGATGTGCCGGGCGACCCTCGAGGACGGTATCGATCTGATCCTCGGCGCGATCGGATTCGAGCAGCGCTGCCGCGCAGCGGATCTGGTCCTGACCGGCGAAGGCCGCCTCGACGCCCAGTCGCTTCACGGCAAGGCGTGCATGGGCGTGGCGACCGCCGCCGGAAAACTTGGCGTGCCCGCCATCGCCATCGTCGGCTCGACCGGACCCGGCGCGGAACGCTGTTTGGATGCCTCGGCCGGCGGCATGCTCCGCCAATACATCAGCCTCGAAGCACACTACGGACGCCAGCGGGCGCTGACCGAGACCGCAGGGCTCATCGAGAAGGCAACGGAAGAAGCAATTGATGCGTGGATCGATCAAGCCGCTTCGTGATCAGCGCCCGGTCAGCAGCGCGCCACTGCCGGCCGCGCCTCTCTTCATTACAGCAGCATCTCTTCGCCGGCGGCGATGGCCCGGGGCAGGTCGACGGCGACGAGGTCGGCCGGCTCGCGGGCCGTCAGCGGGCTGATCTCGATCCGCGCGGCAATGCGCCCGTCTCCGTCGCGCGGCACGCTCACGCCGTGCGCCTCCAGCCAGCGCCCGGCGCGTTCGGACTGCAACTGGTGAGAGGTCTCGACGCTGTCCACGCCCTTGGCGTTCTTGATCGGCGCGAACTCCTCCACGCGGTCGGTCTCGTAGACGATCGAGGATTCCGCCCGCGGCAGAGCATCGAAGACGAAGGTCTCGAACTTCACCGCGTTGGGTGATGTCGGCTCGACCTGCCGGCCGGTGTCCGGATCGATAAACGGCACCTTCTTGACCGCGCGATGATAGGGCAGGCCGAAATGGTGCGCATCGGCCGTCAGCCGCTGGACGAAGGCCACGCCGATGATGTGGATCGCAATGGAGCCGGCGATGTAGCGCAAGTTGCCGTCGGCGTCGCGCTCGCTGGCCAGTTGCTCGGGCAGGTCGGAATACTCGAGAACGGTGGTCTTGCCGCCGGCGGCGCAGAACACGCCGACCTTCTCTTCCGGACAGGTCTTGGGGACCATCTTGCTGGACATCTCCGCCGAGCTGTCCGGGGCCGTCGCGTGCAGGCCGATGAAGAGTGGATCGATGACGTTCACCAGGGGATTGTCCACCTGGAAATAGCTGATGTGCTCCACCCCGCGGGCCATCATGTCCTCCACCGCCCCGCTGGCGCGAAGGGCCTTGATCGAGCCGCCGTGCCCGTCGGGGCTGAGGGCGAGGGCGTGTTTGTCCGCCAGCAGCAGCTTGCCCGATGCCGCGTCGATCGAGGGCAGCATGCCCTGGGGGAACATGAACACGTTCTTGCGCCGCAGGCCGAAGCAGTTGTTGTCGAGGAAGAATGCGCGGGTGTCGGCGTCGTTGATCGGGCTGGTCATGATGTACCAGGGGATGGTGACGCTCCAGCGCTTCTGAGCGGCGAGAATCTGCTCGGCGAAGCAGCGGAACAGCGGCTTGCCCGTCACCACCGTCCCGGGATAGGTGCCCTTCGGTCCGTTCCAGCCCAGGCGCGTGCCCTGCCCGCCGGCCACGGTGAACGCGGCCACCTTACCCTGACGGATCAGCTCCTCGCCGACCCGGCGGTAATGGGCCGCGTCGTAGGGCCGGACCGGGTTGTCCGGATCGCGCCCGTAATAGGAGGCCGGGGCGAGATCGCCGGGCAGTGCGGCCTCCGGCGCGGCCTGCATGTGCTCTTCGATCAGCGCCTGGAGGGCGAGGAAATCGATGCCCTCGATCTCATCGAGCAGCGCCGCCTGCCTCGGCGCATCCAGTTCATCGTAGAAACGAAGCAGATGCGACTGTTCGTGCTGTTCCAGCGTCCGGCGAATGGCGGAAAGGCGGTCTGACATGGGCCATCGTTCCCCGTAGCGGTCCGACAGGCTCGCGGCACCGTGCCTTGAGAGCGATGATCATACACTTCATCGGCCGGCACGTGGAGGGGACAATCGCCACGTGCGATGGCCGGCCCGCCCCGGGCCTCTCCCCGCTAACTGTCGGGCAGCTCCGGCTCCGTCCAGCCGCTGGGAACATGCCGCACGATCCGGCCCGATTCCAGGTAAATCACCTGCTCGCAGATGTTGGTGGCGTGATCGGCGATTCGCTCGAACGCCCGGGCGACGGTCCGGATCCGGAAACCGACGGCGACGCTGACCTCGCCCGAGGCCACCTTCCGCTCGGTATCCAGGCTGATCTCTTCGTTGAACTTGTCCACCGTGTCATCAAATCTGAGCACCTGCCGCGCCAGATCGGCGTTCAATTCCGCCAACGCGCGATTGGCGTCGCGAACCATCCCGATCACGCTGTTGGCCATGACCCGAAACGTGGCCGGAACCTCCGCCTGGCTCTCGGGCTCGGCATCCACCACAACCTCGGCCACGTTCACGGCGCAGTCGGCGATGCGCTCCAGTTCGTTGTTGATCTTCACGATGGTGAGGACAAAGCGGATCTTGTGCTCGTCCGTCTCCCCCATGGCCAGCAGGGGGATGGAGGCCCGCTCGATCTCAACATCCACCCGGTCGATGACCTCATCGCCCCGGATCACGTCCGCCGCCTTCTCGCGATCGTGATCGAAGCAGCACTCTGACGTCCGCAGCAGCAACTCGAACACCCGGTCGCCCTGGGTGACGAGATCGCTCTTGAGCTGCTCCAGCTTCTTGTCGAACATCGTCTGCATGGTGGCCTCTCGCGGGTCAGGGACGCGTCGGGGGCAAGTATACCCCGGCGGCCTTTCCCCCACCAATCCACCGCCCCACCCCGGCCCGACGCGGGCCGCTTGTGAAGCCTCGGCGCCCGGCGTACCTTCTCGGACATGATCCAGCTCGGTGTCAACATCGACCATGTGGCGACGATCCGCCAGGCCAGGCTGACCTATGAGCCCGACCCCGTCTGGGCCGCCGTCGAGGCCCAGCTCGGCGGCGCCGATGGCATCACCGTCCACCTGCGCGAAGATCGCCGGCACATCCAGGACCACGATGTACGCCGTCTGGAGCAACTCAGTCATATCAAGCTCAACCTCGAGATGGCCGCGACCGAGGAGATGGTCGCCATCGCCCGGGAGGTCAGGCCGCACACCGCCATGCTCGTGCCCGAGGGCCGCATGGAGATCACCACCGAAGGCGGGCTGGACGTGGCCGGGCAGAAGGATCGCCTCAAGGACGTCGTCGCCTCCCTCGCCTCCGCCGGCATGCTCGTCAGCGCCTTCATCGACGCCGAGGAGCGCCAAGTCCAGGCATGCCATGACTGCGGCTTCTCCATCTGCGAGATTCACACCGGCCCTTACGCCCACGCCTTCTTCGACCAGGGCCGCGATGAGGAGAGCCCGCCTGTCATCGCCGAGATCGAGAAGATCCGCCGCGCCGGCGAACTCGTCAGCGAGGCAGGGATGCGCTTCAACGCCGGCCACGCCCTCAACTACTACAACGTCCAGCCCATCGCCGCCCTGCCCGGCGTGCGCGAGCTGCACATCGGCCACAGCATCGTCGCCCGGGCCGTGCTCATCGGCCTGCGCGACGCCGTGAAGGAGATGAAACGACTCATGCGCGAGGCGGCGCACGCCCATACTGCGGGCGGCGGCCCCTGAACGCCGATATACGTGGAAAGCCCTCGCCCCGGCCTTCTCCGGGGAGAGGGGACTGGAGGGGAAGAACATGATCGAACTGCACGGAGCCTACACCGCTCTCATCACGCCCTTCACCGAGGACGGCTCGGCCGTCGATCGCCAACGCCTGGCCGGCAGCATCAACGGCCAGTCCATCGCCGGCATCCGGGGCGTCGTGCCCTGCGGTACGACCGGCGAGACGCCGGCGCTGAGCAACCGGGAATACCGGCTCGTCATCGAGGCGACGCTCCAGGCCGCCGAACCGCTGGGCCTGACCGTCATCGCCGGCGCCGGCTCCAACAACACTGCCCATGCCCTGGAACTGCATCGCTTCGTCCACCAGGCCGGCGCCGACGCCGCCCTCCACGTGACGCCCTATTACAACAAGCCTTCACCAAAGGGCCTCTACTGGCACTTCATGACCATCGCCGATTCCTGCGATCTGCCGATTGTCGTTTATAACATTCCCGGCCGCACCGCCGTCGCCCTGACCCTCGAGACGATCCAGCGCCTGGCGAAGCATCCCAACATCGTGGCGATCAAGGAAGCCAGCGGCTCACTGGACCTCGCCGGGCAGATCATCGACAGCACCGACCTGGCCGTCCTCAGCGGCGATGATCCGCTCACCCTTCCCCTGGCGATCCTGGGCGGCCGCGGCGTCATCTCCGTGCTCTCCAACCTCCTGCCCGATCGCGTGGCCGCTCTGTGCGATGCCTTCCTCGCCGGCGACTGGGAGCATGCGCGAACCATCAACCGCAAGATCGCGCCGCTGGCCCGTGCCCTGCTGACGCTCGACACGAATCCCGTGCCGATCAAGACCGCCCTGCGCCTGGCCGGCCGCGACACCGGCGCCGTGCGCTCGCCCCTCCAGCCGCCCGATGATGATGTGATCGATGCGCTTCGCCGGTTGCTGGCGGCCTATGATCTCGAAATGCTCGAGGTCAGTGCATGACGACGCCCCCGCCCGTCGATCAGGACAAGCTCCCCTACCGCATCGCCGTTCTCTGTTATCTCTACGATGAGGACGGCCGCGCTCTGCTGCTTCATCGCCGGCAGAACCCCAATATCGGTATGTACTCGCCCATCGGCGGCAAGCTCGAGGTCGCGCGCGGCGAGGGGCCGCATTCCTGCGCCATCCGCGAAATCCAAGAAGAAACCGGCATCAGCCTGCCCGACGAGATGGTCCGCCTCACCGGAATCGTCTCCGAGACCGCCTATCAGAGCGAGAACCACTGGCTCATCTTCCTCTTCGAGGTCATGCGCCCCATCGCGCATGATGAGATCGAGCAGATGGACTTCGAGGAAGGCACGCTGGAGTGGATCTGCCTCGACGATCTGGCGGGACTGAACATTCCGGATACCGACCGCGAGGTAATCTGGCCGCTCGTGCAGGAACATCGCCACGGCTTTTTCATGGTGCACTTTGACTGCTCAGCGCTGCCGATGCGGTGGACGCTGCAGGAGTCGATGAAGGGGGAAGGGATCATGGCATCCAGGCATCATGGCATCGAGGAGGACGCGTAGCGGCAAGCCGGGCCGTCCTGCGCAAGCCGGGCCGTCCTCGGCCCCGGGTGCTTTGACCGTCAGGATGCATTCATCGCGCGAAGCGGCAAGCCGGGTCGTCCTCGGCCCCGGGTGCCTTCGATAATCAAAAAGCTCCCGACTACGCGATGAAGGCAAGTGACGATCCCGCGCACCCGGGCTCGAGGACGAGCCGGCTTGCGGGGGGTTCGAGGACGAGCCGGCTGACGGAGAGGGCCGTTTCGCGACGGGGTTCACCCCCGTTTCCTGTCGCTGTAGAATCTCTGCATGCTCGGGGACTGGTTCTACTGGCTCATCGGCGGCCTGCTCGGGGCAGCGGGCGCGATCCTCGCTCTCTGGTCCCTCTTCGCCGACCGCGCCCGCGGCCGCAGGCGCTGCCCCAAGTGCTGGTACGACATGTCCGGCGCCGAAGGCGACCCGCCCCACACCTGCCCGGAATGCGGCAACGTCATCAAGCGCACGCGCAAGCTCCACAAGACGCGCCGGCGGTGGCGATGGGCGATCCTCTCAATCCTCATCCTCATCGCATCTGCCATCTCATTCGACATCCCGAGAGTCAGGCGCAATGGGCTTGCCGAATCGCTTCCCACGACGGTTCTCATCCTGGCCATCGGGTGGGCCGACGATGACTGGCCGATCGAGGCCTTGGCCCCGCGGCTGTGGACGGAGGTGTGCGAACATATCCCCCTTCCGGACGTGTCGACACTGAAGCCCTGGCAGCAGCGCCTCTTGCGTGGAAGCTGTCTTCGGGCCGCGGAATCATCCTCCAGCCTCGAGCTGCGCCGAAGTGCGCTCCTTCTCCTGGCGTTCTGCCCCCATTCCCCTGACCTGTCGGCGAGGATCTGCGCGCTGGTGGATGATCCTGAAGACGAAATACGCCGAAGTGCGGCTTCCACGGCCTCCTTGCGGTGCGGCTTTTTCCCTGAAGAGCAGTCCGATCACGACCTCCTCGCATATGTGCCCACGTTCGCAAAGCTGCTGGACGACCCCGACCTCGAACTCCGGCGGAGCGCCGCGGGGGGCCTGATGGTGTTGGGTCCGGCCTCCGCGCCGGCGGTTCCCGCGCTGATCGAGGCTGTGAACGATGAGGATGATGAAGTGCGTGAGCGCGCCATGCTCGCGCTGGGAGAGATCGGCCCGCCCGCGGCAAGCTCGGTTCCCGTTCTAATTGAATCGTTGCACCGAGGCGATCAGGACACGCGATGCCTGGCGGTCAGCGTACTCGGCGACGTTGGCCAATCAGATGCGGCAGCCCTCTCTGCGCTGCTGACGTGCCTTGAGACTGATTCCGATCCGATCGTGCGTTCGTTCTCCGCGTGGGCGCTCTCGGGTTCCAAGCCAGCGGATCCGGCTGTGCTCGAAGCGCTGATCGCCGCGGTTGAGCAGGATCCCAATGAGCGGGTACGGCGAAGCGCCATCAAGGCCGTGGGACAACTCGGGTCCGACTCGGCGGAGGTGATGTCGGTTCTTCAGTTCTGCCTCGACAGCGATGATTCCGATACACGCAAGGCCGCGGCCGATGCCATCGAAGCGATCGAGCAATCGATCGCCCCAGTCGATTAGAGCTGCCCCCTTCCCGCGCGATGAGAGCAAGTGTTAATCCCACGCACCCGGGCTCGAGGACGAGCCGGCTCGCTCACCACTCATCACTCATCACTCATCGCTTATCGCTCATCGCCCATCACTCATCGCTTATCGCTCATCGCTCGTCACTTCTCACTCTCCGCGGCCCTCCGCGTTTCACATCAGGACAACCCCGCGGCGGATGAGACTTCGGCGATCAGCGCCTCGGCGCGCTGGGCCGTCTGCGCTTCGGCGATGAGGCGAATGATCGGCTCGGTGTTGCTCGGCCGCAGGTGAACCCACCCATCGTCGAAATCGACCCGCACGCCGTCGGACGTATCTATCTTGGCCCCGGAAAAGGTGTCAGCCCCGGAAAAGGTGTCAGGAACCTTTTTTGCCGTGTCCGGGCCCGAAAAGGTTCCTGACACCTTTTTCAGGATCGCCGCGGCGTCGGGGCTCGCCAGAGGCTGCTTGCGCTTGATCATGCAGTAACGCGGCATCTCGTCCACGATCTCACTGAGCGGCCTTTTCCGGGGGCCGTCGGCGAGCAGTCCCAGCACCAAGGCCATCGCGGAAAGCGAATCTCGCACCCAGCACACGGGCGGAAAGATCACACCGCCGTTCCCCTCACCGCCCATCAGAGCGCCCCCGGAAGTTGGACCCTTGCGACTGCCATGGCCCTCCCCATCGCCACTTCCGGGGGCACTTCCGGGGGCGGGGGTCTTCATTGCTTCGGCGACGTTCGCCTCCCCCACCGGCGTGCGCAGGACCTTCACGTTCTCATAGCTTACCGCCAGGTCATCGATCATACGGCTCGTGGACAGGTTCGCCGCGATCACGACCTCGCCGCTCTCCCCGGCGGCGGCGCGCAGATCGAGCAGGCGACGCGCCGCCAGAACGAGCGTGTATTCCTCGCCGATGTAGCGACCGGTCTCATCGACGATCGCCAACCGGTCGGCATCGGGATCCTGCGCGAAGCCGCACACGGCCCGGGAAGACTTCGTGAGCGCCGCCAGTTCGGTCAGGTTTTCCTCGATCGGCTCGGGCGTATGCGCGAAGATCCCGGTCGGCTCGCCGTTGAGATGGATCACCTCGCATCCCAGTTCATCGAGCAGCATGCGCCCGACAGCGCAGCCGGCGCCATTGACCGAATCGAGGACGACTTTGAACTGCCCGGCGCGGATGGACGCGCTGTCGATGTGCGCCAACACCCTCGCCACGTGCGTCTCGTGTGATGTCTTGTCGCGCTTGGACGGGTGAAGGTCCTCGACGGCGGCGTAGTCGATCTCGCGCTGGCGAAAGCGCCGGATGATCTCATCCACATCGCGCTTGGGCGGCGCCCCGCCATCGGCGCCGAGGCATTTCAGTCCGTTCCAGATGATGGGATTATGGGAGGCGGTGATGACCATCCCGCCATCGGCGCGATGGTGGCCGATCATGACGGCCACGGTGGGCGTGGTGACGACGCCCAGGTCGATGACGCGAGCGCCGACGGCGGTGAGTCCGGCCACGGCGGCGGAGGCGAGCATCTGGCCCGACGGCCGGCTGTCGCGCCCCACACAGAGGACCGGATCGCTCTTCCCCGTCGCCTCCTTCACGAAGGAGCCAAACGCAGCGGCGAAGTCGGCGGCGACGGCGGGGGTCATCGACCGCCCGACAATCCCCCGCGCGCCGGACACGGACAGGATCAGGGGGACATCAGGGGGCTGCGTGATCTCGCTCATGGATGGAGAGAAGGATACGCGATCGGGACCCATGCCGCCGAAGGGCCCCCGGAAATGGTAGGAAACGGTGCCTGGCACCGTTTTCAAATGGCACCGTTTTCAGAATGTCCGCCGCGGCGTCGGCCCCCGGCGTCGGCCCCCGGCGTCGGCCCCCGGCGTCGGCCCCCGGCGTCGCCCCCGGCGCCTCCGATCTACCCGGCCCGGGCCCCGGCGGGCGACGGAACGCCGCGGGCTGATATAGTGAAGCCGATGTACGAGTTGAGCGTCCAGCGGGTCTTCTCCGCCGCCCACGCGGTCGTCATGGGCGGCCAGCGCGAGACGAGCCACAGCCACGACTGGCGGGTGACGGCCGTGGTCAGCGGTGATCGGCTGGACGGCGATGGGATCCTCTGCGATTTCCACGCGCTGGAGCGGCAACTGAAGGAGGTTCTCAGGCCGCTTGAGAACGCGAACCTGAACCGCACGCCGCCGTTTGATGAGGTCAATCCGACGGCCGAGCACATCGCCCGCCACATCGCCGGCGCGCTGGCGGCTCTGCTGGCCGACGGGACGGCGGTGAAGAGCGTGAGCGTGATGGAGGCCCCGGGCTGCACGGCGACCTACCGGATGGACGGCCCATGAACCAGGACGGACGTCCCACGACCTCGCCCGCCGCGGCCGGGGAGCCGGCGCCGCCGGACGAAGACGCCGAGCCGAAGCTGCTCAACCGGGAGCTGCAGTGGCTGGAGTTCAACGATCGGGTGCTTCATCAGGCGATCGACGACCGGACGCCGCTGCTGGAGCGGGTGAGGTTTCTCTCCATCTTCTCCAGCAATCTCGATGAGTTCTTCATGAAGCGGGTGGGCGGCCTGCGCCGGCAGATGGCGATGGGGATCGACGTGGTGGGCTACGAGCAGGTCACGCCGGAGAGCGTGATCTGGTCGATCCGCCAGCGCGTCATTCCGATGATCGAGAAGAAGGCATCGTGTTATCGAAACGACATCCTGCCGGCGCTGCGAGAGGTGGGGATTCACCTTCTCGATTACGACGAGCTGACGGAGGCCGAGCGTCGCCAGGTGCGGGACTGGTACCGGCACGATGTGTTTCCGATCCTCACCCCGCTGGCGGTGGATCCGGGTCATCGGTTCCCGTTCATCTCGAACCTGAGCGTCTCGCTGGGGGTGATGCTTCGCCGATTCGAGGAGCCGGAGGTGCTGTTCGCGCGGGTGAAGATCCCCGAGATCGTGCAGCAGTGGTATCAGATCAAGGGCACCATGCGCTTCGTGCTGCTGCGGCAGATCGTCCGCCACACTCTCGCCGATCTCTTCCCCGGCATGGAGATTCTGGAGGTGCTGCCGTTCCGGGTGACGCGCAACGCCGATGTGGAGGGCGATCACGAGGACGCCGAGGACCTGCTGGCGGAGATCCAGCAGCAGTTGCACGATCGCCGCTTCGCGCCGGTGGTGCGCATGCAGATCGGCCGGAACCCCAGCCGGCGACTGCTGAAGTTCCTCGCCGAGGAGATGGAGATCGAGGAGCGTGACATCTACGAAACGGCGGGGCTGCTGAACTACGGCACGCTGGATGAGATCGCCAACCTCCCCCTGCCCGAGCATCGCTACCCGCCGTGGACGCCGGTGACGCCCCCGCGGCTGCGCGATCGCGAGCGGGACGTGTTCGCGATCATCCGCGAGGGCGATGTGCTCGTGCATTCCCCGTATGAATCGTTCGACGACAGCGTCGAGCGATTCATCGAGGAGGCGGCGGCGGACGACAACGTGGTGGCCATCAAGCAGGCGCTGTACCGCACGTCCGGCGACAGCCCGTTCATCCCGCAACTCATCCGCGCCGCGGAGTCCGGCAAGCAGGTGGCGGTGCTCGTGGAGCTGCGGGCGCGGTTCGACGAGGCCCGCAACATCCACTGGGCGCGGAAGCTCGAGGACGCCGGCGTGCACGTGGCCTACGGCGTCGTCGGGCTCAAGACCCACACCAAGATCACCCTCGTCGTGCGCCGCGAGAGCAACGGCCTGCGCTGCTACACCCACATCGGATCCGGCAACTACCACTCCCGCACCGCCCGGCTGTACGAGGACGTCGGCCTTCTCTCCTGCCACCAGCTCATCACCGAGGACGTGGTCAATCTCTTCAACTACATCACCGGCCGCTCCACGCAGGAGCGCTACAACAAGCTGCTGGTGGCGCCGCACAACATGAAGCGGCGGTTCATGGAGCTGATCGACCGGGAGATCGAGCTCCACTCGCCGGAGAGCCCGGGCCGCATCATCGCCAAGATGAACCAGCTTCAGGACCACGATGTGATCATGGCCCTCTACCGGGCGAGCAGCGCCGGGGTGAAGATCGACCTGATCGTCCGCGGCTTCTGCACGCTCCGGCCGGGCGTGAAGCAACTGAGCGAGAACATCCGGGTGATGTCGGTCATCGGCCGGTTCCTCGAGCACAGCCGGATCTATTACTTCCGCAACGGCCAGGAGGACCCGCTGCTGGGCGACTACTTCATCGGCTCGGCGGACTGGATGTACCGCAACCTGCAGAACCGCGTCGAGGCGATCGGCCCCATCGAGCAGCCCGAGCACCGGTCCCGGCTGTGGCGGATCCTGAACGTGGCGCTGAACGATCAGCGGCAGTGCTGGGACATGCAGCCGGACGGGACGTACGTGCTGCGGCGTTACGCGGGCGATGATGCCGATTCATCGCAGGCGGTCGGCACGCACCAGGCCCTGATGCGCATGGCATTGGAATCGGTGCAGAGCACCGACGGGCCGGAGTCCAGGTAGGGCGTGCCGCGCGAGAGGCGGCGCCGATCATTGGAACGCCGACAGGCGGGGCATGGCGGAGGCCACGAGGCGAATCACCTCCTGGTTGTCGCCGTCCAGTTCCACGCTCATGTTGTCATCGGGCACGATGGCCAGATCGACGGTCGCGCGGTAGAGCTTGTTGCCCATCTCATACTCGAGCGTGAACGGGGGGATCTGCTCCTCCGTATCGGGATCGTACTGGGCGATGACGCCTTCCAGCAGGAGAAAGGATTCGCCATCGACGGCGACGTAGAGCGCTTCCTCATCCTCGCGCCACTCCAGGCTGACGACCGTGCCGTCGGGCGTGCGGATGTCCAGGTAATCGCTTTCCCTGACCGGATCGTGCGGGTTGACGGGAAGCGGGGCGAACTCGGTGCCGGTGCGGATGAGGGCCAGGATGCGGTGCATGGCCAGCCGGCCGACGGTATGGGTCGAGGCGACCTCGGTGGTGGACTGATAGGCCATGAAGGAAGCGTCCAGGGCCACCATCGTCGCCGCGAGCAGGGCGGCGGTGATCGCCAGGGCGATGAGCATCTCCACCAGGTTGAAGCCGCGGCGCACGCGGCGCGGGCCTCGGCAATGTAAATCGAGTCGACGGCGTTGCATCAGGAGGTCCCTCCTTCGACATAAGTTTCCGGCGCCGGCTGCATGCGCACCGGCCAGGGGATCCCGTCGGGCAGCAGGGCGTCGGGATCGTAACGGAGCCTGATCTCGCCGAAGCCTTCGAACTCCGCATCGTCCGGATCGACGCCCTCCGGGTCGCCGTCCGAGGGGCCGAAGTACCCGATGGTGGTGTTGAACGCATCGGTCAGGCCGCCGTAGAAGAGCGGCCCTTCACCTTCGACGGGTCGGAACGTCATGAGCAGCGTTCCATGCACGTCGGCGGTGCCGCGCACGTCGAGGATGCCGGCGACGATGGTGCCCTTGAGCTTGATCTTCGGCGTGTCCTCGGGGTTCCCCGCCTGCTCGTTGTCGAAGTTGCCCACGTCGATGGACCAGCCGGGCATGAGGATCGAGCTCTTGCCCAGCTCGATGCGGTCGTCTTCGCTGATGGTGTTCAACAGGTTGATGATGACCTGGTCCTCGTCGTCCTCCGGGTCGAGATCCTCATCGTCCGGGTCCAGGTAGAAGCGGGTAAAGCCCGTCATCTGGGACTTGTTGCGCCAGTGGGTGTATTCCCCGAGCCGGTTGCCCGCGATGGAGCCGAGGAAGGTGCAGTTGTGGAAGCGGATGTTGTTCGAGTAGACGCGGGTATCGGGGACGGCAAGCTCGCCGATCTGCGCCACCATATCGGGGAAGCGCAGCTCGTAGGAAACGCCTTCCTCGGGATCATCGATCCGCTCGACGGCCCCGGCATAGTTCCAGTTCTCGTGCTGGCAGTCCATCTCCGACTCGATGAACGTGACGCCGACGAACGTGCAATTGATGTACAGGCCGTTGTTGCCCATGGGAATGCGCACGTTCCGGAAGGTCATGTTCTCGTAGACGGGGCGCTGGTAGTAGTCGTAAGCGCCCATCGAGCCGTAGGGGATCGGCTCCCAGTCCGAGTCCGCGGCGGGCGTGTAGGCGCCGCCGTCGTCGATGCCCGCCTGCACCTGGTCGTTGAAGTCGACGGGGTTCTCCGGCGGATCGTTGGGAACCTGCGCCTCGTACCAGGTGTGCGTGTCGCCGAACATCTCGGTGGTGACCTGGCGGAGTTCCTCCTCGGTGACCCCGAAGCCCACGGGGGCGATGTCCAGCCCCGGGCGGATGGGGCCCTGCACCACGGTCTGGTAACTGTCGCCGTGGGCGGCTTCCCACGCCTCGCGGCTGACGGCGAACCGCAGACGCCCGGTCAGCTTGGCGTACAGGTCGTTGAGGTCGATGACGCCGTCGTCGTAGCCCAGCATGCGGTCGCTGTCGGTCACTTCCCCGTCGCCGTCGCGATCGGGACGGGCAAGATCGATGAGCCGGGCCAACTGATTGTCGACGTCGTAGAACTCCTCGGCGATCTCGATCGCGCCGTCAGCGTTGTTGTCGTAGAAGGCCAGGAACAGGTCGCAGTCATCGACGTACTCGTCGCCGTCGTAGTCCACCAGATCCCCGTTGCCCTCCAGCCCGAGGCTCTCGACGGGGTGTTCCGGGCGCAGGCGACCGTCGCCGTCCACGTCGTACGCGGCCACCTGGGTGTAAAGAATGTTGAGCCTGGCGTCCAGGGTATCGTGGAGATGGTAGAAATCGCTGCGCATGACGAGCGGGTCGCCGTTGTCCGTGTCCAGCTCTCCCTCCCCGATGCCGAAGAGCGATCCGAGCGGCCCTTCCACCATGACGTTCTTGCCGATCATGATGCGGTTGGGGCTGAGGATGGCGTACTCGATCTTCTTCTCGAGGCGGAAGTCCATCTGGAGGACGCGTGCCACATCGCCGTCTACGCCCACGCTGGTGACGCGAACCATCGGCTCGTCGGCCAGCAGTTCATAGCGGAGGCGGAAATAGGGCCCCTCCTCGTCGGGACCGTCCTCGTCGGCGGTGAGGGCGATGGGCCGGACGCGCAGGGTTCCGAACTCCTCGTCGATCTCGGGCAGCGAGCTGTCGCCGGCCTCGACGATGATGTCGTGCTCGTCGGCAAGGTGGCCGTCGCGCACGGCGTGGACGATCCCCGCCGGCGGCGTCTCCGTCTCGTAGCCGACCGGGGGGAGCACGGTGACGTTGCCGTCGGCGCCCTGGTCATAAGTGCCCTGCCACAGATCGTGGCCGAAGTTGGCGTCCACCACGCCCTTCTCGACGACGAAGCGGCTGGATTCGGCCGCCAGTCTCCGGGCGGCGAAGACGAGCCCGGTCTCGGCGGCACTCATCGCGCGGGAGACCTTCAGCGACGAGTCGGCGGTGCGGAGGTTGCCCTGCGCCACCACCGCCATGGCCACGGCCAGCGAGCCGAAGATGACCAGGAACATCATCGCCAGCACGGAGGCCACCCCGCGGCGCCGGGCGGAGGCCGACGGCGCGCAGCGGGCCGCCGTGACGGGCGCCGGGGGGCGAGTCTGGGGACGAGTCGAGGCAAATTGTCGTTCCATCGAGCTTTCTCCACGCCTCCGTGGGCTTCGCCGCGGCGCCTCCGCTTCGGCGCTCAGTTCGGCGCGATCCAGGACACGCGCGTCATCTCCCTCGGTTCATCATCCTGCGGCCCCTGATAGGTCACCAGGACGTCGACCACGATCATGTCCGTCGAGCCGTCCGCCTGCACCGAGGTGATGTTGAAGGGATCCACGCAGTGCACGGTGACCACCTGGGCCCAGCCGTTCATGTTCGCGATGATCTGGCGGTGGGCGTTGACCGGTCCGTTCTCCAGGGCCGCGGAGAAGACGAGCCCGGAGCCGTCGCCGTCGAAGTCATCCAGATCATCGAAGTCGCCGATCCAGGTTTCGTTGGCTTCCGTGCCCCAGAAGGCCGTGCCCGTAACGGGGTCGTGCCGGGGCAGGTTGAGCGTCATCTCCCGGATCTCGTTGCCCAGCCGCTCGGCGATGGACGCGTGTGTGGACCAGTAGTTCTGCTTGTGGAAGGCCTGTTGGGCGGCGACCATCGCCAGCACGCCCGTGCCCACGATGACCGTGGCCAAGGCGGTTTCGATGAGGGTGAACCCGGCGCGCCGGGGGCCCGCAGATCGCCTCCTCTTCGGCCAGATGGCTTGTCGTTGGGCGGCACGCAGCGCCATAGTGTCAACTCCTTGGGCCCCTTCCGGGGTCGCGGGTCAGCCTCCCACAAGGTTGCTCATCTTGAAGATGGGCAGGATGATCGCCATGGCGATGAAGCCGACGACCGAGCCCATAAGAACGATCATGAGCGGTTCGATCATGCTCGTCACCGCCTTGATCGCATCGCGCAACGCCTTCTGGTAGTAGGCGCTGATCTCCTCCAGTACCTCCCCGAGACGACCGGACTCCTCGCCGGCCCCGATCATCTGGACCACCGACCGGGGCAGCAGGCTGGACCGGGCCAGTTGCGACTGGACTTTCTTGCCCTGCTTGACGGCGGCGTAGACGTTCCGCCACAGCTTCTTGTAGAGCAGGTTGCCGGAGATGTCGCCGGTGATGGCCAGCGTGTCAAGCATGGGCACGCCCGCATTGAGCAGCTCGCCCATCGTGTGCAGCGAACGGCTCACGTACAGGGCGCGGAACATCCGCTTGAACAGCGGGGCCGTCAGCTTCGTCTTGTCGAACCAGAGCAGCCCGATCTCCGTCCGGATGAACAGGAGGAAGCCCGTGATGAGGGCGACGGCGGCGATGAGCAGCATCCACCAGTAGCTGACCATCCAGTCCGAGGCGCTCATGAGGAACTTCGTCGGCCAGGGGATGACCTCCTCCTTGCCCTTGAAGACGCCGGCGAAGCGGGGCAGCACGAAGGTCAGGAGGAAGACGGTCACGCTGATCGCCATCGTCGCAATGATGCCCGGGTAGATGCTCGCCCCGATCACCATCTTGCGCGTTTCAAGCTGCTGGCCGATGTAGGCGGCGATTCGGTCGAGCATCTTTGCAAACGAGCCGCTCATCTCCGAGGCGCGGACCATGTTCACATACAGGGGCCCGAACAGCTTGGGATAGCGCTGGATCGCCTCGGAGAACTGCTTGCCCGACTCCACATCGGTCTTGATGGCGATGAGGATCTTCTTGAACCGGGCATTGCTGCTCTGTTCGGCGATGCCCTCCAGGGCGGCCCGCAGGGCAATGCCGGCTCGGATCATGACCGCCAGTTGGGTGGTGAAGTCGAGAATATCCTTCTGGGAGGGCCCCGACGAGTAGTTCAGCGCCTTCAGCCGCCGGCCGATCTGCGAGCTGGCGGACTGCACCGGGACCAGAGACAGGACGTGATGACCCTGGCTGCGCAGCGTCGCCGCCGCGGTGGCGGCGTTGTCGGCGGCGAGAAGGCCCGCCTGAACCTGCCCGGAAGCGAGCCTCGCTTGGAAGCGGTACTGGGGCATGCGAAATCAGGCCTCCTGGTTCACGCGGCCAACTGCCGCTCGAGCTTGTCGGGATACGCCGCCTGGGCGATGGCGTCGTCGCGGCTGATGAGCCCGTTGAAGTAGAGCTCGGCGATGGAGTTGTCCAGGCTGATCATGCCCATCTGCCGGTTCGTGTCGATGACGTTGGGAATCTCGAACGTGCGCGATTCGCGGATGATGTTGCGCACCGCCGGCGTGCACAGCATCACCTCCACCGCCGGCACCATCCCCGGCTGATCGACGCGGCTGAACAGCGTCTGGCTGACCACCGCCTGCAGGGTGTTGCCCAGCATGGAACGGATCTGGTTCTGCTGGGCGGCGGGGTACATGTCGATGATGCGCTCCACCGTCTGCGAGGCGTTGACCGTGTGCAGGGTCGACAGCACCAGGTGCCCCGTCTCGGCGGCGCTCATGGCCAGGGCCGTCGTCTCCAGGTCACGCATCTCGCCCACCAGGATGATGTCCGGGTCCTGACGCAGGGCGTGCTTGAGGCCCGAGGCGAAGGCGGGCATGTCCTGACCAAGCTCCCGCTGCTCGATGAGGCACTTCTTCGACTCCAGGGCGTACTCGATGGGGTCCTCCAGCGTGATGATGTGCTTGCGATAACGCTCGTTCATCGCATCGATCATCGAGGCCAGCGTGGTGGACTTGCCCGATCCGGTGTCCCCGGTCACGAGCACCAGCCCGCGGGGCAGGTAGGTGAGGCGGCTGATGACGTCCGGCAGGTTCAATTCCTCCATCGGCGGGGCCTGCGACTTGATGATACGCATCGCCATGCCGATCCCGCCGTGCTGCATATGCGCGTTGACGCGGTAGCGGTTCAGACCGGTGACCTCGTAGGAGAAGTCCAGATCCAGGTTCTCCTTGAACCGCTGCCGCTGCAGCTCATTGGTCATCTCGGTCAGCGTCTGCTGAACGGTCTCGGGGGTGAGGACCGGATGATCCATCGGCGTCATCACGGTGTTCACCCGGATCATGGGCGGATGCCCGCTGATGAGGTGGATGTCCGAGGCATCGTGCTCGTGGGCGGTGCGGAGAATGTCGGCAAGCTGCATCGATGTACCCTACCTGTGCTGTGGCGATGAAGGCCCTGAAGCCAGGGGCATATCGTCACGCCCTAACCGTCGAATAACTTCTTGTCAGGAACCAGCTTGCGAGGCGCCGGCGACCTCGTGGCACAGCTTGAATGCACCACCTGTACGGCTTGGGCAAGACCACCAGCCGCCAAATAAGGACCTGCTCAGGGGACCGCCGCCTCGCCGGCCAGCCTCACCCGGCCGGCCCCGCCGAAGCGGGCGCGGGGTTTTCGGACGCCCGTATCGAGCAGAATCTCCGCCAGCGCGCCCGGCGTGACGTAGAGCAGGCTGCCGCGGATCGACCACGCCGCCTCCGCGGGCCTGCCTGAGGCCTGCCACGGCACCTGATCGAATCGCACGACCGCCGGCAGGACCAGGCGCTTGCCGCCGGAGGCGCTGAGCGTCGCCTCCGCCGCCCGCTTGCCCCGATACACGGACACCCCGTCGATCGAAACCGAGTAGTCGAACCGGATCAGCTCCAGCGGCTCACTGTTCGGGTTCGCCAGATCCAGGGCGATATCCAGCCGCAGCGCTTCTTCCGTCTCGCTCACCAGCTCCGCCTGGCCGATGGAGATCGACGGCGCGCGATAGGTGGAGCAGCCGGGAGTGGCCCCGATCGCCAGCAGGCCAAGCCACAGAACCGGAAGCAATGCCGCGCGTACCATGCGTGCAATGTAGCGGCGCCGGACGGTTCAGTCGAGTTGCAGCCACTGTTCGCCCTGCTCGGCCCGAACCGATCCCATCTCGACGGGAGATTCCAGTTCCGTGCTGTAGGTGTGCCAGAGGATCGCCAGGGCGGCGAGGATCACCACCGCGCACCAGGCGCCCACCTCACCGGCGACCCGCCGCCGCAGCCGATAGAGCAGCGCCACGCAGATGCCGACGGTCAGGCACTTGAATTCGGCGAGCACCCAGGGCGACTGCGTGACCCGGATCAGATACGCCGCGATCGGGTTCGCCTCGACCATTCCGATGGACCGCAGGTGCCCTACGGTCACGATCAGATCGGCCAGGCTGAGCACGATGATCCCGCCGAGCAGCACTATGACCCGACGGGCGCGGCCGTTGCGCCGCCTCTCTTCGTCCGAAATGCACCGGCTGCTGGGGCCCGTGGTCACAATCTCCTCCCGGCGACGGCTGCGCCGCAGGTCAGTTCGGCCAGTTCCGCGGAGTTCTTGAGCCGGGCCGTGCTACGATGGGTCCGAGAACGCCCCACCGTCATCGCGCACGGGCACCCCGGGCCGTGACGGAAGTGCGAGGCTGCCTGTCATGACCGACCTGCCTGCGGGCCACCGGCTTCTTCTGCTCCTGATGATGCTGCTCGGCTCGGCGCGTCCGGCGGCGGCCCAGCAGGACAATCCCGTCTATGTCGATGACTCGCCCCGAGCCTGGGAGCTCTTCCGGCAGGCGCGCGATCAGGCCGCGGACAACGAAGCCGAGGCCGTCCGTCTCTATCAGGAACTCCTGGACGACTATGGCGGGAAGCTCATTCCCGTTCATGATGACGCGCCCGATCACTTCGTCAGCGTGCGCGACCGCGTCCTGGAGGACCTGCGCGCCAACGAGTCGCTGCTCGGCCGCTACCGCCTGATGCAGACGCGCCAGGCGCAGCGCCTTCTCGATGGCGGCGAGCTGTCCCGCCTGGCCATGACCCGCCCGCTCACCGGGCCGGGACTCGACGCCACGCTCCGTCTGGCCCAGGAGGCGCTGGAGTCGGCGCGCTTTCATGCCGCAGTCACCCGACTGGAGGCGGCGATCGATCACCCGGATCTGACCGGCCGAAGCGCCGCGCAGTGCTGGTTCATGCTCGCCCTCGCGCGCCACTATCTGCATCGTGACGAACCGGTCGCCCCCGCCGTGGCAAGACTGAAGGCGCTGGGCGCGGAAGGCCAGACGTGCCTGGAGGAATTGACGCGGCTGATCGCCGCCGGCGCCGGACCGTCCGTCGATCGGGCCGCCACCCCGCTGGATCAGACGGGCACCCGAGACCTGGATGAGCTGGTGGCGCAGACGATCTGGTCTGTCGAGCTGGAGGATTCCCTGCTCAGCCGCCGCTTCCGCGACTCCGGCGGCGAACGTCCCTCGCGCGGCGAAGGCTACGATCGTCTCCGCAATCAGGGCACATTCAACACGATGGCGGCGGCGGTCAGCGATGCCCTCGTGTTTGTCAACGAAGGTCACACCATCCGGGCCCTGGATCGATACTCCGGCCGCAGCGCCTGGCCGCGCCCCTTCACCGACCTGCCGCGCCTGACGATTTCCGATCTCGACAACACCGCCGTCGGCGATCTCAATCTCATCGCCGTGGAGGGTGAGACGCTGGTGACGCTGACCGGCCACGCCCACGCCGGTCAGCGGTCAAGCGGAGGCGGCGTGATCTGCCTGGAGGCATCCACCGGACAGCTTCGCTGGGCCACCGATCTGGACCGCCTCGGGGCCGGCGACGAGTACGAAGGCCTCTTTTCCCACGGCCGTCCCGTCATCCTCGAGGGAGCCGTCTACGTGCTGGCCCGCAAGCTCAGCCGGCAGTTGCTCACCGGCAGCTACGTGGTGGCCCTGGACCTGGAAAGCGGCGGGCTGCGGTGGATCCGCCACCTTGCCTCCAGCGGCAGTCAGAACCGCGCGGCCAAACCGTTCTCCACCCTCGTGGAAGACGATGGCGACCTGTTCGCGGCCAGCCCGGTGGGCGCGGTGGCTCGACTCGACGCCGCCACCGGAATGATCCGCTGGCTCGTCCGCTTTCCGGCGCCGATGAATCTCCGAAGCCGCCCCCGCCTGCCGTGGGAGTTGTCCGCTCCGGTCGTCGTCGGACGGCGGGTGTTCGCCATCACGCCGGACGAGCGGCGCATCGTCGCCCTCGATCGCGCCACCGGGACCGTCACGGACAGTTTCGACGCCCGCTCGCGCGAGACCTGGAACGCGCCGGCTTATCTGCTGGCCAGTGATCGCTTTATCTACGCCGTCGGCAGCGAGATCCGCGCCTTCCTTCTCGATGCGCCGGATCAACCGGCCTGGCGACTGCCCGCATCACAGAGGCGCGGCGATGACGGCGTCTCTCACTTGGACGATCTCACCCTTGCCGGCCGAGCGCAGCTCGTCAACGGGGCGCTGATCGTGCCGGCGCAGCGCGGCGTGCTCATCGTTGACGGCGAGACCGGCCGCATCATCCACCACCTGGCCGTCGACGGACATGGCAATCCGGTGGCGATCGACGCGCAGCTCATTCTCGCCTCCGCCGACTCTGTGGACGCGTACATGTCACTGGGCCGGGCCGAGCAGATGCTGCGCCGACGCATTGCCGAAGAACCCGACGATCCGTCCGCCTCCCTCTCACTGTTGCAATTGGGAATGCGCGTGGGAAAGCTGGATCTGGCCCTGCAGGCGGCGGACCTGACCCTCCGCGCCATCGAGGCGGGCTCGGATGACCGGACGGCCGGCGAAGCGCGGCGCGAGCTGTTCAGCCTGCTCCTGGAAATTCATCGCCGGCGACTCGCCTCCACCACCGAACAGGGCGAGGCACTGTATGAGCGGTTTGACGCCGTCGCCCGGACCGCGGCCCAGCGCGTCGAGCACCTGCTGGCGTACGGCGACTGGCTGGCCTCCAGCGCTCCCGTCCAAGCCATGGAAGCCTATCAGGCGATTCTTTCAGACCCGGTCCTGGCCGCCGGCACGCGCGGCGAAGCGGGCGTCCTGCGCCCGGCCTCTCTCTGGGCGGCCGCGCGCCTCGGCGCCCTGATCGCCGAACACGGCCCGGCGCTGTACGCGGCGCAGGCGGAGGAGGCCCGACGCGGCCTGATCGAGATCCTCAGCGCCGAGCCGACTGATGCTGATGCACTTTTCGCCCTGGCCCTGGAGTTCCCCTTCACGGACACCTCGCTGGAGGCCGCGGCGCGGGCGGCGCAGCTCCAACGCCGGCGCGGCGACCATCGCCGGGCGCTGGCCGTCCTCTCCGACGCCTACCACATCGCGCCCCGGCCCCGGCGCGCTGAGCGCCTGCTCGGTCCGTTCCTGGAAACCTGCCTTGCCCAGGGCCATACGCGGCAGGCGCGCCTGATCCTGCAGACGATCATCAACACGTTGGGCGATCTTCAGCTCGACACGGCACAGGGACCGCGGCGGGTCGGCCGGTGGCTGGCGGAGCTGGCCGCCGGCGACGCGGTGATCCGCCTGCCCCGTGTCGGCGATCACGGCGGACCCGCCGAGGTGCTGGATGGAAGGCTGCTGCCCGTGCACGCGGCCGCGGTCGCCGCACCGCCGCCCGATCGAGCCCTGCTGCTGCACGACCAGGAGCTGCGCCTGATCAGCGCCGAGGCGCTGCAAGAGCTGTGGACGACGACACTCGACCACGGAAGCGCCGAACTCATCGACTGTGATGAAGAGGAGCTGCTGCTGTGGGTTGGGCCGAAGACGGATAATCCGCGCCTGGAGGCGCTGGATGCGGGAACCGGCCGCCTGCGCTGGGTCACGCCGCTCCTGAGCGATCACATCAACGAGCCGCTGGCTCGCGATCGGCCGGTGGCCGGCCGAATGCCCGACGGGATGCCGTTCGACTCGCGGGAGACGCTCCCCGTGATCGGGCCCGAGGCGATGTTTCTCGTTCAGCGCAGCGGCGGTGTGGCGGCCTTCGATCGCGCCGATGGCCGCAGCCTGCTCTGGGCCCAGGACCGGACGCTGGAGGAAGTGCACCTGGCCATCGCCCACGAGTTCGGTCTGGTGCTCGCCGGCCGCGATCGGGAGTTCGGCGCCGCCGCCGAACCCGATGGACTGCAGCCTCGGATCGTGGTGCTGGACCCGATGACCGGCGCGCTGCTTCACCGCCTGCGGCCCCAGGGCCGTTCGGGCGTGATCTGGATGGCCGCTGATCCTCTCGGCTCGCTTCTGTGCGCAACGGCCGGGGGCATTGAGCAGATCGATCTGCTGGCCGGTCGGCGGCGCTGGACCACCATCGCCTTTGACACGATGGACACGCGGCGCGCGACGCTGGCTGCGGGGTTCGCAATCATGGAGTCCGCCACCACCAGCCTCCTGGCCCTGCGCCTGGAAGACGGCCTCATCTTCGGGCCCTTCCAGACCGCCGGGCGCGGTGACTGGGATCCGCTGTCACTGGAAGAGGTGCACCTGGACGGCAACTCGGTTATCGCCCGGTATCGCCAGCGCGTCATTCGATACGACGCGGAGGGGAACGTGCTCGGGGCGGATGTCATTCTCGGCAACCGGGACTACCGCAAGCTCCTGCTGGCCGATGGCCGACTGATCGTGATCAGCCAGCACGACAGCCGCCAGGTGCAGATGGATGCAGGAGCTGTTCGGCAGACGCAGCGGACTTATCGCATCTACATCCTCTCGGAGAACGGCAAGCTGGAGGGCGAGATGATCCAGCCCCCGCCGTTCACCCGGCGACTGCGCGACGCGGCCGTGATCGACGGCTGGCTGCTGCTGTCCACGGACGGGCAGACGCTGGCGCTGGCGCTGCCCCTGCCGGCGGACGGCGGCCAGTAACCCGCGGCCGGCCTGCGCTGCGGCGCCCGAAGATGGGCCGATCAACGCGGCGGGGGCTGATAAAACGCTGCCCCCATGGCGCGGCGCCGGCCCCGCCCGACCAGTCAGTACAGTTGGACCGCGACGAAACGCCGGGGCACGGTTCAACTGGCCGGCCCGTCCATCCGATGGGACTGTTGGCGGACGACACCCGAGGCCCGCGCCAGAGCGCCGGACCGCGTCGTTCGGCCAGGGTCCAATCGATGAGCAAGACACCTGCAGGGAGGAGAGGAGCAACCATGGATGTCGGACGATTCGCCCTGGCCACCGCCATGGTCGGCGCCATCACCGCCTCAGCCCTTGCCGGAACCGTGGATGTGGAATTCACCGGCACCGGTCTCGGTCGCGCCGTCCGCACGCACTTCGCCGAGCGTGCCCTGAACGTGTTCGCCGGGCAGTTGAGGCACACCTTCTCGAACGGGACGGGACAGGGCAGCGCGCTGAATGGCGACCATCTCACCTATTGCACCGAACTGGTGCAATATGTCGTCTCCCATCCATCCCCGTATGAAACGGCCCTGCTGGAAGACGTTCCGAGCACGAGCCCCATGGGGCCGGACCGGGCCCAGGCCGTGCGCGATCTCTACGCCTACGCCGACGGGTCGCAGTTCGCCGCGGTCGGCTCCTCGGAGAACCGGGACTTCGCCGCCGCGTTCCAGATCGCCGTCTGGGAGGCGGCCTACGACTACGACGGCACAGCGGGCAGTCTCGATGTGGCGGGCGGCGACCTGTGGGTGACGGGAACCGGAGGCGGCCCGCTCTCGGCCGGGATCAGCGGTTACCTTGACGACCTGTTCGGGGCCGTCGGCACCGGCGCGGAAGTCCCCCACCTGATCGCCGTCACCAGCGAGCAGTACCAGGACCAGCTCGTGATGATCCCCCTGCCGGCCCCGCTGATTATCGGTGCGGTGGGCCTGGCCGCCGTGATCTGGCGGCAGCGCAAGCTCGCCCGCTCGAGCGCGTGAACGGCCGCGCGCAGGCTCCTTGACGCAAAACGCACGAGGTGCGGATGGACGCCGTCCTTTCCCATGCGCCGCCGCTCCCGATGCGCGGCTGAGAACGCCCGGATCGCCGATGCGGGAGCCCGCGATCAGAATCTCCGAGGCTGATGCAAGGCCACTCGCCGCCTCCCCTCCGACGGCGGGACCGCAGTCCGCAGGAGCCCGGACCACCGGGCCGCACCCTCCGGCGGACCGCGACGGATGCCCGGGACGATCCCGGGTCGGCCGGACCGGCCGCGGCGGCGAAGCCGGCCGTCCAAATCGTTGCCGAAAGGTTGTCGCCTGCGGCCTTGACTTCCCGCGCGAAAACGATCCAATACGGCTCGCTGATCCCGCACCATGCGGTGGCAGGCTGTTCTCCACGGAGAGCCATCAATGTTCGATCCGATTTATCCGTCGACTTCCGATGCGATGATGTGGCCGTCCGGCAACGACACGGATGTGGCCGTCCTCGACCCGATTGTCGAACCGTTCCGGGCCGGCAGCTTCGTCCATCACCTCTGCGTCTCGTCGCCAGGCATGCCCCTCGGCTGGGAAGACGCCGACGTGGAAGAGCAGGAAGACGAAGACGAGGACGATGACGAACTGCTCGGCTTTGACGATGACGAAGACGAGGACTACGAAGACGAGGACTACGACGACCTCGACGACGACTTGTACGATGATGAGGACGAAGAGGACGAAGACGAGGACGAAGACGAGGACGAAGGCGAGGACGAGAAAGAGGAAGAGGACGCGGACGATGAGGAGGAGGAGCTCTTCGATGAAGATGAAGAGGAGCAGCTCTGAGTCGCCGTGTCGACGGCAATCATCATCGCCCGATCACGTCGCCCCGGGGCCTCAATTGAATTAAGCAGCGGGCCTCTTCCGGCACGACCTCGCGGCGCGGCGCTTACCGCACGGTGAGGGTCCGCTTATCGTCGTGGCGGCCGACCTCCAGCGCCCGGCCATGAATGCCGTCGGCGGAGGCGTGCAGCGCATCGCACAACAGCAGCACCGCGGGCACATGGGGATAGTCGCGTCGCAGTTGCTCGACTTTCTCGGACATCGGCGAGCCGTTGTCGCGGTAAAGGCGTTTGTAGGCGTCCTTGACAGCCTCGATGTGCTCGGGGCTGTAGCCGCGGCGGGTCATGGCGATGGAGTTGATGGCGCGTACTTCGGCGGGATTGCCCTCGACAATCATGAACGGCGGGACATCCTTGGTGATGCGGGCCAGTCCGCCGACAAAGGCGCACGTCCCGACCGTGGCGAAATGGTGCAGGCCCGCGCCGCCGCCGATGTTGGCGCCGTCCTCGACGTGCACGTGCCCGGCGAGCATCACCTGATTGGCGATGCAGATTTCACTTCCGATGATGCAATCGTGGGCGATGTGGGCGGCGACCATGACCAGATTGTCGCTGCCCAGCGCGGTCACGCCCCCGCCGTTGCCCGTACCCCGGTGGATGGTCACATGCTCGCGGATCTTGTTGCGATCGCCGATGCGGCAGGTGGCCCGCTCCCCCTGGAACTTCTTGTCCTGGGGATCGGCGCCGATGACGGAAAAGGGAAAGACCTCGTTGTCGACGCCGATGGTCGTCAGCGACTGGACGACCACGTGGTTGTGCAGCACCGTCCGGTCGCCGATGACGACCTCCGGCCCGATGAGGCAATACGGACCGATCTGGACGCCCTCACCGATAATCGCGGACGGATCGATGATTGCACTGGGGTGTATCTTCGCCATCGGCGTGTGCTCTCTTTCGGTGGGCCGGACCGGCGAAGGCCGCACCACCGACCGATTGGGCGGACGCCCCTACTCCGGTTCGGCGTCCACCATCATGAACCTGATCTGGGCCTCGGCGGCCAGATTCGACCCCACGAAGGCCCGGCATTTCATGGTTCCCGTTCTCGCCTTGGCCCGTACGGCCTCGGCCTCAATGATGAGCTGATCGCCCGGCGTCACGGGACGCCTCAGCTTGACCCTGTCCAGACTGAGGAGCACGGCCAGCTTGCCGGCGTGCTCGAGCTTCTGGCTCATGAGCAGGCCGCCGAGCTGGGCCATCGCCTCCACGATCAGCACCCCGGGCATGATCGGGGTGCCGGGGTAATGTCCCTGGAAGAACGGCTCGTTGATGGTCACGTTCTTCACGCCGATCGCCTTGCGGTCCCCCTCCAACTGCACCACGCGATCGACCAGGAGCATCGGGTAGCGGTGGGGCATGATGCGCTGGATGGCCCGGATGTCGAACTCCTTGCCGTGCAGCAGCGCCGCGCGGCGGCGGGAGACCGCCATCTGCTCGATGATCTTCAGGGCCAGCCGGCGGTTGAGCTCGTGCCCGGACTTGTAGGCCACGAATCGCCCGTGCACCTCGCAGCCCACCAGGTACAGATCGCCCAGCAGGTCCAGCACCTTGTGTCGCACCGGCTCGTTGTCGAAGCGGTATTCGTTGTCGATCGGGCCGTCGTCGTCGATGACGAGCACATCCCGGGGCGTGA
>Ga0272441_10003553_pt1 | contig 29520 bp, 27 predicted proteins | sample SSMProp6N_FD_193582 | JGI IMG/M metagenome (GOLD analysis project Ga0272441, IMG submission 193582) | Marine sediment archaeal communities from Little Sippewissett salt marsh, Falmouth, MA, United States - SSM-Prop-6N | ecosystem: Environmental > Aquatic > Marine > Wetlands > Sediment ... | reverse complement strand
TATTAATATTCTATAGGAAAGATCACATGCATGACCAATTTATTTTAGTAAAAGTGTAAAAACAACACGAACTTAGTACATTTTATTCAAAAATAGAATCGATAATATCAAGCGTTCATGCATAAAACATGTACTGCATTATTCAATTTTCTTTCTTTGCAAATATTTTTTGATAAAATATTAAAAAATAAAAATAAATCAAACTTAAGGTAATTATTAGCTAAATGTTACTTAAAGCAGAAAAATGTAAACAAAAGGAGATTAGGATAATTTGAATAATATATCTTACTCAAGATTACTTAATAAAACATTGGAAATATATATGAAGGGTAATTATATGGATGCCTATCATTTTATCACAAATCATTCTCATAACGTAAAAGGAGTTATGGCTAAAATATACAACTTTCGATTTGCCATTGCATGTAAGGCCGGACTTACAGGATTAGCATTGCAGATAATGGGTGAAGCCATCATTGGAAAAAGAATTTGGTATTCATACCAGTATTTAATGGAAGACGATGATTTGGAGCTATTAAGAAAATCAAATGAATTTCGCAAGTTGGTTAATATATGCAAAAACAGAGAGATGGAAGCAAAAATAAACGAGAAGCCTGAACTAAGAATTTATTTGCCGGGAAATATGGATAAAACAGTTAATTACCCTTTAATAATGGCATTACATGGTGATCAGGAGAATATTCATATCACTGAAGAATATTGGATTTCAAGCATTGAAAAAGAATGTATTCTGGCTTTACCTCAATCTTCTCAGGTGCAATTTTCTGAGGGTTACGAATGGAAAGATATGGAAAAAGGTCTACTTGAAATACAAGTGCATTACAATAAATTATTAAAAAACTACAATATTAATCGTGAGCTAACTATTGTTGCAGGATTTTCTGCGGGAGGTAGAATAGCTGTATATTCAATTCTAAAAGACATTATTCATGTAAAAGGACTTGTATTGGTTGCACCATGGTTACCGGAAATTGATAGTTGGTTTCCCATGATTCAAAAGTTAAAAGAAAGAAATATTTCTTGTTATTTGGTTTGTGGCGACAAAGATAAAGATTGCTATGCATGTACGATAAAGTTTGCAGAAATATTAAAGATGAAAAAGGTACCATATAAATTAAAAATATTGAAAGGCCTTGATCATGAATATCCGGAGGATTTTAAAACGATATTGCAAAATGCATTACACTATTTTTCAATATTTTAATTTTGGAGAAAATGACGAAAGTTGATTTTTTTATTAAAAATTTGTAAGAAAACCATTAATAAATTTATCTTGCTTTATTTTTATAAAATGATGTAAACTATTTTATAAGATAAAAAATCATGGTAAAATGATTAAAACGAAATTTAGTGTAATCAAAATTGTATTAACTAAATATTCACCTTTAAGTTTACATAAAAATATTTGTATTATTATTGGGGAAAATAAAAAATAGATTCGATTAAAAGGAGAATGAAAATTGAAATCAATTAAAGGAACAAGAACTGAAAAAAATTTACTTGCTGCATTTGCCGGAGAATCTCAAGCCAGAACCCGATACACCTATTTTGCCAGTGCAGCTAAAAAAGCCGGTTTTGAACAAATAGCTGCTATTTTTTTAGAAACTGCAGAAAATGAAAAGGAACATGCTAAACGCTTCTTTAAATTACTGGAAGGTGGTGAAGTCGAGATAAGTGCTTCTTATCCTGCTGGTATTATTGGAGATACTGCAGCTAACCTTATGGCTGCTGCTGATGGAGAACAATTGGAATGGACTAGTCTATATGTGGATGCTGCAAAGATTGCCATAGAAGAAGGTTTTGAGAAAGTTGCCAGACAATTTGAAGAAATTGCAAAAGTAGAAAAAGAACACGAAGCAAGATATAGGAAGTTGTTAGAAAACTTAGAAAATGGAACAGTATTCAAGAAGGAAGAAAAAAGAAGATGGAAATGCAGAAATTGCGGATATGTAATTGAATGCATGGAAGCACCGCCAAAATGTCCTGCCTGTGAACATCCTCAAGCATATTTTGAGATTAAAGAGAGTAATTACTAAATGATTCATATCTATCTATAATATTATCATAGATACTCGCATTGGATACTAAACTAAAATAAAAATCATATAGATAATTATGGGCACCTTACTCTGCATAATTGAATAAGGTGCCCATTTACATAATGACAAATACCCTTTTTCAAAGAATTTTAAAATCAAAGAGGGTAAAATAATTAAAGGAGTGATTTCAAATGGAATATCTTAGCATGTTATTTTGGGCATTTTTTATTTTTTCATTGTTAACACCCTGGTTAAAGCAAAAAAATTTAGAAGCTTCTCGAATTTCTCTAATTCACCGAATAGAAAAAGATAGAAAATCTCGGGTTATTGCGTTGATTCATCGGCAGGAGACCATGAGTATTTTGGGAATTCCTCTTATAAGATACATTAATATAGAGGATTCTGAGGCTATTTTAAGAGCTATTCGGCTCACAGATTCAGATATGCCAATAGATATCATCTTGCATACTCCGGGAGGTTTAGTGTTGGCAGCCGAACAGATTTCCATGGCACTTATCCGACATAAAGCAAAAATTACCGTATTTGTCCCACATTATGCCATGAGTGGGGGTACCATGGTTTCCCTGGCTGCAGATGAAATTATCATGGATGAGAATGCGGTCTTGGGACCGGTTGATCCGCAATTAGGACAATATCCCGCAGTTTCCATTCTAAAGGTATTACAAGATAAAGATAAAAATAAAATTGATGATGAAACAATGATTCAAGCTGATATTGCTGCAAAAGCTATCCGACAGGTTAAAGAATTTGTAAAAAAAGTGCTGATTGGTAACAAATGTAGCAAAGAAAAAGCAGAAAAACTTGCACAGATTCTCACAGAAGGTCGTTGGACTCATGATTATCCGATTGCTTTTGAAGAAGCAAAGGAATTAGGTTTATGTGTTTCCAATGAGATGCCAAAAGAAATTTATGAATTAATGGATTTATATCCACAAAATCCTGGTAAGCGTCCTTCGGTACAATACATACCTCTACCATATAAAAAACCTGTAAAATCACCGGATAAAAGATAAATATTTATTTGTATTACCCTGAAGGGCAGAATATCGCAGACATGGCAGTGAATGAATGAGCAGGTGGTGGTATGTTTCGATGGGTCTTATAATAAGATCGGTGAAATATAGCGCGTATCATCCGAATTTTACGTATTATCTTTCTGCTGAAAACATCGCTCCTCTATCCTAAATTGTGACATACTGGGACAATAAATAACTGTTTCCCAATAACTTTCAAAAATTTTTCCGGATGTGGGATGATAGAATAAAATATTCAAATGGCCACATCCAATGACAGTGATCATGCCCGGCGCAACAAAGTATCCGAATCGGTACATAGAATCATGGCTTAAGCTGTCGGCAGGTTCAGGAAAAAAGATTTTTATTAATCCAAAGGCAATCGGAAAGAAATTTTCGTTGTTGGTTACCAGGATACTTTGTCTTTGCTAAGATTTAAATAAAAAAGGTCTATCAGGATAGGTAAATTTAAAAACCCGGGATTTAGGTCAAGAGAAGCTTGAATTATCTTAAAGTATCACAGGCGCTCCAGCGAGCTATCTGTTGTTTTATTGAGATAATATCAATATGTGTTTTTTTATGAAAAACATTATTTGCTTATCAGATAAGAAAATATCTATATAAACAGGTTGACCCAGAAGTCAAAATTTAATCCTTAGATGATTGGATTTTTATGGGTATATGTAGTAAGATATTAGATATTTATATGAAATCGTAAAGTTCTTTAGTGAACTTTTAATAAGATATTTCAGCTATTTGGAGCTTATGTAAATATTATATAACTATGCAGGAGGATTTTATGGAATCAAAGGAATCCAATTTAACTGATAATTTTATTCAAGACATCATTAATAATGATAAGGAAAATAACAAATATCACCGAAAGATACATTTGAGATTCCCACCGGAACCGAATGGATATTTACATATTGGACACGCAAAATCAATTTATTTGAATTTTGGAATTGCAGCCCAGAATGATGGTTTGTGCAATCTTCGTTTTGATGATACAAATCCAAGCATGGAAGATACAGAATATATTGATTCGATCATTCGCGATGTAAAGTGGTTGGGATATGATTGGGAGGATCGTCTTTTTTATGCTTCAAATTATTTTGAAGAGATGTATGAGTATGCTTTGCAAATCATTCGAGCAGGTATGGCCTATGTATGCGACTTAAATCCAGAAGAAATAAGGACTTTTCGAGGGGATTTTAATAGGCCAGGAGTTGAAAGCCCATTTAGAAATAGATCCGTAGAAGAAAATTTGGATTTATTTGCTAGGATGAAGAATGGTGATTTTCCGGATGGCTCACGGGTGTTAAGGGCAAAAATTGACATGTCTTCTCCCAATTTAAATATGCGGGATCCGGTTTTATATCGTATTTTAAGAGCTACTCACCACCGGACAGGAAATGAGTGGTGCATATATCCCATGTATGATTATGCACATCCACTGGAAGATTATTATGAAAACATCACCCATTCTGTTTGCACCCTTGAATTTGAAGACCACCGTCCCTTATATGAATGGGTGTTAAATGTCTTAAATTTACCTGAACCACCACAACAAATTGAGTTTGCCCGACTCAATATAACCAATACGATTATGAGTAAACGCAAACTACGTAAGCTGGTGGAAGAAGGATATGTTTCCGGATGGGATGACCCCAGATTTCCAACGATTTCTGGTTTGCGCAGAAGAGGCTATACTCCGGAAGCTATAAGGAATTTTTGCAATCAAATTAGTATATCCAAGAGCAATAGTGTGGTGGATATCCGGTTTTTAGAACATTGCATTCGGGAAGATCTAAACAAACGTGCACCGAGAGTAATGGGTGTTCTAAGACCAATGAAATTGGTAATTGATAACTATCCGGAGAACTATACTGAAGAAATGGAAGCTGAGAATAATCCGGAAGATCCAGATGCCGGTGTTCGTAAAATACCATTTTCAAGGAATATATTTGTTGAAAAGGAAGATTTTTGTGAAAATCCGCCCAAAAAATATTTTCGTCTATCTCCTGGGAGAGAAGTCAGGCTAAAAAATGCATATATTATCAAGTGTGTGAATGTGGTAAAAGATGAAAATACAGGAGAGGTTAGAGAAATCCACTGCACTTATGATCCAGACAGTAAAAGTGGAAAACCAGGGGCTAAACGCAAGGTGAAGGGAACATTACATTGGGTTTCAGCTGAACATGCTTTAAAAGTAGAGGTTCGCTTATATGACTATCTTATTCTTGAAAAAAATGATGAAAACGATGTATCCCGGGAAGAGGATTTCATAACAAAATTAAATCCAAAATCAGTTGATATTTTAGAAAATTGTTTGTTAGAACCAGCATTATCTAACGCAAAATCCGGTGAGAGATATCAATTTTTAAGAAAGGGATATTTTTGTAAAGATCAGGATTCAACGAAAGACAAATTAATCTTTAACCAGATTGTTTCTTTAAGAGACAGCTGGGCAAAGATTATGAATATAAACAAAAAAAACAATAAGTAAATCATTTTCCTCCATAAAAAGATGAAATAATATATCATTGATTAAAATCAATAATAAGAAATCCGAATAGAATCATTTTCGGATTTCTTATTTTATAAAGAAGGGAAACAATATCACTGTATAGAATATATATATGAATTGTTGCTCCATAAAACTATGTTTTTTAACAAAATAAAGAGATATTTTTTTTAAGTGCATGGGTAAAAAAAACAATTTACGAGTGAGAAAAAATTGAATAATCAAGTCTTTTCTGTTATAAATAGAAAAGCAAAAACATTGGTAGGATTAATATATTATGATGATTGTAAAAGATAAGAGGTTGAATTTTGGCATCAATATTGCAATAAGCGTTATCATATTTTTTTATTTACTTCATAAACTTAGTTGGCTGATTACTTATTTTAGTGTAGCGTTTATACTTGCATATTTTTTTGATCCTCTATACGAATTTCTACTAAAGAAGAGAACTCCGAAAATATTTTCCATTTTATTGATATTTTCAATCATTATCGCCTTAATGATAGTCATTATATTTTTAGTGATACCGAGCCTGATCAATCAGTTAACAATTTTGTACAATGAAGTTCCTAATTTATTCGAAGATTATCAAAAATTAATATTGTCGATAAAACCTCAGCTTTCAAATTTTATAAATCCTGAAAATGTTGAGATATTAATCAAGGAAAACTTTTCAGAATTACAAAAGAATATTCTTGGATTTTCACAGAATATAATTTTCTATTTGTCAGGAATGGTTTCAAGCATTACTTTTGGAATAGTTATTATTCCGCTAATCCTTTTCTACCTTTTAAGAGATATGCTGATTTTTAAAGAAAATCTTTATAATTTTGTATCAAAGAAAAATAAAGAAGAATTTAAAGAAATTGTAGAAAGGATCGATACTATTATCAGCGGTTTTATTCGCGGTAGATTGATGGTCTGTACTATTGTGGGCATATTAATCGGTGTAGGATTGTATTTACTTGATTTAAAATTTGCTTTGATTATAGGTATTATCAGCGGTATTTTAAATATTATTCCATATCTGGGACCAATTGTTGGTCTTTTTCTTGCATTAATATTTGCCTTGGGACAACCATGGTGGATACTATTATTGATTATTTTTCTATTTGTCTTTGCTAATCAGGTTGAAGCAATATATCTCAACCCGACTATTCTGGGAAAAGAATTAGGCTTACACCCCTTAACAGTTATTTTTTCAATGTTAGTTTGCGGACAAATTTTAGGTATATTAGGTGTTTTAATTGCTGTGCCTCTAGTTGCAATTTTAAAGGTATTATTTGTCAAATACTTAATCCAGGAGGATTAGAATAGATTAATGAAAAAAGTTTTCAGCATCATATTTGCAGCAATTGTAATTATAAGTTTTGTATCATTACAAGCTTGCCTTGCAGATTCTCAAATTAAAATTTTAGTCGATCAAAAACCTCTAAATTCATCTGTGTCGGCATTTATTGAAAACGAAAAAGTGTTTATTTCCGCTCGAAATATCGTTGAAGAACTTGGTGGCAGAATTACCTGGTTTTCCGCATTGAAACTTTTTACCATAAATATTGACAATCATATTGCCCGTTTAGTTATTGATGATCCCGGGATGGAAGTGGATAATAAGAAAATTCAATTGGAATCTGGTGCAAAGATTATAGAGAATCGGGTCATGATTCCTTTGGAAGTACTACAAAATATCCTGGCAATTAACATTAATTGGGATAATCAAGGAAAGATTTTAAATATTAATTCAATAAAACCAGCATTATTAAACATTAGAAATTACTCTCATGACGACAAGACCAGAGTGGTGATTGACCTGAGTGAATCAGTATCTTATTCGGCAAATATATTAGCAAATCCTGATAGAATTTACATTGACATTAATGGTTCTATTTTGAAATTAGATGAATCACAGAAGAAAATGGACATCCAGGATGATACGGTTAAGACGGTTAATATTGCCATGTATAATCCGGAGACAATAAGGATCGTTCTTGAACTTTATCAGGAAAGTAGATATGAAATATTTGACTTGAAAGATCCCGAAAGAATTGTTTTAGATGTGTTCAAAAATGATGATAAAAAGGAAATTGTTCAAGAAAAAATTCCTGTTCAACCAGTGAAAGAAAATTTAGTTATCCCGGTAGATTCGAGCAACAAGATAGTTATCATTGATCCGGGCCATGGGGGGAGCGACCCGGGAGCAATTGGGCCGAGTGGAATAAAGGAAAGTGAAGTTACATTAAAGATTGCTCTTCAATTGGAAAAATTATTAAAAAATAAAGGGATTCCATGTTATCTTACAAGGAACACGAACAAATTTGTTTCTCTGGAAGATCGAACTATTTTTGCTAATAAAAAAAATGGATTTGTTTTTATTAGCCTGCATGCTAATTCCGCAGCCAAAAATCGACCAACGGCAACAGGAATTGAAACTTTTGTATTAAGCTCAAAATATATTGGTGCTTCCGCAAGAGATGTGGCAGACAGGGAGAATAGAGCTAGTAGAACTCATCCTGAAGTGGATAGTGATCTGGCGCTAATCATCGCTGATTTAGAGGAAAGCGCAAATATCCAATATAGCCTGGATTTTGCAGAAATCATACAGAAAAAATTAGTGGAGACTTTAAAATTAAAAAATAGAGGAGTTAAACAAGCTCCATTTGTCGTTTTGAAAGGTGTGAACATGGCAGCTGCTCTAGTGGAAGTTGCATTTATCTCTAATTCCCAGGAAGAAAAATTATTGAATAATTATGATTTTGATGTAAAAGCAGCACAAGCATTATTCAATGCAATTAAATTATATATCGGTAATGCTTCCAAAGAAGGATAAAGTGTTTTAATGGCTAAAAAGAAAAAAAATCAGAATAAAAAAAAAGTGAAATCTATTTTTTTTAGACTACTACTTATCGCTTTAATTATTATTTCAGGTTATTTTTTATTTTCACGATTTTTGTTGCCAGCATACTATCAATACATCAAAAAACCGGTTACTAATATAAAGGAAGAACTAATTAAAGAAGAAGTGGTAAAACCTGAAATTGTATCGGAAGAAGATATGGTAAGAATTAAGTTATATTTTTCGGATATAGATGAGATGTACCTGATTGCAGAAGATAGAGAGCTTCCCAAATCCTCAAATCTGGCAAAACAAATTATTAATGAGCTTATCAAAGGTTCGGGTTATAAAAATCACTATGCAACAATACCAGAAAATACCATACTAAATGAAGTATATATTGTGGACGACATAGTCTATGTTGACTTATCACAGGATATTGTGTTAAACCATCCTGGAGGAAGTAGCAGTGAATTAATGACCGTGTATTCTCTGGTAAATTCTTTAACTGAGATGCCAGTCATTAAAGGTGTGCAATTACTTATTGATGGAAAACATAGAGAGACTTTGGCCGGACATATTGATATTAGCATGCCACTACTTAGAGATGAAGATTGGATTAAACCGTAAAGAAATATCAATTTTTAAATAAAGGAGAAAGTAAAATATTTCACATTATCACTCAGGATTTAATCCAATTTTTTAGTAACAAGATAATTATCATTGCACTTATTACCTGGTTATTCAATCAAACATTGAAGATTGCACTTTATTATCTTGATGAAAAAAAGTGGGATATTGGAAGATTTTTTGGAGCGGGAGGAATGCCCAGTACCCATTCAGCTATTTCAATGTGTGTCGCTGTATCAATTGGATGCAAGGAAGGTTGGGATTCCAGCTTATTTGCTCTAGCTATGGTTATTTCAATGATTGTCATGGCAGATGCTGCAGGAGTTCGTCGTGCTACAGGAGAACAGGCAAAAATATTAAATAGAATCATTTTAGAATTCTTTGAAGAAATAAAAATCAAAGATGAGCGACTTAAGGAATTGGTAGGGCACACACCTTTTGAAGTGATTGTTGGAGCCATTATAGGCATTGTAATATCTACAGTTCTTTCATTCTATTTTCACCTCAGATAATTCAATTTAAAAGATATATTAACCTTTATTAAAGGACTAACTATTGAAAAATAAAGAGAAAGAAAGATTAGACATACTACTGGTAAAAAGAGGGTTTTATAACAGCCGGGAAAAAGCAAAGAGAGCAATCATGGCCGGGGAGGTATTGATTGACCATAAAAAGAGTTTAAAAGTTGGTCAAATTCTAAATTCAGATTGCTCGATTTCTCTTTTAAAGAAAAAGAGTGAATTTGTAAGTCGTGGAGGAGATAAACTCAATAAAGCAATTCTGGAGTTTACTATATCGGTTGAAGAAAAAAAAGTGATTGATGTAGGTGCTTCAACAGGGGGTTTTACTGATTGTTTATTAAGGTATGGTGCTAAAGAGGTTTATTGTATTGATGTCGGGTACGGACAATTAGCCTGGAAATTGCAAAAAGATTCGCGAGTAGTTGTTATGGATAGAACCAATATAAGATATCTTAAACCGGAAGCGTTTAATCTACTATTTGATTTGGCTACTATTGATGTATCTTTTATATCCTTGGAAAAAGTTATACCGGTTGTAAATCAGTTACTAACTCCGGAAGGAGAAATAATTGCTCTTATTAAACCCCAATTTGAAGCAGGAAAAGAATATATTCAGAAAGGTGGTATTGTTAAAAAGCCGGAAGTGCATCAGATGGTTATTGAAAAAATAAGTAATTTGGCTTTGTCGATAAACTTTGGTGTATATGGAATAATATATTCACCTTTAAAAGGAATAAACAGCAATATAGAATACCTGATTTATTTGAAGAAAGATTTATGTGCTTGCGTCAATAACACTATGGTTTTCCAGGAAATTAAAAAAGTTGTGCAAGAAGCTCACACAGCACTTTCCCTAAAAAAAAACAAAACAATAAAATTCATCCATAACAAATAATTATTTATCCAAACAGCTTTAAATATCTGGGAATTGTAAATATAATTGGAGTAAATTGTTGTTCTTAATAAAAAATAAGCTATTTATTTTATTTTTCTCTATCTTCGTTTTTGTTATCGTGATATTTATCTACAAAAAAATATCTTTTTGGATATATGCAAAAAGATTAAAAAAAAGATTTAATCAAAGTAGACATGCGGAAAAGGATGCGGAAAAATATTTAAAAAAAAAAGGTTTCACGATATTAGAAACTCAAAAAAGTAAACCAATACACATTACAATCGGAGATAAAATACATCAGTACTTGATTAGGATAGACTATTTAGTTAAAAGGAATGGCCGAATCTATGTGGTAGAGGTAAAAAGTGGCGACAAAAGCCCATACATTACAAATAGGGATACCAGAAGACAGATGTTGGAATATTACTTAGCCTACAAGCCGAGCGGCATTTTATTATTAAATATGAAGAATAAGAATCTTTCTGAAGTTAAGTTTCAATTCGAAAATACTTCTCAGCAGTGGATTAGGAATACTCTTTGGTTTTTTGCCGGAATAGCATTTTCATTGCTTGTATATTATTTATTTTTTGGAGGGTAGAATGAAATTGCACTATCTTGGATTAATTGTGAATCATAAAAAAAAGAAAGCTCTCGATGTAGCGAAAAAAATAGTAGACTGGTCAAATTTAAAAGATATAAAAGTATGCATTGAAAAAATAGAAGGACAATCAGCGATTAGTGATGCAGTAGATTGTTTTCAGGAATCATTTCTTAAAAAAGCAGAACTTGTTATCTCATTAGGAGGAGACGGTACTTTATTAAGGGCAGCAAGGCTGGCTTCTTTAAAAAATATTCCTGTTTTTGGAATTAATTTAGGTGGTTTGGGTTTTCTTACACAAATAGGAACAGATGAATTAGAAACCTGTTTGGATAGATTGTTCAGGGGTGAATATTTTATTGAAGAAAGAATGATGCTGGAATGCAGCATTAAAAGAAAAGATAATAAGGGAATGAATAAATTTATCTCACTTAACGATATTGTCATAGGAAAAGGAGCATTTGCACGTTTAGTTTGTTTGGCGACTTATGTGAATGATTACTATGTAATAACTTATTCTGCAGATGGATTAGTTTTATCTACTTCCACCGGTTCAACTGCTTACTCTCTCTCAGCTGGTGGACCAATCATCAATCCAAAGATCAAATGTATGTTGGTTACACCAATATGTCCTCACACTTTATCAGCAAGACCATTGATTATTGGAGAAAATGACCGGGTAAGGATTGATTTGGAATCGGTAGATGAAGAGGTTATGCTGACAATTGATGGGCAGGTAGGTTTTTCCTTAAAATACAAGGATGAGGTGACAGTGAAAAAATCAAGGCATAAAACAAAACTAATTACTTTTAAGGAAAAAAATTTTTACACAATTCTTAGAGAAAAATTGAAATGGAGTGGCCAGGTCAACTTTTAAGGAGCGAAACAGAAAACCAATGTTATTTCAGTTAAACATCAATAATATGGCATTAATTAGAACATTAAATATTGAATTTGAAGAAGGATTGAATGTTCTGACTGGTGAAACCGGAGCAGGAAAATCTATTATTATTCAGGCAATCAATATTATTTTAGGAAACCATGCATCTTCTGATTTAATCAGAGAAGGTGAAAATAATTTGCTTGTTGAAGGATTATTCATTATCTCAAAACCAGAAAAAGAATGGTTGAATAATATCTATCCAAACATGAAAATAATAGATGATGCCCTCATTATTAAAAGGGAAATTAACAAAAAAGGTAGAAGTAAATGTTACATTAACGATAGATTATTAAATCTTACAGCATTGCAAAAAATCGGACGCTTTTTAGTAGATTTACACGGTCAGCATAGTCACCAATCTCTTCTTGATTCTTCTAGTCATATAGATTTGTTAGATAGATTCGGAGGAGAATCCATTCTGAATTACAGGAATGAATTATCTTTGTCTTACCGTTTATGGAGAAGCAAGATGAAAATCCTTTTAGAGATTAATTTTAAAAAAGACGAAAATCTTAAAAAAATAGATTATTTGAAATTTCAATCAAAAGAAATAGAGGAGGCATTTTTATCAATAGATGAAGATCGGGTATTAGAAGAAGAGGAGGTACTCATCAAAAACAGTAAGCGAGTGCTTGATGTCATGGAAAAAGCTGTAGAAGTACTTCACGAGGGTGGCTTTGAACAAATATCTGTTAGAGATATTGTTAGCGAGATATCTTCCAATATGTCCGGGATTGTATCTTTGGATAAAAGAATTGAGCCAATACAAAAGAATTTGCAGGAAATAGGGTATCTGCTCGAAGATACGGTTGATAACATAATTAATTACAAGGATAAGATTAATTTAAATCAACAGAGGCTTAAAGAGATAGAAGAGAGATTGAATATCATTAATCATCTGAAAAATAAATATGGAAACACCATAGAAAAAATATTAAACTACCATGATTCGATCCAAAATGAGCTAGATAAAATTGATTATAATGATGAAAAAATTGGAAAATTACAAGAGGATATTGAAGATTTAGAGGAAAATATCTCACTAATTTCCAAAAAATTAAGCAATGAAAGAATAAAAATTGCGCTAAAAATCGAAAAAGAAGTCATGAGCGAATTAAATGAGTTAAAGATGAAAAATTGTCATTTTGCAGTAATCATTGCACAAAGTGAGGTAGAAAACGGTATTGATATCGGTGGGAAGAAATATAAAATGACCGAAAAGGGAATTGATAATATAGAATTTTTAATATCTCCAAATCCCGGAGAAAGTTTACGACCATTGGCTCAAATTGTATCTGGCGGAGAAGTTTCAAGGATAATGTTGGCTTTGAAATCAATTCTTTCTGAAGTCGATCAAATACCAACTTTGATCTTTGATGAGGTTGATAGCGGAGTTGGAGCCAGATTAGGAGAAGTAATTGCAGATAAATTAAAAAATATAGCAAAAAAAAGACAGGTAATTTGTGTTACTCACTTACCTCAGATTGCATGTAAATCGCAAAAGCATTTTTATATTGAAAAAAAAGTAATTGAAAATTCCACCTGGATTGGAATAGGGGAAATAGAAAGTGAAGATCAGGTAATGGAAATTGCCAGGATGATTGATGGAAACAGAATAAGCGATATAACGATTATGCATGCAAGGAAGATGTTAAGTCGCTAGAAGAGAAAAATATTTTTAATTTTAATTGCTGCTCCGGTAAATTTAATCAATCAACCTTTCCGGACACTGCTAAAAAGAAAAATATTTAGTTCTATTCTACAATCATTAAAAAATATTTTCTATAGAGCTTTTAGGAGACTTAAAATCAGGTTAAATTGGACTTAACTGGTAATTGTTTCCTTGAAAATTATGTGCAAAACTATATATCTGATAGTATATCGTTTTATTATTTAAATTTTTTCAGATGATAGAAAGAATAGAAAAATATTTTACGGAAAATGAATTTGTTTTTGTAAAGAGAATTATGCACAGGGATGCAATGCGAAAAATATTATGATAAACCTTATTTTACAGGTGTAAAAATGAGCTTATTTTTAATGTGATTTCAACTAATGCTTTTTCTATTTTTTCTGGAAAGAGTATGACAGAGAACAATCGCTAAAAATGCTCAACTCGGAAGGATATCACGTGACTTTAAATTAGATGATAATGGATGCTGTTTTCAAAAAAAAGAAATAAAAAAATGATGTTTGTATTCATCTAATGAATTAGATTATAAGGATAAAGGGTACGAAATCATGACTGGAAAGACCGATATAAACAATAATAAACGCTTGCTAAATGAGATTGAAAAACAGAACGAAATTCAAAGTACTTTAAAAGCAATCATTCATTCCACGGATGATGCAATTTCAGTGGTGGACGAAAAAGGTCTTCAGACTATTATTAATCCTGCATACACCCGGCTTACTGGGCTGACCGAAGAAGATGTTTTAGGGAAACCGCCTACAACTGATATTGCCGGTGGTGGCGAAAGTATGCATTTAAAAGTGTTGAAAACAAGAACAGCAGTTCATGGTGCAAGGATGCGCGTTGGTCCAAACAGAAAAGAAGTTATTGTAAACGTATCACCGGTTATCATGGAAGGAAAACTAAAGGGTAGTGTAGCAGTCATTCATGATGTATCGGAAATTAAATACTTAAGCCAGGAATTGCAACGATTTAAGCAAAGAGTTAGGGATTTGGAAACTAAATACACCTTTAAAGATATAGTAGGAAATAGCAGAGGGATGATTATTGCGAAAGAACAAGCGAAAAAAGCTGCAGAAACCCCTGCAACTGTTCTCCTGCATGGTGAGAGTGGAACAGGTAAAGAGCTTTTCGCACATGCTATCCATCATGCCAGTAAACGGAAAAATCAACAATTTATCAGGGTAAATTGTTCTGCATTGGTTGATACTTTGCTGGAAAGCGAACTGTTCGGGTACGAAGGAGGGTCTTTTACCGGGGCAAAAAAAAGTGGAAAAAAGGGATTGTTTGAAGAAGCTGATAAGGGTACAATTTTCTTGGATGAAATCGGGATGATGAGTTTGAACCTACAGGCAAAATTATTACGGGTTCTTCAGGAAAAGGAAATTGTCAGAGTGGGCGGAAGGAGCTCAATTAACGTCGACGTTCGCATTATTTCAGCTACTAATATAGATCTTCATCATGCGGTTGAAGAAGGTCGGTTTAGAGATGATTTATACTATCGAATCTATGTTATTCCTATATATATTCCTCCCCTAAGAGAGAGAAAAGAAGATTTACCTTTACTAGTTAATAATCTGATTAGAAAATTCAACCAGGAATTTGGCAGAAATATAAAGGACATTTTTCCTGAATCCCTAAATATGCTATCAGAATATTCCTGGCCGGGAAATGTCAGGGAACTGGAAAACGTCATTGAAAGAGCAGTTATTAGTATGAAGATGAGTGAGGAAATAATATTACCTAAACATATCCCTTTTCTGGAAGGGTTAAGCAGAATTCAGCAAGAACCATTGATTGGAATTCTTCCTAAAAAATATTCGATAGTAGATAAAATAAAAACAGAAAAAGCCACTTTGAAAGATGTAAAAGACAATACAGAAAAGAAATTAATTGTCAATTCGCTGAAAGATTCAGATGGTGATAGCATTAAGGCTGCAAAAGAACTTGGAATTAGCCTGAGAAGTTTCTATTATAAAATTAAGAAATATAATATTAAAAAGAAATATTATTTAGAATAAATAAAATCATTCATTAACGAATGGTAAGCATGTTTATCTCATTGTTTTATAATGACTAAATAATTAAGTGTGATAAATAATGCGTATTAATTGTGTTGATTTGCTATGCTTCGAAGAGTGTCCTTTGAAATTAGTACATTATTAAAAATTTCAATATAAGTAATATATTGCAAAAAATGCAAGTAATGTAAAAAAAAGAAATATATTCAATTTGTCATTTATGCAGAAAGACGGTTTTATCGCTAAAAAAGCTGTCTTTCTGTTTTTTTTATTGGCAAAATAATTGGCACAAAAATTGCTTTATTTAAATTATAGAGAAGATTTGCAAACTTTAGAGACAATATTTTGTCATTTAGTGATCTAAAAGTTTAAATAAATCTAAGTTTTGGTTTATATTTTTATATTAAAAATATTAAAGGAGAGAAAAATGTCAATAAATGCTAATGATTTTTATTCTGAAATTGCCGCAAAAATGAACGCTTCCGCCATTCGTGAAATATTAAAACTTGTCCAAAATCCTAAAGTAATTTCCCTGGCAGGAGGAATGCCTGATCCCAATACTTTTCCAGTTGAAGATATCAAGGAAATAACTCAAAAAGTTCTCACAGAGAATAGTGCAAGAGCATTACAGTATAGCAGCACGGAAGGATTACCTGGATTAAGAAGATGTATTTTGGATAACCTGGCTAAGGACGATGTCCATGGAGAATTGGATAATATTATGATTAGCTCCGGTTCGCAACAGGGATTGGATTTGGTCGGTAAGGCATTTTTAAGTCCGGGAGATGTTGCTATTGTTGAGCTACCGAGCTACTTGGCAGCTTTAAATGCTTTTAAGAGCTATGGTTGTGAAATGGTTGGTATTCCGATGGATGATGACGGGATGAAAATGGATGTTTTAAAAGAAAAATTGATTCAGCTAAAAAATACCGGAAAGAGAGTTAAATTTATCTACACGATCTCTAATTTTCAAAATCCTGCGGGTGTTACGCTGTCATTGGAAAGACGCAAAAAGCTAATAGAGCTTGCCCATGATTTTAATGTGTTGATTGTAGAGGACAATCCGTATGAAAAATTAAGATTCGAAGGTAAATCCATTCCTTCGATATATTCAATGGAAAAAAATGGTTCAGTAGTTAGTTTAGGAACTTTTTCAAAAATATTATGCCCAGGTTTGCGCTTAGCCTGGATTTTAGGCAATAAAGAGATCATAAGAAAAATGGCTATTCTTAAACAAGCAACTGACTTATGTACAAATATTATAGGGCAATTGATTGCCTTCGAGTATTGCTCTTCCGGAAAGTTGGAGAATCGTATTAATTCCAATGTAAATATTTATCGTAAAAAGAGAGATGTTATGTTAAATGCTCTGGAAAAATATTTCCCACCGGAAACAAGCTGGACAAAACCACAAGGAGGTTTTTTCGTTGTGGCCAGCTTGCCAGATTACATCGATACAGAGGAATTATTCAAAGAAGCAATCAAGGAAAACGTTGCATATGTTCCTGGAAGCCCGTTCTTCGCCGATGGTAAAGGGAAAAATACCATGCGGCTTTCTTTCTGTTACCCAAGCTTGGAAGATATAGAAGAAGGGATTAAAAGATTAGGCCGGGTTATCAGTAAAAATCTAAAAAAGAAATAAGGTTCAACATAAAGTCATTATGAAAACTAATAGTTTTTCATATTAACAATAAAAAAGCATGTATTAATCAGAAAAGGGGAAAAAAATGTTAAAGACCTTTAATGAGGTACTACAAGAGGCAAAACAATTCGGACCCAAAAAAATAGCAGTCGCTTCAGCCGCAGCCGAAGATGTTTTAACAGCAGTAGAAGCAGCAAGATTAGAAGGATTAGTAGAAGCTTTGTTGGTTGGAGAAAAAAAACAAATAGTCAAAATCGCCGAAGAAAATGGAATTGACCTAAAAAACCACACCATTATTGATATTTCTGATAAAAATGAAATCGCCAAATGCGCTGTTGAATTGGTGCGGAATAAAGACGCATCAATTTTAATGAAGGGAATGATGGGAACTGCAAGGATTTTGAAAGCGGTTCTAAATAAGGAATATGGACTAAGAACAAAGCGAATGCTTAGTCATGTTTATACGCTTGAGATTAAAAAATATAACAGATTATTAACTATGACCGATGGTGCAATGTGTATTGCTCCGGATTTAAAACAAAAAGTACAAATCGTTCAAAATGCAATTTATTACGCCCATTCGCTCGGGATTAAAGAACCAAAAGTTGCTGTGTTAGGAGCGCTTGAACTGGTGAATCCCGATATGCCAGCGACTATGGATGCTGCCTGTTTGTCAAAAATGAGCGAGAGGGGGCAAATTGTTGGAGGAATAGTTGATGGACCGTTAGGATTCGATAATGCAATTTCTAAAAAAGCGGCAGAACATAAAGGAATTAATAGCCCGGTTTCCGGTGAGGTTGATATTGCGTTGGTGCCAAATATCGAATCTGGTAATATATTTGCAAAGAGCTTAGTGTATTTAGCGGAAGCAGTTCCTGCAGGCCTATTATTGGGTGCAAAAGCTCCGGTTGTATTGGTTTCTCGTTCAGATACTGCACAATCAAAACTGTATTCTATTGCTTTGGGCGTGTTAATGAGTAAATTACAAGAGGAACAATAGGCAATGAGAAAACATTGAGGAGATTAAAAAATGCCAAAAGATTTTAATGTTTTAGTGATCAACCCTGGGTCTACTTCGACAAAATTAGCATTATATCGCAACGAGCAAGTCTTATTTGTAGAAAAAATTGAACATAAGAGCGAAGAATTGATTGGATATCAGAATATCATTGACCAATATGATTTTAGGTTGATGATTATTACTGATTTCCTAAGGAAAAAAGGAATTGATCAATCCCATCTTGATGCAGTTGTTGGCAGAGGAGGATTGTTAAAACCGATTTCCAGCGGCACATACCTTATTAATGATAAGATGCTTAATGATCTTCGTATAGCAATTAACGGTCAACATGCTTCAAATCTTGGTGCTTTACTTGCTTATGGAATTGCAAAGGGAGTATCCATCCCCGCATATATTGTAGATCCGGTCGTTGTAGATGAGATGGAACCAATAGCCAGAATTTCCGGAATGAAAGATATTCCTCGAATCAGTATATTTCATACATTAAACCAGAAAGCAATTGCCAGAAAGGCTGCAAGTGATTTAGGGATTAAATATGAAATTGCCAATTTTATCATTGCACACCTTGGTGGAGGAATTTCTGTCGGAATTCATAGCAAGGGAAGAGTAATCGATGTGAACAATGCATTAAATGGAGAAGGTCCTTTTTCACCCGAAAGAAGCGGAGGTGTACCGATTGGTGCATTAGTAGAATTATGTTTTTCCGGGAAATTTACAAAATCTGAAATAATGAAAAAAATAAAAGGAAAAGGCGGACTAGTCGGTTACCTGAATTCCAATGATATGAGAGAAATCACCAACAGGATTGAAAATGGAGATACGGAAGCAAAATTAATTGTTGAAGCTATGGCTTATCAAGTTGCAAAAGAAATTGGAGCAGGTGCAACTGTGATAAAAGGTAGGATAGATGCCATAATCTTAACTGGGGGAATGGCTTATGCGGAAGAATTTGTCAATTCGATCAGAGACAGAGTAAGTTTCTTATCGTTGGTGATGGTTTATGCCGGAGAAGAGGAAATGCTGGCTTTAGCAGAGGGTGCTCTGAGGGTATTAAATGGGACGGAGGTTGAAAAAATTTATTGAGTAAACGTATAAATATATTTGTCGGTGGTTTTGGAAGTGGAAAGACGGAAATATCGATTAATTATTCGATTGACTGCAAAAAAAAATTTCCACAGGTTGCCATTGTTGATCTTGATATTGTTAATCCCTATTTTAGAAGCAGGGAAGCAAAAGAGATTCTGGAAACTCATGGTGTGAAAATGGTTTCTCCTTCCGGAAAATTAACATATTCGGATGTGCCAATCATTTCCCCGGAAATCAAGGGTTTGATACAAAACGATGCTTTTCGCTTAATTCTGGACGTTGGAGGGGATGATGTCGGTTCAATTGTTCTGGGTAATTTTAGAAATTTTATCAAAGATTTTGATTATGAAATGTTTTTAGTCGTTAACACTTACCGTCCTTTTACCCGGACAATCTCTCAGATAAGGCAGATAGCTCAGGAGATTGAAAATGTTTCACGTTTAAAAATTACCGGAATTGTCAGTAATCCAAATTTGAGCAAGCAGACTAATGAAGAAATCATCGTGAAAGGTCATGGGGAAATTGTTAAAGCTTCCAACGCCTTAAATATTCCGATTAAATTTCTATGTGTTAATGATATTTTTGGACAATATTTTAAAAGAACAGATATCAATGAAAGAATATTTTATATAAAAACATTCATGAAATTACCATGGAATTAAATTAAAAAGGAGGAGAAAATATGGCAAAAATAGTGATTCACGAAGAAAAATGCAAAGGTTGTGAATTATGTACTGTAGCATGTCCCAAAGATATTATTGTAATGGCAAAACATTTCAATGAAAAAGGCTATCATCCTGCACAACAGATAAATCCGGAAAAATGTACCGGATGCGCTTTTTGTGCAATGACTTGTCCGGATGTTGCTATTGAGGTATTTAAATAAATTTATCAATTTAAATAATGAATATTTATCGAGGAGGTTAGTAAATGGGAGAGAAGATATTAATGAAAGGAAATGAAGCAATTGGCGAAGCAGCGATTCGTGCCGGTTGTCGATATTATTTTGGTTATCCAATAACTCCCCAAAGCGAATTAACTGCCTATATGGCAAAAAAATTATTAAAAATGGAAAATGCTTCTTTTGTTCAAGCGGAGAGTGAAATTGCTGCAATTAATATGGTATACGGTTCTGCTTCTACAGGAGTTCGAGCGATGACATCTTCATCCAGCCCGGGAATAAGCTTAAAGCAGGAAGGAATTTCCTATATTGCTTGTTCTGAAATACCATGTGTCATCGTCAATATGCAAAGAGGAGGTCCAGGTCTGGGAGATATTCAACCTGCGCAGGGAGATTATTTCCAGGCAGTAAAGGGAGGTGGACATGGAGATTATCATCTCATCGTTCTTGCTCCGTCCTCGGTTCAAGAGTTAGTCGATCTGACCATGGATGCTTTTGATCTTGCAGATAAATACCGGAATCCGGCAATGATATTAGGCGATGGACTTCTAGGGCAAATGATGGAAGCAATAGAATTCAATGAAAAACCAAAAGTGGATCTTCCTGATAAAACTGGATGGACTCTTACGGGATGCAAGGGAAGGGAACAGCGATATGTTGTTTCTTTTGACCTGGATCCAAATATTTTAGAAAAATGGAACTTAAATATTGAAAAAAAATATAAGTTACTTAAGGAAAATGAGACCAGATATGAAGCAATTAATTTAGAGAATGCAGATATGGTTATTGTTGCATATGGTACTGTTGCTCGAATTGCAAAGACGGTTGTTCAGTTAGCAAAGAAAGAAGGATTGTGCATTGGTTTAATCAGACCGATTACTTTATATCCTTTTCCGGAAAAAATCATTGCTCAAACTGCAGAAAAGGTAAAGAAATTTCTAACCGTTGAGATGAGTTTAGGGCAAATGGTGGAAGATGTTAAGCTGGCAGTCAATGGTAAAGCGGAAGTTAATTTCTATGGACGAGCTGGTGGAGTCATTCCATCTCCTCAAGAAATACTTAATAAAGCAAAAAGCTATATGTAAATTAATAAAATTATCACTTATACTATTTGGAGGTGTTTATAAATATCATGAAAAAAGTATTTGGACATCCGGAATCTTTGACTGAGGTTCCTTTTACTTATTGTCCAGGTTGCCACCATGGCATAGCGCATCGATTGGTGGCGGAAGTAATGGATGAATTGAAAATTCGCGAGAAAGCAATTGGAGTATGTCCAGTAGGATGTTCGGTCTTTGCGTATTTATTTTTTAAATGTGATATGATCTGTGCTGCTCATGGAAGAGCACCAGCTATTGCAACAGGAATAAAAAGAACGAAACCGGACACTGCCGTTTTTACTTATCAGGGGGATGGAGATTTAGCATCAATTGGAACAGCTGAGATTGTACATGCAGCGAACAGAGGAGAGAATATTACAGTTATTTTCATTAATAATGCGATTTACGGTATGACTGGTGGACAAATGGCGCCAACGACACTTATCGGTCAAGTGACACAGACTTCACCCTATGGAAGAGATCCTGAAACCATGGGATTTCCTATCAGAATGTCAGAGATGCTGTCAACTCTGGAAAAAACAGCATATATTTCAAGAGTTTCTCTTCATAAACCAGCGAATATAATCAAAGCAAAAAAATCAATAAAAAAAGCTTTTCAAATTCCACTGGAAGGTAAAGGATTTGCAATGGTCGAAATACTTTCAACTTGTCCAACAAACTGGGGCCTTAGCCCAATCGAAGCATCCAAGTGGTTAGAAAAGAATATGATTCCGTACTATCCTCTCGGTGAATTTAAAACTCCCCAGGAGGTGAATTAAATGTTAGAAGAAGTCATTATTGCCGGATTTGGTGGTCAAGGATTAATGTTAATGGGTCGATTACTGGCCTATGCCGGAATGCTGGAAGGTAGAAAAGTTGCCTGGATGCCTTCTTATGGGCCAGAGATGAGAGGTGGAACTGCTAATTGTACAGTCATTATCTCATCGGATGAAATTGCTTCACCGGTAGTACCATACCCAAAAACTGTGATTGCAATGAACAAGCCTTCTTTGGATAAATTTGAATCAACTATACAGGAAGATGGATTGATTGTTGTCAATAAATCACTAATAGACAAAGAAGTCGAAAGAGACGATGTAAATGTTTTAAAAATTCCTGCAAATGACATTGCAGATGAATTGGGAAATTTGAGAGTTGCCAATATGGTCGCACTTGGTGCATATATTAAAAAGTCTGGAGTTCTCAAATTGGAAACTATATTCAAAGCTTTAGAAAAAGCTCTTGCAGGAAAAAATCCGAAAATTATCGAATTAAATAAGGTTGCACTAAAAAAAGGTGCTGAAGTCAGTTAATAGTTATAAAACATCTATTTTTTAGGGTAAAAAATTATTTTGTAGTAAATTATTTAATTTTGAGGGATTCAGCAAGATACACATTTCATAAATAAATACTCTTAAAAAGGGGCGGAACCAACCGCCCCGAATTATTTCTATTGTTCCTTATTGCGAGTATTTAGTATAGGATAAGATAGGTAAATTACCATCAAGATTTCACACCTGACCATTCTTTTCTTTTAATTTTAACTTTTTAATATATAATAGAAAATATATTTTAGTATCTGGTAAATTTTTATTAAAATGATTTCTCTGAATGGAGAGTAAAAATAAATAATTTTAAAAGAAGAAAGGACAGATTTATGGTCAATGAGAAAAGATTAGTCAATAGTTTTATGGAATTGGTAAAAATCGATAGTGTTTCAAGGGAGGAAGCTACAGTTGCAGAGTACTTAATTACAAAATTAAAAAAAATAGGGTTAGAAGTAGAGGTTGACAATGCCGGAAAAAAAGTAAAATCTACCTCAGGAAATATCATTGCCAGGTTTAAAGGAAATAGAAATAATATTCCTGCAATTCTTTTTTCTGCTCATATGGATACCGTGTCTCCGGGGAGAAGCATTCAACCGGTTCTAAAAGACGGGAAAATCTTCAGTGCTGGAGATACAATTTTAGGAGGAGACGATAAAGCGGGCATTGCAATCATCTTAGAGACGTTGCATTTAATAACAGAAAATAATATTCTTTCTGGTGACATTGAAATTGTATTTACAATTTGTGAAGAAGTAGGATTATTGGGAGCGAAAAATCTGGATTTATCAAAATTAAAAGCAAAAATGGGATTTATCCTGGATTCTGAGGGGGATCCTGGAGAGATTATCGTATCCGCTCCTTTTCACAATGCCATCGAATTTACTTTTTTGGGTAAAGCAGCTCATTCTGGTGCTGTTCCCGAAAAAGGGATTAATGCTATCCAGGTGTCAGGGTATGCGCTTTCCCGGATGCAATTAGGAAGAATTGACAAAGAGACAACTTCCAATATCGGTACGATATCTGGTGGAAAGGCAACCAATATTGTTCCGGATAAAGTAGTATTAAAAGGTGAAGTGCGAAGTAGAAATGAAGAAAAGCTAGAATTTCAAACTGCAGAGTTAATAAGAATATGCGAGAAAACAGCGAGGGAGTTTAAAGCAAAAGTTGAAATCAAGGTTAATCGGGAATATGATGGTTATAATTTTTCAGAGAAAAAAGAGATAATAAAAACTGCTTTATTAGCAGCAAATAAGATACAGTTAACATCAGTCTTTGATGCATCAGGTGGTGGAAGCGATGTTAATGTTCTAAATAAAAAGGGCTTGACTTCGGTTGACCTGGGTATCGGAATGAAAAATGTCCATACAGTGGATGAATACATTCATGTTAAAAATTTAATAAAATCAACCGAGTACCTTGTTTCCCTAATTCAAACGGTGGCATCCGGAGATATTTAGATGAAAAAAGAAATAAAGGATTTTTGGGAAAAAACATTAAGTTCGACTGTTATTTTTAATGGCCGAATTTTAAAATTACGAAAGGATACTGTAAAGCTTCCGGATAATAGAGTATCTACCCGTGAAATCATTGAACATCCCGGAGCGGTAGTCATTCTAGCTGAGAATGATAAAAAAGAATTAATTCTAATTAAACAGTTCAGAAAAGCAACTGAAGAAGTACTTTGGGAATTACCAGCAGGAAAATTGGAAAAGGATGAAAGACCTGTTGATTGTGCAATAAGGGAATTACAGGAAGAAACAGGATATTATCCTCATAAAATTGAAGAGATAATGACTTATTATTCATCGCCGGGATTTTGCGATGAAAAATTAACACTTTATTATGCGCACGATTTAGAGGAAAGAGAAAAAAATGAAGATGAAGATGAATTTATACAAGTAGAACATGTAAAAATAAGTGAAGCATTAAACATGATCAATAATAATACTATTAAGGATGCAAAAACGATTATAGGTATACTGTACCTTGCTCATAATTAGATTATCAGATATAATAAGCTTCTTGTATTTATATAGGACAGTAAAATTATTTTTGATGATCGGATCTCGGAATATAAAATATATAAAAAATAAAATTAATGACGGTCGGTGTTATGAATAAATATTTTATGGATTTGCATGTACATATAGGAAGAGCCAATAATGGAGCCCCGGTAAAAATAACTGCTTCCAGGGATTTGACTTTTTCTAATATTGCCAGGGAATGCAAATATAAAAAAGGAATTGATATTGTCGGGATTGTTGATTGTGCCTCTCCCGGAGTTATTGAAGATATTTCCCGTTCGATGATGGTAGGGGAGATGAAGGAATTAAAAGACGGTGGATTACTCTATCAGGATAAAGTGGTTGTATTATTGGGTTCTGAAATAGAAACCCGGGAAAAATCCGGTGGGCTATCTCATCAAATCGCATTCTTTCCATTTTTTGATGATATAAAGGAATTTAGCAAACGATTAGCAAAACTAGTGACAAATGTCAGTTTAAGCAGCCAGAATTGCAAAATTTCTGCACAGGAAGCTTTTTATATTATTAATGAGATTGGAGGAATATTAATTCCTGCACATGTTTTTACTCCTCATAAAAGTGTTTACGGTAAGTGTGTTAGAAGATTGGTAAAAATGTTTACTCCTTCTACTCAAAAGAAAATTCCTGCAATCGAGTTGGGATTGAGCGCTGATACAGAAATAGCCGACCATTTAAAAGAATTGAGTAAGTTTACCTTTTTAACGAATTCAGATGCCCATTCTTTACCTAAAATAGGCCGGGAGTATAATATTGTAGAATTAGAAAAACCTAATTTTAAAGAAGTACTTTTAGCATTGAAAAGAGTTGAAAATAGAAATGTCATTGCAAATTACGGACTAGATCCAAAATTAGGAAGATACCATAGGACATTTTGTGAAAATTGCAATCATACTGCCACAGGAAACCCTCCGGTATATCAATGTGAAATATGCGGAAACAATAAAGTGATAAAAGGAGTATTTGATCGAATCATCGAGATCGGAGATAATCCAATCGCTATTTCTCCTGCACATCGTCCTTCATATTTTCACCAGGTCCCCCTGGAATTTGTTCCCGGAATCGGTAAAAAAACTTTGGAAAAGATTTATAGTTATTTTGGGACGGAAATGAATGTTCTTCATCAGGCAACCTATCAGGAAATAAGTCAAGTAGTTGGATTTGAAATTGCTAAAAATATAATTCTAGCTAGAAAAGGTTTATTGGAATTGAGTTCAGGTGGTGGAGGGAAATACGGTAGAGTAAGCCGGAAAAATAATGACTCCAAAAAAGAAATAGATCAAATGGTTATGCAATTAAACCTATTAAAATAGATATTTTATAGCTAAAGAATAAAAAAGCAACTTGATAAACTTGTCATTTATTTTAGAAAATAAAATAATACAAAAAATCTTTCCAAAAAAAAGGATAAATAACATAAGTATAGAATATATAGATAAGGTCATTCTTAAAAAAAATCACAACCTTAAACAAACATGATTTTGATATAAAAAGGTGGTAAGTAATTGAGGTTTTCATCTGATTTATTAGAAGAAATCAGGAATCATTGCGACATAGTAGATATAATTTCAGATTATGTTCCTTTGAAACCAGCAGGGCGAAACTTTAAAGGTTTGTGTCCATTTCACGAAGAAAAAACGCCTTCTTTTATGGTCAGTCCTGAGAAACAACTCTTTCATTGCTTTGGGTGTGGAGAAGGCGGTAATATATTTACCTTTATTACCAAATATGAAAAAATAAGCTTTACAGAAGCCGTTGAAATACTTGCTAAAAAGTCTGGTATTGCACTTCCGGAGAATGAAAAAAAAGATAATATTCTTCAAGAAAAAAGAGAAAAGCTTTATAAGATAAATAGTCTAGCATCAATGTATTTTCAAAGATGTTTGCTGAAAACTGAAAGAGGAAAAAAAGTAATAAATTATTTGGAAAAAAGAGGGATTGAATCAGGAAGTGTCGAAAAATATAAAATAGGATACGCACCTGCCGGATGGGATTCTTTAAATAGATTTTTGACAAAAAATAAATTTTCTCAAGGCGAACAGGCTCAGGTAGGATTGATAACACAAAGTAAAAATAAAGGAAGATTTATTGATTATTTTAGAGAACGAATTATTTTTCCTATTTTTAATTATCAGGGAAAAATAATTGGATTCGGTGGGAGAGTTCTCAGAGAAACTTTACCAAAGTATATTAATTCTCCGGAAACACTCATTTACAAAAAAGGTAATAGTCTCTACAATATAAATTTTGCAAAAGAGCATATAAGAAGAAATAAAAGGGTTATTATTGTTGAAGGATACACCGATGTATTGATTGCACAGAAATATGGATTCGAAGAAGTTGTGGCTTCTTTAGGTACTGCCCTTACTATAAAACAAATAGAAATTTTAAAAAGATTAACCAATAGTGCACTCATTGCCTATGATTCAGATTTGGCAGGAAATATGGCTACGCTCAGAAGCCTGGATTTAATGCTAAAAGCAGGAATGGAAGTAAAAGTAATTAACCTTCCATCCGGGTATGATCCTGCAGATTTTATTGGAAAAAAAGGGAAAGAAGCTTTTCAGTCTTTAGTTGATAATGCTCTTTCTTTGGTAAATTATAAATTAAGGCAGTTATGTCTGAAACATGGATTTCAAAGTGTTGATAGCAAAGTGAAAATAGTGAAAGATATTTTACCCACCTTAAAGGCTATTGACAGTGAAATAGAATTAAGGGAACAAATAAAGAAAATTTCTGAGGGACTAAAAATATCAGAAGAAGCAATACTAATTGAATTAAAAAGACAAAAACATGGAATTCGGGAGTTTTCAGATAATTTATTTCAATTTATTTCAGAGCCGGGAAACGTAAAATCAGAGAAAATTCTTATCGGATGTATGCTGGAAAGCAGGGACATTGCGGCTAAGATATTTAACGAATTAAAAATAGAAGATTTTAGCATTCCTTTGCACCGAGAAATAGTATCATCAATTAAAAAACAAATTATTGACAAGGAGAATATTGATTCTCAAACAATCATTGATTCTTTAGACAATATAAATGCTGTAAAACTGATTTCAAGGATATTAATAGAAGAAACAATTACTTTTGATGAAAAAATTATCAATGGATATATAAATACAATAAAAAAATTTAAGTCTTTGCTCGAAAAAAAAGATCTTACGAAAAAAGCTAAATTATTGGATGAAAAAATAAAAAAGACCGGGAAACTCGAAAAAAAAGACCGGGAACAATTGATTGAGTTTCTAAGAGAGTTAAAAAAATAAAATTTAAAAACTGATTTATTTAATAAAAGTCACATTAGAGAAGGAAGGCTTGTTAATGAGTAAAAACAAGGTTGTTGAAGAGCTGATCAAAGAAGGGAAAAGCCGGGGATACTTGACCTATAGAAAGATTGAAAAATGCCTGGCTGATGATATTATTAATATTGAGAAAATTGAATATCTATATGATGTCCTTAGCGAATCAGGAGTTGACTTAGTGGAAACTGAAGAAGAAGGTCATTCATTAATTAAAGATAAAGAAGCAGAAGAGAAAGACCGTTTAATCAATCTTACTCAAAAAGAATTGGATTTAGAAGCCATCCTGTCTAAGGAATTAGAATTAGACGATCCGGTAAAGATGTATCTTAAGGAAATTGGTCAGATAGATTTATTGAATGCGCGAGAAGAAGTAAGTTTGGCTAAAAAAATGCAATTGGGGAATCACCGTGCAAAAAAGAAATTGGTTGAAGCGAATTTAAGGTTGGTTGTGAGTATTGCAAAAAGATATGTCGGTAGGGGCATGTTGTTTTTAGACCTTATTCAGGAAGGCAATATGGGATTGATTAGAGCTGTCGAGAAATTTGATTATAAAAAGGGTTATAAATTTAGCACATATGCTACCTGGTGGATAAGACAGGCTATCACTAGGGCAATAGCCGACCAGGCTCGAACTATCAGAGTTCCTGTACATATGGTTGAAACTATCAATAAATTAATTCGCGTTTCCCGCCACTTACTGCAGGAACTGGGCCGGGAACCAAGCATTAATGAAATTGCTGAAAGAATGGAAATATCCGAAGAAAAAGTACGGGAAATTTTAAAAACCGCGCAGGAGCCGGTTTCTTTGGAAACACCTATTGGTAAAGAAGAAGATAGTCATCTGGTTGATTTTATCGAGGATAAAGATTCACCGGCACCTCCAAAAATTGCTTCATATACTTTACTAAAAGAACAATTGGATGATGTATTGAAGACATTGACTTTTAGGGAAAAACGTGTACTTGAAATGAGATTTGGTATAGCTTCAGGGCATCCTCATACCCTGGAAGAAGTCGGAAAAGAATTCGGAGTTACCAGGGAAAGAATACGGCAAATTGAAGCGAAAGCTTTAAGAAAATTAAGGCATCCCAGCAGAAGCAAAAAATTAAAAGATTACCTGGATTAATAATAGAATCAAATATTTTGCATAAGAGAGTCCAAAAGTAACTATAAAAAAATAAAAAAATATTTATTTCTATTAATTATTATATTGACTCAAGTAATCTTTTTATGTATAATTACTCAAGACTTTCCTCGGTAGCTCAACGGTGGAGCATCCGGCTGTTAACCGGAGGGTTGTAGGTTCGAATCCTACCCGGGGAGCCAGACAGAACGCGAAG
>Ga0272441_10003551_pt1 | contig 29521 bp, 28 predicted proteins | sample SSMProp6N_FD_193582 | JGI IMG/M metagenome (GOLD analysis project Ga0272441, IMG submission 193582) | Marine sediment archaeal communities from Little Sippewissett salt marsh, Falmouth, MA, United States - SSM-Prop-6N | ecosystem: Environmental > Aquatic > Marine > Wetlands > Sediment ... | reverse complement strand
TGATATTGTTTGGCAAAAAACAGGTTTATTGGTACCAAAAGATGCAGAACGACTTGCAAATGGAAACACATTAATTGCTGAATGTGGTGCTAATAGAGTTATAATTGTCAAACCGGATGGAACTAATGCATGGGTAAAAAGTGGTCTTGAGTATCCTGTTGATGCAGAATATATACCAAATCAACCACCGTTCATAAGTATTTTAAACCCAAAAGAAGGATATTTTCATTTCTCAGGAATACCTTTGTTTCCTACTATCTTGAATATGATTGCAGATACTATGTCAATTGGTGGATTTAGAGTAAGACCCATAATTATAAGTGCAATTGATGACACCGATGATACCAAAGATTTAACAGTGAAAATATTTTTAAACGAGGAAGAAAAAGGAATCGCAACATATGAGAGTGCAACTGGAACTTTTAAATGGCCTTGGACTGGATGGGCTTTAGGAAATTACAAATTAAAAGTAACTGCTGAAGACATTTCTGGTAAGAGTTCTAGTGTGGAAAAAGAAATATGGAATTTTTGTTTTATACCTTAATTTACATATAATTCTTTTCAATCAATATCTTTTAATTCAAAAGATTTTTAATTAAAAAATAATTAAATAATAATAGTTAAATTTATAACATCATAATTTAATAATGTAATGTTAATTATATTAGGAATAATACTCATGGGAAAGAAAATAATAATATGGTTTGCAAGTATCTTAATAATTAATATGGTGTTTCCATTAGGAGAAGCACAAAATATTGATAATTATAATATTCCATCTTGTGGACCGGCGCCATTATCAATAAATTATAAATCCCTAAAAATTAATTTTTTAAATCAAGAAAAATCATTAAATACTCAAATTTCACAATTTTATGGATATTGTACTTGGGATCCCAGCACTACTCTTACTCAAGGACCAGTATATTTTAATCCTGATACCCCTGAAATGATAAAACAAATTGCTCCAACAAGTTCGACAGAATTTATATCTGGAGGCACATGGGTAGCTGGAAAGTGGTATGGCTGTGAATTTGCATTGGGTAATGGGCAACCGATAATATGGTCAATTCATCCTGTTATTGGTACTATGACTGAAATTGGAAATTACGATCCTAACGAAACGGGTTTAAGTTTTAATGGACTTGCCTACGATGTGACTACAGGAAATATGTACGGAAGCAGTAGCACATCTCTTTACAAAGTAAATATAACCACAGGTGCTTCAACTTTGATTGGTAGCTTCAATATTCCTGGGGGAATTATGATTGCTATTACTTTTGATGGAGAAGGTAATTTGTATGGAATAGATATAATAACAGATTACCTCTATTCTATTGATACTAGCACTGGACTGGCCACAAAAAGAGGAGCTGGTTTAGGTATTGATTTAAACTATGCCCAAGACATGGCTTATGATATAGATAACGATATTCTTTATCTGTCTGCATATACTATTAGTCCAGTCAAAGAGGGTGCTTTATATACATGTGATACCACGACAGGGTTTGCAACAAAAGTTGGAACTTTTCAGGGATCTGCAGAAATAACCGGATTAGCTATCCCTTATTGTGGAAGGCTTGAAATAAATCCTTCAACCACAAAAGGAGGTATTTTTAAAACAGGCCAATCCAAAATAAGATTAAGTATTAAAAACGTTGGTGGTTTAGATTGTACTGACGTATCAGTCAAAATTAATGTTAAAAGGGGCCTAATCATTCCTTTAGGCAATATTCCTACAATTTCTACTATAACTCCAGGAGAAACTACAACTATTACCACTCCTATGTTATTAGGTGTTGGAATAAAACCATTAATTACCATAACTATTAATGAAACATCATGTGGGAGTACGGATATTTTTAATGGAAACGCAAGGCTGCTGGGCTTATTGTGGTCATTTTAATTAGACATAGTTGCAATAAAATTTGAGAGAAATATTATTTAGTTTTTTCATAATAACAGTTAAATATAAATAGACATTAAACAAATAATAAATTAAAAAAATAAAAATTTATATCTATTTTGGTATAAAAAGATATAAAGGATTCAAAAAAAATGTCATCAATTAAATCCAAAATACCATTAATTTCAATAATAATACTTACCTTAATAGTTTTATTCTTCACAGTCAGAGATTTATTTTATGAAAAACAATTGGTTCAATTATACGAATATGTTATTGCAAGGCAAATGTTGCAGAGAATTTTATTGTTGTATTTAATTTTAATAATTTTTATTATAATATTAATTTATTCACAGATAACTAAAAAATCAAATATTATGTCATTGTATGGGGAAATTTTTGAAGAATCGCCTGAAGGAAATTTGCGATATTATAAATGCCCAAATTGTAATGGAATATTTACTGTTAAAAATTCAAAAGCAAATAAATACAAATCTTTAGTGACTTGTCCAACTTGTAAAATAACTGGACGGTTAACATCAAAATTGAAATCTGGATATCATACTTAAACAATAGATTTAAGAAAATTCATTAGTTGATTGTTTTTCTTCAACAAAAACATCATCTAAATAGATTTTTGTTTTTAAAATTACAGAAATATCTTTTGGAGCGTTTATTTTTAAAATAATTTGTTGTTTTTCTTGAGGTGATAAATTAGATATGACGATTGTCTCTTGATTGTAATTTGTATTGTCTTCTGAATAAAAAGCACCTGTTATTTTAATATTTTCTGCAATCACATTCCCTAAATTTTCAACAATTATTTTTAACTTAACAAAATCTAATTCACCATCATATAATATACCATCAGTTTTTATCCATTCATGATTTAAAACAGGTCTTGAATTCAAATTATATATAATGGTTTGATCGGATATATTTCTATACAACTTCGGCACCTCTCCAAGTACCATATCTTTAATTGTCGTTTCTAAGTAGTAATAATTATCAACATAAAACTTGTAATCTGGTAATTTTTGATTGAGATTTATCCCAATAGCCATATGCTTAGGAAGACTTAACAACGAGACATTGTAACCTCCTAAAATTAAAAGATTGCTCCCAAGAATTGACCTATCTTCACAATCACATGATCTGTTATTAAGCAATTCTATTGGGTACAATGGATATTCAAAAGATGAATTCTGTGGGTCGTCTTCTTCATACTCAAGGTTTTGAATGAAAGATGCGATTAGATTTGTTTTTGAGACATCGTTTCCATTATTATATGAAGAATATATTGAGTTTAACACAAGAGTTAAGAATAGATCATCATAAGGATCAAAAACATATGCTGCATAGTCATTGGTATTAATCCTTTCTAAACTATTGTAATACTCATGTAAAAAAGTTGGATAAGGTATATTTATTTCCCTTTTCCCTTTATAACTCCATTTATATGTTATAGTTGGTGTATTTTCTTGTGCAATTAATTTAAAATTTGTTTCTGATAATAATTTGTTATTTTTACTTTTTATTGTCATTGTACAATTTTTTTCTACTGAATTAATGTTATACACAAAAAAAGAACAATTAACAAATTTAGTTGTTTTAGGTAGAATTACTTCTGGGAGTAATTTACCAATAAATGTAGTATTATCCATCGAAAAATTAAATGAATAAGGATAAATGGGTAAATCTCCATTGTTAGTTACTTTCAAAGATAACCCAATTAGAACGAAGACTGAATCATTTATGTTTTCTTTCCACCAATGTCCCAAAACCGAGTCAATTGATACTTTTGTATTGTTTAAAATAAATGATTTATTAAATATTAGATTAACGTTTCTATCATAAATATTAAGTTTATAATATCCAGGATCCGAAAGATTTCTGTAAGTTGCTAAAGGAATTATCATATTGGATTGGTTGAAGTAAAATTCATCAGTAAAGATAATTTGGTCATTCGGATCAACAACTTTTACAATTATGCCATCATTTGAACTATAATCTAATGACAAACTTGGAAAGCCATAGTAATCTATAAAGCCAGATGAGATTATTGAAAACGTAGTATTTACATTAGAGATACATCCCAAACATAAAGTAAATAATAAAATAATTATGGATATCCAAACAACATATTTCTTAATTGACATAAAATAAGAAAAAGATATTACAGAAACTTGATAAAAAATTTTCCCTATATTAAGTTTATATTTGAAATAAATAAATTTTTTTTAAAATGTTGGTTTTATTGGATAAGCAATTTAGATTTTTCTTTTTAAATGCAATTACATGCACTACAGATTTTATTTCAAAATATTTATATATGCATAATTTAATATATTATATAACAAGACACTTTAGGGGTTCAAAAGTATTATAGTATTTATACTATTAGTATAAAATTATAAATATGCTTAAACAATATATAAAGGTAGAATTCAATGAAAAAAATAAAAAAATCAAATCTTTTGCTTGGTCTATTATTTATTTTTTTCTTTGTAGTGTCTTTATCCTTATTATTTGAAATTCAAACTGTTCCTCATAAAACCCCATCTGATATAATTGAAATTGAAAATCATAAGGACAATTTGATAAGTCATGGAGGGGGGGACTGGGAATTAAAATGTGCCGATTGTCATTATCAACCAATAGATGGAGAATGTACTGATTGTCACACTCCGGATTATTGGCTTGGGGCTGATGATAGTACATATTTTGCGCATCATGATTTATCTTACTCTGGATTTATGGATTGTTGGTCGAGCGATTGTCATGACCCAAATCCAAATGATGTAAGATATGTCAAAACTGATTTGGTTGAGGGTGATGACTGGCATGGCTACTGTGATGAATGTCATGACGGTCGGGATCATACCTACCCTGAATAATTTATTTTTAAAAGAATAAATATCTTATAAAATCAATATTTTGAAGGACAACCTATTTGAATTGATTGAGATTCGATTTTTTCTGTATCTGAAAAGTAAATCCCTGTGACTACCACGGTTTCATTATTAGAAAATCCTCCGGGAAATCCTCTAGTATGAACAATATGAATTGAAAAATTTTCTTTAAAGGAATCTACCAAAGTAAAATTATTTGATGTAGATATCCAATCATTTACAATCCCGGAAACATTAACATTACGACCGTCAAAATTCTCAGATTCACTAATTATTTCCGATACATCATATATTTTACCTGGAGCCATTCCCCAAAAAAGAACGATAAAAACAATAATTAATATTATAATTACTGCAATAATCTTAATCTGTTTATCAGAGATTCTTATTTCCTTTTTTTCCATTAATAATCCCTTTTACCAAATTTATTTCTTTTTTAAGCTTTCTTTGGTCAAAGTGTAGTTTAATTACATAAAAAAATAAACCTACCCATACAATCGTATACGCTCCATAAAGGTAATACAAATCAGACATTTTTACCTCCTATATCTTGCTTTATCTGTTCAATATTATCTTTCATTTCTTCTATATTTAATCTAACGATTAAAAAATATATAAATAAAAATGTAAACGCAATTACAGCCATAACAAGAGCAAAGGCCATTGAAGGCTGTAGACTTCCTTTTGAAGTAACAATAACAGAAGGATGATACTGTTGCCAAATTCTATTTGCAGCAAAGGAAAATGGAATACAAACAAATCCAATTATTCCAAAAACTGCACTTAATTTTGCTTTGCTTGTTTTTGATTTTGCATTTGTTCTCAAGGCTAGATAAGCTACGAAAATTAACCATAATACAAGGGTTGTAAAAAGTTTAAAATCTTCCCATATCCAAAACACTCCCCATACGGCACCAGCCCAAGTAGAACCTGTTATGATGCCAAGTGTACAAAATACTATTCCAATTTCAACTGAACTAAATGCAATTTTATCCCATTTTAAATTCTTTGTCTTTAAATAAAACAAACCTGCAACAAAAGTAATTCCAAATGCTAAATATGATATCCATGCAGATGCAACATGAAAATAAAATATTCTTTGAACATCTCCCATTACTTCATGTGATGGGGTAAAAATCACTGCAAGATAAATTGAAATAAGTGTAAAAATAACTCCTAATCCAAGTATAAGTTGAACAAGATTGTCTTTAAATTTCATCTCAAGGCTCCAAGATATAATCTATCAATAAATATCCTAATGCAAGGAAAGCAAAATCAAAAGCTAATATAAACTTTATCTCATCTAATACAACTATAATATTAGCTCCTGAAAATATTAATGAGGTAGCACTTACTGTTGACATAATTATTGTAAAAAGTAAAACTGGTACCAGCAACACAGGAATCATTATTTCGCTTTGTTTTAGATTTGCAGAAATCGCAGAAATAACATTCCCTAAAGTAACATACCCAATTGTACCAATTATTATAAGAAACAAAAGAGCTGTAATATCAGGTATTTGTACTGGAAAAAATACAAAGAATATTACTAATGAAAACATCTCAAGACAGATAATCACTAACAGATTAGACATTAGCTTACCAAAAAAGACTGATGATAGAGATATTGGTGCGATCATTAATCCGTCTTTTGTACCTTGTTCAACCTCTCTTTTATAAGTAGGTGACAAAGAAAACAGTCCAGCAAAGAAAAACGTGATCCATAGAATAGGTGAAGCAAGATCTGTAAGAGAAAAATCCACAATAGAAAAAACAAATCTAAAAGAGGCAAGAATCATCAAAGATAAGATAAAATAACTGTTTATCATTTGTTTATTTCTGAACTCTATCTTCAATTCTTTTAGAAATAAAACTTTAATAGTATTCAGTTCGTCTCCCTCCTGATTACTTCTTGATATTTGTCTGTAAAGTTCTTTTTTTCATCACCTTCAAATTCATACACTATTTTTCCTTGTGAAAGAATACCTATTTTATTGGTAATGTTAAAAACTTCTGCAATATTGTGAATAATAAAGAAGAAGGTTTTACCTTCGTTATTTAATCTTCTGATAATATCGTTTAACATCTTCTGAGCTTTGATATCAAGACCTGCATATGGTTCATCTAAGAATATTAATTCAGGAGAATGAAGGATAGCTCTTGCTAAGGATAATCTTTGTCTCATTCCTCTTGAAAAAGTACCTACACGGTCATATGATCTATGGAATAAGCCAATTTCTTTTAGAATATCTTCAATCTTTTTTTCTTTTTCGTTTATAGAATATAAATCAGCATAGAAATTTAGGTTTTCCCAAGCAGTAAGTTCGTTGTAAAGAAAAGATTCATGAGACATGAAACCAATAAAATTTTTTATATCTTTGACCCGTCGATTGATTTTCTTACCAAATAATATCAACTCACCCGAATCAGCAGGCATAATAGTTGACAATATTTTCACCAATGTTGTTTTTCCCACACCATTGGAACCAAATAAAGTGTATCTATCTCCACGTTTTATAGATAGATTAATACTGTTAAGAACATTGAGAGCCCCAAATGATTTTGCTATATTTTTGGCAAATAGTATCTCATCTCTCATCTATGTATGAAAGAATCATTAATTTTAATATATTTCCATATTAATTTTGCATTGATTTTAGACAATTATAAATAGACTAGAAATCATAATATTCCAGCACTTAGCAATTATAATCAATATCAATAAAGAAAATTGATTAAATATTAATAAAAAAACAAGAAGAAATTAGGTTAAAATTATGAAAATATTGATATTTAGATATTTAATAATTTTAAATGTATTATTTTTATTAGTAATTCCAACAATAGTCATTGGTGAAGACATACCATCTTCTATTCAACTTAAAATTGATAGACGTTGGATTTATATTTTTCAATTTGATGATTATAAGACTTTAGAAGTTAACGAATACTTCTATGTTAATAACACTGGAAATTCTTCATATGACAAATCCTTGAACATTTGGATTCAAAACAACAGTATTATTTCAGCAAATTGTTGCAATTTTACTCCAAATTTGGCTTGTAGATATAATGAAAATAGACAATGTGAATGCTTCTATTTGAACAACACAATAGATAATAATCACTATTTTGGTTATCCTTTTTCTGGTGAAAAGTTACTATCCTATTATGGACAGAAACAATTAATTTCAATAACCGCATCTTCAGCAACAAATCTTTCTTTAAATCCTGGAACATTACACATTAATGCAACTATTGGTAGTATGTCTTTTAATAGAATTACTAAAGAGTCCCCGGTAGGTGACATTCAATTATTTTCAGATAATAAAGAAATTGGGTTAATGCCAGTATTTGATCCATATATGCCATATAATATTACTAAATTTGAGAATGTAACAATAAAAAATAATGGCAGTGAGCAAGAGTTAATTATTTTTAATATTAGTAAACTTCCTTTAGGATGGTTTGCTGAAATAAGAAATGATAATAATACTATAACCAATATTACACTTTCCCCAAAAGAATATGCAAATTTAACTCTTAAAATATCAGCCCCATCAAATATTGCCTCTATTTATGTAAGATATTTAATTGAATTAGATAAGTTAAAAGATAAGGAAAAAGATGATTTTAAAAAACAGTATCTTTACGAAAATGAAAAATTAACCTATGAAGTCTATTTATTATCTACAAAAAATCTAAAAGTTAGCGATGATCTAACACTGGTTCATGATGATTTTTTTTGGATGGAAGAATATGAAAGATATTGGTTTATTGCAAAAAATGAAAATGTTCAACAAAATTCATATTCAACAATAACTATAAACACCGAGAAAACACTTGATAGTAATTTATTTTTCTACCAGATATTGTTAATAATTATTCTAGCAGGAGCTATTGTTAGTATAATAATTTTTAAGAAGAAAAATATTTTTCTAGATAAAGAACCTTTAAAAAGAACCAAAACTAATCCTGAATTTATAAAAGAAAAACTGCTCGAAGAAAAGAAAAAAATACAGGAATTAATTAAACGAACAAAAAAGGATGAAAATCTAAATTTAATTGATAAAAAAACTGCAAAAAACATTATAACTGACTATCAAGAGCAGTTAAAAAATATTAATAATAAAATAAGTGAATTTGAAAAGAATAAAATTGCCCACAATGAAATTATAAAAGATAAAATTAAACAAAAAGAAAACAGGATAATAGAACTAGAAGAACAGAAGGACAGGATTTATTCGGCAATTAAAAAAATTGAATGTGAATATAGAGACAAAATTATTGGTAAAAAAGATTATGAACGTTTTAGATCGGCATACAAAAAGCAGGCTATTGAGATTTTAAAAGAAATTGACAGATTAAAACAATAATTTTATTTTAGAATATTATCTAAAATAATTTTACGTTCAAATGATATCATAGAGTCTAAGGTTAAATAGGACCTTAACAAAAAAGTTAATCAGACCTATTGCAACACCTACAATCCAAAAAGGTAGAAATATTTTAAATTGTATTTTTCTTAACTTAGAATATTCTTTGTCAGTTCCTTTAATTATTAAATAAATGTAGAGAAAAATGAAACTAAACAAACCAAGGCCTGATAATACAACATGAATAATAAAGAGAGGGCTAGTCCATACTGCTGCTTGCGTTTCTTCCATTCTGGGTAACAATCCTGAAGAAGCGCCAATAGCCATAATAATATCTAAAATTATCCCTAAAGTTAGGAATTTCATAAAATTTTTTATATTTTTATAGAAACGATAGCTACCAATTGAATAACTAATTAAACCTGCAATCTGAAAACCAATAACCCAAAGGTGATATAACCACCACATATTATTCAAACCTAATTATCAAGATAATTAACTGGCAATATATGATATTTACTCTTTCCAAAATAATTGTTATTTAATAAACGCAATCTATAATTAGAAAATTTATGCAATATAAATAATAATTGTATCAATAAAAAAATTCCATTTACAAAACTAAATGTTAAAATAATAGTTATTAATTGTCCTGCTGGTCATTGTATCATGCATATTTTTTTGTTTTTAAGCACATTATTTACTTTCAATCTAATTGGTGAAGTTGTTTTGGAAATGGATGAATCTAGTAAAGAAAAAAATAAACTTAAAAAATCCTTATCAAATCGATGTTTTAGATGTGTTTTAATTATTTGTGGAACTATTTTTCTAGGTATAGGAACTATTGGTATTTTCGTTCCTATTCTTCCAACCACCCCCTTTTTATTACTCGCAGCTGCATGTTATGCTAGAAGTTCAGAGAAATTCTACAATTGGTTGATTAACAATAAATGGTTTGGTGCGTATATTAAAAACTATAGAGAAGGAAAAGGTATACCAATAAGAGTAAAGTTGTATACTATTTCACTACTTTGGGCTACCATACTCATTTCAGCATTTTTATTCGTTGGAATTTTATGGATTAGAATAGTTTTAATCCTAATAGCAATTGGAGTTACTATTCATATTTTTACAATTAAAACATATAAAAAAGACAATAAAAAATAATTTTTACAAATAATTATATTAAATTATTTAAAATAATAAAATATTCTCACATTTATTAAAAACATTACGCGAAATATTAAATAAAAAATTGTTTAATACTCTGAACACCATTAGATGGAGAACAAATTATTATGCAAAATAGTATTATAAATAAAAAATCCCTTGATACACTCAATCAACCACCCTATCTTGTATCATATGCAATTACAAGAAAATGTAATTTAAAATGTAAGCATTGCTATAGCAATTCAACACACGAACAAGCTGCTGATGAGCTTTCAACAAGAGAAGCAAAGAGACTTTTAGATGATATTTCAAATTGGGGAATAAGGCTGTTGATTTTCGACGGTGGTGAGCCATTGTGCAGAGAAGATTTTTTTGAAATTTCTAAATATGCAACTCAAAGAGGTTTGAGAGTTGTAATGGGTAGTAACGGCACATTGATTGATAAAAATGTAGCAATTAAATTAAAAAATTCAGGTGTTATGGCAGTTCAAATTTCTATTGATGGTGCAAATCAAAAAACACATGACCAATTTAGGGGTGAAAAAGGAGCTTATGATAAAGCTTTGCAAGGTGCTAGAGCTTGCATGGATGTCGGTTTATTATTTCAATTTGGCATGACGATTAGAAGAAGTACCTTAAATGAAATTCCAGAAATGTTGAAATTAGCTGTTGATTCGGGTGCCAATGCTGCTGAATTTTTTGACTTGGTTCAGGTACCTAGAGTAAAAAAAGATATCCCAAAAGAGATATTAAATCCTGTAGAAAGAAAAAAGGTAATGTTGTGGTTAGCAGAGGCTCAAAAAGAGTGCCCAATAATTATAAGGGTACCAGGTTGCCCAATGTATACACTAATATTACAGGAGGAAAATATTCAGCCTAAACATTTCCCTGCTCATCTTCTAAAAAGAATACCATATTACGGGCGAGGTTGTGCTGCGGGAATGCCACAGGGATATTTAACAATACTTCCAAATGGTGATGTTATACCATGTATGCTCTTACAAACTAAATTAGGAAATGTCAGAGAGGAAAGTATATTCAAAATTTGGGATGAATCACCCACTCTTATAAAACTGAGAAATCGAGATTTACTACAGGGAACATGCGGTCAATGTACATACAAGGATAGGTGTGCTGGATGTCGTGGAAGAGCTTATGAAGAAACAGGCAACATTTTGGCAGCAGATCCAGGTTGCTGGATAGATTTAAAGAAAATTGTCTAGAAATAAAAGCAAATAATTTTTCTTTATTTAAATAATTTATATTTTATTTATTTCAAAAATCCCTCTTAAAAAATTCATTACTCCGATTCACTTATAAATCAATTACTAATGCCAGTATTATGACTGACAAACAGAAAATCAAAGTGTCTGCTAAAGTTTTTTGGGAAGGGGGATTAAAAACAAGAAGTATTATAAGAGGATTTGAGGTGGATTCCGATGAACCAAAGTCCAAATTTGGCACCAATACGGCTCCAGCTCCTTTGGAAATCTTTATTTCAAGTATAAGTTCATGTATTTTATCAACGTTCATATGGACGATAATTAAAGCAAGATTAACTATTGAAGATTGTGTAATAGATATTAAAGCATATTCTGATTCTTTGGGGAACAAAGAAATGTTATCTAAAGCAACAATTACTGCTACGGTATGGGCGGAAAAAAAATATCAAAAGAAAATAGAACAATGTTTTAATCTAACAAAGAAAAATTGTTCAGTTGCAAATTTAATTATTTTACCAATTGATTATATATTACAGTTCAAGAGTTAACCCTGTTAAATAAATAATTTATGTATATTTTATTTATTATTGAATTATAATGTTACTGCCTTTATCATCGCCGATATCTGATTTGTTTTAAATCCTTTTTGATCAATTGCACCAGACGGGCAGGTAGTAACACAACTACCACATCCTTTGCATAAGGCTGCATTTATATAGGCTTTTCCATCCTTTAATTCAATTGCTTCATAAGGACATGATTCTATACAAAAACCACAACCGCTACAGAGGTCCTCATTCACTTCGGAAACCACAGCTTCTGACTCTAATTTGTCTTTAGATAATATTGTTAATGCTCTTGCGGCAGCTGCACTAGCTTGAGTAATACATTCTTCTATGTATTTAGGTGAATGGGCTTTTCCACAAAGAAACACTCCACTTGTTGCAAAATCAACAGGTTTTAATTTCATATGAGCTTCTAGGAAAAATCCATCTTTAGTGGTGGAAATCTTAAACATTTGTGATAGTTCTTTAGTTCCATCTTGAGGTAACATTGCATTACTCAATACTATCATATCGGGTTCTAGTGTAATTTTCCTTTGTAAAATAAGATCATTTATGATAATTTTCAACCCGTTGTCATTTGTAACAATGGGTTTGTTTTCATCCTCGTATCTTATGAAAATTACCCCTTTTTCTGCAGCCATTTGATAATATTTCTCTCTGAACCCATAAGTTCGTATGTCTTTGTATATAATATAGACATTTGATTCTGGACTTAATTCCTTGATTTTTAATGCATTCTTAATTGCATCACCACAACATACTCTACTGCAGTATGTTCTTTCTTCATTTCTACACCCTACACATTGAATCATCACAACGTTTTTTGCAGAAAAATTCCCTTTTGCTAATTGTTCTTCAAGTTCAAATCTTGTTAATACTCTTTTATCTTGACCATATAAATATTCTTTAGGGACATACTCTTTTGCTCCAGTGGCAATAATTACGGCTCCATGATCAAGTACTTTTTCTTGTTTGTCATTAGTAACAATTTTGGTTTTGAAGTTTCCAACATAGCCTTGTGAATCTTTTACCTCTGAATTTAAAAAAACTTGTATTTTCGTATTGTTTTTTACTTTGTTTTTTAGGGTTTGTAATAATTCCTGTGGATTTTCATCACCTAATAAGAAATAAGTCTTTTTTAAGGAGCCACCTAATTCTTTCTCTCTTTCAATTAAATATGTTTTAAAACCTTGGGCGCCTAATTCCAAGGCTGCAGTCATACCTGAGAGTCCACCACCTATCACCAATCCTTTGGGGATAACAGGTAACTCTTTTTTTGTTAAAGGTTGAATCAGTTTAGCCTTATTTACTGCCATTTTAACTAAATCTTTTGCTTTCTCTGTACATTTTTCAGGGTCCTTGTTATGTACCCATGAGCATTGTTCTCTGATATTTGTCATTTCAAAAAGATATGGGTTTAACCCTGCTTCTCTAAGAGTACTTTGAAATAAAGGTTCATGAGTTCGGGGCGTACATGCAGAAACGATGATCCGGTTCAAATTATGTTCACAAATTCTATCAATAATTTTCTTCTGTGTATCCTGGGAACACGAATAAATGAATTCCTCAGCATGAGCAACATTTGGTAATGATTTTGAATATTCAACAACAGACGGAACATCAATATAGGAACCTATATTTACCCCGCACCTACAAATAAATACACCGATTCTAGGAGGCTCTTTAGTTGTATCTTTCTCCTTTGGATATTTTTTGATTACTTCCAATTCATGTCTTTTTGAAGAAACAATACTTGATGCCTTTGCAGCAGCACCACTGGCATCTGTAACCGTCATTGGTATATCCTTGGGCCCCGTAGATGCTCCAGTAGCAAATATACCTGGAATGTTTGTTTCCAAAGGTGTAAAAAGATTTGTTTGACAAAAACCATATTCGTTTAATTTTATGCCTAATTTGCTACTAAGTTCCTCGGATGAATCTGATGGTTCCAATCCACAAGATAGAACCACTATATCAAATACTTCCTGCTTTTTTTCTTCATTTTCAATGTAATTTATAATAAGATTTTTTGTTTTTGTATCTTCTTCTATACTGGGAACTCTGCATCTTGTAAACACGATTCCTTCTTCTTTTTCAGCTCTGATGTAATAATCATCAAATTCTTTGCCAAATGCTCTTACATCCATAAAAAATATTTGTGATTTAAGACCTGGAGAGTGTTCTTGAGCGATAATTGCTTGTTTAATAGCATACATACAACATACGCTTGAACAATAATCGTGTGTGTGTTCATCCCTTGAACCAACACATTGAATAAAAGCAATTTTCTTGGGTACTTTTTTATCTGAAGGTCTATAAACATGTCCTTGGGTAGGACCACTGGCACTAAGAAATCTTTCAAATTCTTTACTGCTAATTACGTTTTTATATCTTCCATAACCATATTCCTCTTTTTTTGATGGGTCAAATAAATTACAACCTGAAGCTATTATTACAGCACCAACATCAATATCGATTATCTTCTCTTTCATATCATGTTGAATTGCTTCAGCCTTACAAGTTCTAATGCACTCATAACACTCAGAACAACCGCCACAATTTAGACATCGTCTTGCTTCTTCAATTGCTTCTTCTTCAGTATAACCTAACTCAACCTCATTAAAATTATTCTTTCTTTCTTCAATAGGTAGAAATCTCATACTAACTTTTTCTTTCTTTTTTACTCCTTCTAACGGAAATTCTGCAACTTTCGGTTTTATTTTACGCCCTTTCTTTAAATCTTCATTGTTGATGTATCTATCAATAGAAATTGCGGCTTCCTTACCTGCAGCAATAGATTCGATTACAGTTCCAGAACCCCAAATGGCATCTCCTCCACAAAAAACTCCTTTGATATTAGTCTCCAAAGTTATAGGATCTACTTTAATATTATTGTCAGGACCTAATTTTAAATCTTTATGGTTAGATGTCAATTTTGTGTCTACTACCTGTCCAATAGCCAAGATTATACTGTCAACATTCATGGTAAATTTTGAATCTTTTATGGGCTGAATCTTTCTTCTACCACTCCTGTCCTTCTCTTCAAGCAATTTCATCCTCACACATTCAATTGCTTTAACATGACCATCTTTTCCAATTACGCGTGTTGGAGCGACTAGATAAACAAGTTTTACACCTTCTTTTTCAGTTTCATCAATCTCCCAATCTGGCTCAGCAGGCATTTCTTCACGAGATCTTCGATACAAAATAGAAACGTCTTTAGCTCCTAAACGCAATGCAGAACGTGCTGTATCTAATGCAGCATTACCACCGCCAATAACAACTACTTTATTGCCAATTTTTGGAGAATTATTCCTAAAACCGGTCAATTTTATTGCTTTTGAAGGACAAACAGAAGCACATTTGCCACAACCCTTACAAGAATATTTTAAAATTTCTGGGTATTGTTTATTTGGATTATCTTTGTCAGGATATAGTTTTATTGCTCCATGTATGCATGATGGACCGCAAGAACCACAACCAATGCAAAGTTTCTGATCTATTGTAACAATTGGTGTGGTGATGATTTCACCCAAATTAACATCTTTAAGAAAATCAATTGCTTGAAGTACCCCTTTTAGATTCTCACCAGGAATATTCATTTTTTTTCCATTTTGAGCACCAACAGAGAGAAAAACTGATTTATAACCTCGTTCAAATAATTCTGGGATGGTTATATCCTTTCCAACAGTAGTATTTAAGTGTACCTTAACACCAAGTGCAAGAATATCAGAAATTTCTCGTCTGAGAATCTCCTTAGGTAGGCGAAAAGTTGGAATTCCAAACTTCATCATACCGCCCAATACAGGAGCGCTTTCAAAGATAGTTATATGATAGCCTTTTAATGCTAAATCATGAGCTGCGGTTAAACCAGCAGGTCCTCCACCTACTATAGCTACACTCTCTGAACGTCCGATTATAGGAGGAGTTTTTCCAGCTGGAATTCTTAGTTCTAAATCCCCTACAAAACGTTTTATTTGTGCAATACCAACTGGTTCATCTATATCCTTTCTAGTACAAGCTTTCTCACAGGGTCGATGACAGACTCTCCCACATATTGAGGGAAATGGAAGTCTCTCTTTTATAACCTGTAAAGCTTCATAGAATTTTCCACGGCTAACAAGAGTAACATAACCAGGTGCACCTACTCCAGCTGGGCATGCATCTCTGCAAGGCTGCAAACCACGTTTATCTATGGTAGCTTTAAGCGGAACTGCTTGTGGAAAAGGTACATAAATTGCTTTTCTTGTAGAATTCCCCATATCAAACTCATTAGGTAGTTCTACTGGGCAAACATTATAACATTCACCACATCCAGTACATTTATCAACATCTACATAACGTGGTTTTATTCTTATTTTGGCTTGGAAATTTCCTGCACTTCCTTTAATACCAACAAGATCAGAATATGTTAAAAGTTCAATATTAGGATGTCTTGCAACATCAATCATTTTTGGTGAAAGTATACACATAGAGCAATCATTGGTTGGAAAGGTTTTATCCAATTGAGCCATTGTGCCCCCAATACTGGGAGTTTCTTCAAGAAGATAAACTTTAAATCCTGAATCTGCTAGGTCTAAAGCAGATTGCATACCTCCAATGCCTCCGCCAACAATTAAAATTGAACCTACTTTTTTAGTCATTTAGTAACATCCACCTACTAGCTTTTAAAAAACCAATTGTTATTTTGCCTCCATAATTGCATCTGTAACATCCTCAGGTTCAACACCAGGGCTTTCAATATTTTGATCATCATAAAAATCCTCAATTTTTGAAATTATTGAATTTTCTTTTCTTTTTGTTTTTTTCAGATTTTTCTCCAAACCAGATAACTCAGATTTTGGATAAAACTGAAAGTCACCAGAAATAGAAATATCCTCGATAATCTCTTTTCTAATCTCTTGAGCAGTTCGAATCAGTCCCCCTCTAGATTTATAAGTACTGTATAGGATTTCTACACCTTCACGTATCTTAACACCTTTTGGAAGTTTCGGTGTTTTTTTATAAAGAAAATCATCTGAATTAAACCAATGTTCAAGCTCAATCATTTTTTCAATAGTACTTCTATCAAGAGTTACAGGATTTAATTCTCCCAATAGTTTTTCATAATTAAATCTGAGAGATTTAATTATTTCATTCTTGTCAGGCATGGTTCCAAGTTCTCGCTTCATTGTAGTAAGATTCTCTTTGATTGAGGTATATATCTTATCCCTAAATTTCTCATCTGGTACCTTTAGTATCTTTGTCATTGTTTCGTAGTCAAAATCAATTAAAATTCCGCCAACAAAAACCATGCGATTACCGATATCGCCACCACCTTCTCCAGATATCTTACGTTGATCATTGGTGATAATATCATTCTCTGGTCTGAAGTAAGTTTGTATCCCAAAATCCCTATATGTATCACATACTGGTTGTGAAAGATAAAAAAATACATCTTTAATTTTACTTGGAAAATGATTGTTTCCTTTTTTCCATATTAATTGATAAAAAATTTGGTTTTTATCAAGATAGGTTGCCCCTCCCCCCACTTCACGTCGCATAACTGGTATACCTAATTTCTTACAATAATCAAGATCAATTTCTTTTGTAGCATCTTGGAAGTATCCAATTGATGCAATTGGTATAGTAGGAGATACAGTTACTAAACCTTCAAATCCTAGTCTAGCAAGGGCATGAAAAATAAGCATTGATTGTTGCCCTGGTAAATTCCCAAGATTCAGATACTTTAACATTGTTTTTCATTCCTTTGAGTTGGTTAATTCTTTATTTTTTTAACGTTAAACAATTAGTTTCTGTAAATTTTCTATTTTTTCTAACAAGGGTTTAACTTTAACTTGATTTTGCTTAACTGCTAATTCTTTTTTAGGGTCTAATCCCATAGCTAATCCTAATAGTTGAGGATAGTACAAAACAGGAATATTATATTCAGTTTCAAATTTTGATTCTACAGTTGATTGATATTCATCATACATTATATTACAAAATGGACAAATAAGAGTCATAGCATCTGCACGTACTTCTTTTATATGGTCTAGTTTTTGCTTTACCATTTTAACAGGTGTGTCCTCATCTATTGCAAGAATTCCCCCACCACAACATTGCAGTTTGTCTTTATAATCGACTGGTGTTGCCCCAGTAATTTTTATAAGTTGATCCAAACTTCGTGGATGTATAGGATTGTCAAAGCCATCATATATTTCGGAAGGTTTTATGTAATGACAACCATAATGAGGGGCAATTTTAATTCCTTTTAAAGGGTTAACTATGAATTTTTTTAATTTATCAATTCCAATATCTTCATATAGTACACGAGCAAAATGTTTTACCTTTACATTACCATTATATTTATAGCCTAAATCCTTTAATTTTTCATTGATAAATTTAATCTCTTTCGTATTTGACTTTTCAGAAAAAAGTCTTTGGACTTCAGTCATGTATCCCGTACAAGCACTACAAAGAGCAATAATGTCAAGACCTTGAGTTTCTGCAAGTGCTAGATTCCTAGCGGCAATTGTTATTGCAGAACTTCTATGAATACTTTCCAAGGGAAAACCGCAACATGAGAATTGTGGAATGTCGATAAGCTCAATACCTAATTTTTCAGCAACCTTACGAGCAGAAAGTTCGTAATTAAAACCTTTAACTGAAACTGTGCACCCTAGAAATAATGCGTATTTTGAATTATTCATCTAAACCACTATTTTTTATAAGATTATGTATGCCAGTTTTTTTTAGAACCTTTTTAATTTCATCAATATTAAATTCTAATTCAGAAATTCCTTTTTTTGTTCTAATTATATTTTCAAATTCACTAACTTCTAATATCCTTCCATGTTTTTCAATAAGATTTACAATTTGTTTCATAGGAGTTGGAACATATCCCTCTTTTACTGCAATATTTCTAACGGCAGCCATCAAGCGGGTAATTTTTACATCTCTTGGACATAGTTCATAACAACTATAACATCCAGAACACAACCAAATAAAATCATTGCTAAGAACTTCTTCTTTTAAACCTAATAAAATCATTCGTATTATTTTTCTTGGATTATACTTTTCATTAACTGAGAAGACAGGGCAAATTACCGTACATGTACCACATGCAAAACAACTTTTAATATTCTTACCGCCAGATTCTTCAGCAACTTTGAACTTAAAATCTGAATCCAATTCATCCCATTTTATTGGTTTTTCTGATGAAGAAGAGGTTTTTTTACTCATCATTACATCTCTTGATAATACTGATGATATTCAGTTGAAGATTTTCCCCTAACATGCAGTAATCTATGTTCAACAATGATTATTCTGCATTTACTTGCTTAAGGGTGATTAAGCATTTCTTATTTAATAATTTCTCCGATTATCATACATTTCTTTTTTCAAGTTCAATATTTTTCGTTTTCAAATTAATTTGTAATTATTTTTAATTTGTAATTATTGTTAAATAATATATTGTACACCTTTTCTATTTAAAGGTTTCCCTCCTATAAAATCTGTTGTATAAACTACAAATTTTAAATAAAAATACTAAAAAACATTTAGAAAATATTTTGTGTTTTGTGTTTTGGAAAGTAATTTTTTAAAAAAGTTAAAAATTGTTGCGTTATTCCTACATTGGGATTCAATCTCAATTTTGGGACCATTTTGTGATAAGACTTGCGATTTCAAAATAACATAAGTTTCGTTTTGAAATGGTTAATACAGTTTTTTTATTAATTTTGAATAAAAAATCATAAAAATTATATACACTTTTAATATTGGAACGGCGGGAGTATCTTATTGAAAAACAATATTTATTGTATAAGTAGAAACAAACGGTATGCTATTTTTATAGTAATTTTTAAAGATTGAGTGGGGTAAAAACAATGGTTAAAAAATCGGAGAAAGCTAAAACGATGAGGAAATTCATAAAGGCTATATGGATTTTTAATTGGTTTAATTCCTGTGGGTTTGCAGAACTAGTTCCACTTGTTGGATCTAGATGGGATATGGAACGTTTTGGTATGATTATCGTCGGGACGCCAAGACATGCAGATGTACTTTTTATCGCTGGTTATCAAACACATAAATCTATAGAAAGGGCAAAAAGAATATATGAACAGATGGCTGAACCTAAGGTGGTAATTGCCTTGGGATCATGTACTATGACAGGGGGTATGTATTGGGATTCATATAATACAATTAAAAGGTTGGATGAATATCTACCTGTTACTATGTACATTCCTGGATGCCCACCTAGACCTGAAGCAGTTTTTGAAGCTTGTGAGAAAATTTTTGAACATGTTAAGGAGCTTGAATAGAATGATTAAAAAAGAGATTAATTTACTTGATGAAATTAATATTAAATTTAAAACCGATGGGAGAATTCAAAGAGAACATAGAATTTGGGTATCAATCAATGTAAATAAGTTAATTGAAATATGTAAATGGTTAAAAGAAAAAGGTTTTGTGCATCTATCGTCAATATCTGTAACAGATTGGTTAGAAAAAAGGGAATACGAGCTTACCTATCATTTGTGGTCTTATGATGATAAGATGTTAGTTACTGTTAAAACAAGTATTAATAGAAGCAAACCAATAGTTGAATCTGTATCACCGATTTGGGGTGAAAGTGCCCAGATTCATGAACGAGAACTCCATGAGTTATTCGGTGTCATATTTAAGGGGAATAAGGATTTACTTCCACTTTTCTTGGAAAATTGGCAGGGTCCAGCTCCATTCAGAAAAGATTTTGATTGGAGAGACTTCGTGAGAGAGGAATTTTACGATAAAAAAAATGAACGGGAGAAAGTCTACTATGATTGAAGAAATGGAACTTGCACCTAAAGGTTCAGAGTACGATTTCTATTTCGGTCCTGCGCATCCTGGTTCAGGTAACTTTGGTGTAAAATTAAAAATCGATGGAGAAGTAGTAGTTTCTGCTAGAGCTGATCCTGGTTATTTACACAGAGGTTTTGAGAAGTTAATGGAATACAGGACACCTATACAAAATGCTGTTTTATCAGATAGACTTTGTGTACTTGAGCCATTAAATTGGAATTTGGTCCATGCAGAGGCAGTTGATGAATTAATGGGAATAGAGGTACCGGAGCGTGCAAAATATATAAGAGTGATAATGGCAGAGCTTTCTAGGATTCAATCTCATATAATTTGGTATGGCGTGTTTTCTAAGGGTACTGGTTTTGACACGGGATTTAAAATGGCTTTTGGATACAGAGATTATATATTAGATTTATTTGAGTTGATTACTGGTGGGAGAGTATATCCTGCAGGTTATATATGTCCAGGCGGTGTAAGAAGAGATTTTCCAGATAATGCTAAAATGAAAATATTGAAAGTTTTAGATAAAATGAATGCAATGATTAAGCTTGAAGAATTAGAAAATCCTGCTATGAATGCCAGAGCGAAGGGTGTTGGAGTTTTAAAATTAAAAGATGCGATAAGATTAGGAGTAACGGGGCCTGTGTTACGGGCTTCTGGGATGAATACTGATGTGAGAAAAGAGGAGCCTTATGAGGTATATGATAGATTGGATTTTGAGGTACCTGTGAGAAAAGAAGGAGACGCATACGCTAGGTACTGGATTGGTATAGAAGAGATGAAACAGTCTGTAAAAATCGTTAAACAAGCTTTAGCAGAGCTACCAGATGGAGAAGTGATAGAATCCTCTCTGAGAAAGCCTAAACTATCTGTTAAAATACCAGAGGGCGAGGTATATGTGCGTAATGAAATTGCAAGAGGAGAGGCATCTTTCTACATGGTCAGCAATGGGAATAGTACCCCATATAGGGTTAAAGTCAGAGGCCCTGATTTTTTACATATGATACCTGTTCTTGAACATTTATTAAAAGGAGTACAAATAGCTGATGTTCCTGCTGTTTACTGGAGTTTGAATATTTGCCCTGCTGATATGGATAGGTGATATGATGAAATATAGGATATTACCAAAATTATTAAAAAATATGTTTTCAAAACCTATGACTGTTAAATTTCCTCATGAATCAATTCCTATACCAGATAGATATAGAGGAGCGCATAAGTATGATATTGAAAAATGCATAAGCTGCAGGCTCTGCGCGAAAATATGTCCTAATCGAGCGATAGAGATGATAGAAGTACCTAAAAGTTTAAAGGAGAAATATCCTAAAACATATCCAAAAATAGACTTGGGAAAATGCTGCTTTTGCGGACTCTGTGAAGATATTTGTCCTAAAGATTCTATTATTTTAACAAAAAATGTGTTCCTATCAACATTTGATTCATCTACTGTGATTAAAGAACCATGCTAAAAATATAATATAAATTTTGTCTCCAAAACATAAAGAGTAAAAAATGATATTTTTATATTATAAGATTTAGACATGTAGATTATGATAAATAAAAAAAAATTCATTTTCTTAAGAATTTAGTCCTTATTTATTATTTTTTAATCTTTTAATTTCGTTTAAAATCCAAATAGTTATTTTTTCCTTTTCTTCTAAAATATATTTGCCATTAATATTTGGATTATCTGGTTTAATTTCTACAATCCAAGAATCATATGGCTTATTACTTATCGACTTTGGTTGGTTAACGACTTTTGTATTTATAGTAATAATTTCGCCATTTATCGGTGAATGTAATTTACTTACAAATTTAGTTGATTCGAAACTACCTATCACCTCATTGCTCTTTACTTGACCTTTTTTTGCATAAATAAAATCTATAGGCCCTGCAATTTGAGTTGCAAAAGCATCCAATCCAATTTTAATTACATCCTTTTCTTGTTTCAACCAAATGTGGGCTCCATTTTTGATGTAATATTTTCTGTCTAAAGGAAAATCCATGCCATTAATTTTAACCAACAATATCACCTTCACAATTTTGTATGATTTGTTGTATTATATTTAACAAATTATCACTCTCATATTCCATCCCAGTTATCTTATCTTTTATCTTTTGCTGGCAAGAACAATCCGTTGTAAATTTTGATGAGAAAATAACCTTTGAAACTTTATTTTCATTGATTTCACATGTTATTTTAATCAAACCTTTTTTCATATCAAATGTTTTGTTTATTAGATAAACACCTTCTCTAATTTTAATCTCCCGCCAAAGTTGTTTAGTTCCTCTTTGGTACATCCATTCATTAGATGAATATTTTTCATCAAGTTGTTTCATTTTAGTTATTAATTTTTTGTCAATTTTTTCTTCTTTTAAAGGCCCTAGTATCTCTTCAAATTTGCTTATTATTGTTGAGCGAATTTCGTCTGTTGCGGGAATATATCCTAGCTCTTTACGGACTGTTGTCAGATTGTTATACATTAATTCAAGAAATTTATCTTTCAAACAATCTATTAAATTAACTATTTGAGTCATAATTTTATAATCAAAATCAATTAAAATGCTTCCCCCCAGAACCTTACATTCTCCAATTTCCCCACCACCATTACCAGATATCTTTTTATTATTTACAACTAAATCGCATAATGGCTGATATTTTACTTTAATTCCCAATTCATGATATGTTTGTATAATAGGTTGGAGAAATTTCCTAAAAAAAGTTTCAGGTGCATAAGGAACCATAGGATTATTTCTATGCAGAATTAAATTATAAAATATCTGATTATGATCCAATAATACCGTTCCTCCGCCAATTTCACGTCTAAATACTCTAATATTTTTTTTATTGCAAAATTTGATATCAAGTTCATCCAGTGGATTCTGATGAAGTCCAAGAGAAACGTAGCTATCTTTAGGAGAATGTAAAACTAAGCTCTCTATATTATTATAAGCAAGAGCATGATAGATCAATTGAGTATCTTTCCAAGGAATTATATCAAGATTAAAAACCTTCATGAGGTAATTCTCCAATAAACTAGAAAATATTATAGTATTAAAGATTTTTATCTAAAGTTTCCTTTTTAGATAATAATTTTTTTATTTTTTTAATGATTCTTCGAAAATTAAATACAAACAAACATATTAAACAGTAGTATCCTCCTCTGCAATCAGTCCCGCAACGATATGGTTTAAATCTCATATACATCATTTATTTATAGATATGATTGAGTTATAACATAAATAATTATACCTATATTAATTATAAAGATCGACAACATTACAAGTCCAAGTGACCGGCCTAAATCCATAGGTTTGAAATCTTTTCTTATTGACACCTGGCTATAAAGTAAAATTAAAGAGCTGATTATTGCGAATAACAAATACACATAACTTATTTCAAGAAGAAAATGCAACCATAAAATTGCAAATATTGTGGGAATGGCAAATACAAGACCAATACTTGCAAACTTTTTTTGTCCTAATTTTACAGCAAATGTTTGAGGATGGATTTTTACATCGCCTTCAAAATGTAAAATATTTTCTGGGACATCAAGAGTTAATTCCCAAAAAAACAATATAAAAAATAGGGCCATGGTTATTGTGTTAAAAGGTGAAAAGGCTATCCATACTCCTATAGGGATAAGACCAGCCCCTAATCCTAACAAAATGTTATTTTTAAACACAGATGAATAAATTGCGATAACTAAAATACATGTTAATTGGACAATCGAACTTAATGGATTTTTAAAAGTAATCCACCATATCACTAAACCTAAAGTAAGTAAAATGATAGATAAAATTAATGCTAATTTTTTAGTAACCCTTTTTGAAGGAAGTGGTCGCTTTGGATTTACAATGACATCTTCTTCAATACCCACTAAGTCATTAAATACATAAATACCAACAATTGATGCCCAATATGCAAAAGCCCATACAACTGTTTTCAATTGAATAAAATTGTCTAATGATCCTGTATTAACATATATTGCCAACAAGCCAGGTGTTAATCCTATAAAAAAACAAGTAGGCCACCAACCAGGTCGTAACAATTCAATACATCCAATTAATTTTTCTTTCATATTTGCCATTTTTTATACACCAAATAAGTTAGTTAAAACCTGCTTTCAAAGCTGTCGTTGTATACAAAAACAGTACAAATAGATTTGCTATTCTTTTTAAAATGACACAGCCGAAAAAATATCTAATTAATAAAAAATAAAATTGAAAATATCTGGTAATTCTAATAAATTAGCATTGTAAAAAAGAATTAATCCTGTACCTATAGAAACTAGTATTGAAAATGATATAATTGAGTAGTATCCGCCTCTCATATCAATTTTTTTTAGAAAATAACCATACAATATTATTTCAGCAATCATTATCGGCCAAACAAATAATAAAAATCTTGGATTTATAATATAATCTAAAAGCCCCATTAATACTATTGTTAAATTGGCGAGAATAACAAAAGACCAACCTAGATAAAATGCCTTATTTTTCCCCAAAGATGTAGCTAGAGTAATTACACCATTTTTAATATCGGGTTCAAAGTCAATAATTGTCGTTGGTACATATATTGCTCCTACACCAAAAAATGAAATAATGCCCCACAAGATAGGAAATTCGGTAATCGGTTTAACAATAACCCAACCTGCAATTGTACACAATATTCCACTTGCAAATGCATTTGTTAAAAGGTCAAGACCAGGGCGTTCCTTCAATCTTAAAGGAGGGGACGAATAAAGAATAGATAAAAAAACACAGATTATCAATAGAATCGTAAAAATTAATGAAATTAGCAAAGAAAGAATAACCGCAAGGCAAAAAAACACTATTGATAAGTGATATATGGATAAAGGTTCAATAAATCCCTTTAATAATGGTAAATGTTTTTTTCTTATACTCTGAATGTCTATTTTTCTATCAAAAAAATCATTGTACAATATTGTTGCTCCTCCTAATAGAGGCCCTATTGCAATCATTCCACCTAAAAAAATTAACAATTCGAAATAAATATTTTGTGCGGGAATTGGATCTGGAAGTAAAAAAATTCTTGCTACATATGTTGGGTAGATTTTATGTGATGCAAATGACCAACCCATGTAATATGGTAAAATTGAAACACCCCAAAAAAGAGGTGCCATTTGCTTAAAATAACGCCGAAAAGTCCTGAAACTCTCCTGGATAGCATCAATAGCACTCATATCTACCAATTAATACATTTAAATAATTCTTAAAGGCATTTAGCTACAATATCAAGAACATCCATTACCTTCATTTTTAAATTTTCACCATTAGCTAACATCTTGTCCTTTTTAATCTTAACAGCATCACTAAATTGAGCTTTACAGTTTGGGCAGGCTGAAACTATAGTATTTGCGCCAAGTTCGATTGCTTCATCTATCTTTTTTAAGGTAATATCGGTTGTTAAATTATAGTTAACAGCTTTTAATCCACCTCCGCCACCGCAACAAACACTATCCATACGATTATTTCTAAATTCTAGGATATCATCAATACCCGGAAGATTCCTTAGAATGTACCTAGGAGCATCAAATATATTTTTACCTTCATATTCAAGAATGCGACCTAATTCGCAAGGATCATGATAAATTATTGGAAGATTTTTTTCCTTAAAATTTTTTGAAAATTTTAACTTACCTTCTTTTATAAGTTGTGCAACTACCTGTGTAGTATGAAATAATTTAAAATTACATTTTACAAATCTACGGTATTTTAAAAATGCTCGATAGCATGCTGGGCACCCAGTTATGACATATTTTGCCCCTCTCTTTTCAATCTCACGAACATTGTGTTCAGCAATTTTTTTAAAATTATCCCATTGACCAGACATAGTGTTAATTGCCCCACAGCACATTTCATCGGTTCCTAAAGTGGTAAAATTTAAGTTTGCACTCTTAAAAACTTTTAGAGTGTTTAACAAGGTTTGATACTCGTGATACGAAGTCATACAACCAATAAAATACACGATAATTGCTTTTTCAGGAAGTTTAAATTCATCTCGGTACCATTCGTCTCTTTTTGTATATGGCTCTCGAAAAGGATTTTTAAAATCTTTATTTGCAATATTATTGTACATATCTATCGTGTTTTCAGGGGGTTTGATACCACTTTCCACCATCCATTTACGGATTTCTTCCCAATACTCATGAAAATTAATATCTACATGACAAACTGTTTCACATCTACTACATAGAGTACAATTATAAATTTTATTGATTGCTTCTTCTAAAGAAATCTTACCTCTACCGGTTAGATAATCAGAAATTTTCTTTCCAACCACCTTATCTAAAAAACTATCTTTAGATACAAGTTGCTTAAGCAGATATACTTTACCCCTAGGAGTAAGTGATTCCCAACCCGTAGCTTGATATACTGGACAAACAGAATTACAATACCCGCACTGGAGACATGCATAAATGTCATCTAAATGAGGGGGTTTGTTTCGTACTAGATTTGGTTTTTGTTCCGTCTTTTCAGGAACTTTTTTATCTTTATTTTTACTTTTTTCCATGCTTTTTCTTTCCGATCTTGTCAGATGGCATTATTCGTTTTAATATCGCCATGACGTTCAATCCAGCACCTATTGCAAAACCAGGTATTGGAACACCAAAACGAGTTGAACTCTCAATTAATTTTCCAGGATTAACAATATAATGAGGGTCAAAGGCAGATTTAATGTCATCCATTAAAACAACACCTTTACCATGAATCTTCTTTAAATTTCCACTAAACAGTAGACCAAATCCACCAGGTCTTCCACCAACTTTAAAGGCCTCATCAGTTAATTTTTTAACTAAGGCTAAGGATGCTAAATTCTTAACTAATTTTTGTTCATTTGTAACAGCATATGTCATAAATAACACTGTATTAGGATCTGCTATAAAGCCTACAACTGCACCGTTCATCTTTAATTTATTTAATACTGTCTTAGATCTCCTAATCATCTCAACAATTTGTGATACTGGACAAAAACTTTCTCCAACAACTAAACCCGGACCAAGTCTCCGAGCCTTGGATTCAAAAAATCTTTCATTCCATTCATGATCTGCATATTCTTTGTTAGTTTTTCTTCCACCATATTTTGCCATTATAGAATCAACCGCCGCCTCATTAATATCTATAATTGAACTATTTCCACTAAATATTACGTTTAATATAGCTCCAACTTTAGGTGTGTTTGTTTCTAATTTACGAATTAAATCATAATGTGAACCATCAAGGAATGAAATATGATAAGGGGTAATTTCTGTTCGTGTTATGTCTAAAATCGCTTTTCCTGCTTCTTCAAGGCTAGAAAAAACAAAAGTAGTAGGTCTGATTTCTTCTGGGGCTGGAAATATTTTTAATGTTATTTTGGTAACAATTCCTAATGTACCTTCAGAACCAACAATTAAGTCTGTTAAATTATATCCCGATGAATTGTTTAATACGTTTTTACACCCAAGATTTAAAATTGTTCCATCTGATAAAACGACTTCTAATGACCTTATTAGTCTATCTATTCCCCCATATTTATATGAACCCACTCCCACTCCACCAGTATTAACCCATCCTCCAACGGTGGCTCCATAGGCACTGCTAGGATAAGCACCTACCATTAAATTTTTATTTAATAAAGTATCATATAGCTTCTTCCAATTTACTCCGGGTTCAACCGTAACGAATAAATTCTCTTTGTTAATTTCTAAAATTTCTTGCATACTTGCCATATCTAGAACAATACCGCCAAAAGCAGGTACTACTCCTCCAAATGACCATGAAGCCCCCCCCCGTGGTGTTACTGGAACGTTATGTTTTATTGCAAATTTCATAATCTTTGATACGTCATCTGCGTTTCGAGGTTTAACCACAATATCTGGAACAGTTTTGAAAACAATTGACAATTCTTTTGGCAACGGAGCTAAATCGTGACTATACAACAAACGATCAATATTACTTTCGCTAACTCTGTCTACTCCAACGATATCAGCCAGATTTCTATAAATCTCAGAATTAACTAATTTTTCTTTCAAATAGTTAGATTTGTTTATAGATACATTTGATTGTTGGTCCAGTGCTATCACCTTTTAAGGATATAGATGCAATAACTATTAATTATTTACTGTGTTATTGATATTTTAATCTATAAAACAATCGAATTTTGTTAAAGATAATTTATTTATTATTTTGATTATCATTTATTAAAGGAATTATTTTAATTTAAGTTTGCAAAAGATTTGAAAAAGTATCGATTTCATAAATGAAAATTGATTTCTAATTCTAAATATTTTTGAAAAAATCATTCTTTAATAAGAGCTTTTTTATCCTTTATCTCTTTTATAATCCATGTTTCAAACTCTGGCCCTAATTTCATCAAGTTGCTAATATCTCTATCTAGATTACTTGGAGATATTTTGATAATCCAACCCTCACCATATGGGTCTTCATTGCAGATTTTTGGATCATCCTCTATCTCTTCATTTACCTCTTCAATCTCTCCACTTACCGGTGCATAGAGTTTGCCTGTCCATTTTCC